>JAABUY010002561.1_pt1 | contig 21391 bp, 19 predicted proteins | sample 5560271 | NCBI WGS metagenome assembly JAABUY01 (sample SAMN10711886, study PRJNA513374) | rock metagenome | isolation source: Antarctica rocks | place: Antarctica: Victoria Land, University Valley | reverse complement strand
GCAATTAGGTCCAAAATCCTGGTGTCCAAAGCTGTCCCATCTCCGCAAACTCCAGAGATGGGCATCAGCATGGCCAGCCAAAAGCCAGGCTAACTCAACTTAGGGTAGTTGTGGAAACTGCGTCTTAGCACAATGTTGGTCTTGCCGATGGACTGGGACCGATCCTGGCGTTGATGGACTCGCTCCCCGCCGACCGAACAAAGGTCGAGGCGCTCAGGTCGTTCGAGGACGAAGACTACAGCGTCGCCCATCTCGACTATGTTCTCGGTGATTGGGGTCCGATGGTTGGTTTCGAGGCGCATCGTTGGGAAAATGAACGGATCGTCGAGCACTGGGACAATCTCCAGCCGACTCCTGCGACCGTGAACCCAAGTGGCCGGTCGATGATCGACGGCGTGACGGACGTGACCGACCTCGACAGGACGGATGCCAACAAGAGCCTCGTGTGCGGTTTCACCAAGGCCGTCCTGATCGGCGGGGCCTTCGATCGCCTCGCAAATTATCATTCGGGCAACGCGCTGATCCAGCACGATCCGCTCTTCGGCGATGGCACGTCAGCGCTGGTGACGCGCACGTCGCCACCCAGGGACGGGGGCGAGGGACCAGTCTACGAGCGCGTTCACAAGCTACTCGGTCAGGGCAACATGGTCCTGACCATTTGCGGAGGTTCGATGATCGACGGGGCAGGAACGCGGCAGCCTGCTGCCTTCTACGACCTGTACCGGGTCGAGAACGGCGCCATCAGCGAGCGTTGGGACGTCATCGAAGTCCATTCCGCCGCGCCACACATGGAAGAACGATAATGGCAAGTTCTGAGGCAAGTTCTGAACCGGATGCATAGAGAATGAGCGATAAGGCAAGCAAGGCGTAGTGGGGCCACCAAGATAGATGGCGTTCCCTTCAAGAGCTTCGCCGAACCCGACGCCCAGAGCGCTTCGCAGCATCTTTATGCATCACGAGATCATGCCTTTTGTGAGGTGAAGCTTCCACAATGATCGATGAAGGCCCGAAGGGCCGGCGCCATCTGCCGCTGCTGGGGGTAGCACAGGAAATAGCCCGGGAACGGGCCCGCCCAGTCCTGGAGCACCGGCACCAACTGACCGGCCGAGACAAGGGCGGCAACCCTGTCCGCCACTGTGCAGGCAAGCCCGACGCCGGCGACGGCGGCCTGCGTTTCCAGGTCCCGGTCGCTGACGATCAAGGGACCGACCACCGCGACGCCGAACCAGCGCCCACCGTCCCATAGCTCCCAAGGCTCCGGCGCTGCCCGCCCCTGCCAGCGCCAGCGGATGCACCGGTGCTCACGCAGGTCGCACGGCGTCGCCGGCATGCCGTGGCGCGACAGGTAGTCCGGCGAGGCCACGATGACCTGCCTCATGTCCGGCCCGAGACGGAGCGCGATCATGTCCCGCTCGATGACCTCGCCGATGCGTATGGCGACGTCGTACCCGCCAGCGACCATGTCCACGACCGCGTCGTCCGATGTGACGTCGAGCACGATATCCGGGTAAGCCTCCGTGAACGCCCGGAGCATCGGTGCCAGGAAAAGTGCCGCCGCACGCCGGAAGCAGTGGACGCGGACCGAGCCGGCGGGGCGCGTCTGGGCCCGCCTGGCCTGTTCCATCGCCGCCTCGAGCTCCCCGGCGGCGGGCCGTGTGCGCTCCAGCAGCGCCGCGCCGGCCGCCGTCAGCGACACGCTGCGCGTCGTGCGGTTGAGCAGCCGCGTGCCGACCGAATCCTCAAGTCCGCGCACCACCTGGCTGAGCGCCGAGGCCGAGACGCCCAGCCGTGCCGCGGCCTTGCTGAAGCTCAGCGTCTCTGCGACGGCCATGAAGGCCCGCAACTGGCCGAACTCGCTGGCGGAAAGCATGGGCCACTCCACAACCATGTAGCCACGCTTACAAGCCCAATTAGGCAAGCGCCCATTATGTAGAGAAGATGAAGGCCAAGATACCCTTGCACTGCCGGTGCGCCGCATCGGCCACCCTTGCCCGGGACACCCGATGACCCGCATCCCGCTCGTCCGCATCGAGGACATGACCCCCGCCCAACGCGAGCAATACGACAGGTTCCCGTCGAACCTGTCGCGGGCGCTGTTGCTTGCGGACCAACGGCTGGCGGGCACCCTCCCAAGTCTGGCCAATGCGCTTCGTGCGTCTGCGCTGGACCCGAAGCTGCGTGAGGGCGTCATCCTCCGCGTCGCCGCGCTCAGCGGCAGCGCCTATGAGCGGATGCAGCACCTCGGGCAGGCGGAGAAGGCGGGCTGGACCGCCGCCGAGATCGCCGCGATCGAGGCCGGCGACCATGTGCGCCTGCCCGCCGACCTCGCCGCGCCGCTTGCCTTCGTCGATGCCTGCGTGGCGGCACCGCGCGTGCCTGACGATGTGTTCGGCGCCACCTCGGCGGTCTTGCCGCCGCGCGACCTCGTCACCGTCATTCTCTTGGTCGGCCACTACATGATGGTCGCCCGCCTGCTCGCCACGCTCGACGTCGAGCTCGACCCGGCGCCCGACAACTGGGCGGCGGAACATTGAGACAGGTGCGACCCTCCCCTCGAAAGGCAACTTCATGAGCATGGACGAACCGGACTGGGCCGCCCGGCCCATCAACGTGGTGCGAACGGGCCCGCGTGGCGGCGCGCCCGTCATCCTGGTCCACCCGGTGGGGCTGGAGCTCAGCTACTGGGGCGGGCAGGTCGAGGCGCTGTGCGACATGTACGATGTCGTGGCGTTCGACCTTCCTGGGCACGGCCGCACGCCGGGCAGCCCGGAGGACTGGACACTCGACACGGCGGCGCGGTGCCTGGAGCATGTCATCCGAACGACCGGCGCCGGACCTGCCCACCTGGTCGGCTTGTCGGTCGGCGGCATGATCGCCCAGGCGCTCACCCTCGCGCAGCCGGAGCTCGTGCGGTCGCTCACGCTGATCGACACCGCCGCCGCCTTCGCGGAGGAAGGGCGCGCCGCCATGCGGGCCCGTGCCAGGATGGCGCGCGAGGGCGGGATGCGGGCTGTGCTCCGGACAACGATCGAGCGGTGGTTCACCCCTAACACCGAGGCACGCCGCCCTGACCTGATCGATCGGGTGAGCAAAACCCTTCTGGCCGACGACCCGCTCGTCCATGCGGCCATGTGGGACATGATCTCCGCCCTGGACCTCGTCTCGCATCTCCACCGGATCCTGTGCCCGACCCTTGTCCTGGTCGGCGAGTTCGACCCGAGCTCTCCGCCCGCGGCGGCGCGGGTCCTGCGGGACAACATTGCCGGCGCGCAGATGCACGTGATCCAGCAAGCGTCGCACATGGCGCCGCTCGAGAAGCCAGACATGATCAACGCGCACCTCACGCGCTTCCTCGCGACCGTCGCCTAGCACCTCTGCACAGTGGTTTTGACCGTTTGAGCGTATCGAGGATTGAGCGTGGGCAGGTCGGCGCGGTGGACCTGGACGGCGATGCTCCGAGCGGCGCCGGGCTGGCGTGAGATCAGACGGGCCTTTTCGAGTGTGAGCAGCATCTGGTGGACGGTGGGCGGCGTGGCCTGGAGGAAGCGTTGCATGTCGGCGTGCTGCGCGGCCAGTGCCGACCTTTTGCAAGCAGGCTGGGTTTGCCCCGTGAAGTCGTTTTAGAATGCTTGCTCCACCTCGAATGCCAGTTCCTCAACCGATATGGGCAGCCTGCCTACCCCGTAACCGGTTCGGATGGTCGAAATTGGCCTGTGGTGGCCCGAGCGGCCCCGAGACCGCCGTAGCGTCCAGGATTATGCTCGCGGTCTTTTGCAGGTGCGCGGTCATCAAAGTGACGGTCGCGTCGGCATCACGGTCCAGCGCGGCCCGAGCTATGGCGGAGTGTTCCTCGTCGAGGTCACGTTCCGCCTTCGCGAGCGGCCTCGAGAGCCAGCGGTAACGCTCATGCTGCGTGCAGAGCAGTTGCCGCACTTGCAGGAGCCAACGGCTGGCACACGCGCCCACAAGCGCCTCGTGAAACATCGTGTGGGCGACCCCGAACGCTTCGCTGTAGCGCTTGGTGTCCCCGTCCGCCTGCACCGGCGTCCGCGACAGCCGATGCAGCGCGGCGATCAGGGCTGTCTCCCATTCGATGTCGCCGTGGATGATGGAGTCGCGGATGCACAGCTCTTCGATCTGGCAGCGGGTGTTCGTCAGGTCTCGCAGCTCGTCCAGGTCCAAAGGCATGACGCGGAAGCCGCGCTGCGGCTCGGTCAACACGAGGCCTTCCGAAGCCAATCGGGAAAGTGCCTCGCGAACCGCGCTCGATCCCGCGGAAAGGCGCTGGCAGAGCTCGTCGATCTTCAGTTTCTGACCAGGCGCGAGCCGGCAAGCCAACAGATCGGCGCGCAGTTGGCTGTAGGTATTCTGGGTGATCGAAGAATTGCCGGTCATGGTCGCTCCGCTTGTAGCAGAACCATACATGGGCAATGCAACACGGGAACGCATAATATGTTGAATGTGCATTTCTTTTGAAAAATGCAGTTTGTGGCCTACCGTCGCCAACGACAATCCCGGCCCATGCGGTGAACGGAACCACGAGGAAATCGTCCAAGGAGCAATGGCGTGACCGTGACGCGCAACAACGAATCTGAAATGAAGCGGTCGGGGCGAGTGCCCGGGCGGCAGCGCCCGGTGCTGCAATCGGTCAGCCGGCCAGGTGGCTTGGTCGTGGGCATCCAGACATGCCTGGGACGCTAGGGACTCGATGACGTTAATACGAACAGCGGTTGATCCATGTATACCGCCCGGTAAACTTCGGACGCCAGTGGACGCCAGTGCAAGAAAGAAGCCGCCTTGTCGAGCTGTCCGCCCCGACTGTCCTTCACCATACCCGAGGCGGCTGCCCTGAAGCTCCGAATGGCCGAGGGTGCCTGGAACACCGGCGACCCTGGGCGCGTCGCGCCGGCCCATGTGCTTGATCGCCGTCGGCGGGACCGAAGCGGGTCCACACGGAGGCGCGGGGCCATCGAGGCTTTCCTAGCTTTCAGGTGGCAGCGCGAACTCGATCATCGATTGATGAAGGAAGTTCAGGATTTCTGAGGAGGCCGGATCGCTATCCGTTTTGCATGCGAATGCCACTACCACGGCGATCGGTGGCCCAGTATTGCGGCAACGAAAACCCAGAACTCGACGACTGCGGATTGTTGCGTCTCCAAATCGCCTGCACCGACGATCTGATGGTCGGAGGCCAGCCGCAAGTTCCATCGGGCACTCGTCCGACATTCCGTTGCCAACGCCACTCTGCCCGAACTCGGCCTGTGACCAGAATGCCCAAGGTCGGCGCCGCACGCATGGAGACGATACCCGCGTTGGCTGAGGTCTTCCGCGAGCACGGCTACGAAGGAGCCAGCCTACCATTGCTCGGCAAGGCCACCGGCCTGGGCAAGGGCAGCCTCTACAACTTTTTCCCGAATGGGAAGGAAGAGATGCTTGCCGCCGTACTCGGCGAAATTGATGACTGGTTCGAGTCCAACGTATTCGCGACCCTTCGTGGTGCTCCGGACCCCGCATGCGCGGTCAGGGCGATGTTCGACTCAGTCGACGACTACTTCCGTTCGGGACGACGCGCCTGCCTCATCGGCGTGTTGGCGCCCGGTGATGCCCGCGACCGGTTCGCCGGGCCAGTACGTGCCTACTTCGCGCGCTGGGTGGCGACGCTCACCGGCGCCCTGACCAGATCGGGCCGAGCGGATGCGGACGCCGCGGCGCTTGCGAAAGAGGTGATCGCGGGGATCCAAGGCGCGCCCATCCTAGCTCGGGCGCTCGACGACCCTGATGCTTTCGGCCGAACGATGGCCAGGCTGCGAGCAAAGACGGTCGGCCCGGCTTCGTAGAGCGAAACCAGCTATGGCCCTGTTCGGGCCACAATGGGACAGTTGGGAGCGAATGGTCCCTGGTGGCGCTCCCAAACTGTTGGCTGCAGTTGGATGCCGCGCGGGAACCCATTGCGGACTCATTGTTCGGCTTGCGGCGTATGCGGCTTCGCCCATCGCAGCACGGCAAAGCCATCGCCTCTGGCGATCCGTCCCCAAAGGGGCAGGATCGGCGAAGGCCGATCCCGAGGGGCGCGTGGCGCCGGTCTTGTTGCCGGGCAGCGCGCAGCGTCCAGCGGTCCGCGATGTCGCCGGCCGGCGTCCCGCTTCTCAGGCCGGCTCAGCCGTCGCCATCAGGCTCTCGAACACGAGCTTGACCGCGGCCCCAGGGTCGCGCGTTCGTTGCAGCACGAGGCCATAGACCAGCGCCATGAACAGGTTGGCCATGTCGTCCGGAGAAGCGGGCGGTCGCTTGCCCGCCTTTTCGAACAGGGCAGCAATCAGGTGGGCGAGGCTGCTCCGGGTTTGGCTCTGCAACGCGCCGTAGTCGGCGGCAAAGGTCGGATTGCGGGCAGCATGCAGTTGCAGCTCGATGTCGAGCCTGGCCCAATCGACATCGCCGCCCAGACCCTCAAGGTAGCGGTCGAGGGCTGAAGTGGCATCCTTGTTCTGCTCGACCTCCCCGAGAATGCGCCCGAGGGTCGCGATATCCTGCTCCTTGTGCCGGCGCAGGAGTTCAAGGAGCAGCGCCTCCTTGCTCTCGAAGTTGGAAAAGAACGCGCCCTTGGAAAAGCCGGCGGCCTCAGCGATGTCGGCAATGCTGGTGCCGTCGTAGCCGTTCCGGGCAACGGCAATCCGCGCCGCTTCGAGCAGATGCTCGCGCGTGCGCTCCCGGCTCTCCTCCCGCGTCAGTCGCGCCATGCCGTCCACCTCCATCAAGCGATATCCGCACGCCAAGATACCACTTGCATTCCAGAAACCTATCGGTATATATTTTATGACCTAATGGTATCCAGATACCAATCGGTTCACAACTGGAAAGGCGTGCCGCCATGCAAACCGCGTTCGTGACGGGATCCACGGGCCTGCTCGGCAACAACCTCGTCCGCCTGCTCGCCGGGCGCGGGGTTCGGGTCAAGGCACTCGCGCGCTCACGCGAGAAAGCGGCCAAGCAGTTCGCTGGCGTCCCGGTTGAGATCATCGAGGGCGACATGCTCGACGTGGCCGGCTTCGCGCCCGCCCTCGCCGGGTGCGACGCCCTGTTCCACACCGCCGCCCACTTCCGCGACAGCTACAAGGGCGGCAAGCACTGGGACAGGCTCCACGCGATCAACGTCGAGGGCACCGGTCGCCTCCTGAACGCGGCCTGGGGCGCCGGCGTGCGACGCGCGGTGCACACTTCCTCTGCCGCCGTGCTGCACGGGTCCGCTGGCCAGCTTATTGACGAGACGATGGGGCGCCACGAGGCAGACGCAGACGACTACCAACGCAGCAAGATCTTGGCGGACCGCAAGGTCCGTGAGTTCCTGGACGGCCACCCCGACATGTTCATCGCTATGGTGCTGCCAGGCTGGATGTTCGGCCCCGGCGACGTGGGGCCGACCTCGTCGGGGCAGCTTGTCATGGATTTCGTCCGCCGCAAGCTGCCGGGTCGCATCCCTGGCAGCTTCTCGGTCGTGGACGCTCGCGACGTGGCGCAGCACCAGATCGTGGCCCTGGAGCACGGGCGAAGCGGCGAGCCTTACCTAGCCGCGGGGCAGCACGTGACCATGGACGACCTGTTCCGGCTGCTGGCCGAGGCAAGCGGGGTCGCGGCGCCGGCCCGGCGCGTCCCGCTCGCGGCGCTGCGTGCGCTGGCGGCTGGCTACGAGCTTTATGCCGGCGTAACCGGCAGGCCGGTACCGCTCAGCCGGGCCTCGGTCAAACTGCTGGAGCAGCAAGCGGGCCGATCGCATTACGACCACGCCAAAAGCGAGCGCGAGCTGGGCGGCACGTTCCGGCCCACGGCGGAGACGCTCGCCGACACCGCCGCCTGGTATCGGGCAAACGGCGACCTGCCCGCCCGCTCCGTCGCTCCTGGGCGCGACGCGCGGCGGGGAACGCAGGCGCCACGCGGCGCCGTGTCTCGCTGATCGGCACCGCGACTTGGCCGCTGGTCACCCCCATGCACACACGAAGGATCACGATCATGAACAAGCGTCTTCTCAGCCTCGCCAGTGCTACCGTCCTGGCCCTCGCCGCCGCGCCCACGCTCGCGCAGCAGCTCCCGGCTGTGGCACCGCCCAGCGCCAGCGCCGCCGCCCTGGTCGGCCGCTGGCTGCACGACAGCCGAGGTGGGATCATCGGCAGCATCAAGTCGGTCAGCCCCGACGGCCGTATGGCGACGATCGTGCTCGGCGTCTACAGGCTCGACAACGTGCGCGTGATCGAGGTCCCGGCCAGCGCGCTGTCCGTCGTGAACGGCAAGGCCACGCTGCGCGGCGAGACTACCGAGGTGTTGAACGCCTCTCCTTTACGGTGACCACACGGCCTCTCGCCGCGGAGACCCCCGGCTCCGGTGACATGCCGGGGTGGTCGATGCGGCGTAACTGTAGCCGCCCGCAATCATCGGCGCCTCGGTGCGAGATTCGGCGCTCGCCCGGCTCGAATTAGGGTTCTTGGCCACTTTCGATACTGCTAGTGAATTTCCTGCGGTGGTTTGGCGCTGGAACCGAGAGGCAAGGCGCTGGTTGATGGCGGCGTCGCGGTATCTTGCCCGAGGTCAGCGTCATGTTCCCTCGCCTTGAACTCCTGGTGGCCACGCGGCGGGACTTCGGGACCGACCTCGCCGGTGCGGCCCGAGCCGACGAGCGCTGGCAGGCGCGAAGGCAAGGGCTTCGGCCGCCGACTTCAACGTGGATTGGGAGCAGAAGACGGCGGCCTGTCCCCGGCGCCCGCAGCGCAAGCGAGATGCGCGACCGCAGGCGGGCCGAGCTCGGGGAGATCAAGGAGGAACTGCGGCGGCACCTGCATCAGCCCATCCCGGAACAGGGAGGAACAGGGAAACTGGCTGAAGCAGGTGGTCAGCGGCTTCAACGCCTGTCATGCGGTGCCGACCAACGGCCGCGCTCCGGGCGTTCCGCGAACACGTCAAAACCCTCTGGTGTCGCACGCTGAAGCGGCGCAGCCAGCGGGACAAGACGACGTGGGAGCGGCTGAAGACTCTGGCCGACGAGTGGCTCTCCGAACCGCTGATCCTTCATCCCTGGCCATCCAACCGCTTCGCCGTCAAACACCCGAGACGCGGCGATCTCGGCCGCAAGGTCCAGAAGCCGTCGCTGGATTACCGTGGCCGTTTGCTGCTCTCCCACGCTTGTCGTTGCACGATGGCTGCGGCAGGGGTTCCAACCAGTGTGCGCGCGGGAGTGATCGCACGTGCAGCAAGGCGTCCAAGGCAACGATTGGCCTTGCGTCGGCCACAACGGCCTCCAAAGAAAACAGTGGTGAACAGGTGTTCCCACTGCGGCGTCCTTGGCGTAATTGGCCGCCTCACCAGAAAGACCGCACATGGCACGCACGCCCAATCCTGCCCCCTCCCCCGCTTCCGCGCGTCGTGGCCGCAAACCGAAAGCAGCCGGCACGCCTGCCGGGCCGCCCATTGCAGGAGGCAGCGACGCTGTTGCGGTCGAAACCGCCGGGGTTGACGCCGTCACCGATGCGTTCGTTGGGCAACCTGCCCTGGGACGGCGGGGTCGCCCGCCGAAGCAGCGCGCCAAGGCCGCGATCTCCTCCGTATTCGAGGCCGACGCAACGAAGCAGCCTGTGGCGGACGTTGATCCGCTCGAAGCCGCCGTGGGCCCGTCCTCGCCCGAGGACGACGCCTTGATCGCCGAAATGGCCTACCCGGTCAGCGCAGCCGAGGACAGCGATGCCCCGTCGAGCGACGGCGGCCCGGACAATGGCGTTGCCGCGCCACCGCCTGGCCTGGACGCGGCAGCCCCGGCGAAGCCTGCGGCACAATGGGACCGGGCCACCAACACGGTGCGGTTCGACTGGGCCGAGATCGAGCGCGCGGCGTCGCACGAAGGCCCCAACCAGGCTATGGCCAGACTCCTGGTCGCGGCACGTGCAGAGGGCGCCAACTCGCGCTGGCCGTTCTAGCGGCCACCGTTCATGCTGCGGTCGTGGGGGTCGGCCACGCGCCCTTTGCCCGGCCACGGCGGCTGCCGGTGCTGAACAAGAGGCGTACGGGAGGAGGCGAACGCGACATGCGCCGAACCAAGATCAGGAGCATCGGGAAGTGTGGGATGCCCTCCTTCCTGCCTCGTCCGCTTCGTCCAACAATGAAGCAAGCTGTGGCCATGCCGGCTTGTCCGCGGCGCCCGCAGCAAATGCTGCGGCATCGGGAAACAGCGGACTCCCTGGCGACCAAAGCTCAACGCTGTCCGCATTCGCCTCGTAGAATGCCGCGTCGGTCGTCACCCGCAGGCGCTTTGCCATGCCTGGCATCAGCAGGTCGCGGTCAACGGCGCCAAGCGGCCGGCTTTCGACGGCAGGCGGCAGCAGTGCAGCGGAGCGCAGCACCCGCCCGAGGTCGACCAACCCCATCGAAGCCGCCTCCCGCACCGGCTCGTCCAGTTCGCCATCCGTGGCCGCGTCGATGTCGAAGCCGCCAGCGTCTTCCAACCGTTCTGCCTCCGTCAGCACTTCGCCCACGGCATCGCGCCGGCCTTGGGGCGAACGGCCGCTGCCGCTCAGCACGCGGGACGAAATGAGCGCCGGAAGGCGCGAAAGGATGGGCTGCAGCCGGCCGACGACCTTCTGGAACAGGCCGATCCGGTCGCGCAGCGCGGCGTAGATGTCCGCTTCCACCGTATCGGCGTAGTGGAGGTTGATGATGCGGATGCGTGCGTGGCCCTGGCCCAAGCGGTCGATGCGGCCGATGCGCTGTTCCACCCGCATCGGGTTCCACGGCATGTCGTAGTTCACCAGCGCCCCGCAAAACTGGAAATTCAGGCCCTCCGCCGCCGCGTCGGTGCAGAGCAGCACGTCCGCCTCGCCGGCGCGGAACCGCGCCTTCACGTCGTCGCGGGACACGGTGCGCCACGACCCGTCGCTGGCCGGCACCTCGCCGCCGCGCCCGGAGAAGCACATCACGCGCAAATCCGTCCCGCCCGGCGACGCGCCGCCCAGCAAAAGGCCGCGCAGGAAATCCATCGTATCGGTGAACTGCGTGAAGACCATGACCTGGCCGTAGCCCTGCATGCGGAGCTGGGCGACCGTCTCGCGCAGGCAGGCCGCCTTGGTGTCCGTCGGCAGGCGGCTGATCATGGCCTGGAGCCGGTCGACCTGACCGGCCTCCTCCAGGGCAAGCGCCTCGCGCTCAAGGCGGGAGGCCTCGTCGGCGTCGCGCTCGGCCTCGTCGTCCGCGTCGTCCAGCGCCTCCTCCAGGTCAGCCTGGGCGCCCTCGCCTTTCTGGCCGCGCATGGCCAGGAGGTGCTTCTCCAGCGTGCGGCGCAGGGCGTGGAACGACGACGCCAGCCGCCGCCGGTAGATCGTCATGACAAAGCCGATGGCGCTGCGCTGCGTGTCGGACGCCTGGTTCCAGGTGGTGGAGACATACTCGTCAACCGCTTCATAGACCTCCCGCTCCGCCGGGGAGAGCGGCAGGAAACGGTCCTCGACATCGCGGTCGGCAATCCGGGTGCTGATCTTGCCGGCGGCGTGGTAGCGGCGCAGCAGGTCGCGGGTGTGGCGGGACACCAGGCGGTTCACCGGCGTCTGCTGGCGCATGAGCTGCAACGCGGCGTTGCGGTCAGTCGTCCCGAGCTGGCGGCGCGGTATGGCGGAGGCGTCGCGCAGCGCCGACAGCACCCGCCGCGCCTGCAAGCCGGGCCTCAGCCCGGCACGGTCCAGGCCCGCGGCCGGCGCCAACCCATGATGCGCCTCCACCGCCCGGAACAGCGCGGCCATGCGTTCAAATACCTCGTGGCTCGGCGCCTGCCGCATCCCCTCGTCGAAGAAGCGCAGGAAGGCCTCTTGCGTCCATGCCGGCGGCAGGCCGAGCAGGTCCAGCAGGTCGAACACCTCGACGGGATCCACCTGCATCGGCGTCGCCGTGAGCATGACCAAAGCATCGGTGCGGCTGCGCAGCCCGCGCATCAGCCGCAGCAGGTTGTTCGGCCCGCCCTCGGCGGCGGAGCCTGCGCCGCGGCGCCGCGCGTGGTGGGCTTCGTCCAGCACCACCAGGTCCCACGGCGCAGCGTCGTGCAGCATCTCCGCCTCCCGGTCGCGGCGGCGCAGCAGGTGGCTGCTGGCGATCAGCGCCGGCTGTTCGTGCCAGGCCGCCCGGCTGACCAGCCTCTCGCTTCGGCCCTGCATCCCCGGCGAGGGATACCAGGACAGCTTCTGGCCGTCATAGATCGGCCAGTTGAGGTTGAACTTCTCGCGCAGCTCGACCTGCCACTGCTTCGTCACGGCTTTCGGCGCCAGCACCAGGATGCGTTTGGCGCGGCCGGCCATCCAAGCCTGGCGCAGCAGCAGGCTGGCCTGCACGGTCTTGCCCAGCCCCACCTCGTCGGCGATCAGCAGGCGCGGCGGCCAGGCGTCGTACATGCGGTGGAAGGCGCGCAACTGGTGCGGCCAGGGCGTGACGGCGGCGGTGGCCTCCCCCACCCGCGCGCCGCCCAAGGGCATGGAAGCGGCCTGGGCGATGAACGACCACACCGCGCGGCGCGCATCGAATGGCGCCGCTGCCGGAGCGGACGCCTCGGGCGCGGGCGGCGGCAGGGTTGCCGGCCGATGGCGCGCCGGGTCCGTGTCGGGCAGGAAGCGCAGCAGGTCGGCGCGCAGGGCCGCGGGGATGTCCAGCACCAAGGCGCGGGTCGCCCTGCCCGCCCACAGCAGGGCGAAGTTGGCATCCTCCTCCTGTATCCGCTCCGGGTCGCGCCAGGACGTGAACACGTTCAGGCTGTCCCAGTTCAGCGTCCAGCCGGCGGCGCTCTCGTTCAGGCTGCCGTTGAAGGCGATGCGGTTGCCGGCGGCGTCCTCGATGATGCCGGCCTTCTCGTGGAACAGCCCGGCGCCGGCAACCGGCCGCCGCTGGGCGTCGCAGGGCACCGCCACCTTGATCTCCAGGCGGCCACGGGCCACCAGCCAGGCGAGCAGCCCAAGTCCATGCTGCGTGGCGGCGTCCGGGGCCAGCAGCGGCGCGGCTTCCAGCTTGGCGGCGATGCGGTCGCGCAGGGCCTCGCCGCGGGCGATGGCGTCCACCTCGGCCTGGTCCAGCGTGCAGCCCACCACCATCCGCATGTGGCCGTCATTGCCGACCAGCCCCTCCAAGCCGCGTGCCGCCAGCGCCAGGGCGGTGGCCTGGAAGTAGCCGGTTCAGCCGGTCGTAGCGGACGGCGTGGCGCAGCGCCTCGAAATCGCTGCCGGCCGCGCCCAGGTCCCCGGTCAGCTCGACCCCGGTGAACACCCTGGACACCGGCAGCACTTCCAGCACAGCGCGCAACGCGGCGAGGAACACATCTGCGCCACCGTGCGCCCCAGGATGCGCAGCATGCCGCGGACGCGCTGGAAGTGGGCCAGGGTGGCGGTCTTGCTGGTGAAGGTGGCCAGCAGGTCGGGGTGCAGCGGGTAGCTGGCTCGGAACGCTTCGAGGGTGAGCGGGTTGGCAGCCTCGGGCGACAGGCGGTCGCGGTGCTTGGCCCACAGCGCCTGGTAGGCGGCGAGCACCGGCTCGGCGCCGGCCATGTCCACCCGCGCGAACAGGCGGCGGCGCAGGACCTGCACCGTTTCGTCGTCCTCGGTCGGGTTCAGCAGGGTCGCCTTGCGGGCGGAGACGCTTTCGGCCTCGGCCATGCGGTCGGCGATGAAGACGTTCTCGCTGGAGTAGGCGTCGCCGCTGCGTGCGCCCTGCCCGGCCCCGTCCGCCTTGCCGATGGCGAGCGCATAGACCAGCGCCGCCCGCGGGGACGCCTCCACGGCCTTGAACAGGCTGGTCAGGAAGGCGGTCAGTTGGTCGCGGCCCTGCGGCCGTTCCCGCACCTTGCGCAGGTAGATCGACAGCTCGTCGAGCACGATGAGCACCGGGCGGTCGCCGAACAGTTCGCGCAGGGTCTCGGCGCCGGGGGCGGTGCGGTCGATGTCGGAGTTGCGGACGCGCTCGTAGCCGTCGGGGCCTGCCAGGGCGTAGGCGATCTCGCCCCAGGGGGTGAAGGCCAGCGTGCCGTCGGCCATGCGGCGGCCGTTGGAGGGGTCGGCGTTCTCGCCGTCGAAGGCGGCCACCGCGACGGGTTCGGCGGGGATCAGCGCGGGGTCCAGGAACTCCGCCGGGTTGGCGACGCCCTTCATGCCGGCGGCTGCGTGGACCAGGGCGATCAGGCCATGGGTCTTGCCCCGCCGAAGGAGGTGTCGAGCCGGAAGACCGCGGCCACGGACGATCCGCGTCCGGAGAGCCTGGCGCAAACGTTGGCCATCAGGTTCTTGAGGCCGCGGGTGGGATAGGTGTTGGCGAAGAAGCGGGCGGGATCGGCGTATTCCGCGGGGCCGCCGGTGCCGCGCACGACGTGGGACAGGTCTGCGGCGAAGTCGCTGTCGCTGGACATGCCAGCCTGGACGTCTGCCCGGGGTTCACAGAGTTCGAAGATGGATTGCGTCATGAGTGACACGGCCCGCCCGCAAATGTTACGGGACCGCAGCTTATTACACTTTGGTTAATGTGTATCATGTTAGCAACGTATTTGGTTAGGAATTGTTGGCTGGAGCGGGCCGCTACCGCGAGGCGCCGCCAGCCATAACCGGAGGGGCGCGCGAATTAGCGGTCAACCATCAACGGCGACGGTTGCAGGTTGACGTTGCCCCCCAAACCGTTGTGTTCTGACGTCAGAACCACGGATTGGACTCGAAGTGAACGGCGAGCGGTTTCGGGACGTGCGCCAGGCCCTGCGGTTCAGCCAAGCCGAACTCACGGCCGAGCTCAACGCACGCACCGGACGCAAGTACGACAAGCCAAAGGTCAGCCGGTGGGAGAACGGTCGCGAGCCAGTCCCGGCGGAAGTGGAGGCCGAACTCCTCAGGATGCTGGATGATCGCCCCAAGGATGCCAAAGCGCTCGTTTTGGCGAATCAGAAGGGCGGTGTCGGCAAGACGACGTCCGCGCTGAATCTGGCCTGCGCCCTCGACCGACTCGGCCGGCGCGTGCTGCTCATCGACCTCGATCCGCAGGCGACCGCGACGACGGGGCTGCTCGCGGCGGGCGCGGTCGAGGCGCACCGCCGGGGCAGGACCATGGCTCGCGTCATCCTCGGCGACACGCCGCTGTCTGACGTCATCATACCGCGCGGCGAGGAGCTCCACGACGGCCGCTGCACGCCGTTCGACCTTGCGGCAAGCCACATCGACCTGTCGGAGACGGACGGCAAGCGCGAGCCGGGGTTCGACCTCGCATTGCGAGAGGCTGTGCAGTCGGTCAGGGACCGCTACGAATGGATCATTGTCGATGCCCCGCCGAATCTTGGGATGCTAACCTGGATGGCGCTCGCCGCGTCTGAGCAGGTCATCATACCGGTCCGGACAGAACCATACGACACGATGGGAGTCGGCTTGATTATCAGCACGATCAACAAGATCCAGCGCCGCCTCAACCCGGCGCTGCGGCTGTCGGGAATTTTGCCGACGCAGTTCGACAGGCGAAAGTCGGTTGACAGAGAGGTCCTGTCTCACTTGGCTGCATCCCTCGGCACCGCTGCGCCACTGCTGGCACCGGTGCCGGACAGTGCGGTTTTCGGGCATGCGGCGCGGGACGGCCGCATCGCCGTGGAGGCCTCTCCCGCCTCAGCCGCCGCGTTGGTCTACAACGGCCTGGCCCGCGCCCTTGCCGACGGGAGCGCCCTGCCCCGCGCCGACCGCGACCCGCCGGTTGCGCCCAAGCCCGAGGAAGCCGATGCCCAGGCAGGTTAGGAAGGCCTCCCCGATCCTCGGCGCGGCCGGCGCGGCAATCGGCAGCGCCTCGCACGCCCTGGTGTCGGGATCGAGCCGGTTCAGCCATTCGTTCGAGCTCGACATCGAGGACGTGGCGCCGGATCTCGATCAGCCCAGACGCACGTTCGACGAGGCGGCGACCGCATCGTTGGGGGCAACGCTGCGCGATCAGGGCCAGCTCCAGCCGATCCTGGTCAGGCGCGATCCGGCCGTCCGGGGCAAGTGGGTGATTGTCGCCGGCGAACGGCGCTGGCGAGCTGCGAAGCTGATCGGGTGGCCGAAACTGCTCGCGATAGCCTTCGATGGCGACGCGGAGGTTGCGATGCTGCTGGAGAACCTGCAGCGGGTCGACCTTTCTCCGGTCGAGGAGGCGAATGGCATACGCAAGCTGGTCGCGGAAAAGGGCTGGACGCAGGAGCAGGCGGCGCACGCGCTCGGGAAGACGAAGGGGGACGTGAGCGGGATGCTTAAAATTCTCACGATACCGAGCGAGATCCTGGCTGGAGTTCTGACGTCAGAACATCCGCCCGCGAAGAACGTGCTGATCGAGCTCGCGCGCGTGGAGGACCGCGACGCCCTGGTGAGGCTCGCGGAGATGGCCCGGGCCGGAACCCTGACGGTCAAGGCGGTTCGTGAGGCTCGCGCCTCGCCTGCCGAGATCGGGAGGGCGCGTCCAGCTGGAAACGATTGGCCGGCCGGCTGGGCCATCGTGACCAGGGCGACAGAGCTCGTCGGACGGCTCGCGGCCCGCAGGTCGGACGTTGGCCATCGAGAGGCCGAAATGCTCCGGAGGCTTCGCAATGCGATAGATGCCCTGCTGTCGCCGAAAGGCCAGTGACGCTTGCGGGAATCGTGCATCTTGGGCGACAGGGACCGGACCCATAAGGCCCGGACGGCGGGTGTATGCAGGCCGAGTCCGGCATGCCGGAGGCGCGTGAGACCAGCGCAAGGGCGAGTTGCTGTTTTCGGCGCCATGGCGCGGGCGAGGGGAGGGGGCCGACGACGACGCGACCGCATTGATCGGTGAACTCAGGGCACCATGCCGAAATGCTGGTGACAGGCGGTTAGGAACGCCTTTGCAATTGCCACGACGTCGATGCATAGATCCTGTAAAAAGTCAATGCTTACAATAATCTAATCCAATCGTGCTATCGCTGCATTGCTGGCGACATCGATAAGTTGAGCTGATTATGCGCCAACGCTCGGCGTCACTCCACAACCCCGGTTACGACTCTGATCCCCGCGCCACGCCAACGCCACCTGCTCGCCGCATCCGTTGAACGGCAGCGTCTCGTGCCGGCCCGCCTCGCCGACCCACTTCGCATTGGGTGTCGGCTCCGCCCGGGCCAGTATGCGCGACAAGGGGACACCGACCCAGGGGATCACCATGGACCAGCCCTCGGCGCAGCGGCGACGGCGGATACGCTCCTCCAGCATCTCCGCCCGCCGCAGGGTCCAGGGTCACGAACCAGGGCTGGGTTCACAGCTTGCCGGCCCGGGCCGCCGGGTCGGACTTGCCGATGCCGAATTCGCAGTAATTGTTGCAGCCATGGCGACGTTTGGCTCGTAAACGCCTGCACCGGTGAAGGCCCGGACTGTTGCCGGCTGGCTGAACCGGTCGACCGGCAGCGAACGCATTGCCCGTTCACGGCCAGTGCGTCCTGCGTGCCGGCAGCCTGCATCGAGCGCAGGAAGTGCAGGCACGTCGTATGGGCTGCCGCGTGCGTCTTGGTCAGCAGCGCCTTCCGTTCCGCATGGAACCGCGCGAAGGCCCGCGTCCAGTCGTTCGCGTCCCAATAAAGGCCGGCGCCGGACGTGAGGCCCTTCGCCATGGGAAAGCCGAGCGCCTTGATGTCGGCAATATAAACGTTGAACGCCGCCAGCGTGGGCCGGTCGCCAGCGCCCAGGCCGAACTCAGCCATTTGCTTGATCGGGTTGGCCTGGCCGCTGCCGACCGCGACCAGCCCTATGCCGTCCGTGCCTGGGCGCGGCCTGCTGCACTGCCGCTGCGATTGGTGTGACCGGCAGGTCGGTGATCGCGTCCACGCCGTTGTTGTACCATTGGCGAATAATGCCACCGGCCACGTCAGGCGTGTTGCGCCCGCAACCGTCCCGGCACGCAAGCCGCCAGCAGGCCGGCCCCCACAAGGGCGCGTCGGCCCTGGCAAAATGCTGTCGTGGCCGTTCCCCACTGGTTCGTTGCGGTGCTCAGGCTGGCGGCTGGGCCGTATACAGCTCACCAAACGAGGGATCGACGGCCGCGTCGATCACCCATGGGCGGTCGGCCTGCAGCGCGCGGGCGAGCGCGTCTGCGAACGCTTGGGCCGTTTCCACCCGAACGCCCGCGCAGCCGTGCCCGGCGGCCAGCGCGGGGAAGTCCAGGCCGGCGATGTCGATCCCGGGCGCCCCCTGCAGGCTCATGGCCCGGCTGAATGCCCGCATCGCGCCGTAGCCGCCGTTGTTGAGCACGACCACCGTGAGCGGCAGGCGCAACTGCGCGGCGGCGTGGAGCGCCTGGATGGAGTACATCATCGAGCCGTCGCCGATGATGGCCGCCACCCGCCGCCCAGGCGACGCAAGCGCCAGGCCGACCGCGGCCGGAAGGCTCCACCCAAGCCCGCCACTGGCCATGGTGAAGAAGCTGGCAGGCCGGCGGATCGGCAGGTGACGCTGGATGGCGGTGCGGTGGCTGGGCGCCTCCTCGGCCACGATCGCGTCCGGCGGCAGGGCTTCGGCGAGCATGTGGAGGACCTGCTCCGCCGTCAGCGCGCCTCCGAAGGGCGGCACTGGCCGGGGCCGGGGTGCCGGCATCGGCTGGGAGGAGCTTGGCACGGAATCCAAAAGGGCTTCCAGGGCCGGGCGGACGGAGCCGACGATGGACGTGCCGGCCGCCGCGCCGGCCGCCGCCGCCGGGTCGGCCGTGACCTGCCAAATGGCCGGGCCGCCTGGGTCGAACAGGGCGCAGTGGCCTTCGACGTGGAAGGTGAACACGGGGGCGCCGAACACGGCGACCACGTCGAAGCCGTCGAGCGTGGCCGCCAGCGGGCCGGGCGCCGCCGGCAGGAACCGGGCAAACAAAGCATGGTCTTCAGGGAAGCTCGCGCGGTGGCTGTTCGGGCTGGCGAAGCATCGGGCGCGCAATCGCTCGGCCAGGGCCACGCCAGCCGCCCAGCCGCCGTCGCTGTCCACCTCTGGCCCCATCACCAAGGCGGGGCGGCGCGCGGCGGCTAATGCCGCGCCCAGGGCTTGCAGCGCCTCCGGATCAGGCCGGATGCGGGCATGGATGCACCGGGCCGCAACCGGCGCGCATGGTTTCAGCCAGTCGTCCACGGGGACAGACACGAAAGTTGGGCCGAACGGCGGCGTGCGCGCGACCGCAAAGGCGTGCGCGACCGCATCCGGCACGTCCTCGGCCCGCGCCGGCTCGCTGGCCCACTTCACGTAGGGGCGGGGGAACTCGGTCGCACGCTCGGCGAACAGGTATGGCGCCCGTGGCAGCAGGCTGCGCGCCTGCTGCCCCGCAGTAACGACCATAGGCGTGCCGTTGCGGAAGGCGGTGAACAGGTTGCCAAGCGAATGGCCCACGCCGGCCGCGGAGTGCAGGTTGACGAAGGCCGGGCGCCCCGTGCCCTGGGCATAGCCGTCCGCCATGGCCACCACGCTCGCCTCCTGCAGGCCGAGCACGTAGCGGATGTCGTCCGGCCAGTCCCGCAGGAAGGTCAGCTCGGTCGAGCCTGGGTTGCCGAACACGGCGGTGACGCCCTCGGCCCGCAGCAGGTCGAGCACGGCCTGGCGCACGGTCGTACCAGCGGGCACGCCAGCGGTCACAATCGTCATGTCGCCACCGCCTTGGACGCTCCTGAAGCCACCAACGCCGGGCGCGGGCCGCGGCTGAGCAGGATCGCGGCGGCCCCGAGCAGCGCCGGGAGCAGCGGCAACAGCAGGATCTCCCGCGCATGCCATCCCCAGCCCAGCGGCAGGCCCACGACCCACGGGCTGATCACCGAGCCGATGCGCCCGGCGCTGAGCGACCAACCGATCCCCGTGGAGCGGAGCGCGGTGGGATACGACTCCGCGCCGAACATCACCAGGGACGACGCGCCCGCGATCGCGCCAGCCCCCGCCAGGAAGGCGCCCAGCATCATCGGCACGACGAGCCCGTCGCCCCGCGACATCAGCAGCAGCCCGGCCGCCGCAACCACGAAGGCGCTGGCGGCGGCGTTGCGCGTTCCGACCCGGTTGCAATAGGCGCCCAGCACCAGCCCGAACAGGATCGCCCCGCCGTTGACGGCCGAGGTGCTGAGCGTCGCCAACCCCACCGACAAGCCGGACTCGCGGAACAGCGTCGGCGTCCAGTTCACGACGAAGTAGAAGGTCATCAGGTTGACGAAGCTGCCCAGCCAATACAGCAGCGTCATGCGCAGCCGCCCCTCGGCGAACAGCGCCGCGACGCCCGACTGCCGATCCTCATGCGCGGGCAGCGCGTAGCTGTCCTCCGCGGTGAACCGGCCAGGTGGGTGGATGCGCGTCAGCAGCCGTGCCAGCCGCCGGGCATTTCCGGGCTGCAAGGCCAGGAACCGGCTGCTTTCCGGCAGCGCCGCGATGCAGGCGACCAGGACGGCCGCCGTGACGCCGCCGCCGATGAGGTAAACCGACGGCCAGCCGAACCGCGGGATGCAGTAGGCGCCGAGGAAGCCGCCGAAGAACCCGCCCAGCGGCACGCCGACCAGCGTCCAGGCGATGAAACTTTGGCGGTGCCGGGCTGGCACCGTTTCGCCCACCAGGGCCGCCGCGGCGCTCGGCACGCCGCCGATGCCGAGGCCCCCGACGAAGCGGACCAGCATGAGCGCCGCCGGACCGTGGATGAAGGGGGTGGCGAGCGTCGCCAGGCCGAATACCGCGGTGCAGGCGATCAGCAGCCGGCGCCGGCCGAAGCGGTCCGCCAAGGTGCCGAACACCATCGACCCCAACAACAAGCCGAACAACCCGGCGCTGAACACCGGCGCGAAGTCCGCCATGCGCAGCCCCCAGTCGGCGGCGATGGCAGGCGCCGTGAAGGCAAGAACCTGGTTGTCGAACCCGTCGCAAGTCGCCACCGCCACGCACAACGCCAGCGCCACGGCCGAGACCGGCCGCAGCCTGGCCTGGTCCACCACGGCATCAACATCCACCACGCGCTGGCCGTCCATCGGTCGCCTCCCAAACCTTTTGGGGAAGGTAGGCCGACACCCTCGGACCCGGCAAGGCGGGCTTGCCGTGCCCCAGGGCTTCGCATCCAAGTTACTTCGTATCTGCACTGAGTAGCTGTTCGAGGTAGGCCGGGGTCCAGGTTGCGAGCTTGCGGCGCAGGCGGATGGAGTGCTTGTCCTTGGCGGCTCGGACCAGGTTGAGCGCGAAGTGGCGGACGACGGCCATGTTCTTGGCCCCGGAGCCTTTGCGCAACCGGGACTGGTCGTCGCCGAAGGTGACATCCAGCACCCAGTGCACGGAACCTGTCAACGACTATGAGACGGCCGAAGTCTTGGATTAGGCTTGGTTGTTAGCCGGTTTCTGGGGTGGGTTGATCCAGGTGGCGGTCGGCACGGCGGGTGGCTCGGGCATTTTGCGGACGA
>JAABUY010002560.1_pt1 | contig 21402 bp, 24 predicted proteins | sample 5560271 | NCBI WGS metagenome assembly JAABUY01 (sample SAMN10711886, study PRJNA513374) | rock metagenome | isolation source: Antarctica rocks | place: Antarctica: Victoria Land, University Valley | reverse complement strand
TGAACATCAACCGCGTCGTCCTCACCGGAAACCTGACGCGTGACCCCGAGCACCGCGCGACGTCCAGCGGACTGTCGATCTGCAAGCTCGGCATCGCCGTCAACACCCGCCGCAAGAACGGTGCCTCGGGCGAGTGGGAGGAGAAGGCGAACTTCTTCCGCGTTACGGTCTTCGGCCGGCAGGCCGACAGCTGCTCGCAGTACCTGTCCAAGGGCCGCCCCGTGGCGATCGACGGCCGCCTGGAGTGGAGCACCTGGGAGACCGAGGGACAGAAGCGCGAGTCGATCGATATCATCGCTGACACCGTGCAGTTCCTGGGCGGGCCGAATGACGCCGGCGGCGGCAACGGAAACGGGTTCTCCAGCGGCGTTCGCGCCACCGAGAGCGACGTGCCGATCGACTCCAGCGACTTCGACCGTACCCCCGTGGCTGCTGCCGGTGCTGCCGACGACGACATCCCGTTCTAGGCAGCTGACCGCGAGCAAGCAGAGACCAGTCAGGTGATGCCAGGTGGCAAAGCAACGTAGACGGCCGGTTCGCCGGCGCGACAGGAAGGGTGGACCGACTTCCGGGCGTCGGAAGCCGTGCCCGTACTGCCGCGACAAGGTCGATCAGGTCGACTACAAGGACCTCTCCTCGCTGCGGCGGTTCGTCTCGGACCGGGGCAAGATCCGCTCGCGGAGGATCACCGGGGCCTGCCGTCGCCACCAGAATCAGGTCGCGCGTGCGGTCAAGCGCGCGCGCGAGCTGGCCCTGCTGCCCTACGTGGCCGAAGGCGGCAACGATCGTCCTGAGCGCGGTGGCCGCGGCGATCGCGACCGCGACCGCGACCGCTAGCCCCGGAGGGCAGACGATGCCGCAGGCGATTCTGCTCCAGGACGTGGACGCGCTCGGGGAGCGCGGCACGGTCGTTGACGTCTCCAACGGCTATCTGCGCAACTACCTGCTCCCCCGCAAGCTCGCCGAGCCCGCTACCAAGGGCTCTGTCGAGGCGGCCAGCCGCCGGCGGGAGCAGGCCGAGCGCACGGTGCGGGAGGCCCAAGAGCGAGCGCAGGAGAGCGCGGCGACGCTCAGCCGGACGGTGCTGACGATCCCTCAGCAGGCCGGCGACGACGGGCGGCTGTTCGGCTCGGTCACCACCCAGGACATCGCTGACGCCATTCGCGACGCCCGCGGCATCAGGGTCGACCGCCGCAAGATCCATCTGGAGGAGCCGCTGCGCAACGTCGGCACCTACATGGTGGTGGTGGAGGTCTCCGACGGGGTGACCTCCACGGTCAAGACGATGGTCGTCGCCGCCTAGCGGCGCGGCGGCACCGAGCCCGCACCGTCCTCGCTGAGGCCACGCGGAACTTCCTGCTGCTTCCGGGAAGCCGCGGTTCCTGCCGCCTGCCCCGCACCTATCCTCGGATCCCGAGATGAGCGCGGTCCAGAACATCGCCGTCCCGCCCCACAACGTGGAGGCCGAGAAGTCCGTCCTAGGGGCGGTGCTGCTCGACGAGCGCCACCTGTTCTCGCTGCTGGTGGAGGAGCACCTGCGGCCCGAGCACTTCTACGTGGAGCGCCACGGCCGGGTCTACGAGGCGATGCTGGAGCTGCACAACTCCGACCACAAGATCGACCATCTGACGGTGGCCGAGGCGCTGCGTTCGCAGGGCAAGCTGGAGGAGGCCGGAGGGCCGGAGGCGATCGAGGAGCTGGCCGGTTGGGTGCCCGCCGCCGGTCACGCCCGGGACTACGGGCGGATCGTGCGCGAGCAGGCCCAGATGCGCTCGCTGCTGAGCGCGTCCTACGCGATCCAGGCCAGCGTCCTCTCCCGGGAGGCGCCGGCGCGGGAGCTGGTGGAGCGGGCCGAGCGCTCGATGCTGGAGGTGGCCCACGACGACCACCAGAAGAAGATGCGCTCGATCCTCGACATCCTCGACGTCGAGACCGACAAGCTCCACCGGCTCTCGGTGCTGAAGACGGCGCTGACCGGCACCCCCTCCGGCTTCAAGGACCTCGACGAGAAGACCGGCGGTTTCCAGCCCGGCAACCTGGTGATCGTCGCTGCCCGGCCCTCGATGGGCAAGTCGGCGCTGGTGGCAAACGTGGCCGAGAACGCCGTGCTGGCCGGCCACGCGGTGGCGCTGTTCTCGCTGGAGATGTCCGAGAGCGAGCTGGCCCAGCGCTTCGTCGCCTCCCAGGCGCGGATCAAGGGCGAGGACCTCCGGCGCGGCAAGGTCCCCGAGCACCGCTGGGCGAAGATCCTGGAGGCCTGCGGGCGCCTGTCGGCGGCACCGCTCTTCATCGACGATTCCAGCGACACCGGCGTGCTGGCGATCCGGGCCAAGGCCCGGCGCCTGCACCACCAGCTGGAGGGCGGCCTCGGCCTGGTGATCGTCGACTACCTGCAGCTCATGCGCCACGAGGGCCGCGTAGAGAGTCGCGTGGAGCAGGTGAGCCAGATCTCCCGCGGACTCAAGGGGCTGGCCCGGGAGCTGAACGTGCCGGTGGTCGCGCTCTCGCAGCTCAGTCGCGGCGTCGAGCAGCGCGGCGGGGACAAGCGACCGGTGCTGTCGGACCTCAGAGACAGCGGCGCGATCGAGCAGGACGCGGATCTCGTGATGTTCATCTACCGCGACGAGTACTACGACAAGGAGTCAGACCGTCCCGGCGAGGCCGACATCATCATCGCCAAGCACCGCAACGGGCCGATCGGCGATGTGGTCCTGACCTTCCAGAAGGAGTACCCCAAGTTCATGAACTACGCCGGCGAGCGGTTCGCGGCATGACGGACTGCCCGATGCACCTGTGCGACGGATTCGGCCTGCTGATTGACGAGGAGAGCAACACGGCCTATGACTGCCGCTGCCGCCCGCAGCTCGTCGCACAGCGCAAGGCGCGCAGCCTCTCGGCGGTGATTCCGCGGCGCTACCGGGACGTGGCCTTTGAGCGGGCGCCGGTGACCGACATCGAGCCGCGCGTGGTGGTGACCGAGACCCGTCGGTTCGTGGACCACATCGACGCCCGGCTGGACGAGGGTCGCGGCCTGTGGTTCGTAGGTCCGGCCGGCACCGGCAAGACCACACTGGCGATGGTGGTGGCTCGCGCGGCGCTCAAGGCGGGGCGCTCGGTGGCGATCTACTCGCTGCCCCGCCTGCTCAACGAGATCCGGGACACGCATCGGGCCGAGCGCTCCCATGTCGACCTGCTCGACCGCCTCACCGCCGTGGACCTGCTCCACATCGACGACGTCGGCGCCGAGCGCACCACCGACTGGGTTCTGGAAGAGCTGTACTCGATCGTCAACGCCCGCTACGAGGACCAGCGCTCGATGGTGATCACCACCAACCTGGACCACGATCAGCTGAGCGCACAGATCTCCGAGCGGACGGTCTCCCGCCTGACGGAGATGTGCCTGCAGCTGCCGCTGCACGGCCACGACCGGCGCATGGAGCTGCGGCTGGCCTAGTAGAGCAGGCGCGCCGAGGGCAGCTTGTCGTTGCGGATCAGGATCTCGATCCGCTCGGGCCGCCGGCGCGGTGCCGTGACGGTGATCAGCAACCTGTCGCCCGCGTAGAAACGGCGGCCCTGAAGCGCTCCCAAGAGCCGAGGCACGGAGCCAGCCCGGGCGGCTCGGGGACGCAGCGTCGGGCAGCCACGTCCCCGGCAACGGACCGCGATGCGCGCCCCGCGCGGCAGCCTCCGGACGCTGATAGCACGCACGGTGGTCCGTAGCCCCCGCCACCGCCAGCTGATCAAGAATCGGGCGTGCACCGCGCGGCGGCCGCGCGGGACCGGGGTCAACGTGGGGTTGGAGGTGGTGATCGTCTGGTCGAGCACCGTCCAGGTGTTCTGCGCCGCGTCGGTCACGCTCACGCTCAGCTCGTGTCGGCCGTCGTGCAACCCGCCGGTCGGAACCGGAGCGTCCACCACCTCGGTCGGGAGGCACGGCTGCTGCCAGTCGAACATGAGCGCTCCGGACCCCGGGTCGCTCCCCACCGGCACGCAGTGGCCGCCATTGGTGTTCGGCGTTCCCGACCAGACGGTTGCTCCATCCACGCGAGCGGTGACCGCATAGGCGGTGCCGACGGGGGCCGGGCCCAGGTCACTCAGGCTGGCCGTCATCGGTGCTTGCGGCGTGCAGCGTATGTTGCTGGTCGAGGCGACTTCGGGCACCCCCGTGGTGAAGCTCGACCACCCGTCGCTGGGGGCGGCCGACCCGTTTGGGTTCACGCACGACACCTGCATCCACTCACCCGCCCGCGCCTGCGGGGCGGCGATCACCAAACCGACCACCATCGCCACCGCGACGGCCGAGCAAGTCAGCGCCATGTCCCTGGCGAGCGCTGCTCTCCCCACCGCGCCGAGTCTACTCCCGCTCCTGCTCGCGCTCGGAGCGGGACCGCTCCTGGAGCTTCTCCCGCAGGTAGCGCGCCTTGTCGGCCCGGCGCTGATGCTGCTCGGCCTCGTCCTCCTCGGGGGCCTCACGCGCGAGCCGATCCTCGCGGGCCGCGCGCTCGTGCTGCTGGGCGCTCAGCTCGTCTGCCTCGCGCTCATCGGACATCAAGCATCGCTGCGGACGCTACCAATCGAGGTGGCGTCAGCAGCCGGTGGCGACGCTGAGCGCGGTACAGAGCTCGGCGAGCTTCCCGGGCGCCAGCCGAGTGATCCGCTCGGTCAAGAGCATCTTGGGTACGAGTCCGAGGTTGTCGAAGCTCAGTGCGCAGTCCTCGGGCATTCCGTCCTCACGGCTCAGGGTCACCTCGGTGGGGATGCCTCGAATGGTCCGCGTGGCCGGCACCACCAATAGCGAGTTCAGCACGGGGATGGCGGCTTGCCGAGTCAGGATGCAGGCTGGCCGCCGCCCGGCGGTGGGGTGCTCCAGCCACCGCACCTCCCCGCGGTTGGCTCCACACGCGTCAGCCATCGGTCACCGCCAGGGCTCCGCGGCGACCATCGCGGCGGCGCTTTCATCGGCGCCCAACAGATCTTCCTGCGGCCGACGCGCGTAACCCTCAACGATGCGTTGATCGAGCTCGGCCTCTCGGTCATTGACCAGATAGCCGGCCACCGCAGCGCGGATCAGCTCGGAGCGAGAGCGACCCTCACGAGCCACCCGAGCATCGAGCTGAGCGAGCAGCTCGTCGGAGAGCTGCACCAACGTCTGAGTCCGTGCCACATACCATATGGTCGCAGGGTTCGTCTCCCGCCAGACCCACCCGTACACTCGGGCACCCTGTGCCGGGAATCGTAATCGTGGGCGCCCAGTGGGGAGACGAGGGCAAGGGCAAGGTCACCGATCTGCTCGCCGAGCGCGCCGATGCCGTCGTGCGCTTCCAGGGCGGCAACAACGCCGGCCACACGATCGTGCGTGACGGCAAGACCTGGAAGCTTCACCTGATGCCCTCGGGGATCCTGCACCCCGGCAAGCTGTGCGTGATCGGCAACGGCGTCGTGATCGACCCCAAGGTGCTGACCGACGAGCTCGACGAGCTGCGCCGCCGGGGCGTGGACACCACGGGCTTGCGAATCTCGGCCAACGCCCACCTGATCATGCCCTACCACTTGATGCTCGACCACGCGGGCGAGGCCAAGCTCGGCCGGCTGCAGATCGGGACCACCCGCCGGGGCATCGGCCCCTGCTACGCCGACAAGGCCGCGCGACTGGGCATCCGCGTCCAGGACCTGCTCGACGAGAAGATCCTCAAGAAGAAGATCCTCGCGGCGCTTGATCCCAAGCGGCTCTCGCTGCGTCCGTTCGCCAAGGACCCGCGCCTGGACCTCCAGGCCATGAGCGACGAGTACCTGACCTACGGCCATCGTCTGGAGCGCTACATCGCCGACACCAGCCGCCTGGTGCTGGAGCGGCTGGACGACAAGCAGACCGTGGTGTTCGAGGGGGCGCAGGGCGCGCTCCTGGACATCGACCACGGCACATATCCCTTCGTCACCTCCTCCAATCCCATCGCCGGCGCCGCCTGCATCGGGGCCGGCGTGGGTCCCAAGGACATCGACGAGGTCTGGGGAGTGACCAAGGCCTACTCCACCCGCGTCGGCGCCGGACCCTTCCCCACTGAGATCGACGGTCCCGTCGCCGACGAGCTGCGCGAGCGGGGCGGGGAGTACGGGACCACCACCGGGCGCCCGCGCCGGGTGGGGTGGATCGACCTCGTGGCGCTCCGCTACGCCGCGCGCATCAACTCGCTGACCGCGTTGGCGGTGACCAAGCTGGACGTCCTCACCGGGATGGAGACGATCCGCCTCTGCACCCGCTACCGGGGGGCCGAGGGGGCCCAGTTCGACTACTTCCCCTACCACCAGTCGGTGCTGCACCACTCCGTCGGCGAGTACGACGAGACGCCGGGGTGGGCCGAGGACCTGCGCGAGTGCCGCACCGAGGACGACCTGCCCGCCGCCGCGCGGGACTACCTGCGCGTCATCGCCGAGTTCGTGCGGGTGCCGGTGGCACTGATCGGCGTCGGTCCCGGCGGCGAGGAGATCATCTGGACCCAGGCCGGAGCCGACATGGAAGGCAGCGCAGCGGCCTAAAGGCTGCCGCGCGGGCCTGAGCCGGGCCTACTCGTCCCGGCGCCACCGCTCGATCAGGTCCTCCTCGCCCACCTCCCTCACGAAGCGCGCCGGCACCCCCATCACCACCGTCCGCGGCGCCACGTCCCGGGTGACCACCGCGCCGGCGGCGACGAACGCCTCCTCGCCGATCTCCACCCCCGGCGCCAGCACCACACCGCCGCCAACCCGGCAGGCGCGGCGAAGCGTCGGCCCCAGCAGCGCCTCACCCGGACCGTGGCGACCCATGGCGTGGTCGTTGGTCGTTTGCACCCCCGGGCCCAGGAACACGTCGTCCTCCACGAGCGAGCCACCGGTGACGTACACCCCGGTCTGGATCAGCACCCGCCCCCCCACACGGCTGCGGAAGTCCACCACCGAGCCGCGGCCCACCACCGAGCGGGCCCCGATCTCGACGCGCTCGCGGACCTGCGACTGATCGCCGACGATCACCCGCGCGCCGATCGCGCTGCCGGCGTACAGGACGGCGCCGACACAGACCGTGACCCCCTCGCCGAGCCGGAGGGACCCGAGGGGGTCCCCGGCCGCCGCGCTGGAGCCCGGACGCAGGCGGGGCCGCTTGCCCAGCACGGCGTGCTCCTCGATCACGCACTGCTCGCCCAGGTGCGTCCCCTCACGCAGGACCGCGGCGGCGCCGATCGAGCTGCCCGCGCCAACCTTCACGCCGGCGGCGAGCACCGCGCCCGCGGCCACCGAGACGTCGTCGCCGAGCTCCGCGTCCGGGTGGACGCTGGCCCGGGGCGAGACCTCAGCCACCGCTCACCGACGCACAACCGCCCGCTGCCAAAGGACCGGGCGTGCGGCGCGAGTCCTCCAGCGAGCGCTGCAGGCGCTCCAGCACCTTCACCACCCGCAGCCCGCTGTGACCATCCGAGCGCGGGGCCTGACCGGTGCGGATGCAGTGCACGAAATGCTCGCACTCCAGGCGCAGGGGCTCGACGTTGGGGATGCGGGGGGAGAAGATGTCGCCACTGCGGGTGATGTACTCGCCGTAGCCGTGGGTGTCCTCGTCGAAGCCCTTGTCGTAGACGGTGAGCTTGCCCTCCAGGGCCATGTCGTCGAAGGTGGCCATCCGGCGAGAGCCGACGACGGTGAAGCGGCGCTCCTTGTGGGGATCGAGCCAGGACAGGTGCAGATGCGCCGACAGTCCCGAGGGAAAGCGCAGAAAGCAGAAGACGACGTCCTCGATTCCCTGGCGCACGTAGGACTCCCCGTGGGCCACCACCTCCCAGGGCTCCTCCTGGGCCAGGTGCAGCACCACCGAGACGTCGTGGGCCCCGAGGCTCCAGAGCGCGTTCTCGTCGGCGCGGAGCTTGCCGAGGTTCAGGCGGTTGCCGTAGACGTACAGGATCTCGCCCAGCTCGCCGGAGTCGGCCAGCGCCTTGAGGCGCTCGACGCCCGGGTGGTACTCCAGCAGGTGACCGACCATCAGGATCCGGTCGTGCTCCTGCGCCGCGTCCACCGCCCGCTGGGCGTCGGCCACCGACTGCGCCAGCGGCTTCTCCACGAAGCAGTGCTTGCCGGCGCTGAGCACCCGCACCGCCAGCTCCGCGTGGCTGGGAACGGGCGTGGCCAGCACGACGGCGTCGAGCGCCGGGTCCTCCAGGAGGTCGGTAATCGCTTCACTCGTGCGCACGCCCGGCAACCGCTCGGCGATCCGCTCACGAGCCGGCTCGGATGCGTCACAGCACCACACCAGCTCGCAACCGGTCAGTGAGGCGAAGTTGCGGGCCAGGTTCGGACCCCAGTAGCCGAGGCCGACGACGCCGATCCGCAGCGGCGCCCCATCTGCGCGGTCGGTGCTCATCGCGCCAGCAGTGTAAGCGCGTCGCGGACCCGCTCGCCGGCGTGGCCGTCGCCGTAGAGTTGCGGGCGCTCACGCGGCGCCGGCGCCGCCAGTGCCGCCAGTGCGGCGTCCGTGTCCAGGTCCACGAGCACGTTCCACCCGAGCTCCACCGTCTCCACCCACTCGGTGCTCGGGCGCAGGGTGACGCACCTGACTCCGGCCAGGTAGGCCTCCTTCTGCAGCCCCCCGGAGTCGGTCAGGACCGCCTCGGCGTGGCAGAGCAGCGCCGTCAGCTCTACGTAGCCCAGTGGCGGCGTGATCTCCACTTGCCCGGCCGCCTCCAGGCGCTCCCGCAGGCCGGCCTGCGCCAGCCGGGCCTCGGTGCGGGGGTGCAGCGCCAGCACCACCCGCGCCGGCACCGCCTCCAGCAGCGCCACCAACGCGCCCAGCCGCTGCGGATCGTCGACGTTGGCGGCGCGATGGGCGGTGGCGAGCACGTACTGTCCGGGCTCGACGCCGCGGGCCCGGACCAGGTCGAGCCGCTCCCGCGCCCGCGGCTGCACCGCTGCGGCCACGTCGACCATCACGTCCCCGACCAGCCGAACCTCGCCCGTCACCCGCTCGGCCTCCAGGTTCTGCACCGCCACCGGGGAGGAGCACAGCAGCAGCGCGCTGGCGTGGTCGCAGAGCACCCGGTTGAGCTCCTCGGGCATGGTGCGGTCAAAGGAGCGCATCCCGGCCTCGACGTGAGCCACGGGCACGCCCGCCTGGGCGCCCGCCAGCGCTCCCGCCAGCGTCGAGTTGGTGTCGCCGTAGACCAGCACCGCATCGGGGTCCACCTCGACCAGCACCGGCTCGAGCGCCGTCAGCATCCGCGCCGTCTGCGAGGTGTTGGAGCCCAGGGCGATCCCCAGCTGGCGGTCAGGCGCCGGTAGCCCCAGCTCGGTGAAGAACACCCCGGAGAGCTGGTCGTCGAAGTGCTGCCCGGTGTGGACCAGCACCTCCTGGTGATCCTCGCGCAGGGGCGGGGAGACGGCTGCCGCCTTGATGAACTGCGGGCGGTTGCCGATCACGGTGAGGATCCTCACCGGTCGGGCTCCGCGATGCTCCTCACCCGGCGCTGAGCTCCGCCGCGATCCGCTCCCGCAGGGCGCAGGCCGCCTCGATGGTGAGCGGCCCGTGGTCTCCGAACTGGGTCTCGTCGACGGCCGCCACCGGCTGGACCTCCCGGGTGGTGGAGGCCAGGAATACCTCGTCCGCGCGGGCCAGGTCCTCCAGGGTGCCGGGGCACTCCCGGGCGCGGGTCAGCTCGATCACCAGCGCGCGGGTGATGGAGGCGAGGATGTGATCGTGCAGCGGCGGGGTCAGCACCTCGCCCCCTGCGACCCAGAAGATGGAGCTGGTCGGGGCCTCCAGCACCCGCCCGTGGGGGGTGACCAGCAGTGCCTCGTCATAGCCGCGCTCGCGGGCCAGCCGGCTGGCCAGCATGTTGGCGGCGTAGGACAGGGACTTGACGCCGTCCAGGATGCGCGTGGGCGCGTAGGTCACCGCAGTCAGGCGGACCCGCTCCGGCGTGGCGTGCAGCGGCTCGGTCAGCAGCAGGCGCCGCCCGCCGCGCGTCAGCACGATCCGCAGCTGCTCGTGCTCGGGACCGGCGCCGGCGCGGGCCAGCAGGCGATGGGCGTCGGCGCGCACGGCCTCGGAGTCCACCGGCAGGCGCAGGCTGGCGCCTGAGCGCTCCAGCCGCAGGAGGTGCTCCTCCAGCGCAAACGGTTGACCGTCATAGACCCGGACGACCTCAAAGGCCCCGTCCCCGCGCAGCAGCCCCTCGTCGGTGGCGGGGATGGTGGCCTCCTCGGCGGGCAGGATCTCCCCGTCGATGCTGGTCAGCGAGCCGGAGGACATGCGCCCAGACTACCGAGAGAGGGGGCGCTGCGACCACACGCCGGCCAGGCGCACGACGGTGGCGGCCGCAGCCGCCATGTCCTGCAGCGAGGCCCATTCCCGCACCGAGTGGTACTCGTGGCCGCCGGTGAAGATGTTCGGGGTCGGCAGCCCCATCTCGCTGAGCCGCGACCCGTCGGTGCCGCCCCGGATGGGGATCCGGACGGGCTCTATCCCCTCGGCGCGGAAGGCCTGCTCGGCGGCGGCGATGGCCGCGGGGAAGGCCTCCAGGTGGCGGCGCATGTTGCGGTACTGCTCCCGGATCTCCACCTGCACCCGTGCCCGCGGCTCTGCGGCCGCCACGCCGTCCACGACGCGGCGCAGCAGCGCGACGTGCTCGGCCAGCAGGTCATCGTCGAAGTCCCGCAGGATCGCGCGCAGCTCGGCGCGGACGGGCGTTCCCGAGAGCTCGTAGGGATGAATGAAGCCCTCCCGGCCCGAGGTCCGCTCGGGGCTGAGCGCCTCGGGCAGCGCGTCCACGATCCGGGCCCCCAGGCGCAGCGCGTTGACGAGCTTGCCCTTGGCCTGGCCGGGATGGACGTCGACGCCCTGAATCGTGACGATCGCCTCCTGGGCGCTGAAGGTCTCGTCCTGGAGCTCGCCGATCTCCGAGCCGTCGATCGTGTACGCGCAGGGCGCGCCGAAGCTTCCCAGGTCGAACAGCGTCGCCCCCTCGCCGATCTCCTCGTCGACGGTGAAGCAGACTCGGACGTTGGCCCGCGGTTGCTCCGGATGGGAGCCGAGGTAGGCCAGGGCGGCCATGATGATCGCCACGCCGGCCTTGTCGTCGGCCCCCAGCAACGTGTCCCCGGAGGCGGTGAGGATGTCGTGGCCAACCTTGGCCCGCAACTCGGGCATGGTGAGGGGATCCAGGCGCGTGCCCCCAGCAGGCAGCGTTATCACCCCGCCCTCGTAGCGCTCGTGCACCAGCGGCGCCACCCCCGCCCCGGGGGCATCGGGGCTGGTGTCCAGGTGCGCGATCAGACCGAAGGCCGGCCCGCTCCCCGGCAGCGTGGCCGTCACGTATCCGTTGGCGTCCTGCGCCGCATCGGCGATCCCCAGCTCGGTCAGCTCGTCGACCAGCATCCGCCCCAGCTCCAGCTGGCCGGGGGTGCTCGGCGAGCGCTCGCGCTGGCGCCGCGCCTGGGTGTCGAGGCACACGTAGCGCAGGAAGCGGGGCAGCAGCTCGCCGGCGAGCTGCTGGGCGAGCTCTGAGGTGTAGTGGTCCCGGAGCATCGGCCTCAGTATGCCCCGCGTGCACGCGGGTACGTGACCAAACGCACACGAACGCACGTTTGTAACCTATGCCGGGTGGGGAGTATTTTCTTGGGGAAGGAGACCGGCGTAGAGGTCTTCAGCGCAGCAACCGAACTTAGAGGAGTAGATCGCATGGCTCAGCAGACCAAGACACAGCGACAGGCCACGGCCAAGAAGGCCGCTGCCACCCGCAAGCGCAATGCTGCGCAGCGGACGACCGCGAGCACGAAGGGCTCCGCGCGGGCAACTCAGCGCTCGGCCAAGCAGACCACGCGCGCCGCGGAGCGCACCACACGCCTGGCCAGCCGCGCCGCCGGCCGCCGCCTGGAGGCCGCCGTCGCCCGGATCGACGCCGTCGGCCGTCAGGCCGAGCGGGCCGTGCTGATTCAGGTCGGTGCGGCCGCGGAGCTGCGCGACCAGCTCACGAGCACCGCGCAGACCTACACCAACCTGAACCGGGTCGCGCGGGAGCTCGACCGCTTCGAGCGCCGCGGCGCCCGGGTTCTCAACAAGAGCGAGCACAAGGTGCGCCGTGCCCGGCGTGAGGTGCAGCACGAGGCTCGTACCCAGGCCAACGGCATCCGCTCCGAGGCCGCTGACGTCGCGGACCGGATCAAGCAGCTCGTCTGAGCGTACGTCGCAGGTAATGGCTGTTCATGGGCCCGCCCTTTCGGGGGCGGGCCTTTTTTCTCCTCCCGTACGCAACAGCGCTTCCGCGGGGTAGAGAGACCTCGCCATGCCGGCGACCACGATCTCGCAGCGACGGCCTCGGTTGCGGCGCTCGGACTGCTCAGGTCCGGGCCTGCGCCGCGCGCGCCGCGGGCGGGGCTTTCTCTACACCGACCAGGGCGGCGCGCGGGTCGGCGACGAGGAGGTGCTGGAGCGGGTGCGCTCGCTGGCGATCCCGCCGGCGTGGAAGGACGTGTGGATCTGCTCCGATCCCTGGGGCCACCTGCAGGCCACCGGGATCGATGCTGCCGGGCGCAAGCAGTACCTCTACCACCCGCGCTGGCGCGAGCGGCGCGACCAGGAGAAGTTCACGCGGATGGAGCACTTCGCCCGTTCGCTGCCCGGGCTGCGGCGAGCACTCGCCGCCGATCTGGAGGGCACCAAGCCGACCCGTGAGGCAGTGCTGGCCTGCGCCGTACGGCTGCTGGACGTCGGACTCTTCCGGGTCGGCTCGGAGGAGTACGCCGACGAGGAGCACGGGATCGGCCTGGCCACCGTGCGCCGCGATCACGTGCGCCTGCAGGGCGAGGCGATCGTGTTCGACTACCCGGGCAAGGGCGGGGTCCGGCGCCTGCACCAGATCGAGGACCCCTTGAGCGGCGACCTCGTGCGCGCGCTGCGGCGCCGCCGCGGCGGGCCGCCGGAGCTCCTGGCCTACCGCCAGGGCCGCCAGTGGCGCGGCCTGCGCTCGGGCGACATCAACGAGTACCTCAAGCGCCATCTCGGGGAGAAGTTCAGCGCCAAGGACTTCCGCACCTGGAACGCCACGGTGCTGGCCGCGGTCTCGGTGGGAGCCGACGCTCCGCTGGCCGCGAGCAAGACCGCGCGCAAGCGTGCCGTCAACCGCGCGGTGCGCGGCGTCAGCGAGATGCTCGGCAACACGCCGGCGGTGGCACGGCGCTCCTACATCGATCCGCGGGTGTTCGACCGCTACCTGTCGGGGTGGACGATCGCCGGCGCGTTGGGCCGGCTGGGCGAGATCGACGTGGCCGACAGTAGGGATCGGGCGCGGCTGGAGCGGGCGGTCCTCGACCTGCTCGACGACGCGGAGGACTCAGCGGCACTGCGGCGGGCGCCGGCCGCCAAGACGGCATAGCCCAGCACCAACTGCTAGAAACAAGCGTGTCTGCATCCGATCCAGGGAGGGTCACCGTTGACGGTGACAGCAACGACCCGAGTGTCCGTGGCAACCGCCGGCTCGCAAGAGCTGTTCCGCCGGTGGCGCAACCTCGCCGATCGGCAGGCGCGTAACCAGCTGATCGAGCAGTTCCTACCGCTGGCCCGCAAGCTGGCCCGTCGCTACGCCAACTCCGGGGAGACCTTCGACGATCTCGCTCAGGTGGCCAGCCTGGGGCTGGTCAAGGCGGTGGAGCGCTTCGATCCCGAGCGTGGCTTCGCCTTCAGCTCGTTCGCGGTGCCGACGATCGTGGGGGAGCTCAAGCGCTACTTCCGGGACTCGGGCTGGGCGCTGCACGTCGACCGAGGGGCGCAGGAGCGCGCCCGGCGGGTGATCGATGCCCAGAGCGAGATTGGCGCCAGCAGCGGACGGCCTCCGTCGGTCGCCGAGCTGGCCGAGTACCTGGAGTGCAGCGAGGAAGAGGTGCTCGACGGGCTGCAGACGGCCGAAGCCTACGACGCGGTCTCGCTCGACGCCCCCGTCCGGGGCGAGGGAGAGGACGCCACCACGCGGATCGAGTCGCTGGGCAACGAGGATGGTCGCCTGGGCCTGATCGACGATCAGGCCACGGTGTTCTCGGCTGCCCGCCACCTGCCCCACCGCGAACGTCAGATTCTCTACCTGCGCTTCGGCGAGGACCTGACCCAGAGCGAGATCGCCCAGCGGATCGGGGTCTCGCAGATGCAGGTCTCCCGCTTGCTGCGGCGATCGCTGGCGCGCCTGCGCGAGCTCACCGACCGCCGGGGCTAGACGGGCGCCCGGCGCAGCGGACGACGCCGGTCTGGACGATGGCCTGACAAGTCCGTCACCCGAGACGCCGCCGGCGCGTACTCGTCCGCGGGTTCAGACAGCGCCTCCCGCTGTGATCAGGCCTGTCTCGTAGGCCGCGACAACCAGCTGGGCTCGATCCCTGGCCCCGAGCTTGGCGAACACCCGCGCGACGTGGGTCTTGGCGGTCAGGGGGGAGAGCACGAGCCGCTCGGCGATCTCGGCGTTGGAGTGCCCGCGGCCGACGAGCGTCAGCACCTCGCGCTCACGCGGGGTCAGTGCCTCCAGCGCCCGCGCCGCGGGTACCGACCTCTCTCGCGCGGCCACGCCAGTCGCCAGCGGCGACGGTGCGCACAGCCGCGATCAGGCTCTCAGGCTCGACGTCCTTCAGCAGGAACCCCGAGGCGCCCGAACGTAGGGCGCCGAACACGTAGTCGTCGAACTCGAAGGTGGTGAGCACGATCACCCGGGTCTCGGCCAGACGCGGATCGCGAGTGATCTGGCCGGTGGCCTCCAGGCCATCGAGTCTCGGCATCCGCACGTCCATCAGCACGACGCCCGGCCGGTGCTCGCGGGCGAGGCGAACCCCCTCCTGTCCATCGGCTGCCTGGGCAACGACGGAGATGTCCGTTTCGGCGTCCAGCAGAGCGCAGAAGCCGGCTCGGACGAGCGACTGGTCATCGACGAGCTCGACGGTGATCATGGCTCCGCCCACCCCGGGCGGCGCGATTGTCGGCAACATCACGCTCACGCGCCAGCCGCCCGTGCTCTCCGGTGTGGCCTCGAGCGTGCCGCCAAGCGCCAGCACGCGCTCGCGCATTCCCCGCAGGCCGTTGCCGGCGCCCGCCGATCCGTTTGCTGCGCCGGTCCCGTCATCGGCGACCTCGATTCTCACCTGGTCCTCCGCCCGGCGGATGTCGACCGAGGCGTTGGCGGCCTGCGCATGGCGAGAGACGTTGGTCAGCGCCTCCTGGACGATCCGGTAGCCGGTCGCCTGCACCGATACCGGCAAGTCTGACACCGGGTCGATGCTGATCGCCACGTTCACGCCGGCTGCGCGCAGCGGCGCTGTGAGCGGCTCCAGGTCGTGCAGGCCCGCCGCCGGGCCAAGGGGAGCGCCGAGCAGTGGGTCGCGCAACACCGTGAGCGCGCGACGCAGGTCGCCCAGCGCCTCGCCGCTGGCCTGCTTGATCTCTCGCAGGGCGCCGTAGGCCTGGGCGGGATCTCGCTGCAGGAGGTGTGCTGCCACGCCGGCCTGGACGTTGATTCGCCGTCATCGCGTGGGCCACCGTGTCGTGGATCTCCCGGGCGATCTGCAGCCGCTCGTCGGCCACGCGGCGGAGCGTCTCCTCCTCGCGCGCGGCCGCGGTCCGCTGCGCCGCCACCCGCTTCGCGCGGACGAGGTCACCGGCCGCGATCACCAGCAGGCAAAGCAGCAGGTTGCGGATCACCTTGGGGACGAGCTCCGGGCCGCTGACGAACGGCACCACGCTGATGAACACGCTGGGCACGGTCATCAGGGCCATCGACGCCGAGCGGCGCCGGTCGCCGCCCAGCGCCAGGTCGAACAGGGCGATCATCGGGATCAACACCACGGTGCTCCCGGGCCGCAGCTGCCAGAGCACTGGCACGATGCCCCCACCAGCGGCACCAAGAGCACACGGAACGGCACCCGACGGCGAAAGACCAGCGGCAGGCAGCTGACGATCGCCGCCAGCACTCCGAGGGCGGTGATCGGCTTCCCTTCGGCTGAAACCGCCGCGTCGACCAGCAGCACGGGCGGCACCACGACGACCGGGTACCACGCGAGCACGAGCTTGAAGCGGGTGGCGCTGCTGGGCACGGCCCCGCGGATCATAAGCCCGCGCCTCCCGAGGGTCACGAGGCCTGGTCGGGGAGCGCCGGCTCCCGGGCGGCGCGTGCCTGCGCAGGCGCGATCCGCCGGTGCAGGCGTCTGAGGAGTCGCGGCGAGAACCAGTTGCGCCCGCCGAGCAGCGCCATCAGCGATGGCACGAGCAGCGAGCGGACGATGAAGGGCGTCGATCAGCACCCCGGTGGCCGTGGCCAATCCGATTTGCTGGATGAACGAGATCGAGCTGGTGCTGAAGGCGCCGATCGCCACGGCCAGCAGGATCGCCGCCGCCGTGACTACGCGGCCGGTGCGTCCCAGCCCGGCGGCCACCGCCTCCCGGTTCTCGGCGCCAGCATCGTGTGCCTCCTGGATCCGTCCGAGCAAGAACACCCCGTAGTCGGTCGACAACGCGAACACCAGGGTTGCGGTGACGAGGAAGTCGGTCGGCTCGACGCCGCCGTTGGAGGTGTAGCCGAGCAGCCCGGTGAGGCGGCCGTGCTGGATCGCCGCTTGCTGATCGACGAACGCGGCGGCGTCACCGCTCACGTGAGCGGTGACGGGGGACGACAGCCGGCGAATGTCGCTCACCAACCGCTGCGCAGAGGCGCCCGCCGGATCACCGGCGACGCTGGCATCGAGCTGCCAGGTGAACGGCCCCACGAGGCGCGGCGGTGTCACCTTCGTCACCGCGGGCAGCCGTGACACGCGCGTGGCGTAGGCCTTTACCGTGGATGCCTGCGCTCGGGAGGCGGTGATCGCCACGGTCACCGGCGAGCGGCCGGCCCCGGCGAAGTCACGCTGGAGCGAATCGGCCACGACCCGTGCGCTGTCACCCTTGGGAATGACCGCGCTGTCCACCGGCGACCACACCGTGCCGAGTGCAGGGAGCGCTACGACCAGCATCACCGCGGTGGTGAGGATCGCCACCGGCCCCGGGACGGCGCATCACCGCTTGCGCGAAGCGGTACCAGCGCCCCTCGGCGGGCGCGTCGCTGCTGCGGCCCAGCTTCGCACCCCAGACGACGAGCAGCGCCGGGGAGATGAGGATCGAAGCGAGCGCGGCGACGATCGCCACGGTGGCGCCGGCGATCCCCATCGACTTGGCGAAGCCCAGCGGGCACACGGTCAAGGTCGCCAGGGCCAAGGCCACGGTGGCGGCGGAAGCACCGTCCGCCCGGCGTGGGACAGGGTGGCGGAGATCGCCTCCGGTGTCGCCCCGACGCGGGCGAGCTGCTCCCGGTAGCGGGTGAGGATGAACAGCGTGTAGTCGATGGCGAGCCCGAGACCGAGCCCGGTCACCAGGTTCAGCGCAAACACGCTCAGCCCGTAGAGCTGGTTGATCCCGGTCAGGACGAGGAACGTTCCGAGCACGGTTGTGAGGCCGACAACGACCGGCATCAGCGCCGCCCGCCCGCGGAAGAAGACCAGCGAAAGGACGACCAGCAGCGGCAGCGCGAGCAGCTCCACACGACCCAGGTCCTTGCCGACAGCGGAGCCGATCTGCTGGTTGGCCACCACCGAGCCGCCGACGGTCACGTCGCGGGCGGCGCGGAACGCGCTCTGCACGCTGCGCGCGGTGGTGGCGTCGTCGGCGCCCGCGTGCAACGTACCGGTAACGAGCACCCGGCGCCCATCGCGCGACACCGCGGCAGGTCCCGCGGTGCCGGCGATCCCGCCAACCCTCCGCAGACGGTGCGTCACGTCGGGTAGCCGGGGCGGTTGCCCGTCCCGGCTCCCACAGAACCGTACGTACGCTGTTCGTGGCTCCTCGGGACGGCGGGTTATGACCCCCGCCGCCGGCCGGTTTGCGACCTCGAAGTCATCCCCACAGCGCCAACTGCGGCGACTCGGAGGCGACGATCTGCTGGTGGGAGCGGTGATGCAGATCGACCACGAACACCAGACCGCGCTTGGCGAAGTACGCGTTGCGCAGGCCCTGGTCGACTGCGTGTGCGTGGCTGAGCGCCCACCAGGACCAGCGGCCCTGGTAGACCTGCTTCCACGCTGCTCGCCGGTTCACACCGAGCGCGACGAGGCGCTTGGCGATCGTTCGTTTGCGTTTCCAGTGGCGCAGCAGAATCGCGCGTAACCGACGCCTGAGATGGGCGTCGATCTTGCGCATCATCTGCATCTCCGAGGCCGAGGCGATCCCGAAGAAGCCGTGCCATCCGCGCAGCCACGCGTTGATCTGGGCGATACAGTCGTCAAGACTGCTTCCCCAGTTGCGCGGCGTGAGCTGGCGGACCCGCTCCATCGCGTTGCGCTTGGTGCGCTCTGACAGAAGCACCTCCACGAACCCCGTCTGCGGATCTACCCGCAGCCGGAAGCCGAGGAAGTGGCGCTCCTCGGGACGGGCCACAGCCGACTTGGCCTCGTTCACCTTCAGACGCAGGCGCCCTTCGATGAACTCGGTCACGCTCGCCATCACCCGCAGCCCCGCCCGTTCGCTTCGCACGTAGATGTTTCCATCGTCGGCGTAGCGGACGAACCTCTGACCACGCCGGTCAAGCTCCCAATCGAGCTCGTCCAGCACGATGTTCGATAGCAGCGGTGAGAGCGGACCGCCTTGCGGAACGCCCTGCTCGCTGTCGATCACAACACCGTCCGGCAGTACCACCTTGGCCTTCAGCATCCGTCCGATCAGCACGAGCAGCCGCCGATCGCCAACTCGCTGAGCGAGCTTCGCGGTCAGCCGCTGGTGGCAGACAAGATCGAAGAATTTCTCCAGATCAAGATCCACGCACCACTCATAGCCGTCCTCGAGATGCCCCTTGGCCTCCGTGATCGCCGTGTGGCAACTTCGGCCGGGTCGAAACCCGTGACTTGAGGGATGGAACGTCGGCTCCCACAGCGGTTCGAGTACCTGCCGCACGGCCTCTTGGACCACCCTGTCGACCACGTCGGGAATCCCCAGTCCACGCTGCCCGCCCCCCGCCTTCGGGATGGACACCCGGCGGATCCCGCCAGGCATATACGTCCCCGCCAGCAGGTCGGCGCTCAACTTTGGGCAGCACGCTCGTCCACTGCGCAAGCAGCATCTCGATCGTCTGCCCGTCCGGACCCGGAGCGCCCTTGTTCGACGCCACCTTCAACAACGCATCCGTCAATCGCTTGGCAACCTCCTCCATCGTCGCAGGCACTGCCGTCCCGGCATTGACGATCGCCTTCGGCGCTCCCGCCCGGAGGACCCCAAGCCGATCCCGGGTCCTCCTACGGGTAGCCCCTCTCGGGTTTTCTGCTGTCCCGATCGCCAGACTGAGCTGCACCGCCATTTCTTCGACCGGGATCGCCTTCCCTTGCCCGCCAGGACCCGACCCGACGCGCTCAGCGGGCATTACACCCGCCTTCCGGTAGTACGCGATCCTCCGACTTCTGCTGGGCCATCGGCCGTCGTCCTTTCGTTCTCCGACCTACCAGCCAGCAACCCTGGCTGGAACCCAGCAGATCTCCCTGGGTGAAACGCTGAGATTTCGCCGAGATCGCGTCGCCAATACGCCCTCGGACCCAACGACAGGAATCGGGCATCGCCGCTAGGGGCCGGCTCGCCCATCCGAGGAACGCCTTACGGCGCTTCACTTTCGTTCGCCACCACGACGCACCTATGGCCTCCTTCAGACCCGCCCTCACGGAAGCCCCGCAGCGCCACACTGGCCGCACTGGGACCGCCCGGTGAACTCCGGGCCGCGCCCTTGCCTTCGATGTTGGATTCCCCCTATCGGGCTCCAAGACAGGACTCACACCTCCGATCTCAACGTCCGTGCCAGGCACACCCCAGCCCGCCTACGGCGTCCTGGTCTCCTCGACCGACGGCAGCACCATCAGCCGCAGCTCCATTCGTGCTCGTCTCCAACATGTCCGGCGTTCTCCGTTCTCGCCCTCAAGGTTCATAGATACCTCGATGGTGAGCGTCTCACCGGACGTTGACAGAGAGGGACGGATGCCTCTTGCCCGCTTGATTGGCGGCTGTTCATTCCCGAGGAGTGGGACGAGGACAGCGAGTTCAACCAGGAGCGCCGGCGCAAGGCAAAGCTCCCCGAGGACGTGCATCACGTCGAGAAGTGGCGGCTGGCGCTGGTGATGATCGATGAGCTGATCGGGTGGGGGATCAACCCGCCCGTGCTCCTTGGCGATGGCGCCTACGGGGATGTGACCGAGCTGCGCATGGGCCTGGAGGAGCGGGAGATCCAGTACGTGCTGGACGTCAAGAGCGCGACCTCGGCCTACCGCGAGGACGTGGCGCCCACGCAGCCGCCGAGGGGCGAGGGGCGAGGCCGCCCCCCGCTCTGCGCTACCGCGAGGATCCCGCATCGCTCAAGGAGCTGGCGCTCGCCGCCGGCAAGAAGGCCGCGGTCAGTGTCACCTGGCGGGAGGGAACGCGCGGGAAGATGAGCTCGCGGTTCATTGCGCTCAGGGTCCGCCCGGCGAACATCGGGCTGCGCCGCAAGGCCCACGAGACCGGGGAGGAGCTCCCCGTCCGCTGGCTGATCTGCGAGTGGCCCTCCAAAGCAACTGAGCCGACCAAGTACTGGCTTTCTAACTAACCTGCCCGCCGACACCGAGCTGCGCCAGCTCGTGCGGCTGGCCAAGATGCGCTTCCGGATCGAGCAGGACTACCGCGAGCTCAAAGACGCACTCGGCCTGGATCACTACGAAGGCCGCACCTACCCGGGGTGGAACCATCACGTCACCCTCGTCGCGGTCGCGCACGCATTCCTGACCCTGGAGCGACGAAGACGCCCGCGAACCCGGGCGGCAGCCTGACCCTGTTCGGGGTCGTCCGGGAGCTCCAATCGCTCCTGGCCTGCTGGCACGGGATCTGCCCTGACCGGACCCCAATCATCGGACCACCTGCTGTGAGAGCTGGTGGTTGGTTGGTTGCTGCAGGGTAGGGCTGCCGCCGGCGTTGAACGGAGTGAGGCCGTAGGCCGAGCGCAGTTCAGCGCTGGCGGGTGCGGCCTGATGGGCGGTCTTCCAGCCGGTCGCGAACCGGTCCGGGGTCATCATGCCCAGGCCGCGGTGGGGCCGGTATGCGTTGTAGTCCTGGCGCCAGTCCTCGGCCAGCACCCTGGCTTCGGTGAGGGTGCAGAACAGTTCGACGGCCAAGAGCTCGTCGCGGAGTTTGCCGCCGAAGGATTCGACCCATGCGTTCTCCCACGGGCTGCCGGGTTCGATGAACGCCGCTCCGGTGCGTGAGAAGCGACACCAGTCCCGGATCGCGTTAGGGCTCGTCCATCAATTAGATGATGGGTTGATGGAGTAGTTCCATTCGCCGTGGAAGGAGTGGCGGGTGAGGTTGACCGCCGCGAGTTCGGCGGC
>JAABUY010002559.1_pt1 | contig 21403 bp, 20 predicted proteins | sample 5560271 | NCBI WGS metagenome assembly JAABUY01 (sample SAMN10711886, study PRJNA513374) | rock metagenome | isolation source: Antarctica rocks | place: Antarctica: Victoria Land, University Valley | reverse complement strand
CGGTGCAGCGCCGTGTAGCCCTGGGCGTAGGCCCAGATGCGGACCTTGGCGTTGCGGTCGAGCGGGATCGCCCGGCCTGGTCCGAATACCTTGTCCCGGCGCCTGCCGGGGATCGCTCTGCGCATGGCGTTCCTGTCGGTTGCTGAGCAACCGCCGGGTCAGAGCCGGACACTAGGCAAAGCTCAGGCGTCGCAAGGTTTCTCTTGCAAAAACGCCGGAGATGGGGGAACATCAGCTTCTCACAGCCTGACGTTCCCCGGCTCTGCCGGTAGTGCGGCCCGCTCTAATCCAGCGGGTCTTACTATTTCTGGGCTAGTCGTTCTCCAATCGCAATGGCATGACGCCCTGAGAACGGGTCGCCATGCGCCAGCCTGAACGATGCGCCATCAAAACTCAACAAATCTTCATAAGCGTCTGAGAAGCGGAGAAACTGACCACATCAGGACCGAGTCGTCGCTTGTGATCATTCGGGACAGGTCAAGCTTCTCCGAACGGCTCTTCTCCGTATTTCACAAGGAGATCGTCCCACGCTTCACCCATAAGCGCCTGTATCGTCTTGCCTTGTGTCCGTGCCAAAATCGAGACCTTCAGCGCTAACTCCTGGCTAAAATGGCCGACGATAGCTCGCTTGCCTTTGCGGCTGGGGACGCGACCTCTGCTGTCCGCCTCGTCCGTCATGGCTCGTGCTGGGTTCACTGGTCGGCCCCGTATGGCAGCCTTGGTAGGCACCGCAGACTCCGCCTCAATCTGCGCTTTAAGCCCCTTCACGACCAATCTCCCATCTTCAATTTACTACTTTACGTGTTAACAAGTTAAGACGTTCACATGTCCACTCCCATAGGGCTGCAATCTCTGCTGCCGCTTTGCCGTTCGGCTCAACTTCCTGAGCTGTGCGGCCTTCCTCTGTCGCCTTGTGGTAGGCCGCCCGCTCCGCCAACCGTGGTGGTGCGATCTTAAGTCCGATCCCTGCTGCGATCTCGCGTGCGTCGGCCCTGATTTGACCTGGCCGGGTGGTGGTGGCGTTGAACACAAGGAAAGCAGGCTTGCCGGTAGATCTCGCCAAGTTGGCAGTCTGCCGGATGGCGGCCAGGTCAAAGGATCTGGGGCGGCACGGGATCAGAATGAGGTCTGCTGCTTCAGCCGCCGCCAAGGCTGCACCTTCCGCGGCCCCTGGAGTGTCCAGCACGATCAGACCGGCCCCGGCGGCTCTGGCCCGCTCAAGGTTGCGCGTAAGGGTTGCGCCTTTTGCAGAGACGACTTCAGGCGGCCGGTCGTCGCGCCATTGTCCCCAAGTCTCGGCCGTAGCTTGTGGGTCGAGATCGAAGATAGCAGCCTCATACCCTGCTAAGTGGGCGGCAGTTGCGAGGTGGATGGCGATGGTGGTTTTACCCGCACCACCCTTCTGGCTGATTACCGCAATTATTTTCATCATCATGCCAAATTACTAGGATGACACGTTATCAAAAAAACCTGCAAACCTGTTAGAAAAATATTTTGCAAAAAATATAACATGTTAATTAGTTAAGGTGTTAACAATTTATAATAGAAGGGTTTCTGCTACCTGCCTCTGGGCGCGAACCGGCCTCTAGGGGTCGACCTGCTACTGAAAACCCCATCCGAGGTCACGCCATGGAACGGGCTCTTGGCCACTTTTGATCAAGGCACACTGGGCAGAGAGACGCAACCACAGGTAAACCCGCCGCTTTTCGCTGCCGCGAATGCTACTTTCATCAAAAGTGGCCAAGAGCCCGTTCTATGGCGTGACCCCTAGGAGGCGACAGGCGCTACCCGAACACCGAAATAGCTCCGATGCCTCGAAGGCCGCCAACGATGATCGTGGTGTTGTCCGTCAGGGTGAACTGGCTCGATGAGTGGCCGATGCTCTGGTCCTTGATACCTGTCCCGTCGAAGCCGATCAGATGGACCACATCCTTGCCTGGCGTGAAGCCGGCGAAGATAAGTGTCCCGCCCGCCTTGCCGTTCACCACGTCGAACACCTCCTGGCCCTGACCTATGCCGGACATGATCGTGCTCGATCCGCTGCCCACGTCGAAGGTCAGGCTGTTGCTGCCTGGTGTCACATAGATCGATCCCGACCCGGCTGTGATGCTGTCCGATCCCGCCGATCCCACAAAGGTCAGCATACCGGTGCTTCCCGTGACGCTGACCGACGGACCCATGGCATTGATGGTCTCGGCGCCGCTGCCCAGCAGGACGGTGTCGTTGCCCAGGGTCGTCAGGCTCCCGCCTGTGGCGCCAGGGCTGTAGGTGGTTGCAGACACCACGGGAAGGCTGTGCGCGGTGGTGTCGGTCAGTTTGATCGTGGGAGCGGTCTGCGTCGCTCCGTCATAGGAGACCGAGGTGATGTAGGCGGCGCGGATCGCAGCCGGGTTGCTGCCTGCGCCGGGATTTTCCAGGGTGGCTGTCACCAGGTGCGTACCCAGACCCCAGTTGCCCTGGAGGTCGACGACCTGGCTCTGACCAGCACTGTGCAGGGCCGAGATGGTCTGCGTGCCGACCGGTTTGCCATCCACCGCAAAAGCGACCTTGGCATTGGTCCTGCGGGACATGTCCTCGCTCATCGTCAGGCTTATCACGTCGGCCCCGGTTCCAAGTGTCACCGGAACAGGAACGGGGTTCATCCTGTCCAGCATCCTGACCAGCAGCGCTTCCATCTGCGCATTGCGTGCGGAGGCAGGATCAGGTGCTGTTTGCAGAGCGATGAGGTCATTTTGAGCTACTTGCTCGGTCAAGCGCGTCATTAGGTACAACCCATGGTTAAGTTCTACAAAGATTAATACCCTTCAAAGTTGGGTCACCACAATAATTAATGACCTATCGTAATGACATTCTCGTAATATGAGATCGCGTGGGTAGAAATTGATCATTCCTCACAACCAAAGCGCGATTTTGACGTTTTCCGTGCCATTTGCCTTAAAGCAAAGCAACAGTCATGGCGTGTGATCGAATTCTTGGAGCCGCTAAACAGCCTTCCTGGAGGCACGCCTATGCGTCGGCATCATCTTGGTCTCACCCGTGCCCATTGCCGTGATGGATGCGGGTCCAGACCAGCCCACCCTTACCAGCGTATCCAGTAGCGTCGAGCGAGCCACCTCGCCCAGCTACGCCGCCAAGCGCTCTGCCCTTGCTAAGTCGATCGGCCTCGGCAGCAAGCGAGCCAAGGCAGCAGCAGGCGAGTAGCGGACATACAGTGTGCGAAAATGTCAGCGAGCCAAACGCTCGCATACTGACAGCCGAGCGTTCCGCGCGCCCTGCATAATCGCATCTTCTGTGACTTGCCCACTACTAGCCATGCGCCTAGCGCGTGCTGAGCGATGCTGCCCCGCGCGCGGGGCCGGGCGGCAATGTTGGTTTTCCTAACGTGTCGTAGGCGTCGGCCACCGCAGACCCGATCGCGTCGCCCAGTTCCTTGGGCAGCAGGATCGCGGTCCGCATCATCCCGTCGCGCGGATGCCTGAACGCCGGCAGCGTCACCGTGATGCGGTTGCCAGCCATGTGGCGCACCTGGATGCCCTGCAGCGTCATCGAGATGCCGTGCAGCGCCAGCTCCACGATCGCCAGCGCCACCAGCTCGCCGCGCCCCAGCACACGCTCAACACCCACCACGGAAAAGCTGACGGTCTCGGTCTGAGGTCACGACATGGGGCGGGCAGAATAGCACTGGCTCCCGTATAGTCGCTGGGCACCCTCAGTCGCCGGCCCACCATTTCACCGGCTCCGGCTCGCCACCCTGCTCCTGGCTACGAGCACGGTTGGTCGAGCCCAGAGGACGGCCGACCTTGCGGCGGACAGAGGCATCCTGAGCCTCACGACCCGGCCTGGGCTGGCGTGTCGACCGAACCGGATGTCTCGGTGGCTCGTCTTCCTGCCGATTGGCCGCCAGCTCGGCACGCGCCAGTGTCAGCGCCGCCTTGCTCTCCTCCAGCGCCAGCTCGGCATGGCCCAGGCGGGTCTGCATGGCGCGCAGCTGCTCGGTCAGATCTGCCACCGTGCGAGCGCTCTCGCCGGCCTGGTCCCAGCCCACGCCCGGGTTCTTCTCCGCTGCGCCGGCGTCGCTGATGGGTGACGGTGCCTGACGCTCTGCGCCGCGTCCCGTCTGCGGCAGCGCGAGCCGGACCACAGGGACCTCGCCGTCCTGCCTGAAGCGATGGCGGTGGCCGCCGGCCGTCACCTGGTGCGTGGTCTGGCGCTGGGCGCCGGGCTGGGCCGGCGTGCCGGTCCCGAGCTTGCCGAGCGCCTGGCGCATGCGCGCCTCGTCGTTGTCCTCGCCTGGCTCGGTGTCGCCGTGTCGCATGTGCAGGAGCGGACTGGACAGAGGAATGTGGCTTTCAAAGGAAGAAGGGAAATCGCAGGCAAGTTGATGGTGCGGCGACAGGGCCAATCCGGACCGAGGCAGACTACGGAGCCACAAACAACCGATGTCGGTGCACTTTTGGCCCGGGGCAGAATGCAGGACTATCTCGGCCCCTCCAAGTCTCTAATCAAGATGTCCGAGTCGTTGAACACTGGACAGAGCATGACCGAGAACAGCCCTGCGACCACTGTGTTCGAGGGCGAACACGATCGTATGCTGGAGCTGACCACGTGCATCGTGGCGGCGCAGTTCAGCCACAACGCCCTGCCCACGAGCGAGCTGCCCGCGCTGATCGGCCAAGTGTTCCAGGCCATCACCGGCCTGGGCACCAGGACGCAAGCCGAGGCCGAGCCCCGACCTCAGCCGGCGGTGCCGGTGAAGAGGTCCGTGTTCGCCGACCACATCGTCTGCCTGGAGGATGGCAAGAAGCTCAAGATGCTCAAGCGCCACCTGATGGCGTCCTACGGCATGACGCCGCAGGCCTACCGGGAACGCTGGGGCCTGCCGCCGGACTACCCGATGGTGGCGCCCAGCTACGCCGCCAGACGCTCCGCCCTTGCCAAGTCGATCGGCCTCGGCAGCAGACGAGCCAAGGCGGCAGCAGGCGAGTAGCGGCGTTCTCACAAAATCAAACTTGTCCAGCGTACTTGCCAAGTAAAACTGAGTCTTAGCACAAACATCATTGAATGTAGAAGTTATGTAAATTCTGATTGAAAAATTTACCAATCATTAAGAAAGCTCATCTAAGTTGGCGCCCTGTCGCAAAAATGCGACATGGGACGAACTTCGAATATCCAAAAGGTAAGACACCATGACTTCCGTGAACACCAACACTGGCGCGATGACCGCGCTGATGTCGCTGAACTCCACGTCAAGCGCGCTGGCCTCGACCGAGAAGAAGATTTCCACCGGCTACAAGGTCGCCGACGCGACCGACGACGGCGCGGCCTACGCGGTGGCGCAGGGCGTGCGCGCCAACGTCAGCGTGCTGACGGCGGTGAACAACCAGCTCGGCAACGCGACCGGCCTGATGAGCGTGACCAACTCGGCGCTGACCTCGGCGTCAGAATACATGAAGACGATCTCGTCCGACCTCACCAACATCGCGGCCGGCACCGCCAACGAGACCGCCAACTACGTCGCGAAGTTTGCCCAGGACCTGGGCCAGCTGTCCGGCTACCTGTCCGGCGCCAGCTACAACGGGCAGAGCCTGATCGCGACGGCCGGCGTCGCGGCCAACGCCAACACCGGGGTGGCTGCTGCCGCCGCCGTGACCGGCGCGTCACAGAAGCTCACCATCGACGACGTGGGCGGCACCAAGACACTCTCAGCCACGAACTACGATCTCAGCGGGTTCCTCACCAGCGTTTCCAGCGCACTCGGCACTGGCACCACGTTGGCCAGCTTCCAGACCGCTGCCGCGAGCTATGTGAACGCTGCAGCGGGTTCACCCGGCCTCAAGGCCGACACGGCAAGCCTTAACAAGGTCGCCAGCCAAGGCGGTTCGGACGCAAACTTCATCACCAACCAGCAGACCTTCAACAGCGCCAAGATGGACGCCCTGAACACCGGGCTCGGCGCACTGGTGGATGCGGATCTGGCTAAGGAGTCGGCGAACCTGACCGCGCTGCAGATCAAGCAGCAGCTCGGCCAGCAGTCGCTGTCGATCTCGAACCAGGCGCCTTCCGGCCTGGTCAGCCTGTTCCGCTGATGGCTCGCGGCGGCGGGCGAGATGTCCGCCGCCGTCAATTTGAGGAAATGATGTAGCCGCCAGCCTGTTCGCCCGCAACGCGCGGCCACTCTACGGCTGGCCAGATAGGCCTAGTCACCTCATAGGTCCGAAAACGGCCCTTCTAACTCTGTTGCGCAAACCTTCGTCTAAGCGACATAAATCGGCCTGATTACGAACAAGGGCTTACGCGTCGCGCTACGCTGTTGCACATGGAGGTGCTACTGCAACGGAGTTCTGCGACACGTTTGTGATTCGTTCTGCGACTTGGCTATTTTTCGGCCTATGAGGTGACTGGGCCCGCTTGGCGCGCACCAGCAGGAGGTCTCTGGGGCTGAGCACGTAGTGCCGGGCCATCTCAGCCGGCGTGGTCGGGACGGCGAACAGACGGGCGCGCTGTTCGGGGGACAGCAGGGTTCGGCGGGACATGGGACCTCGGCAGGGTGAGACCCATTCATAACTTGCTTGCCTTTCAGTGCCGTTCTGCAACAGGGTATTGGAAGCAGAAACGCCAGGTTCCACCGTGACCGCCAAACCCATGCGCAAACGGCCGTTTGCGAAAGCCCCGGTATCGGCCAGCAGTGGCATGCTGCTCGGCTACGCGCGGGTCTCCAAGGAGGATGACCAGAGCAACAAGCTGCAGGTCAAAGCCCTCAAGGGAGCCGGGTGCCGCAAGCTGTTCGAGGAGTCAGCGTCGGGCGGACGCTGGGACCGGCCGGAACTGCACCGCATGCTCGACCAGCTCCGCGCTGGCGACACCGTGGTGGTCTGGAAGCTCGACCGGCTGTCGCGGTCACTGAAGGATGTGCTGCACATCATGGAGCGGATCGCTGAGGCCGGCGCCGGCTTCCGCTCGGTAACCGAGAATATCGACACCACGACGCCTGCAGGCCGCATGATGATGCAGATGGTCGGCAGCTTCGCCGAGTTCGAGCGCGCCATGATCCGCGAACGTACGTCAGCCGGCTTGGCTGTCGCCCGGGCGGAGGGCCGGGTGGGAGGCCGCCGGAAAAAGCTGGACGCGGCAAAGCGGCGCGAAATCGCCGAAAGCGTCATCGCTGGCCGCAAGTCTGGCGCCGACATGGCCCGCCTCTACAACGTCAGCCAGCCAACCGTATCGCGCATTGTTGCCCAGCACCGGGTCACGTCGTGACAACGTGGGAACTCACGGCGACCTACCCACGATTGGCTTATGTCCTGGCGAACAAGCTAGCGCCACGAACTGGCCAACAATCCAGACAATGCAGCAGCCTTCGCATCGTCATCCTTTAGTGCGCCTGCGAAGCTTTGCCTGCATCGGCGCGATCTGCGCAGCTTTGACCGGGTGCATCACCGACCGTCCGCAGCCGCTGGTCCCGCAGCCGCACTTGGCATTCAGCATCGCTGCGCTCAACCGGACCCGACCCGGCGAACCACTTATTCCCGAGAACCAGCCGCTCACGCTTGACGACGTTGCCGTGCTGGCGGTGTCGAACAGCCCTGACCTGCGGGCAGTGAGGGCGCAGCGGGGGCTGGCGCAGGCGCAGGTGCTCCAGGCCGGGCTGCTGCCGGACCCGGTGCTGTCCGGGAGCTACAACGTCCTGATCGCGGGGCCGGCCTTCGCGAACGCGATCGGCGCGACCCTGACCGCCGACGTCGCCGCGCTGATCGCGCTGCCGGCCCGACGCCGCGCCGCGCGGGCGGCGGCCGACCAGACGGACGCCGCCGTGCTCTGGCAGGAATGGCAGACGATCGCCCGGGCCAGGACGCTTGTGATCGACCTCGTGAAGCAGGGGCAACTGCTGCAGAGCCTCGAGCGCGCGCTCGACCTGCTGCAACAGCGTGCCGCGACGTCACGACGGGCCGTGGCGGAGGGCAACGCCACGCTGCAGTCGCTCGCCCCGGATCTCGCGGCGCTGACCAGCCTGCGGACGCAGTACGACGCGGCCGTGCTGGCACAGGAGCAGCGCTGGCAGGCCCTCGATGCGCTGCTCGGCCTTGACCCGCACGTGAGGCCCGTCCTCGCGACCGATCCGCACGTGCCCGGGATCAGCCCCGACGCGGCGGCCACGATGCTGGCCAGCCTGCCCGCGCGCCGGCCAGACCTAGTGGCGCTGCAGTTCGGCTATCAATCGCAGGAGGCCAGCGTGCGCGTGGCGATCCTAGGTCAATTCCCGGCGACGACGCTCGGCCCCAATTACGGCAACGACACCAGCAACGTGCAGTCCGCCGGGCCGGCGGCGTCGGTCGCCCTGCCGATCCTCAACGGCAACCGAGGCGCCGTCGCCATCGCGCGGGCGACCCGCGACCAGCTCCGCGCCGAATATGCCGCCCGGCTCGCCGCGGCTGCCGGCGCCGCCGGGGCGCTGCTCGCCAACCTTGCCCTGGAGGAGCGCCAACTTGCGAACGCCCTCGCCGGACTGGGCGCGTCGCAGGCGTTGGCCGACGGTGCACAGGAGGCGCTGCGATCGGGGCTGCTCGACGAATTGAGCTACGTGCAGCTGGTCGTCACGCGGCTGGAGAAGGAGCGTCAGGTGATCGGGCTGGAACAGCAGGTGCTCGACGAGCGCACCGCGCTCGCGACCCTGCTCGGGGCCGGGCTGCCGCGGCTCGTCGTGCGGCCGCCGCAGGAGACGGGCCTTTGAGAAAGCGTCTCGCCGCGCTCCTGGCGGTCCTGCCGCTGCAGGCCTCGCCCGGGGCTCCGGACGGAGCCACGCCGCCCAGCGTGCAGGTGAGCACGGAGATGCCCCGGCAGGGCGGCCTCGCGCGCACGCTCACCGCGTACGGCACCGTCCGGGCCGCCCCGGGCGGCAGCGAGGCGCTGAGCCTGCTGCGCGCCGGCCAGGTCACGCGCGTCCTTGTCGCGCCCGGCCAGAGCGTGCACCGCGGCGAGACGCTGCTGGGCGTGAGCGCCGACCCCGCGGCGCTGGCCGCCTACGGCCAGGCGGTGGGCGCGCTGTCGCTCGCGCGCGGCGAGCGGGTGAGGACCGCGCGGATGCTGGCGCAGCACCTCGCCACCAACGACCAGCTGGCACTGGCCGACAAGGCGGTCACGGACGCGCAGGCGAGCCTGGACGTGCTGAACCGCGCGGGAGGCGGCAGCGCCGCGCAGAACCTCGCCGCGCCGTTCGACGGCGTGGTGTCGAGCGTCCCGGTGGCGTCCGGCGCCCGCGTCGCCGCCCAGGCGCCGCTGCTGACCCTGGAGCGCACCAGCCGACTGGTGGCTTCGGTGGGCATCGAGCCGGCCCTGCGCGCCCAGGTCGCCCCCGGCCAGCCGGCGGAGGTGCAGCCGCTCGACGGCGGCGTCGTCGTCGCGGGCAGCGTGCTGTCGGTGGGCGCGATGCTGGACCCGGCGACGCGGCTGGTGCCGGTGCTGGTCGATCCTGCGGGAGCGGCGCCACCCGATCCGTCGGCGGGGCTGCTGCCCGGCGGCGCCGTGCGGGTCGCGGTGCGTGTCGGCGAGTACCGCGGCTGGCTGCTGCCGCGCGACGCCGTGCTGGGCGACGCGCGCGGCGCCTACGTGTTCCAGGTGGAGGCCGGCCGCGCGGTCCGCACCGAGGTCACGGTCGTCGGCAGCGTGGACGAGACAACCGTGGTGGCCGGCGGGCTGGACCCGAAGCGGCCGCTGGTGACCAGCGGCAACTACCAGCTCCAGGACGGCGGGGCGGTCCACGAGGCGGCCGCCGCGCCATGATGCCGGCAGACGCGCTGGTTGACCTGTCAGCAAGCAAGGCTGGGCTCTGCCCAGACCCGCCAGGGGCGAGCCGCCCCTGGACCCGGCGCAACTCAAGCAAGGCCGGTCCAGGGCGGCTCGCCCTGGCGGGGTCCAGGGGCAGAGCCCCTGGCCTTGCCTGCTTCCTTGAAGGCCCACCGGCATGAGCCGCGCGGACCCTGGCTGGGTCGCGCGGCACACGAGGTCGATCCTGGCGGTCCTGGCCGCCCTCGCGCTGGCCGGTGGGTTTGCGGCGGTGATCCTGCCGAGGGGCCTGTTCCCCGTGGTGCAGTTCCCGCGCGTGGTGGTCAACGTGGATGCCGGCGCACGGCCCGCCGACCAGACGGCGCTCCTGGTCACCGTGCCGCTGGAGCAGGCCGTGCGGCGTGTGCCGGGCGTGCTGAGGGTGCGCTCCACCAGCAGCCGCGGCTCGGCCGAGGTTGCGCTGGACTTCGCCTGGGGCGCCGACATGGTCGCCGTCACCACGCAGGTGGACGCGGCGATCGCGCAGACGCTGCCCTCCCTGCCGGCGGGCGCCAGCTACCAGGTCCGGCGCATGGACCCCACCGTGTTCCCGGTGATCGCATACTCGATGCTGTCGCCCACCGTGAGCGGGGTCGAGCAGCGCGACATCGCCCAGTACCAGATCGTGCCGATGCTGACCGCCATCCCCGGCGTGTCGCATGTCGGCGTGCAGGGCGGCCAGGTCCGAGAGGTCGAGGTCTGGGTCGACCCGCAGCGTCTGGCCGCGCGCGGGCTGGCGCTGTCGGACGTGGCTGGCGCGCTCGCGCGGAGCAACGTGCTGACCGTGGTGGGCCGGATGCAGGACCACGACAGGCTGCTGCTGCTGGCGCTGGACGACACGCTCCGCCAGGTCGCGCAGGTGCGCGACACCGTGGTGCAGGCCGGCCCGGGCGGCGTGGTGCGCGTGGCCGACGTCGCCACGGTGCAGGACGGCGTGGTGCCGCAGTTCACCGAGGTCGACGAGGACGGCGCGCCCGCGGTGCAGATCGCGATCTACCAGCAGCCCGACGCCAACACCGTGGTGATCGCGGACGCGGTCCGCGCGGCGCTCGCCGGGTTCCAGTCCCGCCTGCCGGCCGGCGTGCGCCTGGCGACGTGGTACGACCAGAGCACGCTGGTCACCGACTCCGCGGGCAGCGTGCGGGACGCGATCCTGATCGGGCTCGGCCTCGCGGCGCTGGTGCTGCTGGCGTTCCTGCGCAGCCTGCGCGTGACCCTGGTCGCGATGCTGGTGGTGCCCGCGACGCTCGCGATCACCGTGCTGCTGCTGCTGAGCCTGGGGCTCACGTTCAACATCATGACGCTGGGCGGGCTGGCCGCCGCGGTGGGGCTGGTGATCGACGACGTGATCACGATGGTCGAGCACCTCGCGCGCCGTGCCGGCGGGGGCGGCGCGGACAACGGCGGCGCCGAGGACGCCGGGGCCACGCACGACCCGGTGCTGGCGGCCGGCATAGAGTTCCTGCCGCCGCTCACCGGGTCGAGCATGGCGACCCTGCTGGTGTTCCTGCCGCTCGCCTTCCTCTCGGGGGTGACGGGCGCGTTCTTCAAGGCGCTGTCGGTGACGATGGCGGCGGCCCTGGTGATCTCCTACGCGCTGACCGCGCTCGCGGTGCCGGTGCTCACCCGGCTGCTGGTCGATTTCCGACGCTGGAAGGACCCCGGCGAGGGCCCGGAGGGCCGGGTTGGGCGGGCGCATCGCTGGCTGCTGGAGCGGTTGTTCGCCCGCGCGTGGCTGCTGCTGCTGGGGATCGTGCCGCTGCTGGCGCTGGGCTGGTTCGCCTTCGGCCACGTGGGCAGCGGCTTCATGCCAAAGATGGACGAGGGCGGGTTCGTGCTGGACTTCCGCTCCGCGCCCGGCACGTCGCTGACCGAGACCAGCCGCGAGCTGGCCCAGGTCGCCGCCATCCTACACGACACGCCCGACATCGCGACCTACTCCACCCGCGTCGGCGCGGGCCTGGGCGGCGGGCTCAGCGAGCCCAACACCGGCGACTTCTTCGTGCTGCTGAAGCGCGGCCCGCGCCGGCCCATCGAGACGGTGATGGCCGAGGTGGAGACCAGGGCCGGCCAGGGCGTGCCCGGCCTGCACATCGCCACCGCGCAGCTCATGGAGGACCTGATCGGCGACCTCACCGCGGTGCCGCAGCCGATCGAGGTCAAGCTGTTCTCCAACGACCCCGCGCAGCTCGCGCCGGCCGCGACCGCGCTCGCGGCCGAAATCGCGAAGATCCCCGGCGTGGTCTCCGTGGAGGACGGCATCGTCATCGCGGGCGACGGGCGCACCATCGCGGTGGACCCGGCGCACGCGGCGATCGAGGGCGTGGACGCGTCGATGGTCGGCGCGTCGCTGCAGGCCTACCTCGATGGCACGGTCGCGACGCAGATGCCGGAGGCGGTCAAGCAGGTCGGCGTGCGCGTGTGGCTGCCGCCCGCGGCGCGGCGCTTCGACGACCAGCTCGCGGGCCTGCCGATCCGGGCTGCGGACGGACACGTGTTCGCTCTCGGCCGCATCGCCACCGTCTCCGCCACCCCGGGGCAGGCCGAGATCACGCGCGAGAACCTGCAGCGCATGGTGGCCGTCACCGCGCGCCTGCAGGGCCGCTCGCTTGGCGCGGCGGTGGCCGACGTGAAGGCCGTGCTGGCGCGGCCGAACACCCTGCCGCCAGGCGTGCGCCACGAGCTGGGCGGGCTGTACGCGCAGCAGCAGATCGCGTTCGCCGGGCTGGCGCGGGTGTTTGCCGCCGCCCTGGTCGCGGAGTTCGTGCTGCTGCTGTTCCTGTACGAGAACTTCTGGATCCCGGTGATCGTGCTGTCGTGCTCGGCGCTGTCCACCACCGCGGTGTTCGCGGGGCTGTGGCTGACCGGGATCGAGCTGAACATCACCGCGATCATGGGCATGACGATGATCATCGGCATCGGCGCCGAGATGGCGATCTTCCTGGTCTCCGAGTACGTCGCGCTGGCCGCGACCATGCCGCCGCGCCGGGCGCTGCTGGAGGCGGCGCGCAGCCGTTTCCGTCCGATCGCGATGACGACGCTGGCGGCGATCCTCACGCTGCTGCCGCTGGCGTTAGCGCTCGGCGCCGGGTCGGGCATGCAGCAGCCGCTGGCGATCGCGATCATCTCCGGGCTGATCGTGCAGTTTCCACTGGTGCTGCTGGCAATGCCAGTGCTGATCGGGCTGACGATCCCCGGTAGTCAGGCAGGGTTCGCCGCCAAGACTGGCACGGACAGGGTGTGACAACGAGCAGGTCAACCGCCACCGAGCTATCCTGCATCGGAGATCCGGATTGGTCCAGCTGCCCTCAGGAAACGACAGAAATTCTTACCATGCAGTTTTGAGCAAACCGTGAAGTGACCCCACATTGATGTTCCTAGTCTGTTCACCCATCGCGTTGTCTACGTGACACCCGACGCTATGCCCTCATTATGTTTCCGACGCGGCATTGGAAGCGTTCACGCGCTTTCTCGACCAACAGAAGCACCGTCTCACGTGCAGCGGCCAGCATTCCGTCGCCGCGCCCATCGACCATTTCAGGCCACCTCACCTGAGAGTTCGATCGTGACCGAATACAAGATGTCCAAACCATCCGTGGATGCAGTCATACTATCTCGCCATCTGTCTCAGTTGATGTGGTTTGGTCTGGATGATCTCAGGTTTGTCTCATCCAAACGTGGGTTGAGTCTCCGTTAATATGGGTTCGGCGCGTACTACAGTCTCACGGATTGCGGGCACGAAACGCCGATGATCTCGCGCCCGAGTGCGGATGATCTCAAGTCGCTACACCTAACCCTACCGGCACCATCTGGCTTGTAGTGAATTTGGAACAGTATGAAGTTCCTGCCCAGGCATCTGCTTGGCCTTGCTTTCTAGCTCAGGTGATAGCCCTGCCCACATCCTGCACGTTAAACAGCGTCAGGTCGGTGCCATCGGAGAAGGATAGGGTCGAGCCGTAGCCGCCATGCTGCGCGGTGGTAACGGCGCGGCCAATCTCGGCGTTGGAGTATCCATAGAGCACGACCTGGTCGAAGCCGGGCCGGAAGTCGACGATAGCGTCGTTGCCGCCCGAAGCGCCCTTTTGGAGGACGTAGTCGGTAGGGCCGCTGCCGGTGTAGGCGAGAGTGCTGCCGCTCTCGAAGAACACGGTGTTGCCGCCGCTACCGCCAACCACCGTGCTGGCGCCAGGTCCGGTAAAGGCGACGCCCTCACCGGTCTGAAAGAACAGGTTGTGTCCGGTGCCGCCGACCATCGTGTCGAAGCCTACCTGGCTGCCCACGAACTCGGTGTCGCCGCTGCTGCCGTAGGAGATGTCGGCGTTGCGGCTGACCAGCAGATCGTTGCCTCCGTTGGCTACGAGAAAGCTGTTGCCGGCACCACCGCCGATCAGGGTGTCGCGCCCCAGGCCGCCAAACACCTCGCCGCGGCCGTAGCCGAGATCGACGTAGTTGTCGCCGTCGCCCTCTTTGACGTAGAGGAAGCCGCTGTCGCCGTAGATTTCGGTGTCGAAGTCGGCACCATAGACTTGGTCGAAGCCGTTGCCGGCATAGATCGTGTCTGCTCCATTGGCATACACGACGTTGTCGCCGCCCTGCAGGTCAATCTGGCTTCGACTACCCACCGGGCTAGCGAAGTTGGAGTAGGGCGGGATCAGGAATGCGGCCATGGGGGGACTTTCAGGGTCTGGCGTGATGGGTGGCTGCCGGCATTGGCGCCGTCGAGACCTGATCCGCTAAAAGCGGTGCATTTGTGTTGCGAGTGGATCGTGTGCGGTAAGGAAGGCGAAGGCTTGCGTCCAAGCTTGGCAAAATCAGCCAGCAATCCGTCTGCGAACACCAACGCGTAAAGCTGCGTTCGCTGTCAACCGACCTGTATGAACTCTAAACGGACGTTTCGGATCATAACACCCGGAACACTCCTCCTACCATCTGACTAGGACAGAGAATGATGCTCCCTTTCAAGCCGAGATCAGACTTCCTCATCGACGCGATTCTGCTCGATAACCTGGAGAGGGGTCAGACCGGCATCAAAGTACTTCCGCCTTAGCTCTGCATCAACATCAAAGGTCACGGTGCCTTCGATCTCAGAAATCCAAGCCTGAAATTTCATGTGCCCGCTCCCGGCTTGTTGCCGCATGTAAGCTGGGCGGGAGAGCGGCAAGGTACAGTGACACCCGCCTTTCCTTGGCGCTGCACCTTCCGCTGCGCCAGCATCTCGCGCGCGTGCTGCCGCTCATCTTCCTTTGGCTCCCCGGCATCCAATCCATCCAATGCCACGCGGCGAGTTCCCGCTGCGACCGCTTCTAGGTACGCCCGGCTGCGCGTCCAGTAGCCCAGCGCTCGTCCCAGCACCTGATGCGGCGGGGCCGCCGAGCCCATTTCGGCCGCAATCACCTTCTTGATGCCTTTGGCCAACGGGATCGAGCTGGTGAACAGGTGCGGCCAGCGGGTGCGCAGCTCCGCCAGCAAGGCGTTCGTCTGCTGGGCATGGCGAGCCCTGGCTTGACGCTGCAGCTCACGTTCCTGCCGCATGTTCTCCGCCCTGCGCCGTGCCCGCTCTTCGGCATCGTCCGGGTCTGGTGCGGCCTGCGCCGCCGTGGGTGTAGCCAGAAGTGCAGGCTGCTTCTTGAACGAGCCCAGCCGCAGCGTGCCCGCCATCGGGCGTCGGACAGGGATGCCGGTCATGCGTCTTTCCTCATCGCCTGCGTCCAAAAACAACATTCATGCAAACTGGGGCATGGAGCAGTTCACTGCACCTACGGGCCAGTCCGGGTGCGAGGCAGCGGCCGGGGTGGCTGGACGACAGGCGGCGCTTTCGTCTCCTCGTGCCCGACCGGGATGGTGTGCACGGTGATGGCTGCCTCGCAAAGCTCCGTGGTCTGGCTGCCGCACGCCTTGTAAAGCCGGCGCATCTTGTCCCAGCTCTCCGGGCTATTGCGCGCCAGCAGCGCCTGCCCGGCCGCCCAAGGACCGCCCCGCGCGATCGGCAAGGACGCCAACCAATCGCCCGCACCCCAGGGCAGCAGCGCGGCCAGAAAGAACCACAGCAGGACACCCCCCAGCACCCCGCCCGCGCCGGCCGCCCACATCCGCAGCCGCTGCTCGCGCTCCTCGTGGATGCGGCCCACCAGGTCGCCCAGAGTCGCGGTCGCGTTGCGCATCTCGCTCACCACGCCACTCACCGACCCGCTCAGGACCTCGGTGGCATCTCGTGCCGCTGCGTTCAGCTCCGCCCCCAGGCTCGCCCCCGTGACCCGCAACGCCGGCTGGCGCTCCACCGCCTCCAGCCGCCCGGCAATCACCCCCAGCGCCTTCTGCATCGCCCCCAACGTCGGGCTGTAGTCCACCGCCGCCACCCCGGCCGCCGCGGTGCCGCCCTGGCGCGACACCTGCTCGATGCCGCGACGCAGACCCGCCACCTCCTCGCGCAACGCCTCGAACGCTCGCTCCGCCCCGTCGCCGTCCCCGGTGTCCACAGGTCCCAGATCCATGCCTCACATCCCCATGCTGGGACCGGAGCGCTGCCGCGGCGCCACCCGCGCCCGCTCCTGCTCGCGCCGCAGCTCCTGCTCCCGCCACGCCGCCGCCGCCCGGCGCAGCTCCGCGTTCGGCATCGCCTCAATCTCGCGCGACAACTCCGCCCGCGCCTGCTCCACCTGCTCCGCCGGCATCTGGCGCCGCTTCGCAGGCGAGCCCTGCGCCTCCAGCCACGCCGCAAGCCGCCCTTCCAGCAGCAGCGCACGCATCGGGTCCAGCTTCGCCCGCAGCACGGCCTCCGCCTCGCGCACCCGCTCAAGCCACTCCGCGTCCCGCCGCTGCACCTCCGCCGCCTCGACCACCCCGACCAGCGCCCTGCGCCCGGCCGGACCCGCCACCGCCCGCGTGCCCAGCTCCGGGGTGGCCTGCAGCGCCTTGGCCAGCGCCTTGGCAAAGCCAGGACGCTCCGCCTCGATCGCCTGGTGCGCCGCGTCCAGAACCGCGCGCTGGTGCGGCAGGATCGGCAGGTCCTGCCGCACCATCCGCACCGCATCCTCCCACGCCGCCGCGAACCGCCCCACGGACTGCGACAGCACGCTCTCCACCTCGGCCGGCCTCGTGGGCGCCCGGGGCACTTCCGCCACCGCAACTGCCACCGGACCGGTGCCGAGCCGCAGCCCGGAGAACAGGCCCGGCTTGCGGGCCGGCGCCGGCACCTTCGCCTGCGGCTCCGGCCCCAGCCCACGCCGCGCCGCATACGCTGCCACCAGATCCTCGGACGCTGCTCCGTCGCCATAGTCCAGGCTGGTGTCCTTCGCCCGCTCCCGGCCCAGCGACCCTGCCAGCGCCGCCGAATCGGCAAACTCCTCGCGCGCGTAGTGCAGCACCACCCCAGCCCGGTGCCGCGTCAGACCCACATACGCCGCGTGCCGGTCCATGTACCGCGACGCCAGAACGTGCGCACGGTCCGCCGTCACCCCCTGCGCCTTGTGCACCGTCGCCGCATACCCGTGATCCACGTGCCCGTAGTCACTCAAGGAGAACGTCACATCCCTCCCCGCCTGCCCGCCTTGCCCGTCCACCCGCACCGTCAGCCGCTCGCCCCCGGCCTCCACCCCCAGCACCGTGCCCAGAGTGCCGTTCTTCACCGCCACGCCGCCGCGCCCGCCAGGACCCGCCCCAAGCCCGCGCTCGTTGCGCCCGAACATCACTCGGTCCCCCGCCGCCAGCGACCGCTCCTCCCGCTCCGTCGCAACCACCTGGTCCGCCCCAAGCTCGCCTGACGCCCGCAGCCGCTCCCGCGCCAGCCCGTTCAGCACCGCCACGTCCGCCCGCGTCGACGCCAGCAGCACCCGGCTCTCCCCCGGACGCGCCAGACGAGCCTCGTCCCACCCCGCCACCAGCGACTCCAGCGCCTCCGCCCGCGTCCCCGACGCCCGCACCATCCCCGCCACCGCGTAGCGCCCCAGCGCCTCCGCCGTCCGCCCCGTCGCCAGCTCCTTCGTCGCCTCGCGCTGCCAGGCCTCGCGCTGCCGCACCACCTGGGTGATCTCCACCGAGCCCACCCGCTCCACGATCGCCCGGAACGCCGCACCCGCCTCGATCGCCTGCAGCTGCTCCGGGTCACCCACCAGAACCACCTTGGCCCCGGCCGCCCGCACGGCAGAAAGCACACGCTCCATCTGCCGCGACCCCACCATCCCCGCCTCGTCCACCACCAGCACGTCCCGAGAACCCAGCAGGTCCCGTCCCTCCCGCCAGCCGTGCTCCAGGCTCGCCAGCGTCCGGCTCGAGATCCCGCTCCCCGCCTCCAGCCCCTCCGCCGCGATGCCCGACAGCGCGGCACCCATCACCCGGTAGCCCTCCGCCTCCCACGCCTGCCGTGCCACTCCGAGCATCGTGCTCTTGCCCGTCCCCGCGTAGCCCACCACCGCCACCAGGTCGCGCGACCGCGTCACGTGCCCCAGCGCCGCCGCCTGCTCCTCCCCCAGCACCGAGCCCGCCCGCGCCGCACGCCGCCGCTCCTCCCGAACCGCGTGCGTCCGGCTCCCGGACAAAGCGAGCGCCGCCGCCTCCATGCGCCGCTCCGCCGCCAGCATCTCGCGCGTGCTGAACCGCGCCTCGCCCCGCCCGTCCACCCCGACCCGCACCAGCTCGGCCGACCCCTCCACCCTCGCCATCACCAAGCCGAACTGCTCGGCGTCCGCAGTGTGCCGGTTCACGAACCGCGCCAGGTCACGCCGGCTGAACGTCGAGTGCTGCCGCGTGATCGCGTCCAGCACCATGCCCGGCTCCGCCAGGATCGCCTCGCCGTTGCGACGCGCGCGCGCCACGTGCTCGGCCGCACGCTCCGCGTCCTCGCCCCGCTCCGCCCGCCGCGCCCCCGCCGGCCCGATCTTGTTCTGCGGCTCCAGCACGATCCCCTGCTCCGCGTTCGAGCGGTGATCGATCCGCACGTCGTGCCCAAGCTCGGCCAGGCGCTCGTTCGCCAGCTCCGCCCAGCGCTGCCGCACGCCCTCGTACAGCCCGGCCGCGTTCCACGCCCGCACCTTGGGGCCGAACCCCTCGGGCGTGACCTGGCGCATGGTCAGCATGACGTGCGCGTGCGGCTTGGCCTCGCCGTCCTTGCCCATGTCCCAGTGCACGTTCAGATCCGCCACCATCCCGCGCTCCACGAACTGCTCGCGCACGAAATCACGCGCCAGCCGGATCGCCTCTGCCTTGGACAGCTCCCGAGGGATCGCGAACTCCATCTCGCGGGCAAGCTGCGCGTCACTCCGGCGCTCCTTCGCCTCGACCTCGTTCCACAACGCCAGGCGCGCGGCGTGCAGGCTGGCCTTGGTCGTGCCCTGCTCCCAGCGGGCCGGCGCCTTGGGTGGCAGCATGATCTCGGAGTGCACCACGCCGAGCTTGGCGGTGAAGTCATGCGTGCGGTTCAGCTTGGCGTCGAACAGCTCGTCGGCCGCACGGTAGGCCGCCGCCGCCACCACGCTGCGCCCGCCCGAGCGCTCAGAGCGGCCGATCACCTGGATGTGGGCGTGGTAGATCGCCATCGGGCGGCACGGGCTCCGGCGTTGCTGCTAGCAGTCTAGGCTCGTGCCAAGGCCGTTGTCACGCCCCTGAGCGCACGTTGCACTTGCAACGTATCAGCGCGCACTCAAACGCTCTTCTCCGCTGCGCTCCGATCGCGCGAGTGACGCTTTTCGCCAGTGCCAGGGTCTGTTGCCGAACGCGATTGGCCGTGGCTAGGCTGCATCCAACAGCATGAGGAGCCGGGGATGGCGCGCAAGCCGAGGGACTACGATGCTGAGCTCCAGGTCCTCATGGAAAAGGCCAAGAAGGTCAGGACGCAGAAGACAACCCAGCTCGGCGAGCTGGTGCAGATCGTCGGCGCTGACACCTTGCCCATGGAGGCTCTGGCTGGGGCGCTCCTCGCCGTGGTCAAGCAGAGCAAGGACCAGCCCGGCGCCGTCGAGAGGTGGACCGAGGCAGGCAAGTCGGTCTTTCAGCAAGGGGGCAAGCGGGGGAAGAAACAAGCAGCCGGCGACGCTGCTCCAGGAACTGCTGGCGTCAACGGCTCAGCTCCACCGCCTGACCGTGCTGCGAAATAGGCTCGTGCTGGCACAGAACCGCGCCGACACCCGCGACTGGGCGCAGGAACGACGCGCACGCACGCGCCAGCTCATCGAGCTGGGCGGCCTCGTGCAGAAAGCCGGGCTGGTCGAGCTGCTCAACGACGATCGCGCAACCCTGCTCGGGGCGCTCCTGGAGATGGCAGAGCGGCTGCAAGCAGGTGGGCCAGAGGGGAAGGATGCTGCATCTCTCAAGGCACAGTGGAGACGACGCGGAATGCGTGCGTTCGAGGCGGAGAAAGCAGAAGCGAACGGCTAAGCTACCCAGCCCTCAGTATCAGACACATCCTCGATCCAGCGCATGACCGCCTCCTCGTCGCTGCTGACTTCCACGCTGTCGAACAGCCATCCTGCAAAGTCAGGGTTCTGCCGTACGACATCCAGGCTGGTCGGCATGGGAATGATCTCGCCCCTCTCCAGGGCATCCTCCAGCTAGGTGGCAATAGCATCCCGCGCATTGGCCGCTGCGTCTTCCGCGTTGTCTCCAGCCGAAAAACATCCGGGCAGGTCAGGCACAACGACGCCAAAGCACGTGGCTCCTGTGCTCGGCTCGATCGCGATCGGATAGCGCATCGTCGTCTCCTACCGGCCTCACTCGCTGCAAGGAGTCAGGTCGATTCTCATGGCCAAAAGGACAGCCTCCAGCTCTACGGACACACGCACGCCGCACTCCCTCCCGAGCGGCAGTCCCTCGGCGTCGGCATCGATGCCTGGGATCTCCGGTCCGTCTCGCTTGCAGACATCGAACACGGATGCGGGCTGCTCCAGAAAGCTGGTGCCACACCATCAAGCTCTTACAGCTCCAGGACGGCTCGCACTCCGCTCTCGACACCGCGCAGGTCCGCCGGCGTGAGCTGTCCTGTGCATCGGGTCAGCCGGCTCTTATCTACCGCTCGTACCTGGTCGCACACCGCGACGCTGCCTGTCCCCGCCGAGGGTGTCGCCACCACAATCGGCGGCCTTGGTGTTGGCCCTGTGGACAGCGGCACCACCACCACAGTGTGTCGTGCTCGGCTTAAGGCGTTCGCCGTCAGCACCACGGCTGGGCGCGTCTTGCGGATTTCGCTGCCTCCGGTGGGATCGAGGTCCACCCACCACACCTCGCCCCGTCGCACCTGGGCAGGAGCGGCGGGAGGCTCGCTCATGCCCGGGGCGCTCCCGCCTCCCCAGGCGCCAGTCCGTCTCCAATTGTGGCATCCCAATCCGTCATCTCGGCCCTAAGCTGTTCGTCCTGCTCCACGTCTAGGGCCGCCAGATACAGCGGGTCATTCTCTTCCTCGCCTGCCGGCAACGCCTCTTCCAGGAGGCGCTGTACGAACGCACTCCGCCCTCGCGCCGGCACTTTCCGCGGTCGTGTCCCAGGGCGTGGTGTAGGAGGCCGCTGAGGGATCAGCAGCCACCGCGGTGATCTTGGGTAGGGTTGGGTTGTCGAGACACAACCTGAACCCGAGGACCACCACGATGACCGACGACAA
>JAABUY010002558.1_pt1 | contig 21405 bp, 16 predicted proteins | sample 5560271 | NCBI WGS metagenome assembly JAABUY01 (sample SAMN10711886, study PRJNA513374) | rock metagenome | isolation source: Antarctica rocks | place: Antarctica: Victoria Land, University Valley | reverse complement strand
TGGCACCACACTAATAGCATAGCTATCGTGGGTTATATATCTAACACTCCCCCTAACCCGCGATCGGCCGGCACGCTCATACGTCGCTTACCCAGCTTCTCATGGGCGGAAAGAATGCGCACGCAACATGGTTCGAACTCATAACCTTGGGCTTATGCGGGTAAGGCAGCCAACACATGTTCAATACCATTACGCCAACCCGGGCTCATAACCTGTTAAAAGGTGGCACCACTCTAATAGCACAGCTATCGTGGGTTATATATCTAACAAAGACTTAGCTGATACTGATCTGTTAATTGTAAAGAAAATATTTGTAATATTTTCTTTCTTTTTCTTCATTTTTTTAAACTGATTTGGCAATATCAGTATGAGAAAGTATAATGATACATACTTTGAAGATGATGACAATGACAAGAATTAAAAAAAAGACAAGAAAGATAGCTACATATCTTCTTGTTCTGCATTAACAATGTGAAATTGAGTAATTCTAGAAATTAAGACTGCAACTTTAACATTATAAATTGATAAATCTTCATTAAACTGCACATCTCTTGCTTTAATTACTCAGTCTGTCTTTTTCTTTTTAGAAAGTTATACTTTATATTAATTTCTTTCTTCATATTTAACAAGAATCTTCTTATTGCTTTAAAGTTCAAATTTAGTTTCTGTTGTTTAAATCTTCTTTGAAATATGCACATATGCTGTGCATTTAAAACATTAAAGATATCTAAAATTGATGAGATTCACTGATCTATTCTTATTAAGAGATTTAAACAGTAGCTAAATTAAAATCTTGTTGTTCTTAAGAGCTGACATTAAAAATTAATTAAGAAGATAGCATGCTGTTTTGACAGTCTCTGATCATAAAGTTTTAGAAACTTCATTATTTAGAATTATAATTCTAACTTTTACTGTCAAAAGTTCATTACTTTTTTCTGTCACTCTGTTCTGCTTCAGTTCATAAGAAACTGTTGTTTCATAGATAATTTCTAGACTTCATAATTATTCAATGATGAGTTTATCTTTAAATTTCTTTTCATTGTCAAGTTATATTCATGCAATTTGTAGATTCATCTAAATAAAAAGCATATTAAGAAACTATTCAATTTTATCTTTTATCTAATCTTTCATTTTCATATTACAAATGTATTGTCAGCAGATAAGATCATTTATGAAGACTATATATTACAAAAACTCATTATATGCTTTCAGCATGACAGAGTCAACAACATTGATGTAAATTAATTTAATTATTTTTATAATTTAATTTTATGATTTTCTTAAGATCTTCTTCTTTTAATTTGTTCTTATACAGACATCACATAAGTGTAACAGTGTTTTCATAAGTTTTTATAAATTAAGTCTCACTATTTCAGAATTCTTTGACACATTGTTAAGACTTAAATTCTTTATATAATTAAGATATTGATGTTAAGTAGCTCTCAAGATCTTGTTATCTTTAATAATTAACATAATCTTATTCTTGTTCACAGATTTTCTCATCATTAAAATTTAAAGATAATATAACTTATCTTTATGTACTGTGTAATTAAGCATATTCTTTACTTTGTTCTTTAGACATAATAATTTATTCTTAATTTTGACTGATATTTCTTTCTTTTTGATCATTTCAATTAAGAAGAGATTGAGCCTCATATTAGACATAAAATAAATATTTATTAAAATAATATTTTAAAACTTTTTATTACTATTCTTTAGTTATAAGTTGATCATTTCTATCTCTTAAGTATGCATCACTTCAGACACTTCTCTTATAGAGAGTTCATTATTGAATATTTTGATCAAATTAAATGTAAAGAGATCACAGCATATATATTGTATTGTATTGAAGTTAGTTATTCATGACATTTTATTAATCACAAAACTATAGCTCTTTACTGCAGTCAAGATCACTGAGTTCTTATTATATTACTTGTCTTCAGAACTTAAGAATTTCTTTTTTTTTCTTTTTCTTTTTTCTTTTTAGTCTCTTGTTTCTTTTTTAGCTCTTTAGACATCTTTTTTGAGTGTAACTTTCAGCAATTATTTTTAAAGTGAACTGCTTTCTTGCAGTGAGTATACATTTCATTCTCACTCTTATTCTTATCAATGTTTTTCTTTTTATTCTTTCTCTTCTTATCTTTATGATTTCTCTTTTTACTCATTAAAGCAAGCTTCTCATTCTCTTCTTTGAGACACTCTTCATCAATTAGTTTAATAATTAAATCATTAAGAAATAAGATTACATTATAAGCTCTGAAGCATTTTATCATTACTCATTAAGAATAGAAGAATTCTAGATTCAATAAAAAAGTAATGATCTTTAGAATTTCATTAATAACAAAGTTGAAGACTGCAATTTCTTATAAGAGTGTCTTATACTTCAGAGTATAAGCATCAACAGAGAAGTATTGATTGAGTTGATAAATATATAGATTGTTGAATAGAATATATTTAAGATTAAATTTGTAAAATAAATAAAGATGTATAAGATGATTTTATATTTCTTTTGCTGTTTTTATATCATCTATGATGACAGTGATCTCTGAGCTAATGATGAGAATAATAATAACTGTAATCTTGTTGTTCTGTATAATTCAGTCAGCTTAAGTAACATCAGTTAAGACTGTTAATGTAGTTGTTATTGTTTTAGATATAAATTCTTCAGTCATTACTGACTAATTTGAAATATCTGACTTCAGTAAGAGTTCAATATCATTCTTTACTACTAAATCTCATAATTCAGCACTCATTAAACTGTATTTAATCAATGTTCTTCATAATAAGTAGTTTACTGATTTCTTAAGTTTTGTAATTTTTAAAAACATGAGATTATATGACATCATAATCATTTTGTATGATGAAAACATCTAAATTAACAATAAAGTTGTTTTCAATGTAAAGATTTAACTTTAAAATGATCATGAGAATTGTTTTTGATCATTTTATTTATGAATTTATAACAGTTTAATGTAAATAACTTCTCATTATACATCAAATTCACTTTATTTCTTAAAGGACTCTTTCTAATATCTGTAAAATAACAATAACAACAAGATGTTTTTCTTTCACTGTTTTGAATAGAAATAAATGACTTAATGAATAAATGAATATCAATATACATTCAGACTCATAATCTGTCAAATATAGAAGAAGTAACTAATAAAATGAACATGTAATCATAAGTGTCTAGCTACTCTATGGAAATGTGACCCTATAAGAAGGCCTTCAATCAGTGAAAGGAAAAACTTTTATTTATAGCAAACTGTTTGCTCTAGCAAACTCCGCATGTTCCTGAAACCTCTGTAGGGCTCCGAACCACTAAGGTAACGGAACGAGGCATGACGTTTTGACAATATCCATATCTGATATGGTGGCTTCGGGTTAACGTTAGCCCGTGCCGAGGAATAGAGCATTTGTAGTGCATGAAATGCGACGGCTATCTACATGCTCAGTGGCCAAGTTGATACACAGCACTTTGCGGGTCGTGGAAATGCTCAAGACATTGAAGCCAAAGGCATGGACCTGCGCAAGATGCCTATCTCGCCACCACCGGGCTGGCAGAAGCCTGACGACTGCCGCCTCTGCCACAGCGCATATCCCATACGACGATATACAGCTACCTCAAGTGGATTATGTTGCTCCTGGATCAAAGCACGATGATCGTGTCCTGCGGCAAATCTTTGACTCGCGAGAGTTCTGGAAGGACTTTTCGCAACGGACACACTCAAACATCTCTGGTCAAACGGCAGGACTCTTTCGAAACCATTATCTAAAGAGCCCCTCAGGCTTCCAACAATTTGCGCAGGATACTCTTCGGAAATGCAAGAAGATCGTGTCAAAGGTCCTTGCGGCCTCCACTGTGGAGGAGTATCGGTCGATGCCGAGGGACCTGGATAGACTCAGTGACTTTCTGTGCCGGGTTATTGACTTGTCGGATTTCGTACGTGTTACACACCCAGATTGGAGGATCCAAACGGCGGCCACGAAGGCGCATGCCATGATGTTCGAATACATGAACGTGCTCAACACTACGACGGGTTTGAATGAGCAGCTGCAGAGAGCGCTTGCGGATCCTCGAGCTACAGCTTCGTGGAGTGAAGAAGAGAAGATTGTTGCTCGGATATTGCTCAAAGACTTTGCTAACTCTGCGATTGACTTACCGTCTGAAGAGCGGCAAAAGTTCGTCGAGCTGTCGAATGATATCAATCAGCTGGGTTTTGACTTTGTGGATCAAATGGAGCCCGCACAACCACACCTGACATTCGATAGCAGCAAGATGAAGGGCATGGACCCAAAGGTGGTCCAGAAGCTGGCACGATGGGGCAAGGTGATTCTGCCGACAGTTGGTCCAGCTTCGCATATGGCACTGAGGACTGTCGAAGATGAGGCTACCCGAAAAGAGATTTATTTAGCCAGCAGGACGGCTTCGACCAAGCAGATACGCCGGCTTGAGATGTTATTGAAGAAAAGGGGTGAGCTTGCACAGCTCTCCGGCTACGACAGCTTCGCCCAGATGACTCTCAGAGACAAGATGGCAAAGACACCCGAGTCTGTCAATCAGTTCCTGTTGGCACTAGCGACCGATAACGCCGAGCGAATGCAGCAGGAACTGGGCGAACTGCTGAAATTCAAGCAACTTGACCCTCGGCAAAGCGGTAGACCTCAACAAATCCAAGCATGGGACCGAGAGTATTACCTCACACGATTACGATCACAGACAAGATCAACTTCCAGAAGACCCGACTTCCTATCAGCCTACTTTTCTCTGGGAACCGTAATGCAGGGTCTATCTCGTCTTTTCAGCCGACTCTACGGGGTACGCTTCGTCCCGAACGAGACTCTCCCCGGGGAAACCTGGAACGACGATGTGCGTCGACTCGACATCATCGACGAGCAAGAGGGCCATATCGCCGTCGTATACTGCGACCTCTTCGAACGAGCCGGCAAAAGCCCCAACCCCGCCCACTTCACCCTCCGCTGCTCGCGCGAGATCGCCGACTCGGAAATCGCCGAAGCCCTCACCACCACCCACTCCACGCCCTCCGCCCCCTCGCAAGCCGCCAACGACGGCATGGCCACCGCCCACCGCACCACCACCAACACCCTCTACCAACTCCCAACCATCGCCCTAATCTGCGACTTCCCCCTCCCCCCGCACCCGCACCGCCCCACCCTCCTCACCTTCCACCAAGTCCAAACCCTCTTCCACGAAATGGGCCACGCCATCCACTCCATCCTCGGCCGCACCTCCCTGCAAAACGTCTCCGGCACCCGCTGCGCCACCGACTTCGCCGAGCTGCCCTCCGTCCTCATGGAACACTTCGCCGCCGACCCCGCCGTCCTCGCCCTCTTCGCCCGCCACTTCGAATCCGACGCCCCGCTGCCTTACCCCTTGCTCGCCGACCGCCTCGCCCAAGACGCCCGCGTCGACGCCGCCGACACCGAGACCCAGCTCCTCCTCGCCCTCCTCGATCAGCGCTTTCATTCTACCCTTCCTCGCGATCCCGGCTTCGATAGTGACCGCGTCTGTCATGACGTCTGGGCCGCGCACGCTACCGTCCCTGAGCCGGCTGAGACGCGCTGGCAGGGGTTTTTCGGCCATTCGTTCGGGTATGGGGCGACGTATTATTCGTATCTGTTTGACCGCGCGATTGCGGGGAAGGTGTGGAAGGAGGTGTTTCAGAGGCGGGAGGACGGGGCGGTTGATCGTGGGGCGGGGCAGAGGTTGAGGGAGGAGGTGTTGAGGTGGGGGGGTGGGAGGGACGGGTGGCGGTGTGTGGCTGGGGTGTTGGGGCCGGAGTATGCGTGGTTGGAGGGGGGCGGGGAGGAGGCGATGGCGGAGGTGGGGAGGTGGGGTGTGAGGGGTTAAGTGAGAGTCGGTTGGATTGGGGTTGGCTGTGTCGTGTCGTATATATACGGATTTGCGGCGGACGTTGCGATATAGTCGATTGAATCAGGGGCTGCGCCGTGTTCTTGTACCATATCTCCTGATACACATGTTGAGAACACGACCATAGATAGAGTTCATCAACATCATTATCAACTTGTCAGATTTGTATTCAACTATCCCATCTCCCCCTCACTATCGCGAGCTACCTCACGCGGTAGACATGTAAGTAAGGTATACAAACGTCCCAGCCAACCCCGCCTTGTCCCTGACCTTATTCCCCATCCAGGCAAAAAAGAAAAAAGAACCCAGGAAAGGTGCGCCGAGACTGAGGCCACCGATGTTCATGCAGGCGCGGGTATAAGGCAACGCATCAACCGAAAAAGAAGGGCTTCCTCCGCGAGCATTGCCGGGCAAAGAGAAGGTACACAAGCGAAACAAATACAATGGCCAGAAGCCAGCCGCACAACACCATTCGTTCTCAATTGAACCTCAGTCCAGCACGACGGCGTCTTCCTGGGTCTGTCCTTCCTTCTTGACCACTACGGCACGATCCTCTGCCCCAGCAGCGACGTCAGAGTCCTCAGTCTTCGGATCCACGACGACGGCAAAGCTCCTGATCAGCTCGTCCAGCTTGCCCACGAGCCCCTCGACACCGTCCACGCTCGCGACGACGCCGGTGCGGAGTCCGAACCAGCCCTCACCTCTATCGATCCACAGCGCCTGCAGTGCGTTCTCCAAACCCTGGTTGAGGGAGCCGAGTCCGTCGCTGCTGCGGGCATCGCTCAGGAACCATTTGACTTCATCGCGTCGCTGCTTCAGCCGTACGTCGAACCGGCACTTCGGATTCGCGTACCGGATCTGGAACCATTCGGCTGACCGGGCTAGGACGACGGGAGGGTCCGCGTCGGGCTTGCTGTCGCGCGGGGCTTCGACGGCGTCGAGAGCGCGGAGAAGGGGGAGCGTGATGCCGAGGAGGAGGGTGACGTGCTCGAGGCCGGCGGCGGCGTTGAGGAGGTTCGTAAGGAAGTCGATGATGCGGAGGTGGGGGTTGGCTTTGTCGAAGGAGATGCGCATCGGGGCGTCGGAGGCGAATTTGATGTTTGCTTTCAAGGGAAGCGGGTTGGAAGAGTATGTGAATTCGATTTGGCCGAGGGATATGGTTTCGTACTTGACATTGAACGGCTTGAGGACTTCGAGGAAGCGGATGAGACGCTCGATGCGGTTCAAGCGGTCCAGGACGGCGGGGATGATGGGCTGGCCTACGCGGCTGAGGAGTCGGAAGGCGAAGGCGCCAGATGAAGGGTGGAAGGCGAGGGAGGAGTCGACGCTGGAGGTGAGGAGTTTGATTTGAGGGATGGGTGTAACCATGCGTGCCTCGACGAGGAGGATGGCGTTTCCGGAGGAGGTGTCTTTGCGTCCTGAAGAACCCTCCACGCCGCGAAAGGAGACTTTGATCACTTCGTGGGCCCATGGCAAAACCGGCCGTTTGGAGCTGCGCAAGAACAGAGGAACCACATTCGGACTGAAGCGGATGTAGAGTATGGGAACATTCATACCAGGCACTGCAGTCGGTGGGGCGCTCAGGGTATGTCGGATGCCAAGATGGAACAGGTAGCGAGCATTGACGTAGTAAGAAATCATGCCCGCAGCAATATTCTCAAGCTTGGAGAGGTAGGCGTATGACGACGTTGGTGTAGAAGCTGGTAACGAACCCGAGGGAATCAAATGTGCCCCGTTGATGGTGTTGTTCGAATACGACGATCCACCAGATTGGGTTTCGAGTATCCACCACGACTCACCGCTTCTGCTGCTGGTGCAAGCAACAAGCCAGTTTCTCCTCCAAGATTTTCGACGGAAGACCGAAACCCTGAGCGTGTCCCGTGGAAACCAACGTTCCATGTCCTCCGGCCTGATCTGCCGACCTTTGATCAATTCCCACCCTGTGGTCCTAGCCCGCAGTGCAATCTCTTCTTGGGCCACAACCCATCTGAGATTCGCCAACCGGGGAGCCGCTTCAGTTGCCGGATGCGGTAAGAGGTTCAGGTCACGCTCTGCACGAATGAACATGTGCGAAGTCGGCTGTAATGTGAAGGTACCAGATAGAGGTTCGATGGTGACGGTAACGTGCTTTGAGGGCGTAAGTTGAACTTGAAGATTATTCAGGATTGGTTCCGTGAGCGACTTTGTCAAGGTGAGGGAAAGGGATTTATCGGCGTATAGGGTGTCTTCCATGAGCGTATCGCGGATGGACTTCAGGATGTAAATCGAGTGTAATCCGATAGCCTTTTTGACTATTGCTTCCATCGACAACTCCGCCAAGTTGATGATCAGAAGTGGATCAATCACCTCTTTACCTTCTCGGATCCAGCGCACCGCGATGTACGGTGTAGCCTCGGCATCTACCCTACTTGGGTCTTTCCGTCGGCCGCTTTTGATGCCTATCTCTAGCCAACTCTTCCCTCCCGGCCTGTTCAGCCAGTATTGAACAACGAGAGTCCTATGTAGAGGTTCAATTTTTAAGGAGTCCGTCCAGTGATATCGGGCCAAGTCAAACGCTTGAGTTCTCAATACGTTGATCTTGTATGTCAGCACAAATTCATGCAAGAAATTGTAACACCCGACCAGCCCATCTCTCTTCAGCACGTCGTTAGCCTTGCCTTCTATTTCATCACGCAACCGGCCACCCGGTAGTTCAGAAGGCGAGGGCGAAAAGGCGAAGCGAAAATCAATGAAATAGAGTTGTGAAGCCGGATCCTCGTCAGCGATCGATAGATCTACGTCGAACTCGTTGGCGACACTGAAGGTCACTCTCCCAGAAGCTATGGAGAACGTGCAAAATTGCGGGGGAATTGTCTCGTGAAGATTGAGCCGTATCGACAGTAAGGTGTTTATGTTGCGCAATGTCTTCAATATCTGCTGAGGCGTCAAAACGTCGGGCGGGATGTACCCAAGCTGGGTCTAGATTAGCAATTGACGGTTCACAGCATCACCATGGGGCCTACATCTGGCAACCACGACGCCTTTCCAGTGGACAGAACCTCCAGAGAGGTCTTCAAGTCTGGGTTCGGCATTTTTGCTGGCCCTAGATTCCTCTTGAGTTCTCCCATCCAGCCTCCAGCGTCGTCGTATAGACCCTTCTGCCTGTCCAGCCACACCTTCAGATCGATCGCTTTACTGACATCTGCAGCCTGCCGACTCCATTGGGATAGCACTAGTAACTTGATGAATTGTGCTCTCCGATCCTGCGCAAAGTGCAGCAAACGTAGCTTCTTCTGCACGTTGGCTTGGGAAGAAGCGCCTGCGATGTTGCCGTTTACGTGATTTTGGAGATGGTTTGGATTGCTTTGTTGCGGTTGTTGGGAGATCTGCGTGGCCGACATGTCGTTGACGACCTGCGATAGATCATTGAAGCTTTCCTGTACAAGTCTGGTGATGAGCTTTGACAATGGCAAATAGCCAAAGGTGATATGCTCAATCTCAGGCGGAAGCTGGCCGAAGGGATTCGCTGCGTCAAAGGGAGCGGTCTCTACGCCATCTGGTGATGACGATTTGCCGTTGGTGAGTAGACCATTGCGCAAGGCAGACGGATCGTTGATCTGGGCAACCCCATTCGCCAGACCATCCAGTGTCCTCCTCTTGTCGTCCATCGCCTCGTAAACCCCAGGTGCTCCGTTCGTTCTTGAATCTGATTCTCTGAACGAGCTCGCACCATTCGAGCTTGGGTCTTCCATGATTATGCCTGGCATCGCTTCCACCTCCCCCGACCCCGCCGCCGTCGCACCTTTCAGATCCAGCTCCAGACGTCCCACCTCACCGACCTCTGTGGATTTCCGGTGGGTTCTATTCCAGGTTGTTGCGCTCCATGTGACAGTGCCCCAGGCCGCAGCGTAAGTCAATCGCGACGACCAGGACCGCTATCGGTGTTGTCAAGAAGTCATCGAAGGTCTTTCCAGTTTGTTCTGTCCGATCACAAAGACAATGGCCAAGTTTGAAGAGGTGTATGAAAGGGCACAATGGGGCGCAGCAAAAGGGTCGAGATGTGAATGAACGAATGAGTGACGACTGAATGAATGCACAAGTGTGGTTATGTCAATGTATGCGTGTAGAAGAACGACGAAGGAAGCCAGCAGGGCGAAACAAACGAAGTTCCAGCGGTTCTATTTGGGGTAAGTTAAGTCAGGTTACTTCGTACCGACTTTGAGTTAGCGCGACGTGTGGTGCGATGGCGGTTGTACTGTACCTCAAGTACGAGGTACAATGTACAAAAACCTCTAGGTGCTACTGTACGGTAAGGTACAGTAAAAGGAGAGAATACCAAGGTATCGAGTACTTCTTTGTATACTGTAATTTACCGTACAAAAGTTACATAGTGCTGCCAAGCGAAAGGCTGAATAAGGTTAACTATCTTAACTTAGTAAGGTAAGGTACCTTAGTCAACCTTAAAGATCTATTCCTGATACGATATAGGCATAAACGATGCTGGAGATCTCCCGAGTTCCGGCGCAATCCGACGCTTTTGTCCTAGCATCTCCCCCTCAAAGCTGTCACCTGTCACCTGCAATCACGAGAGTACGGTAGGTACCTTATAGGTAAGACTACTTTGTACTGCAGAAGCGAACTCCCACTCGTCTTGACTGCTCGGTTATGGATCTCGACATCTGGTTGAGTACGGTATGTGGGAGCGCAATGGCAGTTGTGCATTACACCTCGATCGTCCAATTGTGCCCCTGAACATTCCTCGGTACCGATTCGCCAATCAGGATTAGTCACGCCGAGCAGCTGTGTCACCGCTGCAGGACAGCGGGTATCGGCCATGGTTCGTCAATGATGGGAATCCACTCACTGTCCCATCTACGCCTCTGACCATGTCGGACAGGTCCCCAGGACCGAACCCCCTCCTCAAAGACCACTTCCGCCTTTCCGGCAACCCTCGAATGCAAAAGCTTCCTTCCAATCGCCCACTCCATCTTTCGAGGCTGACGACGAAGGCACCGACTCCGAGAGCGCCGGCATGGAAACAGAGCGCGAGCAGACTGAAAGGGGGACAACACCGCAATACCCAGGAGAGGACACGCGGTTGACGAGCAAGAAGGAGCTGTACGGATGGTACAGTTATGGCTGGGCTGCTGAGGTTTTCGTGACGTGTGGAGTCGGTGGGCCTCACACCGTGCACGCTTCCGGCCGTACATAAGCTGACTGCGTTTTATCGCAGGTTCATTCATTCCAATCACGTTGGAGCAGCTTGCGAGGGAGCGTGGAGTGCTGTTGGCCGATAAATCTACACCGTGCTGGGCTAGCTTCGAGAGTCCACAACCATCAAGCCCTAGCTACGTTGGATCTACCGCCTTATTGTCTCGCAACACAAGACCCCATCAGAGTACCGATCCATGCATAATTTACCTTCTCGGAGCAGAAATCAATACCGCCAGTTTCGCCATGTACACCTTTTCGTTGAGCGTCCTGCTACAAGCTTTAATAATCATATCCATGTCTGGCGCGGCCGACCACGGTGTCTACCGCAAGACCCTACTGCTATGCTTTGCATTTACCGGCGCTGTGACAACAATGCTGTTTCTCGCAATCGTCCCGAAGGTCTACTTACTCGGAGCGGTTCTCGCAATCGTTTCCAACACATGTTTTGGCGCATCGTCCGTCCTTTTGAACTCTTTCTTGCCAGTCCTTGTTCGGCGTCATCCCTCCACGCAACATCGCACAGCCGAGGACCCATACCGATTCCAGATGATACCTGGCCATAACGAAGGCTCAGACTCTACCGTGGAGGAGACCGTTGCCGGAGATGTGGCAGACTCCACGGCAGCTCTACTCCCAAACGCGCGCCCTAACCCTGCAAACTTAGACAGCCCATCAACTTCGCCCGAACTTCAACTTTCGACGCAAATCTCGTCCTACGGCATCGGCATCGGCTACACCGCGGCGGTGCTCGTACAGACCTTTGCCATCTTTATCATTGTCGCCACCGGTTCCACCACTTTCTCCCTCCGCCTCGTCCTGTTCGTCATCGGTGCCTGGTGGTTCGTCTTTTCCATCCCAGCCGCCATCTGGCTCCGACCCCGTCCCGGCCCGGCTCTCCCCTCCGTCAACCCCCATGACCTTACCAGCCGTACGCGCCTCTGGACCGGCTACCTCATCTACGCCTGGCGCTCGCTCGGGAAAACGATCCTGCGCGCGCGGCACCTCCGCGACGTCGTGCTCTTCCTCGGCGCCTGGCTGCTCCTCAGCGACGCCATCGCCACCGTCTCCGGCACCGCCGTCCTCTTCGCCAAGACCCAACTGCAGATGAAACCCGCCGCGCTCGCCCTCATCAACGTCATCGCCACCCTCGCCGGCGTCCTCGGCGCCTTCACCTGGTCCTCCCTCTCCCGCCGCTTCCGCCTCCGCCCGACCCAGACCATCGTCGCCTGCCTCGCCCTCTTCGAACTCATCCCCCTGTACGGCCTCCTCGGCTACGTCCCCGCCGTCCGCCGCCTCGGCGTCCTCGGCCTCCAGCAGCCGTGGGAAATGTTCCCGCTCGGCGCTCTCTACGGCTTCGTCCTCGGTGGCTTGTCCAGCTACTGCCGCAGCCTCTTCGGCGAACTCATCCCGCCGGGCTCCGAGGCTGCGTTTTACGCCCTGTATGCCATCACGGATAAGGGGTCGAGTGTTTTCGGGCCGGCTATCGTCGGCGCGATTACGGATCGCTACGGCGAGATTAGGCCGGCGTTTGTGTTTTTGGCCGTCTTGGTTGCGGTGCCGTTGCCGCTCATGATGGCTGTGGATGTGGAGAGGGGCAGGAGGGAGGGGGCGGCGATGGCGAGGGAGCTGGAGGGGAGAAAGGAGGGTGAGGGGGTGGGTTTGATGCGTGGCGAGCGGGTGGACGAGGGGCTGGCGAGGGATAGTACGTCCGATTAGTTGTTTCTCCTGGAATGGGCTGAGCGACGACATTCGCTTACCGTGCTTGCCAGCGGGAGCGGTCGGCGCATGCCCTATCGGTTTGGTCTGTTTAGAATCGGGGCGTTGTTGGGTCTGGAGCAACAGCTTTGACTCTTTCACGAGTCGAGACTTCAATCAGTATCGTTTTAGCCTCTACAACTGTTGCTTGCCGTGAGGATCATCCGTAGACCGTTGATGATGATGAACCTCGACGAGTAGATGATGGGTAGGGCAAGCAGCAAAGCATCAATGTGTATCAATGGGTGGGCTACTTAAGGTAGCCGGCACCCTCCTCGGGTCGTACCTGAAGATGCGGCGTAACCTGGGGTGCCAAGCCCAAACCTAACTGCACATCTGCAGTGGTCGAAAAGTGCCAGCACGGACCAGGTCCTGCAAAGAAAAGCATGTCTTGACATTGAGGACGTAGCTTGGGCCGATCAGGGTTCGGTGTAAGTCAGATTGGTCCTCCGTACCAACCCACCGAAGGCAGCTAAGGTGATAAGAAGGTTGGGATTTGAAAAGGCAAGAGCCTAAACTGTGGAGATATTACAGAGATATCAATCACTAAAAGCAGTCCCACTAGGTCTGGAGAGCACTTGGTATGATACAATTGAAAATATACGGCGGTACTCTACAAGAGTGACTCTGTGAGTATTTAGATATGCTTGTACTCGTACGACGAGGAATAGTCAGAGCTCAGTAGCCTTACATCGCCATCGAGTTCAATATCGTTGGTACCGTACTGGGTATGAAGCTCCGAAGCTCTGTTGTCGATCTGAGCTTGAAACTTGGCCAATGTGGTGGTTCGAAACAGAGGAAGCTGAAACTGTAGGAGTAGCTAGAAGCCATAGCTACCTGTGCTTCGGATTCAGGTATTCCTAGCCAAGCATGGAGAACATCGTATATCTGTTCGCTGAGGTAGAGGCTGTGCTTCTAGAAAGCCTCCTGCGTTCGAGGCGGAGGCGGAGGCGGAGTCGCAGCTGCGTTTCATGGACTGCCGCGCCAGAGATATGCAACATTGTCGGGCATTTTCAACAGCTTGCTTTACATATGATGTGGTCAAAGGTCAGCCAAGGGTCCAGCTGTTGACCCCTGGGCTTCTTTCCCTTCCACTCCAGGTCTGGTCACAGCGTCAAGAGTGACGAGTGGCTGATTATTTCCCCGCCGTCTCAACCCATCTTCAATTAATTATGTAATCAATTATGTAATCATGGGTGTAGCTCCCGTCTGCATACCAAAATGGAAAATGACTAACGGTTAGTTAGCGAAGATGAAAGCTGTCCTGAGCAGGCCGGCGGCCCCTTTGGAGATTTATAACTACGACCTATCTCCGCTTCCACGACCCCCTTCTTCAGACCACATCTCCCATTTCCACATCATCTTCCAAGACCCTTTTCTTTCGCCAAGAGTCGTAGTACTTCCTGTCCTTCTTACTGCTTTCAATCTCCTTTTCACGAGCATCACCATGCGTAATTTCAGGAGCGTTGCCCTTGGCCTCGTGGGAGCTGCCGCCGTAGCAGCGGCCTCCGACGTCCACGACTTGAAGAAGGACACCTTCGATGACTTCATCAAGTCACACGACCTCGTCCTGGCCGAGTTCTTTGCACCGTGGTGTGGGCATTGCAAAGCACTCGCCCCGGAGTATGAGGAAGCCGCCACCACACTTAAAGAGAAAGACATTGCATTAGTCAAGGTCGACTGCACAGAAGAAGTCGAGCTTTGCAAAGACTACGGCGTTGAGGGATATCCGACAGTAAAGGTCTTCCGGGGACCGGATAATGTCACACCCTACGGCGGGCAAAGGAAAGCACCTGCGTGAGTAGCCCCACGTTTAGCTCGCGGGAGGGGTGACTGACAGATCAATCTAGCATTGTTTCATACATGACCAAGCAGCTGCTGCCCTCTGTCTCTATCCTTACCAAGGATACTCTCGAGGAGTTCAAGACGGCAGACAAGGTCGTTCTGGTCGCCTACTTCGCCGCCGATGACAAATCATCAAACGCCACTTTCAGCGAGGTTGCCGAAATACACCGGGATACGTACCTCTTCGGTGCAACCAGCGATGCCGCTTTGGCAAAGGCCGAAGGCGTCAAGCAACCGTCTATTGTACTGTATAAATCTTTCGATGAGGGTAAAAACACCTTCACGGAGAAATTCGACAAGGCTGCGATTGAGAAGTTTGCCAAGACGGCATCCGTCCCGTTGATTGGGGAAGTTGGTCCGGAGACATACGCTGGCTACATGGGCGTGAGTAGTTCTGCAACATTCTCACCTACCTTGGCGAAGCTGATCATTTTCGGAATAGGCCGGCATCCCTCTTGCGTACATCTTCGCCGAGACCCCTGAGGAGCGTACGGAGTTCGCCGCGTCGCTGAAAGACATCGCACAGAAACACAAGGGTGCCATCAACTTCGCAGTCATCGACGCGAAGGCGTTTGGCTCCCATGCCGGCAACCTGAACCTCGAGGTTGACAAGTGGCCCGCCTTCGCCATCCAGGAGACGGTCAAGAACCAGAAGTTCCCGCTCGATCAGAAGAAGAAGCTCACCGCGAAGGAGATTGGCAAGTTCGTCCAGGACTTCGTCGACGGCAAGATCCAGCCAAGCGTCAAGTCCGAGCCCATTCCTGAGAAGCAAGACGGGCCCGTACATGTGATTGTGGCGCACAACTACAACGACATCGTCATGGACGAGGACAAGGACGTCCTGGTCGAGTTCTACGCCCCATGGTGCGGCCACTGCAAAGCGTACGTTCTCCACTCCTCACTCGAAACCCATCCTCCACAAGCAAGCTGACCGCAAGAACAGTCTTGCACCCAAGTACGAAGAATTAGCCGCCTTCTACTTCAACGACCCGACCTACTCGAAGCAAGTGACCATCGCCAAAGTCGACGCGACCACCAACGACGTTCCCGACGAGGTCGCCGGCTTCCCCACCATCAAACTCTTCCCCGCCGGCGCCAAGTCCGACCCCATCACGTACTCGGGCTCGCGCACCGTCGAGGACCTCGCCACCTTCGTCAAGGAGAACGGCAAGCACAAGGTCGACGCCTACGTCGCCAACGACACCGAGGAGGCTGAGATGCCGGATGCCGAGGAGATGGGCAAGCAGGCGCCCGCCGCGACCGAGAAAGCCAAGAGCGCGACCGAGAAGGCGAAGTCCGCCGGCGAGAAGGTCAAGGAGAAGGCGAGCGAGGGTGTGGGATCCAAGGTCAAGAGCGTGGTGAGTGAGGCGGCCGAGGCGGTCAAGACTGCGGTGGCGGATACGGACAGTGATGGGGTCGAGCACGATGAATTGTAGGTCTGGGTATGTGGGCATCGTATAGTGTGCGAGTAAGTGGGTGGGTGGATGCGGATGGTGCTAGGGTTCAATGGGGGAAAAGGGGGGATCCGGGGGACTGTGACTCTTTCGATTGTTATTACGAAAATTCATCTGATGCGGTTCAACGTCTTCCTGTACTAGTATCGATTGACTGGGATGGAATCTGCAATGCATTCGATTGGTAGCTTCGCTCGACTTGACGACTGTGGCAACGCCCTCCCGTAGGCCAGCACGCCAGGTAGAGCTACTCCATGCCAATCCACGCCTTCTTAATCAATGCCAAACAGGCCTGTCCCACAGTCTCATCTAGAAGTCCCCACCACACCTCTCACGTCCCCTCCCCATCCAACCCCACCGCCGGACTCGCGCTCCTCCCCACTCCTCCCGACGGTGGACCACCAGCACCAGTACCAGTCCCAGCCCCAGCCCCCATCTTCGGCGGCGGCTTTGGCGGCGGCGGCAACGCACCCGTCCCCTTCGCACCCGCCGTCGAAGGGACGAAATCCACCTCTTTGCTCCGTCGCTCGCCCTCCTCGAAATACTCGTCAAACGCCCTACTCGGACTAACCGCAGCGTGGCGCGCCTTCCGCGTCGACGACCCCGTGCGGGCCGTCGTTGCAGCATTCATCGCTGGCGCAGACGCAGGTGTAGAAACGAACGGGAACGGAGATGCCAGCGACGACGACGACGCAGGGACGCCCGGCAGCGGCGGCGGCGCTGCCATTTCCGCTGGGACGAGGAACGCACCGTCCGCACCGGCGGACACAGCCTGTTCCGACAGCCGCCGCTCTCGGCTCGTCCTATCCTCCTCCTCCTCCGCGCCGACATGTCCACGCCTCCCCGCCTCAAACAGCATCTCACCAGGCGCCTGCATGGGCTTCGCCAACGGCGCCGGCAGGCGATGCAGGGCCCCAAACCCCAGCACGCAACCCAGCGCGCCACTGCCGCCCCAGGCGCGGCTCGGGGTGATGGTGACGAGACGCGCGACGTCGTACTCGGTATTGTAGACGTAGAGGCGGAGGGGGCGGGCGTGGTGGTCGTCGACGAGCTCGGCGAGGCCGGCGTCGCCGCGGACGATGCCGGAGGGGGTGCCGATGATGTAGTCGGCGTAGGGGAGCAGGCCGGCGGCGGAGGCGGGCGAGTGTGGCAGGACGTCGAGGATGTGCCAGACGTCTTCGGTGCTGGACAGGGGGGTCCATTGCAGGGTTAGGCCGAGGGTGTGGGTTGTGAGGGGGACGGGGACGGAGTGGGTGTGGATTTGTTGGCCCTGCGTGGGGTGGAGATGGGGGGTTAGTGGTGGGGTTCTTTGGGCTAGGGGGGGGGGAGGGTCGGGGGGGGAAGGGGTACCTTGGCGCTCCAGATGGTGAGGGTAACGGCTGAGCCGGCGCAGTTGCGGATTTCGGTTGCGAAGAGGGTGGCGTCGGGGTCATCCTGGTGGACGGGGAGTTAGAGCGGGGAGGTTGGGGGTGTAGGTCGGGGGGAGGGGGGGGTGGTACGATTTGGCGGCCGTTGATGCCGACGATGAAGTCGAACCACGGCTCGATCGGTATCTCGTCGTGTTTGTTGCGTAATACTTGGAAACCGAATGCACCGTGGCCGTCGGCATCTCGTGAGGGAGAGTCCGAGTCCAGTCGGGATATGAAGCGGTTTAGTGCGCCGAACATTGTTGGAGGTGGTTTGCTCTGGTCATATGAAATTGGTTGTTGTGAACATGGGTGTTGTGGTTGACACGTTGGTGGATACGCGGAATTAAATTGATAGGTGAGTTGTTTTGTGCCACCTTCGGCAGCTACAGTACAGTAGCTCTTTACTCTGATGGATCTAAGATTTACACCAATGGCAACCAACAGTCAAGAGGTGTTGAGAACAATGATAGGTTTTGGGGGCTGAATCGCTTTTGGTTATGAACATAGATACATGCTTTAGATATATACATGGATTTAAAACATCATGACCGACCACTGAACGTCCCAAACCACCGTTGTTGAAGCTGCTGCAGGATCAAGCCTCCAGAATGAAAGGTGAGTTCGACTGCAAGATAGAGATCAGCATGGCAGGACATGATGACAGTTGAATCATCAAGCTTGAACACATCTTATTTTTGAATGGTTTCTTGGGCAAATTCTGCATAATCATCAATTTAGGCGGAAGGTTTCCTCAATTTAGGGGGAAGGTCTTGTTCCATGACATGGAACAGAAGAAACTCCGGCTCCTGAACTGGAAGCTTCAAATGATCACAATGACAGTCGAACAGGCACTGCATTGCAGCTGGAAAATGTGTGCCCAAAGGGCCGCCGCAATTGATCAGACTCATTCTCTCATATTCTCTACAGACACATTGCATGCCTCAAGTGGATGTGCAGAAGCTTGTCATGGTCGTTATGGCTGGTGGGTGCTGGAACATCTGCCACATGTCTCAGTCACCATCAACATAGTAATTGGGTCTTTCATCACTTCTGTACTGTGATGGCATTGGCACATTACACATTGATTCTCACTGCTAGTTGGTCAGTGAAAGTGGAAGAGAATCCATGGAATGTAACAGGTGACTGTATCATCAGTTTTGAATTTGCTTTCACTTTCAGTGAAGCCTTTGTTGTGTTGGGGATGGAAGAGCTGGCACAGAGAGAAGAGAGGGCAACTGTTGTCAGGCATCAAAGCAGAAGTGCATTGCTTCAGGAGTCATTGTGCTGTTGAGGCATGATGATGATTGATTGAAGGGAGGTGGATTCAGAGACTGATGTGATTGGCACTTAGAGCACAGTGAGAATTTAAGCTGATCAGATTTGAGTCTGTCTGCCGGCAACATGGTTGCTTCTTAGCATCATCTCAAAGGTCATGTTTCAAAGAAATCTTTCTCTTCCTCAGCAACTGCCAATGCAATCACAGTTCATGAGATGTTGGATACATCTACTTTTGGACTGGTGGGGCAAGATTGTTAGATGAAAACGGCAGTGTTTTGTTTCTCAAGTTCCTAGAGTGCATTGTACTGTATAAATGTACATTCTTGAATATGACATCAAGCTCAAGCTCATGAATTCAGATATAGAAGCAGATGTCAAGAACACAGATTGTATTGCATGTAACTGGGCAGAAGGATAACAGCGCCTTCACTGCATGATCACAGAGTAGGGTGGAGAGGCGCAGTAGTGGAACATTAAATGATATCTTCATGAAAGTCAAAACCCTCAGTCATGGATTCAGAGCAGAGCAGAGCAGAGCAGAGCAGAGCACTAATGAAAGAATCTGTGAATAATTTATGATGAAGAGAGAAGAAGAAAATTGAATGAAAAGGCATCAATCTGTATCTGTTCATCTTACTGGGTCTTGTCTTTTGAGTGCACTCTGAAGATTCTACTGTGATTTTGAGGCATATTAATATGATCTCCAGTTACAAAAGACTGCTTGCCAGAACCAAGGGATTTGTCTCAATTCAGTATTTGCCTTAAGTTAGCAGTCTATTTACTATTTTCGCTCCTTTTCGCTTTTCGAACCAAAACTTCTCCTTCTCGCCGGTTACAGTGCCGGTGGAAATTCTGGGCCATCCACACTGTAAGCAAAAAACACACCTGTTTTTCTAGTAAAACCTGCCACCCCCATATTCACCCATGAATCCACACTGAAAACAGCTCCACAACCATCATGACTGCTTCCTAAACTTCAACAATGCCTCACTCATTGTCTGAGTACACTAGAGACCTCATCAACAGTCAATTGATCTGTGAGATGTCAATTTCATCAATTCACAAAAACACAAGAATGTCTACTCAACAAATTCAGAGAATGCAAATGAACTGATAAGTATAAAGATCATTTAAGATCTTTAAACTTAGAAAAAAAGATCAATTTAGAGCTCTGATCTTAGTAATGAAAGAGATGTTGACTGAATATCTTAAGAAAAGACTTGTTAGATATATAACCCATGATAGCTATGCTATTAGTGTGGTGCCACCTTTTAACAGGTTATGAGCCCGGGTTAGTGCGTGATAACTTGCGTAAAGTGGCGCCTAGGCCACCTCTGCCGGTGGTTCAAGTCCATGGTGAGAGAGTAAGTCCAAAAGGTCATGAGTTCGAACCGCCGTCTGTGCGCACCCTTTACACCTGCGGGTCAGTTGCGGGCCGATCGCGGGTTAGGGGGAGTGTTAGATATATAACCCATGATAGCTGTGCTATTAGTGTGGTGCCACCTTTTAACAAGACTCTGAATTTATTGTAATAAGATGAGATGATTTCTTTAAGACAAATTTAAAATTAATATCAAGCTCAGAACATTGTCTGATGTTCTGAAGAGAATGAGATATATACAGAAAACAGTGAGAATCTTTGTTGTATAATTTAATGATTAATATTTGTAATTTTAATAGCTACAACAGAAAGTCACTCAACAAAACAATGATCTATATACAGAATGACTTATTTAGCTGATTAATTAAACTGCAGATCAGCTTGTCTTTGTTAATGAGTCAGCTGTAAATGAACAGAATAAGAATTGAAAGTTTAAATAATTATATTGTGAAATAAGAATCTTAATATTGATTTCATTAAAACAAAGTGAATGATGAAGTGTACTGTCAGCATACACTGTCAAAGAATACATGATATAAACAGTCAGACAGAGCTCTATAATAAAAGTTTTATTTAATTTCTTTATATGAAATTATATTCTTCTAAAGTGCAGTTCTTTTTTAAAATTACAATCTGTTCTAATTATAAATAATGTCTCTATACATCACTTTAAAATATGTCTACTGATTTCTCTGTGTTTAATTATTAACATATTACTAAAAATTAATCAACATATATACTGAGACTAATATAAAGCTTACTTTTCTTTCTTTCTACTTCTCTGACTACAATTCTATTAAACAGTTCTTTGTCATCCTTAAGCAGTGAATGCAGTGACATAAGAATCTTATAAAGAAGTATAAGAATAACTTTAAGAAATTTATATAACTGACAGTGAAGAAATATAACAGTGATAAACATTCTGAGGTACATTTTTGAAGTGCATATATTGAAATGAAGTTAACAGTCACTGATAATGACTATGAATTTTAGATTAGACAGATTTAAAAGATAAAAACATATAAATTAAATATTATTTAATACTTTAGAAACTCTGCAATTGCTGTTAAGTATTATTTGTTCTATTAACTCCCTATTCAGTCCCTATCTAGGTCTATGAGGGCGAAGCGCCTTTGCAAAGGAAAAACCCAAATGGAAAACCTTAGTCCCGCCCCGCAGGCGCTCCGCCGGCGTGGC
>JAABUY010002555.1_pt1 | contig 21409 bp, 17 predicted proteins | sample 5560271 | NCBI WGS metagenome assembly JAABUY01 (sample SAMN10711886, study PRJNA513374) | rock metagenome | isolation source: Antarctica rocks | place: Antarctica: Victoria Land, University Valley | reverse complement strand
CGAGGCAGGCGGCGGTGCGCGCGAGTCTGCAGGGGCTTATCCATGTGCCGTTCCGTTTCGAGTCGTCGGGCAGCCAGATCGTGTACTTCGATCCCCAAGAAGAGTACAGCGCCGAGGATCAGAATCGTTCCAGGTATGCTGGCGAGGGCGTGCGGGAGCGTACTACCTAAAGATGTGGAGAGCGCGTGTCGTGAGCAAGGACCGTAAGAAACTGCTGATCCTGATGATGGGCCACGGTGTCGCCGGTGTGGAGCGCACCGCCACCGATCTGGCCCGCGAGTTCAAGGCGCGCGGTTGGGCGGCGCAGCTAGTGTTCGCGGAGCCGGTGGACGACGAGCCCACGCGGCTGGCCGTGCCGGGGCGGACGGCCACTGAGGAGCGGCGCGTTCTCCTCGAATGGGCCCGCAACCAGGGCGTCGAGGCCGAGACCAGCCGCACGCTCCACGGCGCCTACGCCACGCTCTCCTGGCAAGATGTCCTGGACTTGCGCCGCTTTATCGCCGCGCGCAGGCCGGACATTGTCAACATACAGTGCGGCAGCAATCACGTGGCGCTCAAGGACGTGATCGCCGTCCGCCTCGCCGGCCTGAGCCGCCTCGTCGTCTCGATCCACCACCCCGACCCATGGGGCGAGGACGTGCGGCGCCGCATCAACACCGGCCGCGCGTCGCGCCTCTGCCAGGCCATGATCGCCCCCTCCCGTGCCACGCGCGACCTGCTGCTGGAGGCGAATGTCCCCGCGCGCAAGATACACATTATACCCTCCGGCGTGCCCGTCCCCACCCCCGAGCGCCTGCCGGAGCGCGCCGAGGCCCGCGCCCGGCTCGGCCTACCGCCGGACGCCTTCGTCATCAGTTCCATCGCGCGGCTCGTGCCCCACAAGAGCATCGACCGCCTTATCGAGGCGGCCGCGCGCGTCCCCGATCCGCGGGGCGAGCTGGCCGTGGTCGTCGCGGGCGACGGGCCCGAGCGCGCGGACCTGGAAGATCTCGCGGCGGCGCGCCTGGGTCCTCGCGCCATTTTCCTCGGCCGGGTGCCCGACGAGACCATCCCCGACGTCTACGCCGCGTCCGACCTGTTCTGCCTGCCGTCGAAGCTGGAAGGCTTCGGCCTGGTCTACATCGAGGCCGCCTACCGCCGCGTCCCGAGCATCGGCACATGCGTCGGCGGCATCCCCGACGTCATTGTCGACGGCGAGACCGGTCTGCTCGTCCCCGTCGGCGACGTGGCCGCCATCGCGGCTGCCATCACCCGCCTGCGCGACGACCCCACGTTGCGGGCGCACCTGGGCGAGGCCGCGCGCGCCCGCGCCTACGCCGAGTTCACGGTGGAACGCATGACCGACCGCTACGTCAAGGTCCTGGCGCCGTGACCAAGGTCCTCTTCATAACGACGTCGCCTATCGACGTCAGCGGCGTGACGCGCACCAGCCTCGACCTCGCCCGCCAGTTCGCCGCGCGCGGATGGCGCGTACGCAGCGTTTTCACGGCGGTGCCGGGGGGCCAGGCCCTGGTCGAGCGGGCGCGCGACACGGGGGTCGTGACCGAGCAACACCCGGCGGTGCGCGACATCGTCGCCCCGCACGCTGTCCGCGACATGCGCGCCCTACGCCGGCTCATCCGTGCGGGCCGGCCTGACGTGGTCAATATCCACTACGGCCAGAACTACGTCTCACTCAAAGACCTCATCGCCGCGCGGCTAGCCAGACCGCCCCGGCTCGTCGTCACCGTGCATCACCCTGTGCCGTGGAGCGTTATGGGCGGACGCAAGCGCATCATGACGCGCCTGGCGGCCCTCTTCGCCCATGCCGTCACCGTCAACTCGCGCGCCATGCGCGACATCCTGCTGGAGGCTGGCGTCCCGGCGCGCAAGATACACATGCTCCCGCCCGGCGTGCAGGCCCCCACGAGCCTGCCGGATCGAGACGAGGTCCGCGCGCGGCTGGACCTGCCCGTCGACGCGTTCGTCGTAAGCTGTGTGGCCCGCCTCGAGCCCCACAAAGGGGTCAGTGACCTCGTGGAGGCGGCAGCGCGCGTCCCCGACCCCGAGGGCCGGTTGCGGGTGGTGGTCGCGGGCGACGGGTCCGAGCGCGCCAACCTGGCAAGGCTCGCCGCCGCGCGCCTGGGCAATCGCGCCCTTTTGCTGGGACGGGTCCCCGACATCGGGGATGTCTACGCCGCCGCCGACGCGCTGGCGCTGCCCTCGCATATGGAGGGGTTCGGTCTGGTCTACGTCGAGGCGGCCTTCCATGGCGTCCCCAGCATCGGCGCAAGGGTCGGCGGCGTCCCCGACGCCATTCTCGATGGTGAGACCGGCCTGCTCGTTCCGCCCGGCAACCCGGACGCGCTGGCCGCCGCCATCGTGCGGCTGCGCGACGACCCCACGTTGCGGGCGCGACTGAGCGAGGCCGCGCGCACGCGCGCCTACGCCGAGTTCACTGTCGAGCGTATGGCCGACCGCTACGCCTGCGTTTTCAGGTCGTGACGGTCGCGACATCGGGGGTCTAACGGCGAAGGGCATCGTTTCACGCAGCCCTCATACATGATGAAGAACGTAGTAACAGACGAGGGGTCCCCGCGCCGCGGCGCGACCAGCGACCATGAAAAACGTAGCGTGCGCTATCGTATAGGTGGGGCGGGCGTGCAGGAGGGGTCGGGTTCTGTGTGGTGCTACGAGCCCGTAGACGAGGGTGACCTCAGGCGCGCGGAGCACAAGCGTGTGTGCCATGAGCACGAAGGGGAGACGTCAATCGAGCGCGCGCCTGGCCGTCCGTCCCACGTAGACATGCTGTAGGCTATGCGACGTGAGGAGGACAGATGGAACGGTTGTATACGTGTTGTGCCGGCTTGGACGTGCATAAGCAGACCGTTGTGGCGTGCTTGCTGCGCCCCGATGACGCGCCCGCGCGTAAGGAGATCCGGACGTTCGGCACGACGACGGGCGCGCTGGAGGAGTTGCGCGACTGGTTGAGCGCGGCGGGCTGCACGTATGTGGCGATGGAGGCGACGGGCGTCTATTGGCAACCGATTTATCATGTGTTGGAAGGGTACGACGAACTCCTGGTGGTCAACGCGGCGCACATGCACGCCGTGCCTGGGCGGAAGACGGATGTGCGCGACGCCGAGTGGATCGCCGACCTGTTGCAGCACGGGTTGCTGCGCGCGAGCTTCATCCCGAGCCGGGAGCAGCGTGAGTTGCGCGATCTCACACGGACGCGCACGAGCCTGACCGACGAGCGCTCGGCCAGTGTCAACCGTATCCAGAAGGTGTTGGAGGACGCCAACATCAAGCTCGCCGGCGTGGCGACGGACATCATGGGCAAGTCAGGTCGGGATATCCTGGCGGCGCTTATCGGCGGTGAGGCCGACGCGACGGCAATGGCCGACCTGGCGCGTGGCAAGCTGCGGCGCAAACAGGAGGCGCTGGAGCAGGCGCTGCGGGGACGCATGAGCGACCACCACCGCATGCTGATCGCGCTGCACCTGGAGCACGTCGACCTGTTGGATGAGCAGATCGACCGCCTGAGCGCGGAGATCGCCGCGCGACTGCGCCCCTACGAGGCAGCGTTAGTGCGGCTAGAGACGATCCCCGGCGTCGGACGCCGGACGGCGGAGATCCTGGCGGTGGAGATGGGCCTGGACATGAGTCGCTTCCCGACCGCAGGCCACCTCGCCTCTTGGGCCGGGATGTGCCCCGGCGTGCATGAGAGCGCGGGCAAGCGCAAGAGTGGGAAACGCCGGGAGGGGAACAAGGCGTTGCGCCGCGCGTTGACGGAGGCGGCGCACGCGGCGGCCCGCACCAAGAAGAAGGATCGCACCTACCTCCGTGGCCAGTACCGTCGGCTCGTGGTACGGTGTGGCAAGCGGAAAGCAGCCGTCGCGGTCGGCCACACCATCCTACGCATCGCCCACTATCTCTTGAGCCACGAGACGACTTACCAGGAGCAAGAGTTAGTGTACCTCGATGAGCGCCGCCGCGCCCGGACGCAGCAGCGCGCCCTTGATCAGCTCAAGGCGCTCGGCTACGAGGTCACGCTCGCCCCCAAGGCCCCGGCGGCGTGACACCAGGGACGTTTTTCAGGGGAGGTAGACGACGGTATGACTCCAGTCATTGTAGCGGCACGGTCGCAGAGGCCGGTGAACGAGCAAGCGCAACCGGCGCGGCAGGAGACCAACGACAAGGGAAAGGCGTTCATCAAGCCGCTCACGGGCCTATGCTTCGTCGCGGCGCTGATGGTTGTCATGCACCACTTTTTGCACATCAACGTATCGGGCGAGAGCCACGGCATCGGGCACCTGTTCAAGAAATTGGCCAACAATTTTGCTTCCGCAGGCTTTGTGGGGGTCAGCTTTTTCTTCGTCCTATCGGGCTTCATCCTGACCTACACCTATCTGGGGCGACCAGGACAGGTCGCGATCAACCGGCGCGACTTCTGGATCGCGCGCGTCGCCCGCGTCTACCCCACCTACCTCTTCGCGCTCGCGGTCGCCGCCGTCCCCTTCTGGCGGGGATGGGGCGGAGTAAATACCGTCTGCGCGACCCCCAGAATTGTGACGGCCCTGACGACCCCTGTGCTGTTGCAGGCGTGGACACCGTGTGCTCGAGCCTGGTGGAACGCTCCCGGATGGTCCCTCTCCGCCGAAGCGTTTTTCTACCTGCTGTTTCCACTCATAGCAGTCCCGATCGTCCGCCTCGGGCGACGGCAGTTGTGTGCCGTCATGGCGTTCACGTACCTGGCCTACCTATTCGTCCTATATCTGTACATGGTCATCACTGTTGACGGCCAGCGGCCCTTCGCGGACCACGGCACGTGGTGGGGATATCAGCACGTACCTGCTCAGGACCTTGCCATTCGATCCGTTGGTGCGCCTGGCTGAGTTTGTGATAGGGGTCGCGCTCGGCAGTCTATTCCTCAAAGGGGGCGCTCATCGACGCGAACGACGCACGCGATGGTTCACAAGCCCTGGCGCCCTGTCGATCGCGGCATCCACCGCCATCGTCGCCGTCCTAGCCGTTTTCGGCCCCTTGCACCCCTGGGCGATGACGCCGACCAACGTGTTGCTCGTGCCGTTTTTCACCTTGCTGATCTACGGTGTGGCTTTCAACGAGGGGCCGATCGCCACGTTCTTTTCCTTGCCGCTCCTGGTCCTACTGGGAGAGGCGAGCTACGCGCTCTATCTCCTGCACTTCCCTATCAACGACTGGTTGAGCCACATCGTGACCCACTTCCACATCTCCAGAAATCCGTACGTCACGCAGACCAAGCCCTATTTCCTGGCCTACGTCGCCATCTCGATCACGGCGTCCATCCTGACGTTCCGCTATGTCAAGGAACCGGCCCGTAAGGCGATCAAGCGTGCCTTCGCGCGGCGCGCGTCGCCACAAAGGCACAGGCAAAAGGGGCCGACCCGCGGATCAGTTGACCTGCCCATGGCACGTGGCGACCCCTCGTCGCGTTATCTATCCGGCGCCACGGTCACGCTGTCTACACTGCGGTCACACAGCTACGCGCGGCGGCAGAACAGATTAACCGTCGGTTTTGGATGTCCCTCGGTGAGACGCCGGACGGATGCGGCGTCCACGACCGGCTCCAGGTCTCGATCGGTGATAGCGCGGACGTACTCGAGGCCGGCCGCGTGAAATGCGGCAATGAACGATTCGGCTGTCACCCCCGTCGCGTCAAGGCTCTCGAGAGCCATCTCCACGATCAGGACGACCTCCGGGTTGCGGCGCAGCACCTCGCTGGCACCCGAGAGCGCGTCCAATTCCGCACCCTCGATATCCAGCTTTATGACGTGAACGGCGGGCCAGCCCCGGGCGGCGGCCCAGGCGTCCAACGTCGTCCCCTCGACGCGCACCGTCTTCCAATCTCCCCCATGCACCGACATCGCCCCAACGTAGAGGGTAGACAGCGCTCCGCTCTCATCGGTTTTGACATGCAGGTCCAGCGGTTCCGACACCCGACCCGCGGCCATGGGGATAATCTCGATGCAGGTTGCCGCGTTGGCGCGTATGTTGCGCTTGAGGACTACTCTGTTGTACGGATCGGGTTCGAAGGCGTAGACGTGCCCGCGCGGACCGACGCTCCGCGCGGCGACGAGTGAGAGGTAGCCGATATTGGCCCCGACATCCAGCATGGTCATGCCGGGACGCAGGAGGCGGCGCAGGGTATGCACGGTGGAAAGCTCGTAGTTCCCCGTCGCCCACCCGTGCGCCCATTCTGGCGAGCTTTCCCGATGGTAGAGGGTAAACCCTTGGACATGAACGGGATTGACCACCGAATCGCGCCGCTTTAGGCGTGCGCGCACGGAGCGTGCAGCGCGGCGCAAAGCCGGCTCGGCCCGACCGGTGTGAGAGAGGGCACGCGAGAGGATGCGATGGACGTGCTCACGCGTCTGCACGAGGTGCATGGAGCAAGCCTTTCACATTCACAACTTAACGCCCTGTTGTCTCGTTCCCAACAGGGTGCGTCCGCCCGGCCCAACCGTCCTGGGGGCCGGCCTCATGACCACGGCTCTCTACGATCGTAGCGGGTGGACCTCGATCAGTTCTTAGCTGCGATCCTGCCTTGACGATGCTATCATGGCGGCGGTGGAGATGTCAATTTTATCTTGTCCGGCATGAAAGGCGTTTCGTCCCCTTGCGGATAAGTTAGCACGCCATGGCTTCCGTTCGGCCGGCGACCGTCCTCTCGACGCGGGTGATGCCGGTATCAGCCCTCGATAGCGGGCGCGGTTTGGATCGCGACGATGACGCTGTCCTGCTCGTCCGGCTCCAAATCGTTGTAGAAGGGTAGGCGCAGCAGCGTGTCTCCGACCCGCTCCGTCACCGGGCAGTCGCCGGTCCCATAGCCCCATTGCCTGACCATGTCGGATAGGTGCAGCGGCACGTAGTGGAACACGCTCAGGATGCCGCGCGCCTTGAGGTGGTCGATCAATGCCTGCCGCCGCTGCATGGACGGCAGCAGCAGGTAGAACATGTGGTAAGGCTGCTCGCAATCGTCCGGCACGACGGGCAGCCCCACGCCGTGCTCGCGCGCCCAGCCGGCCAGCCCATCATGGTAGCGTTCCCAGATCCGCCGCCGCTTCGCCTGGATCTGCTCGCGCGCCTCTAATTGCGCCAGCAGGTAGGCGGCCAGCAGGTCGGACGGCAGGTAGCTCGACCCGATGTCGACCCACGTGTACTTGTCTACCTGGCCGCGGAAGAAGCGTCCGCGGTTGGTGCCCTTCTCGCGGATGATCTCCGCGCGCTCCACCAGGCCGGGGTCGTTGATGAGCAGCATGCCGCCCTCGCCGCACGTGAAGTTCTTGGTCTCGTGGAAGCTCTGCGTCGCCAGGACGCCGAACGTCCCGAGGTACTGGCCCCGATACCGGCCGAACAGCCCGTGCGCGTTGTCCTCGACCACCGCGATGCCGCGCGCGCGGGCGATGTCCATGATCGTCGCCATCGCGCAGCCCACCCCGGCGTAGTGCACGGGGACGATGGCCCTGGTGCGCGGCGTGATCAGCCGCTCGAGCTGCGCCTCGTCTATGTTGAGCGTGTCGGGCCGGATGTCGATAAACACCGGCGTGGCGCCGCGCAGGACGAAGGCGTTGACGGTGGAGACGAAGGTGAACGAGGGGACGATGACCTCGTCGCCAGGCGCGATATCCAGCAGCAGCGCCGCCATCTCCAGCGCATGGGTGCACGACGTTGTGAGCAGGGCCTTGCGCACGCCCAGAGCCTGTTCCATCAGCGCGTGACAGCGGCGGGTGAAGGCGCCGTCGCCCGAGATATGGCCCTGCGCGAGGGCCTCGGCCATGTAGGACGCCTCGTTGCCCTGCACGTAGGGTCGATTGAAGGGTATGCGGTACGCGCTCATTCCTCGTTTACTCCAAACCATTTGTGATACCACAAGTGAAGCGAATGCGATCGAAAGCCACATTTTTGATATAGCCGTTGCGCGGCGATATTGCGCCCTTGCGTGACGACCTGGACACTGTCCGCACCCTTGTCCATAAAAAACGTTAGCGCCGCCTCAACCAGTGCCTGACCGACGCCAGAGCCACGTGCCCCGCTATGTACACCGGCAAGACCGATCTGGCCGTGGTGCGACGGCTGTAGCTGGCACGTGATAAATCCTCTGACATCGCGTTCATCCGCCGCTACCAGCACGGCGTCGGCCGCGCCATCGCAGCTCTTCGCGGCCCACTCTCGATACAAGGCAGCGGCGCGCTCGGCGCCGAAGCGTCGATCATAGAAGAAACGCGTATCGGAGTAAGCGACAGCGGCAATATCCTCTATAGCCGCCTTGTCCTCGTCGCGGTATCGCCGCACAATGCTCTCTTCACCTTGAGGCAGCCTTTGCATAGTCCTGGGGCGCTGCCACAGGGACGTCAGCCGCACATCGACTAAATGGAATCCGTGCGTTTCGGCAGCCCGGACGCTCTCGTCGTCGTCGGCGACGCAGAGGAAATACAAACACTCTATATCATTGCGGGATGCCCAATCGAGTGCCACTCTCATGCCAATAGCTGTCAGACGAGTAGCTTCGATGCGCCCGACGCGCACGCCAAAAAAACTCATATCCCACTCGAGGAGTTGTCCTGGGGAGTTGGAAGCCATTTTCAGTAATCCATCCGGTCGCATCGCAAACTACGGGCACCGACGTGTCTTGACACACGTCGCCCCAACGACTTTAGTCGCTGTTCTTTGCCATACCAGATGGCCGTGGAAGGCGCCGTCGAGGCGGTAGCGCAGCGGCGCGATGGCGAACACGACCGTGGTCGCGCGGTTGGTGACCTCTAGATCCAGCGTGAAGGGGACGGTGCGCCGTCCCATGCGCGCCGTCCCTGCCACGAGCATCCCGCGGCGTGTCAGGCGTGGCCGGTCGACGCGCACGGAGGTGACGAGGAGACGCGCCGCGGCGTCACGCACGCGCAACTGGCCGTGCGCGCGACCGGCCGAGAGCGTGACGGAGAGCGCCAGGTCGACCCGCGCGCGCCCGCGCCACACTTGCCCGTTGGCGGCCAGCCCCACCGGCGCCGCCTGGCCCATTTGTGCGCGCGCGGGCGATGCTCCGCGCTGCGATGTGGCCTGGCGAGAGGACATCGCCCGCGCGGTCCCCGTGGGAGAGGGCGCGGCAGCTGGGGTGCGCGGCTCATGCGTCGGCGCGGCGGGCGGCGTTTGTGCCGCGGTCATTCGTGCATACGTCGCCGTCGCCGGACGAGGGGCGATGGGGGGAGCGGTCGACGCGTCCGGGACCATCGTACCGGGTGCCGGGTTAGTGGCGATCGTCGCGCTGGGGACGGTCGTGGCCGGCGGGGCGACGGCCGAGGCGCGAGGAGGCGCCGGGGTAGCCGTTGGGCCGGACGCGTCGTCCGTGGCCGTGGTGGGCGTTGATATGCCCGCCGGTGTAGGAGTGGATGCGGGCGTCGACGTGTGCACGGCCGTGTCCTCGGGTGCGCTGGGGGACGTGCTCGGCGTGCCCGGCGCGCTCACGGGGGTGTCCGTCCCGGTCGCGGTCGACATGCTTGTCGCGCCGGCGACCGGGGTGCTCGTTGGCGGATTCGTGTTTGTGGCCGTAGTTGGGGCGCTGCTAGGGCTAGCCGTATACGTGCCATCCCCCCCGTCGGTGGTCGGGAACGGCGTGGTGGTGCGGTGGAACTGTCGGTGGGGGTGGGTGTACTCGACGGCGTCGCCGTGAACGTCGCGTCGGGCGCCGTCGCCGGCGTATCCGTGTTTGTGGTCGTCGGGGTGAGGCTGCTCGTCGGCGCTGTGGTGGCCGTGGCGGTGGCGCTAGGGCTGCTCGTCGGTGTGCTCGTACCGGTGGCAGTACCGCTGGGGCTAGGCATCGTCGTATCGTCCAAGGTGACGGTCGCTTGGTCGGGCGTGGGGCTCTGTGTCGCCGCGGTAATCTGCGTCGGCGCCGCGGCACCGCTTATGACGATCCTCGAGCCATGGTCGTGCCGGATGCGCAAGATGCCCGTCGCGTCGTCATACACCCACCCTTCCTGACGCAGACCGGCATCCGGGCTTTGCTGCAGCGCGGCGCCGTCTTCCGTGATTTCCGTCGGCGTGAAGGACAGGCGCAACACCTCGGTCGCCTGAGGGTCGAAGGTTGTGTAGCGGATGTCCGAGGGCGCGTAAGCGATGGACTGCACGACCGACGACGACCGGACCAGGTGGTCCTCCCCGGCGGGGGCCCACTTCGGCACCGCGCCGATGCCGTACATGAAGTGTTTGATGTAATCCGCGTACGAGTCGCTGAACCACTCGCTGATGGACGAGCTCTCCAGCAGGCCGCCCAATACCGACGCTACGACCCCGTCTTCCGAGGTGAAATACGTCGCCAGATTGAAGGCGCGGAAGGCGTTATCCTTGTAGCGCGCGTCGCCGGTCAGCTCGTACAGCCGCGCGTTGATCGACGCCCAGCGCGCGGTATCGCTGCCCAGGCCGTACCAGGTCCCGCAGCAGATTGTTTGCTCATCGATGCCCAGCGCACCCCGGAAAGGCCCTCGCCCGAAATGTTGGCCTACCCAATCGATCAGGGCGGGGATGTGGGTGCGCCATTGCGGGTCGACAGCGCCCGGATCGTCGCGGTCCAGGATGTAGCGCGCCGTCTCCATCGCCGTTAGTTAGTTGTAGTTCGTCAGGCCGGGGTCGCGCGAAACGTCCTCGTAATAGGCGTGCCACTCGTTGTTCTGCAAGGGATACGCCAATGCCCAGTCCCATGCCGTATCGCGCGCCCCGCGGTAGCGCGCGACATCGCCCATGTTCAGTCGGATCAGTTCGTCGAACAGCCGGACCGGGCCGACGACACTCGACGAGTAATCCTCCCGGATCTCCCCCGTTTGCCCATCGACGCGGAAAGGCCACGGCGACTGCGTCGCATTGCCGGCGCGCACATGGCGCGCGAGCGCGTCGGCGGTCGCGATCGCCGCATCGCGATAGACTGTCTCCCCGGTCAACTCCCAGAAGCGTAGGTACGCATATCCAAGCTCGCCGACTTTGTCCGGCTCGATGCCGTCGGCCCCATCGCGGCTAGCATCGCCATCCCCGGAGTAGGTCGTATCCCCGTTCCGCGCGCTGGCGAAGGGGACATCCGGCCAATCCCAGGTGGATGGCGTCGTCCCATGGGCGAGTTGGTAATCCAGCATCTCTTGGACGATCGGGATCAACGCATTATCGCCCGAATAGGGATAGTAGGACAGCAGCGAATCGGTGAACATGGCATAAAGCCCGGCCGGATTATGGAACCACTGTATGCCCTCGGGCCGATAGGGCGGATCGCTCGGGAAGCAGCAATAGGTCAGGTAGCTTTTGACTCCCGCGTCGGTGTCCGGCACCTTATTCTCGATGAAGTCCCAGGCCAATTGCATCACGCGGCTATAGGCGGTCCCCTGGTCGGCCCAAGAAAGCAGGTTGCCGTCGCTATCCAGAACTACAGGATGGCCGTTTAGGGAGGCGTTGTCGACCGCGTCACCCTGGCGCGCCGTCGATGCGGAGCCAATCGTGGCCATTCGAGGGGTGGGCGACATAGGCACGGTCATGAGGAGCGCAAACAGGACGATGAATACGACCTTAGAGCACACGCGAGGGCCTCCATCCGCTACAGCGGGGGCGACGAGGCGATGTCCCACGAACAGGATACCAGACAAGATATTTGCGGTAAAGCATTAATTCTATGGTAGGCATCGCAATCTCTCGTGGTTATTCCCCGGGGGCCAACGACTCGCTTGCAGTGGGATACCAGTTACGCGGCGCAAGGCCTGTGTCCGGCCCCTGAGCGTAAGCGCGTCTACCCCAGCCCGTTATCACGGCCTCGACTCCTACGGCGACCCGCCGCTGAAGGTGAGGTTGTCGAAGTTGGTGTCCCACCCGTTCGTGCTGGCGATGGTGACCGGGCTGCACGGCGCCGCCCACCCAGTGCGCAGCGTGGCGACCTGCCCGGACGCGACCGCGACCGACCGGCTTGGCTGCCCGGCGCAACTCGCGGTGATCGTGGTCGCGGCCGTCCCGCCGTTGCCCGCGTCAAGCTGGCTCAGGGTGGCCCCATTCAGGATGCCGAACGAGGCGCTGGCGAGGGCGGGGCCGGCGAAGCTGACGCTGTTGGTCGCGAACGGCGGGTAGGGTCCGGAGGCGTACCACTGGCCCGTGCCCCAGGCGACGATGCCGGAGGGGTACTGGCCGTTGAGCGGCGCGTTGACCGCCGCAGGGGCGAGGTCGTCGAAGCCGACCACCCGCGTGGTCACCGGGGTCGGAATCGGAGTCATTGTCGGCGTCGCGCTGGATGTGGGTATCATCGGTGGCGTGCCCATCGCGGCCGCCGTGGGCGTCCTAGTTGGCGTGCGGGTCGGCGTCCGCGTGGCCGTGGGCGTGGGGGTCGGCGTCCGCGTGGCCGTGGGCGTGGACGTGGGCGTCATCGTGGGCGTAGGGGTCACGGTCGGGGTAGCTATGCCCGTCGGCGTCGGGGTCAGCGTGGGCGTTACGGTCGTGGGCGTGGCGGTCGTGGTTCCTGTCCGGGTCGGGGTCGCGGTCGGCGTGGGGGTGCTGGTCGCGGTTGGGGCCATGGTTGCCGTCGTTGTGCCAGCGACCGGCGCCGACGGCGTGCTCGTGGCGGTCGGCGACATAGTAGCCGTAGCTGTGGGTAATCCATTCGCCGTCCTCGTTGGCGTCGGGGGTGTGACTGTGTTGGTAGATGTCGTTGTCGCCGTGGGCGTTATAGTCGCGGTGGTCGTCGCGGTCTCCACGGTCGGTAGATTCGGTGGGGTTAACGTGGGAATGATCGTCGCCGTCGCGGTGTTCGTGCCGGTCGCGACCTCTGTCGCCGTTGCCGTGGTCGTCGGCGTGGCGGTGACGGGCAGGGTCGGCGGGGTGAGCGTCGGCGTAGGCATAGCCAGACCCGTCGCGGTCGGTGTGGGCGTGCTGGTCGGAGTCGGCGTGGGCGTCATTGCGGGCGTTACAGTCGCCGTCGGCGTGGCGGTCGTGGTCGTCAGAGTTGGCGGGGTTAGCGTTGGTGTGGTCGTTAGGGCCGGTGTCGCCGTCGCCGTGCCCGCGGGTGTCGGCGTCACGGTCGGCGTCAGTACCAGTGCCGGCGTCGCGCTGGGTGTCGATGTTGGGGTGACTGTTGGCGTTATGGTGGGCGTGCTGGTCGTCGTGCCCGTGCTGGTTGCGGTCGTCGTGCCTGTGCTGGTTGCGGTCATCATCGGGGTTGTCGTCGGGGTGGCCGTGACGGCGACGGTCGGTGTGTACACGACATCGACCCAGTAGTTGGTTGACTGATAGGTGTCGCTTGGGAAACCGCTCACGCCGTAGGCGTAGACCCCATTGCCTCCGTCAACCCCGTCCGCTAGGGCGTGCAACAGCCCACTGTCTATTCCTGCCGCCGCGAAGTAGGGACGGCTGACGGCGTAGCTCCCCGCGTCGGTGTGGTAGGATGCCACATACGTGGTGTTGGCGGCGATCGCCACCGGGGTGGCGAAGCTGACTTGCTGCCAGCCCGTGGCTGCTTCATTCGTGAAGGTCGCGCCGGCGAGGAGCGTGCCGTCGTGGGTCCACAGATGTCCGACGTGTGTGCCGGTGTTCGTTGGCCCTTTGTAGAAGCGCAGCCCGGTGACGTAGCCGACCACATCGGCGCGGAACTTGACGCCGACCTCGAGAGCATTATTGTCGCCGTGCGATGCCTCGGCGGGGATGGCCGCGCCGTTCCAGATACTGCATGGGCAGGACATGGTAAAGGTAGTGCCGGGTCTGAGGCTCTCCAGGTTCCCGCTATCGTCGACCGCGCGGCTCTTAATCGTCACGGTCCCTGGAGCGCCAGGTGTCCAGCTGTAGCTCCAATTCTCGCGCCCCGTGGCCGGATGCCAGGTCGTGCCGCCGTCGATTGACACCTCGACGCCGCCGACAACCCCGCCTCCCGCGTCCACGGCGACCCCGGTGATGGTTATCGGGACGCCGCTCCGTATCGTCGCGCCATTTGCCGGGAATACGACTCTCGAGGTCGGGGCGATTGTATCGGTGGACTCAGTCGCAGGGACCAAACCAGGCTGCATCGTCGTCGGCTGGACACCCATATCGGCGAACAGATTGACCGTGGCCTGCTGCATGGCCGGCTCGGGAGTGGAGGGTCCGAGGTTATAGATGTCGGCCTCGCTGTCGTGGTGCCCGTCCAGGCCCCACGGCCACTGGATCGTGCCGGCCCCGAAGACGAGCGCCCCGCTGGGCGCCCGGTACAAGGTCAGGTGATGCGTGGCGATACCCGGCCCATATGTCCAGCCATAGTCGAGGAGGTGGCTCGGCACGCTGGCGGTCGTCGACGACAAATCGACAAGTCCGGCGGGCCGGAACCCGTTGTCGAGGTCCTCATCCCACTCGGAGCCCAGGACACAGCTGCACCCGGCCGTCAGCGTGATAACTTGGCCGGCCACGAGGGTGGCGATACCGGTGTTGCGCCAAAAGCGCATCCTGCTGTAATCTGCCGGCACGGTCAGCGCCTCATACTCGGGTCCATTCACCGTGAAGATAGTGCCGGTCAATTGGTTCTCAGGCCGACCGCCATCGCTCGGCGGGCTGAAGCGCGGGTCGCGCCAGGTTCCCGTCCAGGTCAAGGGGTCTTGCGGATCGATGCGCGTGCCGACCTGCGTCTCTTTGTATGTGACCAGAGTGCGATACGGCGTACCCGTCCCATCCGTGCTGTTCTCCCAGCGGACCTTCCAGAAATCTTCGTTGCCACTAAAGAAGGCGAGGTTGACACCCGCGTCCCGCGCCGCCTGGACGTTGCCGCGCTCGGCCGCCGACCAGTACTCGTCGTGACCGACCGAGAGAAACACCCTATGCTGCCGGATCAGGCTGCCATAGCGGTCAGCGTCCACGCTGGTAAAGTAGCTGACGTTGTAGCCATTGGCTTCCAGCCAACGGACCATCGGGTACTCGGTGTTGAACACGAAGCTTTTCTGACCGAGTCCGTCGTTGTTGTCGCGGTCGTTGAACGGACGGTTGTAGCTGACTTTGTAGGCGTGGCCGTTAGGCAGGCCGAAGGCATGATCCACGTACAAGCTGGCGCCGCCATAGCTGTTGTAGGCCTGCCAGGTGGTGTCGGATGTCTTGAAGATTAGATCAGAGTTGCTGTTGTCGTCGCGCACGACGAAGAAGATGTGACTGGCTCCCCCGGTGTCGGCGCGCACGAGCTTGGCGAAGTAGATCCCCGACGTGGCGTCCGACGGGACGGCCCACGACGCCGACATCGCCCAGTTGCCGCAGTCGACGAGTCCCGTGGCGCTGCCGGTGAGACAGGCCGGTTGAGACTGAGGCAGGGTCGCCGATGGGACTACCGTCGCCACCAGGCGCGCGCCCATGCCGCCGTAGTAGCCCATGCGGTAGATGTCGAGATGGTAGGACGCGGCATCGGTGTCAATTTTGAAAGAGACGGTGTTGCCCCTATTGACGCTGATGTCGGTGGCGAAGCCCTGGATGCTCGGGTCCCCGGACCCGCTGACGTCCCACTGGCTGGAGGGATTGCCCGGCTTCGTGTTCTCGCAGGCGATCGGGTTGGCGATGGGTGCGTCGCACGGCCTGGATGCACGCGTCAGCGTCGGTTCTGCCCTGATCGAGAGGGAGGAGAGACAAAAGAGCAGAATGAGAGCGAGAGTCCCGAGCGCGCGCGGGCCATGGTGTCGCCATCGCTCCGGGCGGAATATTGACATAACGCTTGCCCCCCAGATAATAGCGAACAGCCTTGTGGTCGTAGCGCGGATCGGATGAGAGGGTCGGAGAGGATCGCCGTTTGCAGTATATAGCACCGCAGGTTAAAGTGTTGTTAAGATTTGGCCGCGACCGGCCCAGTACCGACTATTTTTCGAACGAATCAAGCAACAATTCAATAAGGGAAGCTTTTTATTGCGAGAGCGCATCAAAGCGTGGGGCACGGGTTAGGACACCTCTACCCGAGGTGAGGACGACGCCCGAACGTAACAGGTAGCCGGTGAACGGGGTGGACGGAGGTAAAAGTGATGACGGCGCGGCTTAAGGTACGTCTAGTGGCAGCCGGTTTATTGTGCGCGGCTTTGGTTATACCGGCGAGAACCGCGGCGACCAACCTACCCAACATCTACCCGCCCTTCAGCCTCTTCGAGTTTCGCGCCGACGAGGCCGGGTTGCGCGCGCACTCCTGCCCCAACGGGTGTGCGTCGGCACAGGTGGCAGCCGGGCAGACGCACGTGTCGTACAAGGGTAAGAGGTACACGGCATACTACTACGGGGTAACGCCGTTCGGTTCGGCAAAGTATAAGGGCTCGGCCGAATACGGGGTCGACATCTTCGATAGCTCATCCGACGCGGCAGGCTATACGGCGTTGGCCAAGGAGGAAAGCGGCGGCGATGAGGGCGGGCCGGCGCTGAACCCCTTAAAGGTCGCGCATCAGGTCGCGCCGGACGAGTTCATCCTCGGCCGAAACACGGCTCAAGGCTGTGTCGCTATCGGCGGCCTGTCGTACCGCAATCTTTCCATGTACGTGACGGCGGCGACGACGCGGTGGTATCTCGATCGTTCTAACCTTTGCACGGCCGAAGCGGCCTTTGTGAGCGTCTTGCTCGCCCTCCTGTACGTTAGGGCAGATGGTTACGCGGCCCATCTGCACGTCGTGGCGAAAGGGCGGACAGCGCACTGAGGCAAAGCGATCAGGCGTGAGTGGACCTCGCCATGAGCGACTGGAATAGGTCTATGCATTGCGCCGCCACTGTGGAGGGCGAGTGGCGCCGTATCGCCGCGTCATGAACGGCTACACGCATCGCGGAGATGCCGGGGCTAGATAGCAGGCGTTGCATACCGCGCGCCAGGTCGCCGCTGTCCTTGTAGTCGGCGACGTATCCCGTCTCCATCGTCCTAATCCAATCGGGCGCGCCACCCGAATTGAACGCCACGACCGGCGTCCCGCAGAGCATCGCTTCGTTGATCATCATGGGTCCCGCGTCTTGTATCGACGGGCAGGCGAACAGATCCGCCGCCTGGTACGCCAGGGCCAGGGTGATATCGTCCTTGAGGTACCCGAGATGCACGCTCTGGAAGGGCAACGACTCCGCGAGACTTTTGGTCCGGTGGCCGGCTAGGAGCAGCAACATGTCCTCGCGGTGCAGGGGGCTATCGTCGTCGCCCAGGTGCGACACCAGCCGTTGCAACGCCTCGACGAGATAGGCCATGCCCTTGCGAGTTTCGTTGACATAGTTGGACCCCGCGAAAATAACCTTCTTGTCCTGGGGGACGTGGAGCAGGTCGCGCGCGGCGCGCTGGTCGAATGGGCGGAAAACGGTCGAGTCGAGCGGCAGCGACATCCTGACGATGCGATGCTCGCGGAACAACGAGCTCTGCCTGATTCGATCCGCCAGCCAACTGGTGCTGGCGACGAACGTAATGGGGATGCCTCGCAACTGGTTGTATTTCCGCAGCCATACGGTCCGCGAACGGTCGTCCTCACGTTTAGAGGGCAGGATGGGACAGCATCCGCACCGTCTCGTGTAGCCGGTACACTCCCACGCATACTGGCATCCACCGGTGTAGGGCTTCTCATCCATCAGGAACCACACGATAGGGCGGCGGTAGTAGTCGTAGATGCGCACGATCCCTCGGATGTCGAGCAACCTCCCTACGTCGTGGAGGCACAGGACATCGACATCCCGCGGGTCCTGCGATAAGATCGCCGCGTCACTGATATCCGGCTTGACGTCATAATCGAACGGGTACGGCCAATTGGACAACGAATCCTCGAACAACGGGATTCGGCGCTTGATCTTCAGGACCCTACCTTGCCACCGGGGTAGCGGCCATACCGCTTGCACGTCGCTGTCGGTGTCGTCGGTCGCTTTGTGGAGGACGACCATCTTGGAGGATACCCCGACGTTGCGTAGCGCCTGGTGCAGGCGGTGTGCGGCCTTGCCGGCACCATCATAGAGGTCGGTGTCGGAGTAGTGCAGAACATTCATTGCCATCTGGGCGTCTACCGAGCCTTCCTATTCGCCCGATTATAACATCGACAGGATATACGGGAAAGCACAGTTGCTGCCTATCTTCGCCGGGCCGTGTGCAAGGCGACGGCGAGGCCCGCCACGGCGCCGATCCCCTCCCCGAGGGTGGCTGGCACGATCTCGCACGCCGCCAAGGCTCCGGGCAGCGCTTCCTCGCGCAGAGCGCGTATGGTTAGCGGCTCCAGGAGCGCCCGCTGCCGGCCGTAGATGCTGCCGATCACGATGCGCTCGGGGTTGAGGATGTCGACCAGTATGGCTAGCCCCCGCCCAAGCTGGCGCCCCACGATGCCCCACACGTCCAGGGCCAGGACGTCGCCCTGCCGCGCCGCCTCTCCCACCCCCTGCGCCGTCACGCCCGGCAGGTCGTCCGGCGTCGGACAATACAGTGGTGGGGTCCCGCCCCCTCGCAGGCTGGCCTCCGCCATCGACCGCGCGAGCCGCGCGATCCCCCCGCCGCTGCAAAATCCTTCGAACGACCCTGCTTTGCCATATCCGACCGGGCCGTTGCGCTCCAGGCGCACGTGGCCGACCTCGCCCGCCAGGCCGTTCGCCCCCTCGTACAGGCGGCCGTCGAGGATCAGCCCGGCGCCCATGCCCGTGCCGAAGGTCAGGAAGATCATGTGCCGGCACCCGCGCCCGGCGCCCCACGTCCACTCGGCGAGGGCGCAGGCGTTGGCATCGTTTTGCAGCCCGACCGGGACGCCGAAGTGGCGGCGTAGCGGGGTGACGATGTCGATGTGGTCCCACCCCGGCAGGTTGGGCGGCGACAGGATAATCCCCGCCGCGCTGTCCAGTGGACCTCCACAGCTGATACCGACGGCATCAAGGGCGTCCAGACCCCACTCCGTCAGCAGCTGGTCGATCTCCCGGCGCGCCTGGTCGATCGCGTCGCGCGGCGACGTGGGGGTGGGGAAACGACGCTGGCCGATCACCCGGATGGTGTCTCCCGCTTCCTCACCCACGCTGACCGCACATTTGGTCCCCCCGATATCGACGCCCGCGAGGATGCTCATGGTACCAACGCCGCCTTCTCAAACGCGCCCGGCCAGGACCTCTCCTCCTCTCCCGCGTCAGGGAGAGGCCGAGTGGGCTGTCGGCCTGCGGCTAGGGCCGAGAGACCAATGCGCACGGGACGGGGGGTGAGGGCTATGCCCCAACACCTACGATTCCAGGCCGTCGCTCCGTCTCCACCGCCCGTCGCGGTCGGACCGCAACGTGGCTATGCCATATGGATCGAGGGCGTGCTGGTCTCCCGCCTCCGTCAGGAGCACGGTGTCGGGCCTGCCCTCCACCTCGAGCACGCGCAGGACCAGCGCCGTTCCTCCTCCCTCTTCCTCCGTTTCCGCACCTTTGAGCCATGCCGCCGTGCTCGACGCGCTCTCCAGCGGGAGCAGGCTGGCCTGGTGGGGGCCGGCGCCGCCGCGGGACACGTGCGGCGTCACGACGGGCGGCCGCAGCAGGTCGTCGGCAAGCCGGTGGGCGTCGCGCGGGCCGACCGTGGACCCGGCCAGCATGCGCAGCGTGAACGTATGCTCGCCCTGGTCTGTATACTCATACTCCCGGCCCGGATCGAGTTGGTAAGGGTCGTGCTGCGCATATGCCGGCGAGCGCAGCACTGTGAGGTAGAGGGACGCGGCATCCGCGGCGTACGAATAGATCGCGTCGGTGGCGATGGCGAGTCCATACCCGTCGCTCGAAACGAGGACCCAGCGCTGCCCCGGCCACTCGCGCCCCTCGGCCGGCCGCTCCATAGAGCCGTAGGGCGCCTCGTAGCGGAAGGTAGGCGCGGGGCCATACATGGGCACGGGGTAGCGCAGCCGCAAGAGCGTGCGTTGCTCGCGCCAGTCGACGCGGACGCGTATCTCCAGCGGCAGCGCCGGGTCGTCGTGCAAGAGGTAGGTGCTCGTCATCGTTGAGGCGCCCACGCTCGTGTGGGCGCGCAGCCCGGCGCGCAGCGGCCCCTCCTCTACTACCTCGATGCGATCGCAGCTGAAGGCGGTGCCCGTCACCCCGTAACGGTCGCGGCCGTGCGCCCAGGTATCCGAGTCGTCGTCGACCGCGAGCGGGTGGTGCGCCACGCCGGGGAAAACGTTGCGCCCATCGCGCTTATCGACGAGGCGAGCGATACCGCCCGTCGCGCGGTCGATCTCCAGCCGCCACGCGCCGCTCTCGATGGCGGCTGGCTCGACGCGGAGCGTGGAGGCCGGCGGTGCGGCGACCTCGCCGCGCGTCAGGCGGTACACCCGGTAGCCGAAGGAGGGCACATCCGCGATGAAGAGTACCCGGCGGAGCCGTAGCCCGGGGAACAGACCCTCGGGGTCGAGCGCCTGGTACGCCACATCGTCGCCCCTGTCGTCGACCAGGCGGGCCGGCACGTCGGGGCGTTTCCGGTCGACCCACGGCTCGTACTCGAGGGGCACGCGCTGGCGCGCCCCCGTCAGGTTGAACGCCACGAATGTCGCGTCGGTCGGGTCCGGCCCCGGCGCGATGGTGGCGGCCAGCCGACGCAGCGCCGTATTGAGCACCTCCTCGGCGCCCTGCGCGGCCCCACCCAGGGCCTCCATGGCGTCGCGCGTAGCGCTGGCCACGCTCGCGCCGCCCAGGATGTCGTGGAACTGGTTGAAGAGCAGTGTCTCCCAGAGCGCGCGCAGTCGCTCGCGCGGGTAGGATGCGCCGGCGTGCCGGGCCGCCAGCGCGGCGGCGGCCTCCGCCTGCGCCAGCCCCGCCTCGGCGCGGCGATTGAGCCGCTTCAGGGCTGCGACCACGGAGTAGCAGCCGATCGCGTGGTGCTGCAGCTCGTCGCGCACGACGGGACGCTCGACGGCGGCGACCTCGGCGAAGTAGCGTGCCGGGTCGCTGAACACGAGGTCGCGCTCCCCTGCCTGCGCCTCCGCGATGAACGCGAGTTCCTCCCGCGTCGGGCCGCCGCCATGATTGCCCACACCGTAGAAGTACATCAAGGGGTAGCCCACCCGGCTGGCGAGTTCCTCGACAACGGGCAGATTATCGGCCAGCGGGGGCCACTCGTTGTAGAACGGCGGGAGGCGATAGGCCACGACCGACGAGCCGTCCGGCGCGACCCAGTCGAAAAGGGGCGGCAGCGTCTTCTCCCCCTCCCCCGGGCGCATAAAAACGTAGGAGTCGTAGCCGGTGTGGCGCAGCAGCATGGGCAGGGTCCCGGCATGGCCAAACGCGTCGACGCTGTAGCCCACCCGCACGTCCACATCGAAGCGGTCGCGCAGGTACGCCTTGCCATAGAGGGCCTGGCGGATGAAGGCCTCACCAGCGGGCAGGTTGCAGTCCGCCTGCACCCACCACCCGTTGACGATGGCCCAGCGCCCCTCGCGCACCAGGCCCTGTATGCGGGTGAAGAGCGCCGGCTCCAGCTCCTCGATCCAGCGGTAGACGCGGG
>JAABUY010002553.1_pt1 | contig 21421 bp, 17 predicted proteins | sample 5560271 | NCBI WGS metagenome assembly JAABUY01 (sample SAMN10711886, study PRJNA513374) | rock metagenome | isolation source: Antarctica rocks | place: Antarctica: Victoria Land, University Valley | reverse complement strand
GGTGAACGTGCAGGCGATCAAGGAGAACCTCGACGCCTACAACCGCACGGCGGTGCTGGGCGGGATCACCGTCCTGCGCAAGTACTCCCAGTTTTGGACGGTGAGCGTCGGCCTGCAGGCGCAGCAGTCGCTGATCTCGCAAGAGGGCACGCAGCGCAGCTACACCCTGGCGGCGCTGCCGATCGGGGTGCGCTACGACTCGACGGGGCCGGAGGGGCTGTTCGAGCCGACGCACGGGATCAAGGCCGCCGCGACGGTGACGCCGACGCACGAGCTGTCGGGGCAGGGGTCCACGTTCACCATCCTGCAAGGACAGGCTTCGACCTACGTCAACCTGGCCGCGCCGGGCCGCAGCGTGCTGGCGGTCCGCGGCCTGGTCGGCAGCGTGCAGGGGGCGAGCACCTTCCAGTTGCCGCCGGACGAGCGGTTCTATGCCGGCGGCGGCAGCACGGTGCGGGGCTACAAGTACCAGTCGATCGGGCCGCGGTTCCGCGACCGCCGGCCTGTCGGCGGCACGGCGGTCGCCGCCGGCACGGTCGAGTTCCGGCAGCGCTTCGGCGAGAGCTTCGGCGCGGCGGTGTTCGTGGACGCCGGGCAGGTCAACAGCGCCAGCGCCCCGTTCGGCGGCGGCGTGCGGGCGGGGGCTGGCGTGGGCGCGCGGTACTACACGGCCATCGGGCCGATTCGGCTGGATTTCGCGGTGCCGCTCAACAAGCAGGGCGGCGACGACACATTCGAACTCTATGTCGGCATCGGGCAGGCGTTCTGATGCGCCGGGCGTTGCGCATCCTGCTTTGGCTGCTGGGCGCGCTGCTGGCGTTGCCAGTGGCCGCCGTGGCGGTGGTCCTCATCGGCCTGAACATCGGGCCGGGCCGGGTAGCGGCGGAGCTGGCGATCAGTCGCTTGACGGGCGGGGCCGTTATGCTGGAGGGCATCTCGGGACGCTTTCCGGACGCGCTGCGGCTGCACCACTTGGAGGTGCGGGATGCCCAGGGAGCTTGGCTGCTGGCCGACGACGTCGTGCTAGACTGGTCGCCAACCCGGCTGTTTTGGCGCACGGCCCAGATTGAGCGGCTGGAGGCCGCGCGGCTCCAGGTGCCCCGGCTGCCGGCGGCGAGCACCGCGCCGCAGCCGGCCGAAAGCCAGCCGTTCAGCCTGCCGGTGCGGGTCATCGCCCAGCATGTCCACGTCGCCCGCGCCGAGCTTGGTCCGGGCGTGGTGGGAACCGCCGCCGCATTGTCGCTGGACGGCAGCGCGGACGTGGCGTCGTTGCAGGCCGGCAGCGTGGACCTGGCGCTGCGGCGGCTGGACGCGGCGGGCGACTACAAGGCCAGCGTCCGCCTCGACCCCGCGCAGGTCATGGCGACGCTCGACGCCGCGGAGCCGGAGGGCGGGCTGATCGCGACGGTGGCGACGCTGCCGGGCCTGGGGCCGCTCACGGTCAAGGCCAGCCTCGACGGGCCGCGCAGCGCCGCCGCGACCAACCTCGCCCTGGCCGCCGGCCCGTTGCAGGCGAGCGCGAAGGGCACAGTCGACCTGGACGGGTCGGCCGCCGACCTCGACGTGTCCGCGTCCGCGCCGGCGATGACGCCGCGGCCGGACGTGGCGTGGCAGGGGGTCACGTTGCAGGCCCATGTGCGGGGTCCGTTCGCGAAGCCGGACGCCACCGGGCAGTTGCGGATCGACGGCCTGGCCGCGGCGGGCGCTGCGGTGGGGCGGCTGGTGGCTGATATCCAGGGCAACGCCGGCCGGATCGGGCTGCACGCGACCGCGGACGGCGTGCGCCTGCCGGGGCCGAACCCGGCGGTGCTGGCGGCGGCGCCCGTCGTGCTGGACGCCGACGCGCGCCTGGACGATCCGGCCCGGCCCGTCCGCTTCGCTCTCGCCCATCCGCTGCTGTCCATCAAGGGCGACGCACGGACTGGCGGCGACATCTCGGCCAATGCCGACGTGAGCGCGCCGGACCTGACGCCACTTGCCGCGCTGGGTGGCGTCGACCTGCATGGCAGCACGGCGCTGCACGTGCAGGCGGCGACGGCGGCCGGGGTGACGCAGGTCGAGGCGGACGGCAAGTTTGCGGTGACGGGCGGCCTGGCGCCGATGCCGGGGCTGATCGGGGATGCGACCCTGGGCGTGTCGGCGCAGCTCGCCGGTGCGGACACCACCGTGTCGCGGCTGGAGGTCGCCGGCAAGACGCTGCGCCTGTCGGCCCAGGGCAGCAGCAGAGCTGGCGTGCTGGATGCCACCTTCCATCTCGGGCTTGCCGATCTGGCCGTGCTCGCGCCCACGCTGTCCGGGGCGGTCGAGGCCGATGGACACGCGCGGGGACCAACGGATTCGTTGTCGCTCGACACGACCGTCAAGGGCGAGGTCGGCGCCCCGAGCGTGCCACGCGGACCCGTGACGCTGACGGTTGCGCTGCAAGGGCTGCCGGGAGCGCCGGCTGGCACGGTGCTGGCGGAGGGCACGCTCTCCGGCGCGCCGCTCGCCTTGTCCGTCTCAGCGCAGCGCGAGGCGGATGGCGGGCTGCACGCCACGATCGAGCGCGCCGACTGGCGCAGCCTGCACGCCGAGGGCGCATTGACCCTGCCGCCCGGCGCCAAGCTGCCGTTGGGCCAGGTCGACCTGCGCATGACGGAGCTTGGGGACCTGCGCCCCTTCATCGGCCAGCCGCTGTCCGGCAGCGTGACGGCGAGGGCCAACCTGGACGCGCACGAGGCGACGCTGGACGTCGAGGCCCGCAACGCCGGCCTGCCCGGCAGCCGCGTGGGCCATGCGGTGTTGACCGCCCGGATCGCCGAGCCGACGACCGAGCCGGTGGTCAACGCCCAGCTCTCGGCGGAGGGGATCGACGCCGGGGGAGCGAAGGGGTCGGCCAAGGTGGAGATGTCGGGACCGCAGGCCGCGCTGGCTGTGCGCGCCTCGGCGGCCGTCCAGGTCAGCGGAACCGATGCGCAGGTCTCAGGCGCGGCGGTGGTGGACGCGCCGGCCAGGCTCGTACGGCTCAGCGCGTTGCAGGGGACGGCGAAGGGCGAGACGGTCCGGCTGCTGGCCCCGGCGGAGATACGGCTGGCCGATGGTGTCGCGGTCGACCGAGTGCGGCTCGGCGTGCGGGAGGCGGTGCTGGACCTGGCCGGCCGGCTGTCGCCCACCCTGGACCTGACGGCGACGCTGAACGCGCCGGCGGACCTGGCGCGGCTGGCCTCGCCGGAGCTTGCCGCGGAGGGCACGGTCGCGGTCGACGCTCGGCTGACCGGCACCCCCGCGCAGCCGGCGGGAACCGTACGGGTCACGGCGGCCGGGGTCCGGCTGCGATCCGGCCCAGGCCGGTCGGTGCCGCCGGCGAGCCTCGCGGCGACGGCGCAGTTGGCCGGGGGCGCCGCCCGAATCGACGCGCGGCTGTCGGCCGGGCCGCGCCTCCAGCTTGCGGTCAACGGGCAGGCGCCGCTTGGGGCCGGGACGCTTGATTTGCGGACGACGGGGGCGCTCGACCTCGTGCTGCTCGACCCGGTGCTGACCGCGGGCGGGCGGCGCGTGCGGGGGCGGGTGAGCCTTGATGCGCAGGTGGCCGGCACCGTGGCCGTGCCCCGCATCAGCGGCACGGCGCAGCTCGCGGGCGGCGAGCTGCAGGATTTCGGCCAAGGGGTGCATATCACCGACATCGCCGCCAGCCTGCGGGCGGAGGGCGACACGGTGCGGATCGCGAGCTTCACCGGCAAGGCCGGGCCGGGCACGGTTGCGGCGGCCGGCAGCGTCGGCGTGCTGGCGCCGGGGTTGCCGGTTGACCTCACGGTGACGATGCGCAACGCCCGGCCGCTGGCGTCCGACCGGCTGACCGCCAACCTCGACGCCGATCTCACCGTGCGCGGCCAGGCTATGGGCATGCCGCAGGCGGGGGGCGTGCCGCAGGCGGGGGGCGGGTTGCAGGCGGGCGGGCGCATCCTGATACGCAATGCCGAGATACGCATTCCCGAGCGCCTGCCCGCCACGGTCGCCGTGCTGGACGTGCGCCGCCCCGGCCAGCGCCCGCCTGCGCCGGCCGGGGCGGCGAGCGCCATCGGCCTCGACCTCACCATCAATGCGCCGCGGGCGATCTTCGTGCGTGGCCGCGGCCTGGACGCCGAGCTTGGGGGAAACCTGCGGGTGCAGGGGTCGAGCACGGCGCCGCAAGTCGGCGGCAAGTTCGAGATGCGGCGCGGCGTCATCAGCGTGGCGGGCACTACATTGACTTTCACTAAGGGCAATGTTGGCTTCGACGGCACCGGGGTCACGGGCAAGATCGACCCGACGCTCGACTTTGCGGCCGACAGCACGGCGGGGGCGGTGACGGCGACGCTCAACATCGGCGGCTATGCCAGCGCGCCGAAGATCACGCTGTCGAGCGTGCCGGAGCTGCCGCAGGACGAGGTTCTGGCCTATCTGCTGTTCAAGCGCAGCGCCAAGGATTTGGGACCGTTCCAGCTTGCGGAGATCGCCGCTTCGTTGGCGAGCCTGACCGGGGTGGGTGGCGGCGCGAGCAACCCGCTAGAAAGCATACGGAAGGGGTTGGGGCTGGACCGGCTGTCGGTCGGCAGTGGCGCGTCGGGTTCCACGCCCACGGTTGAGGCTGGGCGGTATGTGACGAGCGGGGTGTATGTCGGGGCGAAGCAGGGCACGACGGGCGCGCAGACGCAGGCGACGGTGCAGATTGATATTACGAAGGGGCTGAAGGTGGAGACGGACGTGGGGACGGGGCAGGGCGGTAATTCGGTTGGGCTTACGTACCAGTTCGAGTATTAGAGCAGTAGACAAGTTACAAAACGAGCAGATGCTCTGATGTTTCCTCTAACAACGAATAATGGCTTTGCGTAGGATGGTGCTGCACTTCAAGGAGGCACCATGCCGACGATTCTTCGGGTGGAAGGATACCGGTTCTTCTTTTTCAGCTTGGATCGGAACGAGCCGCCACACGTCCATGTGGAACACGGGGACAAGCTGGCTAAGTACTGGCTGAATCCGGTAGAGCTTGCACGGTCTGAAGGTTTCCGTGCCCATGAACTGAACCAAGTTCGGGCGCTCGTAGTTGCACACCGGGTCGCGTTCAAAAGGAGATGGGATGAGCACTTCAGCCGCGAGGCCAGTGACGATTGATCCGGACCCGACCGCCGTTGGAGCGGAGGTGTCCGACGACGCGCTGCGCATCGTCCTGTCAGACGGGCGCGAGCTGTCTGCGCCGCTGGCCTGGTTTCCCAGGTTGCGGGACGCGACGCCGGAGCATCGGCGAAATTGGCGGCTGATTGGGCGGGGTCATGGACTCCACTGGCCGGACTTGGACGAGGATGTCTCTGTCCGCGCCTTGCTCGGACAACCGACGTAACGACGTTTAATGCGAACGGGGTCAGACGCCCTTAGTTCAAGAGAGCCGCAATGATTGTACGTAGCCTTGTTTGTATCGCCCTTTGTTTGGGCATCTTCTTAAAACCGGCCGCCCACGCGCAGATTTCGGACAACGCCGTCCGCATCGGCGTGCTGACCGACGAAAGCGGGCCCTACGCCGATAGCGCCGGCGCCGGGTCGGTGCTGGCGGCGCGGATGGCGGCCGAGGACTTCGGCGGCACCGTGCGCGGCAAGCCCATCGAGATCGTGCACGCCGACACCCTGAACAAACCCGACGTAGCCAGCGCCACCGCCCGCCGCTGGTTCGACGCCGACGGCGTGGACGCTATCATCGATCTCCCGGTCACGCCCATCGCGCTCGCCGTGCAGGAGATTGCCAAGCAGAAGAACCGCACCGTCATGATCACCGCCGCGGCGGCCAGCGAGTTCACCTCCAAGTTCTGCAGCCCGGTCAGCACGCATTGGGCGGACGACACCCACGCGCTCACCGCCGGCGCCGCCCGCGCGCTGCTGGCGGCCGGCGGCGACACCTGGTTTTTCATCACCGTGGACCAGGCGTTCGGCCTCGCGCTGGAGCGGGACGCGACGGCGATCGTGAAGGACGGCGGCGGGCGCGTGCTCGGCACCGTGCGGCACCCGATCGGCAACGCCGACTACTCGTCATTGCTGCTGCAGGCGCAGGCGTCGGGCGCCAAAGTCATCGGCCTGGCGAGCGTCGGCAACGACCTGGTGAACCTATTGAAGCAAGCCAACGAGTTCGGGCTGGGCAACGGCGGCAAGCAGACCTTGGCCGGGTTCCTGACCTACATCCAGGACATCCACTCGCTCGGCCTGCCGGCGGCACAGGGCTACACCTTCACCGAGGGGTTCTATTGGGACCAAAGCGACGCCGCCCGCGCCTTCGCCCGGCGGTTCTTCACCGCGCGGAAGACGATGCCCAGCAAGGACCATGCGGCCATCTACGCCGCCGTCACCCACTACCTCCAAGCGGTCGACGCCGCCGGCACGGACGAGGCGGTGGCCGTGAACCGCGCCATGCGCGGGCGCCCGCTGAATTACTTCGGCAAGCCCGCCACGGTCCGCAGCGATGGCCGCGTGCTCTACGACGTGACGCTATGGCGCGTGAAGGCGCCGGCCGAGAGCAAGCAGCCCTGGGATTATTATGCCCCGGTCCGCACCATCCCGGCAGCCGAGGCGTTCCTGCCCCTGAACACAGAGGCCTGCGGCGGATGACCCCCGTGATGAACCCATGAGGCGCGCGACTGTTTGGACCCTCGCCGCGCTGCTGCTCCCGGCGGCGGCGATGGCGCAGAACCCGCATGGCCCCCCTGCTGCCGAGCATGAGGCGGGGAACGAACCAAGCGCCGCGCCGCGCCCGCCGCCCGACCAGGGCGCAGACAAAACGACCTCCCACACACTGGCGCTGCCCGGCCACACGCTAGCGTTCAACGCGACCGTCAGCACCATACGCCTTGCCAACTCACAGGGCGCGCCGCAGGCCGACGTGGTCGTGACCGCGTTCCAGCTCGCTAGCGCGGCGCCCGGAACCCGGCCCGTCACCTTCGCGGTCAACGGCGGCCCCGGCGCGGCCTCGGCCTGGCTGAACCTGGGCGCCATCGGGCCGTGGCGGGTGCCGCTCGGCGCCGGCAGCAGCCCCAGTGAACGCCCGGCGCTGGTGGACAACAACGAGACCTGGCTCGACTTCACCGACCTCGTGTTCATCGACCCCGTGACAACCGGCTACAGCCGCATCTTGGCCGGGGGCGATGACGCGCGCCGCCGCATGCTGTCGGTAAACGGCGACATCGACGAGCTCGCCACCGTCGCGCGCCGCTGGCTGGAGGCGAACGGGCGGCTGCAATCGCCGAAGTTCATCGTGGGCGAGAGCTACGGCGGCTTCCGCGGCCCGAAGCTGGCGCGGGCGCTGCTCGACGACCAGGGCGTGGGGATCAGGGGGCTGGTGCTGATTTCCCCGGTGCTGGACTTCAACGGGCGGGACGGCCCATACGACCCGATGCGCTGGGTCGGGCGGCTGCCCTCGATGGCCGCCGCCGCCCGCGGCGCCGCCGGCCAGGCCGAGATGCGGGACGTCGAGGCCTACGCCGCGACCGACTACCTGCTCGACCTCGTGCGCGGCGAGCGCGACACGGCTGCGGTCGACCGCGTTAGTACGCGGGTCGCGGCGCTGACCGGGCTTGATCCCGCGCTGGTGCGGCGGCGCGCTGGCAAGATCGACGTCGGCACTTTCGCGCGCGACCGCGAACCCGGCCGGGTCGCCAGCCCGTACGATGTCACGGTCTCGGCCGCGGACCCGTTCCCGGCGGCGGCGAACGACAACTCGCCCGATGCCGTCCTCGACGCGCTGCGCGGGCCGGTGACGAGCGCGATGCTGGACCTTTATGCGACGCGCCTCGACTGGAAGCCCGGCGGAGCGCCGTCGCGGCAGTACTACCTGCTGAACGAAGCCACCGCGCGCGAATGGGACTATGGCCGCAGCAACACCCGGCCGGAGGCGATGGGGGCGATTCGGCAGTTCCTGGCGCTCGACCCTGCCGCGCATGTGATGGTGGCGCATGGGCTCACCGACCTTGTCACCCCGTATTTTGCCAGCAAGCTGCTGTTGGACCAGGTGCCGGACCAGGGCGTCGGCGACCGGCTGCAACTTCGGGTCTATGGCGGCGGGCATATGTTCTACAGCCGGGATGCATCCCGTGCGGCGTTGCATGCTGACGCGGAGGCGCTGGTCCGCGCCGCCCTGTCCGCAGCGGGGCCAGGCAGCCCACTGCCGACGCCGGAGCCGCCGGGCGGGCCGGTGCTTCGCTGAGCAGCACAACCTTTCTGGGAGCAGTCCATGCAGATCGCCGAACACGTCTTCATCGTCACCGGCGGCGCGTCCGGCCTGGGTGCTGCCACGGCCCGCATGGTGGCCGCGGCCGGCGGCCGGGTGGTGATCGCCGACATGAACCGCGCCGCCGGGGAGGCGATGGCGCAGGAGCTGGGCAGCGCCGCCCGCTTCGTGGCGGCCGACATCACGGACGAGAACTCGGCGCAGGCAGTGGTGGCCGAGGCGGAGGCGGCGTTCGGCGGCCTGCACGGCCTGGCAAACTGCGCCGGGATCGCGATCGGGGAGAAGGTGCTCGGCCGCGACGGGCCGCACGCGCTGGCGTCGTTCGCGCGGGTCGTCGCGGTGAACCTGGTCGGCACGTTCAACATGATCCGGCTGGCGGCGGCGGCGATGGCCAAGGGTGCGCCCGGCGCCGATGGCGAGCGCGGGGTGATCGTCAACACGGCGTCGATCGCCGCGTTTGACGGGCAGATCGGCCAGGCGGCCTACGCGGCGTCGAAGGCCGGGGTGGCGGGCCTGACCCTGCCGGTCGCGCGCGAGCTGGCGCGCAGCGGCATCCGGGTCGTGACCATCGCGCCCGGCCTGTTCGCCACGCCGATGATGGCCGGGCTGCCGGACGACGTGCAGGCCAGCCTGGGCAGCTCGGTGCCGTTCCCCTCCCGGCTCGGCCGGCCGGAGGAGTTCGCGGCGATGGTGCGGGTGGTGTGCGAGAACTCGATGCTGAACGGCGAGGTCATTCGCCTTGACGGCGCGTTGCGCATGGCGCCGCGGTAGCACTGTTTGGCGGATGGGGTGGGATTCGAACCCACGGAACGCTTGCACGCTCGGCGGTTTTCAAGACCGCTGCCTTAAACCGCTCGGCCACCCATCCTCGCCCCCGTCCCTACACGCGGGACCATGGGGGCGGCAAGTCCGGACCGGGGTTTCCCGCCCGGTGACTTGCCAGTAACCTATGCCGACATTCCCCTTGCAGGACACAGCATGCCGTTTTCAAAAACCATGGCCGGGCTAGCAGCGATGGCGCTGGCCGCGGTGCCGGCCCGCGCCGAGCCGCCGCAGGACGCCAAAAGTATCGTCACAATCCAAGTCGAGAACGACTCCGCCTCGACGTTCAAAGGCACCTCCGACCAGTATTACACCAGCGGCCTCCGGCTCGGCTACACCTCGGGCACCAACGTAGTCCCGGATGTCCTGGCCGGGTTCGGCCACACCGTATGGGGCGACGGGGTGCAGCGGATCAGCGTCGACATCAACCAATCCCTCTTCACCCCCCGCAACACCCAGCTCAGCCGGCCCGACCCGCGCGACCGTCCCTACGCCGGCTACCTGAACGCGACGCTGGGCCTGTTGCAGGACACCGACGACACCAGGAGCCTGCTGGCCCTGACGCTCGGCGTGGTTGGGCCGTCGGCGCTGGGCCGGCAAGTGCAGAACGGCTTCCACAACCTCATCGGCGACACGCCGAACCAGGGCTGGTCCTCGCAGTTGAAGGACGAGCCGGCGGTCGAACTGCTGGCCGAACGGACGTTCCGCCTGCCGATCACGCGCTTTTACGGGTTGGAGACCGACGGGTTGCCGGAGCTGACGGCCGGGGTCGGCACCGTGCGGGACTATGTTCAGGCCGGGTTGAGCTTCCGGATCGGGCAGGGGCTGGAGAGCGACTTCGGCGCGCCGCGCATCCGACCGGGGATGAGCGGGTCGGACGCCTACACCCCCAACCGCCCGTTCGCCTGGTACGTGTTCGCCGGCGCCGACGGCCAGCTCATCGGGCGCGACGTGTTCCTGGACGGCAACACCTTCCGCAACCATTCCCCGTCAGTCACCAAGAAACCCTATCTCGGCGAGCTGGAACTCGGGCTCGCCGCCATGTTCTACGGTGTCCGTCTCACCTACACCCAGACCTGGCAGTCGGAGTCGTTCAAGGGGCAAAAAAGCGGCGTGTTCAACTTCGGCTCGCTGGCGCTCTCGGCCCGGTTCTAGCTGTCAGCCGGCCGTCAACCGGCCGTCTCTGGCACCAGCTCGGACGCCGCACCCTCGGCCGTGCCCGTTTCGGAGTCCGTCAGCATGCGCCAAGTGCCCTGCACCAGGATCTCGCAGGGGCGGAACCGCGCCTTGTAGGCCATCTTGCGGCTCTCCGGCACCCAGTAGCCCAAATAGACATAGGGCAGGCCTTGGGCCTGGGCGCGCTGTATCAGCCATAGGATCGCGTAGGTGCCGAGCGATTGACGCTCCAGCTCCGGGGCAAAGAAGCTGTAGACGGCCGAGAGCCCATCGCCGAGCCGGTCGGTGAGGCAGCCGCCGACCAGGCGGTCGCCGGTGCCACGGAACTCGGTGATGGTGGTCTCAATCGGCGTATCCTCGATCATGGCGCGGTAGTCGTAGAAGCTCATCGTCGCCATATCGCCGTCGCTGTGCCGGGCCTGCTGGTAGCGTTGGAAAAGCTGGAACTGCTCCGCCGTGGCCCGCGCCGGCACATCGAAGCCCCGCACTCCCGCATTGGCCCGGCCGATGCGGCGCAGGCCGCGGTCGGGCACAAACGTGGCGACCGGGATGCGTATGGGCACGCAGGCCTGGCAGGACGGGCAAACCGGGGCATAGGCGATGTTGTGGCTGCGGCGGAACCCGGCGCGGGACAGCCGGTCGTGCAGGTGGTCGGCGTCCGGCCCGGTGATCTCGGTGACGACCTTGCGCTCCGTCCGCCCAGGAACGTAGGGGCAAGGAAGCGGTGCTGTCGTATAGAAGAACTGCGGTCGGCGCGGCGGCTTGTAGGTCATGCGTAAGGGGATCCCCGCTGCATGTTCCCGAAACCAGCGTCCGCCGTCAACGTACGACTGAGGATGCTGCTGCGCACCACGACCAAGCCGGACACCAGGTCGTGCAGCGTCCGGTGGCGGCTCGTGAGCAGCGCCGCCGCCAGCCAGACCACCCCGGCACCGAGCGTCAGCCACAACCCGACGGTGAACAGGACCGCCTGCAGCAGCGACGGCCGGCCCAAATCCTGGTCGCGGCGCACCGACAGGTCCATCAGGACCTGGCCCGGCGTGGCGCCGCGCCCGCTGGCCACGAACAGGACATGGTACAGCAACGGCACGACCGGCAGCAGCCCAAGCAGCGGAAAGCCCAGCCCAAAGGTCAGCAGCCCGAATCCGACCAGCAGGACCCACAGCACCATGACGATCCCGCCGACCAGCAGCAGGTCGAACAGCCACGCCCACACACGGCGGAACAGCACGCCCTCCGTCAGCCCGGCGTCGAAGGCGTAGCCGGTGAGGCCAGCGCTCATGGGGCCAGTGCTCATGGAATCAGTCCTATGCTGTCGGCCACGGCGGGATGGGGACCAAGCAGGATGCTGGTCCCGTCCCGCCAGCGCGTCATCAACGAGGTCGCCACGCGGCGGAACGGATGGCCGGACTGCCCAGGGGTAAGCGCGAACAGGCTTTGGTCGAGGTCTTGCAAGTCATACACTCCGCGATACCCGGCGCCATGCACCGACGCCCAACTGTCCCCGCGCGTGCCGCCACGATACACTGTCGTATCATCGCCGGGCTGCTCGATATACGACGTAGTGAGCCGACCGAGTACGGGCAACATTCCCAGCAGCGGATGCGAAAAAATAGCCTGGTGGACGCCGCCCCACAGCCAGCCGTCCGGCGTCGGACCCTGGGCGGCTGCGATGCCTGCCATGGCGGCCTGCAATGACTGGGACAGCAGCGGCCCGCAGTCGCCATCGCACCAGGCGGCCCCCTCCGGAGACAGCGCCCGCGCCACGAAATCGTAACGCGCCCCTGCCGCACCGGCTGGCACGCCGGCGCGGCCGAGCACCGCTGCCTCGAACTGCCGGACCCAGGCGTTAAAGATGAGCGGCTGCGGCAAGTCCGCCTGCATAGCGCCGTGCCAGTCGGACAACGACACGATGGCCTGCCGGGAAGGCTCGTCGAGCGGGCGCACGGCCAGCAGCGTCGGCAGGATTTCGACGGCGAAGCTGCTGACGGGGTCTACCTGCATGGCGGCGAAGCCGGCTGGGGTGTAGGCGTTCGCGGCGTCCAGCATCTGCCGGATGCGCCGCGCCCGCCAGTCGCCGAACCAGTCGTTTCCCATGAACACCGGGAAGTCCGGCCCGGCCACGCGCTCGTTGGCGTTCACCAGCCGGCCGCTGGCGGGTCCGATGATGCGGGGCAGGTCGGCGCCGCTGGCAAAGCCCGTCCAGTCGTGCTCGCCGTCGGCGCCGTCCACCGGCAGGCTGCCGTCGCCGGCGCGGCGCAGCGGCACCCGGCCGGTGGTGAACTGCGCGATCCCTGCCTGGTCCGCCACCAAAAGGTTCTGCACGGGGGCGGCGATCATCTCGGACGCATGGCCAGCCTCTGCGACATCGGCCGCGCGGTTCAGCGCCAGCAGGCCGGCGGCGGCGCTGTCGCCGGGCGCAAGGTTCGCCATGGCGACGGCCAGCACCTGCCCCGGCGCTTGTCCGCCCAGCGTTTGTCCACCGGATGCGTCGAGGTCGCTCAGCACCGGGCCGTGCCGGGTTTCCCGCACCGTCAGCAGCTCGTCCGGCGCGCCGCGGACCCGGATGCGCTCCTCCCGCCGGCTGAACGGCTGGGGGCCATCTGGCGTCTGGTAGCCCCCATCCGGAAGGGGCGTCTCGACGAACACATCCTGCGTATCGGCGCCGGTGGTGGTGAAGGTCCAGGCGATGCGGCCGTTGTGCCCTATGACCAGGAACGGCAGGCCCGGCGCCGTGGCGCCGGCCAGCACACCGCCGGGCGTCTCGATGCGCGCCAAGTACCAAATGCCGGGCAGGCTGAAGGCGAGGTGCGGGTCGCCCGCCAGCAACGGCTTGCCGGAGACGGTTTTCGTGCCGTCCACCGCCCATTCGTTGCTCGCCGAACCCGGCAGAGTAAACGGCTCCGGGAAGTCCGGCACTGCCGCAGCCAGCCGCGTGCCCGCGAGCGCAGCCAGCCGCGTGCCCGCGAGCGGCGGGTCCGGCAGCACGCGCGCATCCGGCCGCGGGGTGTCGTCCTGCGGCGGCCACAGCTCTCGCAGGCGGTCAGGCGGCAGCTTGGCCCGCAGCGCCGCATGGGCCAGCTTGGACCGCCAGTTGCCCGACAGATACAGGCCCATCGTCTTGCCCCACAATAGGCTGTCGACCGCCGTCCAGGGTTCCGGCTGCCCGAGCGGGATAAACTCCGGCGCCGCGAACCGGCCGCGGGCCGTAATCCAGGCGTTCACGCCGCGCGCGTAGGCGTCCAGCATCGCCTGCGTGTCGGCGTCGAGCGCCGCGAGGTCGGCCTCCGCCCGCCTGCGCAGCCCGAGCACGCGCATCGTGCGGTCCAGCCGCAGCGTCGCCGTTCCGGCGATCTCGGACAGGCGCCCGGACGCTGCGCGGCGCATCAGCTCCATCTGGAACATGCGGTCGCGGGCATGCATGAGGCCGAGCGCCGCCGCGGCATCGAGGTCCGATCCGGCCATGATGCGCGGGATGCCATCCGGGTCCAGGGTGATCGCAACTGGCTTGGCCAGGCCCGGTACCTGCAACTGCATACCGAGCGGCGGCAGCGACTCCCAAAATAGCCCCGCCACGGCCACCGCGGCCAGCGCGACGAGCCCGGACACGGCCGCAAACAACCAGGCCAAGACCCGGCCCGCTGCTCCCAGGACTCTCCGGGTCGGGCTCATTCGCCGGCGCGGCCGTCTGCGCATCGGCCGGGTCCGGAGCCTAGTGCAGCCGCGGGGACTTCAGGTGGCTGGCGTGGTCGGCCGAGGTCACGGTGACGGCTGCTGTCCGGTTGCCGCGGCCAAGGCTGACCTGCACCGCAGCACCCGCCGGCCCAGACGCCCAAACCGCGCGCCACAGGCCCGCGAGGTCCGGCACGTCCTCGCCGTTCACTGCCAGGATACGGTCGCCGGTGCGCATCCCGGCCTGGTCGGCCGGGCCGTTGTCCGCCAGGCCGCCGACGACCAAGGCGGCGTCGTCCTCCATCGCATACAGCCCGAGCCATGGCCGGGCCGGGCGGTTGACGCGGCCATAGGACAGCAGGTCGTCGAGGATCGGCCGCAGCAGTTGCACCGGGACGACCATGTTCATGTCCTGCCGCTTGCCCCCCTGGCCCTGTTGCAGCACCAAGGAGCCGATGCCCAGCAGGCGGCCGTCCTGCCCTATAAGGGCGGCGCCGCCCCAGAACGGATGCGAGGGCGCGGTGAAGATGGCGTCGTCGAGCAAGTACTCCCAATAGCCCGCGAACTCCTGCCGGCCCGCGACCTTGGCGGCCACGCATTGCCGGCGCCCCCCGGCGGCGGCGAAGATGACGGGCTCACCAACCCGCGCCCGGTCGCTGTCGCCGAGTTCCATGATCGGCACGTCGAGCTTGCCGAGCGCCTGCACCAGCCCGAAGCCGGTGGCCTGGTCGTAGGCCATGGAGTACGCGGCCACGGTGCGCCCGTCGCCGGCGGACAGCCACACCGACTCCGCCTCGGTGATCAGGTAGCCGATGGTCAGGAACAGGCCGGGCCGTATATGCACCGCGCTGCCGGCGCGTTCGGTGCCCAGGGTGTTGGCGGTGAACGCATCCTCTGGCACGTTGGCGCGCAGGGCCACGATGGAGCGCAGCGCCGCATCAAGGTCAAAGGCGTACTCGGTGGCCTTCGGCTGCAGGCTCGCCGGAATGGTCTGATCGGTCTTTGGCATGGGTCCCCGCCTGGTCGGTTAGCCGTAGTTCACCATGATGGTCTTTTTATGCATGAAGTGTTCCAGCATCGACTCCAGGCTGGCCTCCTTGCCCAGTCCGCTGCTTTTCACGCCGCCATAGGACAGGTTGGCCTGCACGACGAGGTTCTGGTTGATCTGCACCAACCCGGCCTCAAGCCGGTGCGCGAGGTCAAGGCCGACGCGAAGGTTGTTGGTCCACAGCGACGCGGCCAGGCCGTATTCGGTGCCGTTCGCCGCCGTCAGCGCCGCCTCCGCGTCGTCGAACGGGAACACGCACGTCACCGGCCCGAAGATCTCCTCCTGCACCAGGCGGCTGTCGTCCGGCAGGTTGGAGAAGACGTAGGGACGGATGAACAGGCCCTTTTTCATGGCGGGGTCGGCGGGCATTGCGCTGCACGCGCGGCCGGTCGCGCCGGCGGTGGCCAGGCCCTCCTCGATGAAGCCGGACACCTTGGCGAACTGGTCCTTGCTGATGATGGTGCCGATGTCCGTCGCCTCGTCGAGCGGGTCGCCCATCACCATGGCGTCGACCTTGGCGGCGAGCGCGTCCACGAAGCGGTCGAAGATCGGGCGCTCCACATAGATGCGGCTCGCGGCCGTGCAGCTCTGGCCCTGCCGGGTGAAGCGCATGGAGGTGACGGCGCCGAGCACGGTCTTCTCGAAGTCGCAGTCGGCGAACACGATCATCGGGCTTTTGCCGCCCAGCTCCAACGTGACAGGCACGAGCTTTTCGGCGGCGGCCTTCGACACGATGCGGCCGACCTCGATGCTGCCGGTGAAGGTGACCTTGCGCACCAGCGGATGCGCCACCAGCGGCGCCCCGCACTCGGGACCGAACCCCGACAGCATGTTGAAGCAGCCCGGCGGCAGCACGTGATTCATCAGCTCGCACACCCGCAGCACCGCGAGCGGCGCCTCCTCCGCCGACTTCACGACCACGGTGTTGCCCGCGACCAGGGCGGGCGCGACCTTCAGCGCCATCAGCAGCATCGGCACGTTCCACGGGATGATCGCGCCCACCACGCCCAGCGGCTCACGCACCGTCACCGACAGCACGTTGGGGGCGAACGGCACCGTCTCGCCCTTCAGCTCGCCGCCGAGGCCGCCGTAGAACTCGAAGATGTCGGCGACGACTTGCGCCTCCACCCGGCTCTCGGTGCGCAGCGCCTTGCCGGTTTCGAGCGCGATCAGCCGGGCAAGCTCCTCCACATGGTCCCGCAACAGGATGGCGCACTGCGCAACCATGGCGCCGCGCTTGCGGGACGGGATCTTGGCCCAGGCTTTCTGTGCCACGTCCGCGTCCAGCACCGCGGCCTCGACGTCGGCGGCGTCGCCCTCGGCCGCACGCGCGACCTCGGCGCCGGTGGCCGGGTTCACGACGGCGAAGGTCCTGCCGCCGCGCGCCGGCACGAAACGGCCGCCGATGAAGTGGTTGCCCGACAGCGCCGTAGCCAGCGCCTGCTGGTCGAGCGTGGGCACGCTGGGCGTGGGATGGGGGCGGTCAAGCATCGGGTTTGCCTCTGGACGCAGGGTGCATATAACGCTTGGCACCCACAATGGACCCACCCATGGGCCTGAACAAGTGCGCGGAGACCGATCCTGACATGACCGCACCACCAGCCCCAGGCTCCCAACAGTCCTCCCAGCCGTCCGGCCCGCTCGCTGGCCTGACCGTTTTTGACCTGACCCGCGTGCTGGCCGGGCCGACCTGCGTGCAGATGCTGGGCGACCTCGGCGCCGACGTGATCAAGATCGAGAAGCCCGGCTCCGGCGACGACACCCGCGGCTTCGCGCCGCCGTTCATGCCGGGGACGCAGGAGAGCGCCTACTTCGTCGGGGTGAACCGCAACAAGCGGTCGGTGACGCTCGACATCGCCAAGCCCGAAGGCCAGGCGGTCGCGCTGGAGCTGATCGCCAAGAGCGACATCCTGGTCGAGAACTTCAAGGTCGGCGCGCTGGCCAAGTACGGCCTGGGCTACGAGCAACTGCACGCGAAGTTCCCTGGCCTGGTCTACTGCTCGATCACCGGGTTCGGGCAGACTGGCCCCTACGCGCCGAGGCCGGGCTACGACAGCCTGATCCAGGCGATGGGCGGCATCATGAGCCTGACGGGCGAGCCGGGCGGCCTGCCGCAGAAGGTGGGTGTGCCGGTCGCGGACCTGTTCGCCGGGCTGTATGGCTGCATCGGCGTGCTGGCGGCGCTGCGCCACCGGGAGGCGACGGGGCAGGGGCAGCAGGTCGACATCGGCATGCTGGACACGCACGTGGCATGGCTGGCGAACCAGGGCATGAACTACCTCGCGACCGGCGAGAACCCGGTGCGCCTTGGCAACCAGCATCCCAACATCGTGCCCTATCAGGTGTTCCCGACCGCTGACGGCTATCTTGTATTATCAATAGGCAACGACCCGACGTTCAAGCGCTTTTGCGACAACTACGACCTGGCGCACTTGCTGGAGGACCCGCGGTTCGCCACCAACGCTGCCCGCGTCGGCAACCGCCAGCTCGTGACCGACACGCTGACGCCGCTCATGCGCCAGCATCCCACGACGTGGTGGGTTGAGCAGCTTGAGGCGCTGAAGATCGGCTGCGGCCCAATCAATACGTTAGCCGAAGTGTTTGCCGACCCGCAGGTGCAGGCGCGCAACACGGTTGTCACCATGCCGCACCCGGCGAGCCCAGAGGGGGTCAAGGTGGTCGCCAACCCGGTCCGCCTCTCGGAAACGCCGGCGGACTACCGCATGGCCGCACCGACCCTGGGACAGCATACGGACGAGATCCTGAGCCAGCGCCTGGGCATGAGCAGGGAGCGCCTGGCCGAGCTGCGGTCCAAGGGTGTAATCTAGGCTGAGATGTAATCCAGCCCGCAGCAGCCAGCTCCAGGGCGGACTTACAAAATAGGCGGCGCGTGCCTTCCTTATGGGGACGCGCCCATCACACATGCGGCACCGCGACGCCGGACCGAAGCAGGACCCCATGAACGAACAAACCCCAATCCCCAGCCTGAACCGCTTTTTTTCGGCCAGCCTCGCCGAGACGGACCCGGAGCTTGCCGCCGCCATCGGCGCCGAGCTGGTCCGCCAGCAGGACGGCATCGAGCTGATTGCCAGCGAAAACATCGTCTCCGCCGCCGTGCTGGAAGCGCAGGGGTCGGTGCTGACCAACAAGTATGCCGAGGGCTACCCCGGCCGCCGCTACTACGGCGGCTGCTTCGAGGTCGACAAGGCCGAAACCCTGGCCATCGACCGCGCCAAGGCGCTGTTCGGCTGCGAATACGCCAACGTGCAGCCGCACTCCGGCGCGCAGGCCAACCAGGCGGTGTTCCTGGCCCTGTTGCAACCCGGCGACGCCATCCTGGGCATGAGCCTGGCAGCCGGCGGCCACCTGACGCACGGCGCGGCGCCCAACCTGTCGGGCAAGTGGTTCCGCGCCGTGCAGTACGGCGTGCGCGCGGACGACGGCCTGTTGGACTACGAGGAGCTGGAGCGCCTGGCCCGCGCCGAGAAGCCGCGCATGATCATCGCCGGCGGCTCCGCCTACCCACGCGCCATCGACTTCGCCCACATCCGCAAGGTGGCGGACGAGGTCGGCGCATGGTTCATGGTGGACATGGCGCACTATGCCGGCCTGGTCGCGGCGGGCGTCTACCCCACGCCGCTGCCGCATGCCCACGTGGTGACGACGACGACGCACAAGACCCTGCGCGGCCCACGTGGCGGCATGATCCTGTCGAACGACCTCGACCTCGGCAAGAAGTTCAACTCTGCCGTGTTCCCAGGCTTGCAGGGCGGTCCGCTGATGCACGTGATCGCCGCCAAGGCGGTGGCGTTCGGCGAGGCGCTGCGCCCGGAGTTCCGCACCTATCAGCGCGCCGTCGTCGACAACGCCCGCATGCTGGCGGAAACGCTGATGGAGCAGGGCTGCGACATCGTGACCGGCGGCACCGATAGCCACCTCATGCTGGTCGACCTGCGGCCCAAGGGCGTGACCGGCAAGGCGGCGGAGGCCAGCCTCGAACGCGCCCACATCACCGCCAACAAGAACGCCATCCCGTTCGACCCGGCCAAGCCCGCCATCACGTCGGGCATCCGGCTCGGCACCCCGGCCGCCACCACCCGCGGCTTCGGCACGGCCGAGTTCCGCGAGATTGGCCTTATGATTAACGAGGTGCTGGACGGCTTGTCGCGTTCGAACGACGGCGGCAACGGCCCGGCGGAGCAGGCCGTCGCGTCGCGGGTGCAAGCGATGTGCGCCCGCTTTCCGATCTACCCGGCTATGCTCGGAGGTCACGCCGGACCCTAAAAAAGCTATGCGCTGCCCGTTCTGCGGCCACGACGACACGCAGGTGAAGGACAGCCGGCCCACGGATGACGGGTCGGCAATCCGGCGGCGGCGGTTCTGCGGCGGCTGCGGGCAGCGCTTCACCACGATCGAGCGCGTGCAGCTCCGCGAGCTGACGGTGCTGAAGGCCGATGGCCGCCGGGTGCCGTTCGATCGGGAGAAGCTCGGCCGCTCCATACGCATCGCGCTACGCAAGCGCCCGGTGCAGGAGGAGCGGCTGGAGCGGATCGTCAACGGCATCGTCCGCCAGCTTGAGGCGACGGGCGAGAACGACATCCCGAGCAAGCAGTTGGGCGAGCTGGTGATGGAGACGCTGAAGGAGGTGGACGCGGTCGCCTATGTCCGCTTCGCCAGCGTCTACCGCGACTTCCGCGAGGCAAAGGACTTCGAGACCTTCCTGGGTTCGCTTGACGAGCCTACATAGTCCCGCATGAGCGAAGCTCGCCCAGTGAGTTGCCCCGAGGATTGGGAGCACATGCGCGCCGCCCTGGCACTCGCCCAGCGCGGGCTGGGCAACACCTGGCCCAATCCGTCCGTGGGATGCGTGCTGGTGCGAGGGGGCCGTGTTGTCGGGCGCGGCGTGACGGCGCCGGGTGGCCGGCCGCATGCCGAGGCGGTGGCGCTGGCGGCGGCCGGCGGCCTGGCCCGCGGCGCGACTGCATACGTGACGCTGGAGCCTTGCAGCCACCATGGGCAGACCCCGCCCTGCGCCAGTGCGCTGATCGCGGCCGGGGTGGCGCGCATGGTCGTGGCGCTTGGCGATCCGGATGGGCGGGTCAACGGCGCCGGGATCGCAATGTTGCAGGCGGCGGGGCTGGAGGTTGTCGTGGGCGTGCTTTCAGCCGAGGCGCAGCGTCTGCAAGCCGGCTTCCTGTCGCGGGTCGGCCTTGGGCGGCCCATGGTGACGTTAAAGCTGGCCAGCACCCTCGATGGCCGCATTGCAACCCATACAGGGGAGAGCAAATGGATCACCGGACCGGAGGCGCGGCGGGCGGCGCACGCCTTGCGTGGCCAGCATGACGCGGTGCTGGCTGGGGTTGGGACCGTACAGGCGGACGATCCCGACCTTACCTGCCGGATCGCCGGCTATCGCAAGAACAAGAACTTGCGCGTTGTCGTGGACAGCCGCCTACGCACCCGCTTGACCGCGCGCGTGGTGTCGACCGCGGCGGCGGTGCCGACCTGGTTCCTGCACCGTCCCGATGCCGACGCGGACCGGATGGCGGCGCTGCGCGAAGCTGGCGCGCGGCTGATCGAGGTCGCCGGCGTGGAACACGGCGTCGATCTCTCGGCGGGAATGCAGGCGCTGGGCGCCGCCGGGCTGACCAGGGTGCTGGTCGAGGGCGGGGCGCAGGTCGCGGCCGGGTTGCTGCGGGCCGGCCTGGTGGACCGCATTGCCTGGTTCCATGCGCCGGCCGTCATGGGCGGCGACGGCTGGCCGGCGGCGCAGGCGTTTGGCACGGCGGCGCTGGATGGGATGCCGCGCTTTGTTCGAGTAGGCTCGCGGCCAGTGGGAGATGACATGCTGACTGAATTGGAGCGAGCCGCCTGATGTTCACCGGGATCGTGACAGGGATGGGCGAGGTGCGCAGCCTGCGGCCCATCGGCGGCGGCCAGGACATGCGGCTGGTCATAGCCGCCCCATGGCCCGACACCGGCAGCATCGCCGTCGGCGCGTCAATCGCCTGCGGCGGCTGCTGCCTGACCGCGGTCGAGGTCGGCCCCGACTGGTTCGCGGTCGAGGTGTCCGGCGAAACACTGTCAAAAACCAAGCTGGGCGGCTGGACGGTCGGCAGCCGCATGAACCTCGAACGCTCGCTGCGGGTTGGCGACGAGCTCGGCGGCCACATCGTTTCCGGCCACGTCGACGGCCTGGGCGAGGTCAGGTCGGTGACGCCGGAGAACGGCTCGTGGCGCGTGCAGATCGAGGCGCCGCGCGAGCTGTCCCGCTTCATCGCCAGCAAGGGCAGCGTGTCCGTCGACGGGGTTTCGTTGACGGTCAACGAGGTCGAAGGCGGCGTGTTCGGCGTCAACGTCATCCCGCACACGTGGGGCGCGACGACGCTGGGGCAGCTTCAGGCCGGGCAGCCGGTCCACATCGAAATCGACATGCTGGCGCGCTATGTCGCGCGCCTGGCGGAGGTCCCATGAAGTCG
>JAABUY010002548.1_pt1 | contig 21443 bp, 23 predicted proteins | sample 5560271 | NCBI WGS metagenome assembly JAABUY01 (sample SAMN10711886, study PRJNA513374) | rock metagenome | isolation source: Antarctica rocks | place: Antarctica: Victoria Land, University Valley | reverse complement strand
TCATTCCCCAGCACCATACCCCATCCCATCCCATCCCATCCCATCCCACCCAAACCTCCCCTCCCTCACCCCCCTTCCCTCACCCCCCACCCCACCATCCACCGCTCCCCCATCACGCAAAAACATATTTCCCCCACCCGCACAGCCAAACTACCTATTCATCATGCCCAATCGAGACCACCTCACCAAAGGTTTCCCATAAGGTATAAGTCCCCAGTTTCCCGTAGACTCAAACATCGCCGAAGCAAAGCGGCATACACAATCCACCCTCCAAGGTAGGTTACTAGCATTCGATCCACAAAAAACCGCTTTCGTTCAGTTTGGAAAACCCCCCCTCCAGTGCGGATAAGGAAGCAGGATAGATAAGGTAGGTAAGGTAGATTAATGAAGTCGTGATTTGAGAGGGGGGGCTAGTAGGGGGAGACTTTAGGTGCGCGGGCTAAGGTAAGGGAGAGGGAAAGTGTGTGTGTTTAGGAGGTGGAAGCTAAGGTAAGATATTAACGGATCGTTGGTTAGGTAGGTAGGGCGGTGGTGTTGTTCAGCACGTGGGTACTACTACTGTAGGTACTTTAGGTAGTGCGACGCCCAGAACGCGTTGGGATAGACGGTGGTTACTTTAATACCTTAGGTGGTTCACTAGGTAGGTAGTGAGGCAAGGTGTGGTCTGGTGGGGGAGCTACTGTACCTTGATTGGGTAGGTGTTGTCATTTTTCCAAGAGGAAAGTTCGGAGGTGATGGAGCGCAAAAAAGTGAGAAATAAAAGCGTGCGTTTGCAGAATATCCTTTGTCATTTGTAGCAATGTGGTGTTTTAGGTATATAGATCCTCTGGGTATCGCAGTCGCGGGATTTCCAGGTCCATCCAATCGACCGACCAACCAACCCACCGCCCGCCCCTGCCTGTTTTCTATCCAATGGATGGAAAAGAAAAGAAAAACACCTTGCTGAAAAAATCTAGAATTGCGAGACCGTGATACCCATGCCAGATCCGACAGATCTCCTAGCTAGGGGGCTACAGCTAACCGTGCTTGAAGGTCTGCTTCTCCTCCAGCGCGCCATCATCGTGGTGCGTCTGCATCGCGTCGACATCCAGGGACATATGCCTGCTGCCGCGTCTGGGGAGCCCAGTCTCCGGATCCACGACCGAGTGGCCGCGCCCAGCCGCCTGCACAAGATCCGGGTTCTGCTCCTTGAGGATGCGGAAGTTCTTCTCGGCCTCCCAGTTCCAGGGGCTGTCGGCCGCGAACAGCAGGTCCATTTCCTCGAGGGTGCGCTGGCTGGACTCTGGGTAGAGGGCCCAGACCATGGGGATGGTGATGACGTTGGCGGCGGCGAAGATGTAGTAAGTTTTTTCGTTGAGGGCCTTGAACATGACGGGCAAGAGGAGGGTGAGCCAGCCGTTTCCGACGGACCAGCCGACCACACCCCAGGCGTTGCCTTTGGCGCGGACTTGGAGGGGGAAGATCTCGGCGGGGTAGAGCCAGGGGACGGTGAGCCAGGTGGCGCCGAAGGTGGCGGTGAAGAGGAAGATCATGGCGACGGCGCCGGAGCTGTAGCCTCTGGCGGCGGCGGAGCCCGGGGGTTGGTTTTGACCCGCGCGGGAGAGACCACCGGCGAGGAACATGGAGATGCCCTGGACGACGGAGCCCCAGTAGAGGGTCCAGCGACGGCCGATTTTGTCGAGGGTGAAGACGCAGATGAGGGTGGCGAGCATGTAGGTGATGGTGTTGAGACCGGAGATCCACTGGACTTGATTGTTGCTGATACCGGCTGTGCGGAAGATGGTGGGAGCGTAGATGGTGACACCGGCGATACCAATCCATTCCTGCATGATCTGGAGCCAGATGACAAGCTGGACACGGCGACCGGTGTGAAGTTTGCCGGAGCCGATACCGAAGAACATGGCGAAGTAGGATTGTGTCTTGGTGGTCTTGCGTTCGAGCTCGGCAATGTTGCGGATGTCCTGGAACTCGGCTTCGGCCTTGCCCATGTCTTCGCCGGATTCGCCACGGAGGCGACCTAGAATGTAGCGTGCCTCTTCCTCGCGACCGACCTTTGTGAGCCAACGGGGAGACTCAGGGAAGAGCCACACAATGGCGAAAAGGAAGAGAAGTGGAATAATCTGGAAAGCAATTGGGAATCGCCAGACAAAAGACCCGTTGCCTCCGGTGTAGAATGAACATCCGCTGTTTCACAGCTTAGCTACCCGATCAACCGAAGGGTGTCCCGCATAACTTACTATTCAAGCCAATAGGCGACCACGACACCGAAAATGTTCAAGGTAAATTCAATGGCGACGAATTGTCCACGGGACTTGTGTTCCGCAGTCTCAGTAGCCCAGACAGGAACAATAGCGTTCAGGATACCAGTACCCCAGCCGTTGATGAGGCGAGCGAAGATCATCCAGGTGGAGTTCTGAGCAGAGCATTGAAGAGTAGCACCGAGGACAGCCCAACCCGCACCAAGCCCGATGGTCTTTATGCGGCCATATTTGTCACCGAACCAACCACCAACGAGACAGCCGACCAAGGTACCGACGTAGTAGATAGAGACCTACCATTTGTTAGGATGTCCTGGCATATCTCCAGGCTTTGGAAATACTTACAATTCCTCCTTGAAGGAGAGTGTTATCAATGACGGGCGCTTTCTCTGGAGCGGGCCCCACATGGCCGAATTTCATGGTCTTCTCGTAGTAATTGGGTGCACCGTTGACACCACCCATCATACCCTGATCATAACCGAAGAAGAAGATGGACAAGCCGGCAACACAGTTGATAGCAATGAGCAGACCACGCTTCTCAAGCTTGTGCACTACGTTGTATTTTGAGATGGTATCCATGGTGGCGATGATCGGGATGAGACTGATCGGTGCCAAGCGGACAGGATAAGAGAAGGGAAAGACCCTTGACTCTGAACGAGTACCACGGGGGGAAGGAGGTGGAGTAGTAAGGGGGCAAGTGTTTGGATGAATGGAAAGGGTAATGGGGAGATGGGAGATGGGAGGGGACTCTTATATTCCCATTTCCATGCCCTCGACCAGCGTTGGCTAGCAGAGGAGCGAAAGCCATATGGGGTAATGTGGAGACGAGGGTGAAGCAGAGTATCACACGTTCCGGGAGATGGGGTGAATCATTGCAGGGGGTGCATGACAGTCCAGACAGCTATTGGCGGTGTAAGAGATTGGAAAGCAATCCCAAGCAAGATCCTACTCATGAGCGGCGCGCTACATGGGGAGCTCGCAAGTCGCATGAGTAGGATCTTTGTTCCTTGTTCACTTTGGAAGTTGTCTGCCACTTCTGCCATCGTAGTCCTGAAGCATGCTGGCTGCGTGTTTGCCTAATCGCGGATACCCATGTCGCATAGCTGCATATGTCCCAGCCTATCCCACCCTTGATCAGTTCGAACTCCAGACCTGTCCAGCAACTTGGGCTGCACTTCTCATAGGCTATCGGTTGCAGCGTTAGTTCGAAGCGCAGAGAGGATTGCATATTTGCATTCGTGGGCTGCTCTGTCACCCTATAAGCCTCCCATCGTCATTCGTCGGTAGGATCAGCCTAATGCACCAGAACCCCCTGTCTCTTACCCCACCATCGGGGGTCCAAAGAGGCAATGTTCGAGAAAGACGCTAGAAACACGGTAGAACAACGCTAGAAGGGGCGTTCTTGGCTCGTCGATCTCCAGACTCCGCATTCTGTGCTCTTCCATCAACCTTCTAGCGCCCTTCGCTCCCCTCTTAGCCAGTCATCGCACACCCACCAACTTCCAGGCCGTCCAAACGCCCACAACACCAAACAACGACTAACGTTAAGCCAGAAGGTATCGTGCCATACAAGGCCTGCGAACCTACGCCTTCCCAGCCTTCGACGGTTCCACTCCTAGCCTTCTCGAAGGCCTCTAGAAGCCTTTGACATCATGACGATCATCTCTAAAGACAAAGCTTACCACCACGACCGATCAAGACATCATGCGAGCCATGGAAAGCTCAGGCGAGACAGTCTACTATTGATGGAATGGTGAGCGGGTCATGCGATCTTATTAGTACCCTGGCATTCTGGTAAAATTCCAGGACAAAGTTGTCTATTATCCAAACCCTAACGGGGCCCCCCACGCATTTGATACCAATAACAAATCATCAACTCTACTCCCGGCCTCTCAGGGGAATTAATCCCGTCATCCCAATTATCCCAATTATCATTGTCGTTGCAGCATGCAAATTTAAAGTAAAGTAGCGTTGAAGTTGGTGTGAAAAGTGAAAAGAGCATCAGTTCCACTTCGGGCAGGCTTTTATGCTTTTTCGGTTGGGTTTCTGCTGCTCACGTGTGCCATCCCCACGCGTCTCCCTTCACAAAGCGGCTGGGGCTATGCCTGCCTAGTCGTATCATCTTCCTCCGAGCAAGTTTCAACATCATCGCTCAACCCATGCCGGTGTCTGATTGCCCGTCGCCACAACTTGCTCTCTCGACTCTCTCGACTCTCTCTGTAGGTATTGGCATCATTAATCAGCACTTGGGTAGTGGTGGTCCGAACGACATGTCTGCAAGCTTTCTCATTGGCTTGATTCCTACAAGGTCTCCGCTGCTTTGAGTGCCGCCGTGCTTCGATCGACTTGACCTGCATGCAATCCCACATATCGGGATGCTCGGTAGACTTGCCCAGGCCCTTCTCCCCTGCTTCGCAATCACGAACCTGGACTCCAAATCAGCGTGGGGGGCATGGGGTTCGCCAAGCCCTGCCCCCGTTTCTGTGAAGCGTCCAAAGGATTTGGTATTTCGCACATCCATTACAATTAGGTCGCAGCTTCGTGTCGCCGCCATGAAACGACTTGACCGTACTGGGTGGGCACAGGTTTCCGCGCACTTGGACACGTCGCTACCGGACGACGTCGAAGCTGCTTGGGGCTTCCCAGAACCACGCTGGTATGAATTTCTTGAGAAACCTTTGGCTCGTTTGTCTATAGGTGCTATCCATACTCAAGTCGGTTCGATGCACGAGCCATTCATGCGATACCACTTCGCTTGTCATCTTTCTGGACCTTGACCCAGATCCACTGCACTGGGTAGCTACCGTCGCGAGCCCTTTACAACGGGCTATTGCAAACTGCTTGATGGGTGCGCAATCTGAGGATCGCGACACCAAGATCATTATGGATCAGCTCTGCCTTGACGCATGCCGTACAAGCTTCGCCGACCTTGCATAATGCTGTCCTGCATGCAGTGTATGACTCCAGCGACTAGTTTCCTGGTTAACACTCTGTGTGAGCAGCAAGAGGTATATCAATTCGACTCCCACCGGGGCTCACACACGGATGATGCTTTGCTCAATCAGGATCACGGAATTAAAGTGGAGATTACGCATGCCAGAAGGAATGCTTTAATATATCCTGCGAGAAATGAAAATTTACTGGCTATCACCCTTGGTCGCCCTGCCAGAAACGACGATTATCATGCTACCGCCCTTGATGGTCGAGGGCATGAATGTCCAGTGTCTTCATCATCCACTTTGGCATTTACGACGTTGATACCCTGCTAGGCTCTCGATAACAGGCTTCCGAGATACTTTCATCTTTACTTTACCCTAAAGGCATCTTTCGTATGCGCAATCTCCTTTATCCAAATGGGCCGCGTTATTGCCGACACCCGACAGAACATACATGAGTAGTCTCGGCGAACTTTGATGTTGCTGACCATTGTTTAGTCGAGGTGGCCAGCATTACCGCTGTGCTGAATCGTCCTCGGCTCACCCTGCTCATTCGCGTTCCTAATCCTCTTCTTTACTCTCCGACCATGTCGCAATCGACCTGCTCCCTTGTCATGTTGACCTTTCCAAACCGCAAAGAATGATATCAAGGACACCTCCATTGCTACAATGCGCAGGATTCCGAATACCCAGAATAAGCTCTTCTAAAGTCCTATTGTTATCGCTTTTCTCCTCCTCAAGGCTTCCATGCCCAGAACATCCTTCAAGCTCAATTCTAAGATAGCCGACGTTGGCCTTGCCATAAGCGTGTCCAACACCGTAGATTCGGCTCTCTTATGCTCCCCAGCACGCCGCTTTTGTGAGCTGCAAGTAATGCAACTTGGTAAACAAACCCGACAAGTCCCTCGATTTGCGAGCCCATCAAATACCGTTGTCTATGTTGAGCGAGCACACGAGTTTCCGACAAAGGCAAACGCGTTCCAGCGCAGTGTTACCAAGCCTTCGCTGGTATATCTCCTATGTTATCCATAGGCTAAAATGCTACGAACACTCGTACCATACGGATATTTTGGACGCGCGCATGGATGAAAAACGAATCTGGTCTCTCTGGCATCTTCAAGACCGAGTGGTGGCGTTTAGTAATGAAACGCTTCTTGACATTGATGAGTGTTGCACTGCCGAGTGTGTTTCAGCCGCCAAACGCTCAATGGTACGAGTGTTGACATTCCTCTTTTGACCCTTCTGCCGCGCCTTCTCTACCAAGTATTTCTAGGCCTATTTTTCGTCCAAGATAAACCCGACAGCTACAAGCGAGACGAGCGAGGGCTATCCTTATCGAACGCATGTTCAAGTTTGTTTTTCCAATCACTTCCGCGCGCAGTCATTTCTATGACTGTCTCTGCTTAAATAGCAGACTGTGGACCGGCCGAGCCTATTACTTATGGGTTCCACCACCGTAAGATCACCGACCGATTCATGATGTGGTTGGCACTGCAGACGCGCCGGCAAGATTATGGGCAAAGCCGTACGAAGAGTCCATCTGTCTACGCATTAGAAGCTCTTTCTTCAAAGTGGCAGACTGTCGGCCTTGAACACGTTCCCCAACAACTACTCCCTCGTCAGACGTGTTCAACCTCATCGAACCAGCTTCTGTTCATTTGGGCTCTGGACTCGAACCACCTGTCTCTCCACTGCAATGCTACCAATATACTTCTTCCCTTAACTCAACAACTCGAGAGTCCAAATATGGGTTAAGTTGCCACTACACCATCACAGGCCAGCTACACAAAGTGTGAAAAGCATTGCTACAAAAATTGGTAAAGAGGCTGCCCATTGTTCAGGGCCATGGCATCGACAACAGCTGTACAGCAGCCTACATGCTCTGATTTTCATATAAGCCATACTCCATCTACCAGACCACGACCCTTGGCTATCAGTATGATCTATATTGGTAGCGCCATTCATCTCATGAGGGTAACAGTATTAACAGGTGTGGGAGGCGGTGGATTTGCTGACGCTGACAGCTTGTTCAATGACCTCGAAATTCGGCCCTTGAAATCAATCGTATCGTCCACCAGGAAAGTCGACTCAAGCAGACAGGACCAACTTTACGAGCCAAGTTCAGGGCCTTTCAAACTGACGAACCTGCAAATATTCCACACAACGAACCCCGACTCCACACCGCGTATCCAAGCTCTTTTTCATCCCATTCTCAGTTCTCATCTCCGCTCCAAGACTAATTGCCTTGTTCCATTCCACTCGAACCAGTTGTTCGTACGAGCGGATTTGCTTTAAACGATCGGGAATATTCTGGATTGATCTCCCAGTGGTTGGATCACTGCGCTGAAGCCAGCGGTTGAAAATCCCGGCCACCAACACCCACCTCCTCCCAGTGGATTACAAAAGACTCAAACAAGCTAGATAGAATCATCTATCCACGGAAAACGCTCGTACAATCGAACATTTTCCACCAGTTCGAAACAATCATCCCAGAATTTCCGTGTTGATCTGCTGGTGTCCAGACTCATATCCAGATAAGCCTCTGTCCTTCAACTCAGCCTCCAACACTACTAAACTCGAGTTTTTCTTTAGAGATCGCTCGCGAGATTAAACGGAACAAATCCGAAACATCTTGTCCCGGATCTCCATCAGAGACAACGTTTCACATATACGCGACGCGCACAACCCTTGACTGGAGACATACATCTTAGACGGCTAAAAAAGATACCGGACAGTCTCCCTCCGAGGGCTGCAGAACCTCTGCATGTTGATGGCCTTTCGATGCTGTGTGGTTAGCCAAAAGTTGTGAGGTAGCTCGCGGCTAGGTCTGGCGAGTCCACGGTTCTGCCTCTAGACCCTCTTTGTGCATCAACCAAGTAGAGAAGTGCTGCGACGCCATCCACATCAAACGATTTGAATAGTCCGCCTGATCCTTGGCGATCTTGTCGCGTGCGCGTTCATTATTCTCGTCACAGCATGTACTCACGCCTCCACGAATACGTCAGCCAAAGGCAGTTCATCGATGTGTGAACGACCTCTTCCAATACCGAACCAAGATCTCCAGCGTCCTAGGGCTCAACTGTTTTGCTGTCGTAGTACGAGGTACTCTAATAGCATCCGTATCGCGTCGAATACCCTACTCCTCCATTTCTCTCTATCAAGAAGCGATCCCTTGCGCCTGCCTCCACCCTCCCTCTCCTAATTCACCTCTAAGGTCAAGCTATCTCGGAATCTTAGTCTTCTGTGGCCCACAACATTGCCTTTGATGCTCTGCCGCAAACTGCACAGTGCATATTCTCAATCCTACCCACGAGGTCCCAAGCATTCATTCCCTTCTTCTTCACCAAAGATACTATCACTCCAGTCCTCATTCTTCGCCTACCTCTTCTAATGGCTTATTATGTCTCGATCCGTCTTAAGAATCGCCCTCTCTCACCACAACTCCTACCCTTCCAAACCCATTGCAATACCCTCAAGCCCTTCCATCCTCAACCCCTACATCGGACCTCCAAACCTCCACACAGCAACTCTCAACCAACCCGTCACCCTCACATGCCCAAACCTTATACCAACACGAGTGCTCTATTCCACCAACTCGAAAAGCTACCGTTCATAAAACACTCAAACCCCTCAGCGCAGCAACCGAAACCCAGACCACAATAGTGCCAGCGACGAAATCCATCTATACGTGGTGCTGGTTACGAACCTTGTACTTATTAGAAGAACCTATAAACATCGATCCCGACTACTATCACGCAGACTGAATTACTCGAATCAAACCAGTCGAATCAGTTCTAGCGACAGAGAAAGCGAAGGACTGCAGACAAAAGGGTAACCTACACTTCCACAATACTCGACCTGCACGAACCACGGACACGGTTACTACATACTTACTAGGAGATTACCACTCGACTATAATGCAATTCGAGACCCACCTTTCCATCCGTGCTCCCTTACCTACCGCATTTCCCAACTCCACCCGAATCAGCTCGATGCCGGAAACAGGATCCAATTCCGCCAAACCCACAAGGACTTTTTTGCGCCTTCTTTCCTTCTGCCCAGCGTAGTCCGAACAGTTACGATAACAGAAAAAGGCCGTGGCGACTTCCATGACGGCTCTACAAATTCAACGAACTGAAATCGGGCTACTACATACTGTAGCAAGGCGCGGCAGTCGAGGCGTGCGGGAGAATTAAAATCTCATGACATAGATACCTTAATCACGAGTAGATCTTAATCGAAGCAAGATACAGCATCTACTCAAACATCACCACCACCACCACCACCACCACCACCCCCCCACCCCTCCCATAATCCAATCTCACCTCAAACCTCTCAAGCACACAAAACCCCCAAAGAAAACAGAAGATTAAATTTTATTTCCAGCCGAACCTCCGCTATGTATATATGTAGGAAGACCCTAAACCACCAGTAAAATTGACCGCTGGGGTTCGTAAACCCGTTGCAAAAGGTACTGTAGTCTGTACGGTAGGTAGGTAAGATTACCTTTTGTTGGCGCGTACGTTTTGGAAAAGCCGAATGCAAGAATTTGTTCCACTTGGACTCGGTTCTTTCATTTTCTCTTCACAACGCTTATATCAAACAACCGGACCATCAATTTCTTGCAAACTAACCCGTTACCAAATCACTGATAGATAATGTTTCATCGGAACATGACGATTTTTGCAAAGGGTAGTCTTGGAGGGAGGGTTTGTGTTCGTGATCCGAGGGGGTTTGTGGGGTTGGAGGAATGGGGGTTAAATACAACCTTAACCGATGAGGTAGAAGTACTCTCAGCTCTCAAGAAAAACTCGACTTGCAGAAATGATGCTACGTTTGAACTGTTCCTACCAACAAAGCAAGCTAGCTAAACACATGAAAATTGCCCCCTAAAAAACAACAGTCGCAAACCCGGTCGCTCTACTCCTCAAAAGCCCCCAACGCCGCCTCCAACCGAGCTTTCTGTGCCTTTCGATGCTCTTGCCAGCTCTTCTCGTACTCCCTCACAGGCCTTCTTTTGACCTCCTTGAGCTCCCTAACCATCTCTTCCTCAGCCCCTTTGTATAACGTCGCCAACTTCCTCTTCGATTCACTATTTCGACCCTGATAGATATCGAGTTCCTCTTGACGGGCATTCTTGAATTTACTGAGAAGACGCTCACCGCCACGTTTGTAGTCGTTGACGAGATCTTGGACTGCGGTTTCTTTGGAGACAAGGTGACGTAAGAGGTGCTAGGGTTGGGGTCAGCGTTTGTGATTGCATATGGGAATCGAGATGGAAAGCTTACATGGGAGACATCGTGGAGAACGTTGAGTGTATCATGTTGGTGGGGTTGGAGAGCTCCTTGCCACTTATCGTCTCCGTTGGCATGAGCGCTGCCAGAGCGATTTCGAGACGGCGATTTGTCTTCGGAATGAAAGCTCTGGGAGGTTGAGCTGGTCTGCGAGGCGGTTTCGGAATGCTCCTCCGGTGCGTCTGGTTCGACTAGCGTTTTCTCCAGATCTTGATCACCCTCATTCACGTCTTCATCACCCTTAGTTAGATCTCCATCACCCCTATCCAGGTCTTCATCATAGGTAACCACACGTGAGGCTTTATGAACACCCACAATCGACATTCTCCGATCCTTTACAGGAAGCTTATGAGGGCGATCATTTGTTCTCTGAAGGGCATCTATGAATGTATTCGACTGTCCTTTGGCCGCTCCGACGAAAGGGTCTGGAGGTTCATGGACGGTGATGACATTTTCCGTCTCGACGTTAATGAAATGGCCGCTTGGATGAATATGGTGAGGCTCCATTTCGTCAACAATGCTCGAGGAAGCGTTTGGTGAGCTTGGCTGTAACTTGCTGTTTCCCGATGAGCCTAGGGGCCATTTTTTCGAATGTGCTGCCCTCGAGACTTGACGAAACGTTATCTTAGTTTCATCCAGTTCAATCTCATCAAATGGTAGTGTAGGCTCATTTCGTTCAGCTCTGTTAAGTCTGGCTTTTGCTGGAAGCCTCACTATGTCTTGTGTGAGACGAGGCTGACTTCCCGCAATGTCATTTTCGCGAGCGAAAGGCAATGGGCTGCCCTTCTCGTTTACCCTTACACTCTGTGAACCTGTTCTCTGTGAAAGGTTTTGTTCTATTGACCTGCTCCGTTTTGATACTAATTCTGGTACGATCATTTCTGCGACAGGGACCTTGGAAGACAATTTTCGGCGTTTTCCCAGAGCAATCTCGTTCAACTCCTTAACACCAAACTCATCTGCCTGCCTTTTGTTTTCCCTTGGGGCAGCATCGATGAGACGAGGGGTAAGTAGAGACGGCCTGCGGTCTAATCCAACTGGAGCGGTATTTGGCAATCCCAAGGGCACTGCGGTCAAGGTGCTTGTAGAAACCTTGTTTTCGCCCCTTCTCGATTTCGCTCCAGAATTCGATCCCATGTCAGCAATCGAAACAAATGGTTGTGCTGCTAAAGTAGGCGCAGCCGCTACAGGCACAGTATTCGGGATTTCTGCAACAAGCGCATTATCGTCTATGTCAAGTCCTTTTGAAAGAGCGGCTTCCCCGTGGGGCGAAGTAATAGCGACATCATCGCGCGTTGTGGATGGCATCGCTTTTCGCAGCTTCGATATAAGCTTGCCTACACGCCTTTCGCCATGTCTCGGTGCTGCTCCTTGTGCCCGATGGTCACCAGCGGGGGCTATTATACGCGTCTCAATGGGTGAACGGTCTTCAGGAGGAACCTCGCCAATGTCGTTAATTCCGTGCTCAAGCTTGTAGACCTGACGCTTTTTGGGGTATACGGCATGAGGGGCTTGATGCTCGTTACTTATAAGTGTCTCAGGCCTCTGACTTGAAGCTACACCTTGATTGCGCGGCCCTTTTGCACTGAAGCTGATCAAATTGGATTTCCGCTTTGGATCCGGAGTACGTCCATACGTCTCAATGCCTCCGGAGCTGGTCTTCGGCGAAGCGTTTGTGATAGCTTTACTGGAACTTGGTCTCACAATTTCTGCTCCCCTCCTCTTACGCTGCTTAGACCTTACTTTCGTAACTGACTCAGAGGCTGCTACTTCTTCAACCACTTTTGTAGCGAGCACCTGGGGCATTGTATCCGCTGCTTGTGACATATCTAATCCATCCTGGGCGGCCCATGCAGCGGTCTGAATCGGATCAATTGCCGTATCGTTCCTTACGTCGGGGTTGTCCACAACACTTTCATCAGAACTATCTTCTACTCCAGAAGAGACTTGAACTACTTCCAAAGGTTGGGTCATCGAAGGTTTCAAGGCAGGACTGACGGCAGGGCGAGCATAGGCCGCATCTGTCGCAGGAACTTGAGCGCTGGTCGGGATTTGTCCATGGTACTGGTGCTCATGTTCCTGCGCTTCAGTCCCGTCTACTATCGTCTCACGAGTTGGCTCTTCATTGCGCTTCTGATAACCCACGCGATGAGGCAAAGAAGTCGGAGAAACTCCTCTCGTACATCCCCCAGACTGGACAGCCTTACTTGCCAGTCTTGATTCCCCAGCCTTAGCGATATTGTAAGACACATGCTGTGTTGGGGTCTGTTTTGCTATTTTCTCGGGACTCTGTGGGGTTTTCACTTCTAGTACCCTTGGAACAGTCTTCAGAGCACCGATGAGCTTGCTGGCCCAAGGTTCCCTACTGTTAGAAATAGACGTTTCAATGATCTTGTCAGTGTTTTCCAGGCTTTGATCGTGAATTCTAACATGGCTCAACTCGGAAGCTCGAGTCCCCTTAATAGTATAATCAATAGCTAAGTTCGGGCCGTTGCCTTCAGATTTTGGTGACTTTGAGCCATGAAAATGATTTCCAGTAGAGAATGCCATGGCATCTTGGAAGTGGCTATCCTCCATAGCAGAGAAGCCAAGGTCTCCAGTATCAATATCCTCATCCATGGCTAGAACGGGTACATCTTTCTCAACGGTTTGCTCACCATTCAACACGTAGCTTGTCGTGCCCAATTTATCCCGTTGTAAAGTACCCTGCTTCATTTCTACCGCTTTCTGGAACGTCTCGCTGTGATCGACAAGAACGATTTCGTCAGATGGGCTGGTCTTTGGATCTGTCTTGGGTGCTAGCGGTTCCGCTTGAGCTTGTGGCTGTGAAGGGGATTTACTTTGGTTATGGCGTTGCTGGTTATTCAAAGAGATATCCGGAGTGACAATTGAAGCGATCTTCTGTGCGACACTGCCAGAATTTCCATGATCCCCCGGTGATTGGCTTATTTTCGGATTTTTTTTGTCCTGGGCCATACTGATCCTTCCGTTCGGCTTCGAAGACTGAACACCGAGTGCCTCTTCCTTCTCACTAGCATCCGATTCGGCAATGCCTTGAATCTTCTTGTTTGCAGTCAGAGCTGCTGCGCGCCTAGTCCTTGGTCTAGTCAAAGGCGCCGTGCTGGCTTTTCCCGTCGCTGCCAGCTTTTTGGCTGAATTAGCCTGTGCAACCTTCGGCGACTTACCTTTGGCGACAGACGCTCTCATGCTTTTCGCAGCTTTCCGTTTCCCAGGACGAGAAGAAACCTCAATCTCCGTTTCATCGACGTTCAGGTCTTCATCCCAGTTCACCGCGTCCGCACTTTTAGCTTTGTCGTTCAGTTGTGCTTTTCGGGTGTTTTCAGATGATGTGGATAGCATAGCAAATTTAGAAGGGACATCTCTCTTCTCAGTTTGGGCATGGGTTTCTGTGGTATTTTGCGTCCTAGGGGAAGCCTTCGAAACGGGTTTCCGATGACCCTTCGGCCGTGCTGGCGAGTCCGGGATTTCGAACTCGTCAATAGCCTCAATCGTATGATTGTCATCCGTAGTACTTTTGGACGTCTTAGTTTGCTGTTTGCCTTGACGACGCTTAGATTGAACATGTCCTCCTGTATTACCATTACCAAAATTTGCATTCTTTCCCTTAGAGCTCGGCTTCTTCAAGGTCCGGGGTTTTGTCGCGTTTTTTGTTGGTGTTTTGGTAGCTACTTCACCATCATCGTTCCGCATACGTTTCGTTAATTTCTTAGACAAGGATTTGCCAGGTTTGCTGCGCTGGTTTGACTTTGGGCTTTCTCTCGCTAGAATTTCTTGGTTGACATTCGTTGAGATCTGCTCAACAGAATGCTCTGCCGGTTGAGGCTCGCCTTGAGGAGTCTTCGGGCTGGCATCGTACAAGCTATTATGGTCCTCATCCTGCGGTGGAAATGAATCACCGACTTTACGTCGTTGCTCTTCCAGTATGCTCTTTTGATTGTCCGGCTCTTTAGGAAGATTTTCGAATTCTGGGGCACGTTCAATTAGTCGCTTACCATTTCGCCACTGTGCAGAACTCCTCAGCCCAGCTTCAGAAGCGTCTTCAAGCTGTTCCCCTGATTGGTAGAACTTTTCTTCTACTATATGGACAGGAATGCCGGGACACACGCTCGCCATTTGCAGCGTTGATAAGGGCCCGTTGGTCACTTCAACGTGGGTTTCTCTCCTATGTAGCAATTCTGGATGTTGGGCGTCAATAGCACCAAGCTGCCTTAGATTTGATAGCTCGAGCGGCGTTTCTAGAGGAAGTAACGCATTGGCTTGTGACGCCGTGGCTATTAGATGTTCTGGTCCTTCGAGAAAGCAATTACTCATACTGACGCCGTTCATCTGGAGTTGCGAGATGTCAATCCTCTTTTCTGATTGACTGATCGAAGGATATTTAAACGACTGATCTTTTGGATTTAAAGCATCGGCGGGTGGGACAGGTTTTCTCAGATGCTCAATATCTGCCATAATTGGATCAGGCATATCCGAATCGTCCATCCGATCATCATTCGGTTGTGACACATCAATGTCATATACCGATTGACTTGCTCGCAGATGCTCGATATCACGATCTGTATCAGCTGCTAATAACCTTTTGACGCTTTGTGCAGCTTCCAGGTTATCAAAGGCAATTTCGATTGACTTAGTACGCCGTTGGACAGTGTTGATATAACAAGAGCTTTCTGGAATGTGAGACATCCGAATCGAAAGAGCTACTACCGTCCGATCCATTACCGGGCTGAGTTGAGACGACTCTTCCAACGTAGCAACAGTAACATGGCTGATATATTTGATTGGGACATCGATGTATATGGCTGGTCCATTGTCTGACGCGGGCAAGAGGATGACGAGATCTTCGGACTTTGCGACTAAAATGGCTGACTCGTTGTCCGTGCTGTATCTGACTGCCTTCCCGTCCGCTTCCTGGACAAGTACAGCGTGCGCAAATAGTACGTCGGATCTTCTGCAGCTAGGTCAGATAATGGGCCAGGCTCCCGGCAAGACCGACTTACCCTTGAGTAAGAACGTGCTGCGAGTTGAGGTCGTCGATGAAAATCTCAAAGTTAGTAACCCATGCAGCAGTGTGGTGTTGGCTTTTGGGGAAGCCCGCAAACATGTCCATCTCTGCCGGTTCTGGCCAGAAGTCCTTGACGGCAAGACCGGAGGCCAACATTTCGCGGATCATACTACCAGCAATGAGTCGGAGCACTTGGCTCTTGCCATGGGCAAGAAGTCCGCCGAGAGCGCGCCTAATGTTTGCTGGATTAGGGCTTAATGGTAACCATAGGCATATCTGATAGTGTAGACATACCAAGATGTTTCTGCGTCATGGCGTAACCTCGCCTTATTCTCCTCGCAGTCTTTTAGAAGTTCCAGCGCGAGGGATCCCACCTGACAATCAATGAGTACTTAGTCTCTTTCCTAGGACCAAGATTCATACCCATCTTCTCGCGTTTTCAGATTTCTCTATATTCGTGAAGCTCCGAAGCAGCGAGGACAAAACTATACTTCCCAATGCCATCTTCTTCTTTGAGCGCAAAGCTCGTTGGCTTTGCGAAGACAAGGCATTCTCGTATATAGATTCCTAAATAGGTTCAGTTGGCCAGGCCTCAGTTTTCTTCTAAGTGACCTTACCGTCAACAGGCACAGACCTCTTTGATATGCTAGGCAATCTTCGGAACGCTTGAGGATCCCACACAGAATTGCACTCGACCACGTGTCAAGACGGTGGCATAGAGCCTCTCTACCGGCGGCTGGGACATGGTCAATGGCTTCCACAATAGCTTTCACGTCGCTTAAAGCAGTATGCTGTGGCAGATGTAGGTAGGCTTCGATTTCCTTTCTCAATGATTCTGGAACACTGGCCACGGAAGCATCAGTCCCGTTGCAGCATCCTCGAGATCTCAAAAGACTTACACGACAATGCCTGGGTGTTCACGTGCTTCCTCAAAGAATCGTGCCAATCGCAGCAAAGGATTGGACAATGCTCCTGCCATTGGCGTAAACACCTGTTGGTCCAGTACGAGTGATTAGGATTTGATGGTTCAATTTAGGACCTGTGGACCATAATGGTATGAAAAGAAAATGTGAGCCTGGAATAAAGTGAAATCAGATTATCGCGTTTAGACCATGGCACTTTGCATTCACAGTCCGACGGCGCATCAAAGTAAATGGATGGCCGAAGCTAATTTAAGCGAAGTCTCGGCGAGTCATCTTAGGGCTTTTGCAAAGACGATAAACAGGAACATTTACTTTGATATGAAAGACGTTCTACTAACCTGCCACATGCTACTAGAACATCTAAGATAGAGGAGCAACAACCGAAACATGGTCATGCTTTTGTAAGCTCTCGGGTGGGAAGGATGTCGGTGGGGATACTACACTCTAGAAGTTCAAATACCAACCTGCAGAGATTCACAAACTCCATAAGCCATAGCACCAACCGTCTCATCCTGAGTACAAAGTCACTGAACCGTGGTTGGAGCAGCTGTCGCTTCTTCGCTTGACGTTCTGGGAGCAACACCAAGTACCTACTGCCGTGCACCTGCAACAGTCAATTCGAGACCTATCAAGGTTAGCCACACACGAGAAACATATTATCCTGGGTAAGACCGCGGTGTTTTCTCCGTTGAGCGAGGCTTTCCCCTTTTAGTTAGATACGCCTCGCCATTCGAAATATTCAGGTCTGTACAAAGACATGGGCTTTCCGGACTTAGATCGTCGTCTAAGGTGCTTCATCTGAGTATCAAACATAATCATTGTCGAGGCTCTATCAAACCACCTAGAACAGTAGGTAAGACGATACGTGGTCCTCGTGAAATGGAATTTTCATGCCTAGATGTGTTGAAAGAATCATCGCGAATGTTAAGAAAGCGTATCTTATAGAGTGGCCGCTTCCTGGGCCAGTTCAAATCTTGATAATGGACGGCTGGAAACAAGGAAGTGGGACAGAAGGATCTGAAATTGCAGTAGCGATCATGTAGTTCTCCCCATATGCTTGCAATTCCATTTTGACATCTGTCACTCGCGAACCTCGGAACCATATCTCGGTATCTGTAGATATTTGGCCCCAATCTCCAGGATTCTCTTTCGACTGCAGCTGGCTGGAGGGCAATGGAACCTGCACATTTCGGAATTCCAGATCTTTCAGCCATGAGGCCAGTAAAGCTTCGCCAGTCATCTTCACGTAAGCTTCTTTAAGGCACCAGTGCGCATAGAAGTGGCAGAGCTTGGCCTTGATCTCAACGCGGAAGTCAGAGGCCGCGGGTGTTGTGTACCCGCTAATCTCAGCAATCTCCCTGTCTGAAAACACCAGCTCATACGTTTTAACCCAACCTGAGAAACCTCCTTTATCTAATTTGACTGCGGCAAAGTCTTTTTCGAAATTCATTTGCACAACATCCACTCCCATTTTAGTCTTGTGACCTGTGCAGCCTACCATTGCAACCAGAGTGCCATGATGGGAGACATTGAACTCCAATGTCTGGCCGTTGGGATCGGTGGCTTTGTAGCAGGGCTTGCGGTTTTCATCCTCGCTGATAACCGTTTCGGCCCACGACAGATTACACACAAAGGCGATGGCGTGGTGCTTTAGTAGGAACGAGCCCAGACAGAGCTTCGCGTCGCGAATGAAATGGAAGCGGAGTACCTTTGCTTTTTCTTCAGGTGGAAGCCGGTCGAGAGTTGGCTCTACATCCTTGCTTGATCCCCATTCTTTTGTGGATTTTGTGACTTTGCCCGAAGCATCTAATGCCGGCCATCTCTCTTCCACGTTAAGAAGCCAGCGGAAAACCTCAGGTCTCCCCGTCATTGTCTCAATAATTAATGAGGGTAAGGTAAGGTAGATTGATTACTTTACAGTCAGGTAGGTACCTTACAGGTATGAGTACTCTCTAAGGTACCTAAGCACGCTTTAGAATAGAAGGGTCCACCTAGCACTCGACTAAACCTAGCAGTCGGCCAGCCCTATAGGGCTGAAAACCCACGTTTCATATCTTATTGCTGCCAACGTGTAATTCTTCAACATATCAGCAAAAAAAGATGGCAGTCACCCCCCCTACCTCCTTCATACCTTCTGAAGATATAGAACTTTCACAGGAAGAGCGCATAACGCTTGCTCACGCCCGTTGGAACGAGGCTTCAGCAGAAAATCCTTTCATAGCAAAACTCGCTCGTCAATATGAAATATCAAGTAGTACTCTTTCGGATCGGATCGATGGTCGAAAGACTGCTGCTGCACGCAATCAGCAATTTCAAAGACTTAGCCCCGAAGAAGAAGCAGCTATATGTGACTGGATCCTACGTCTTCAGGCTTGAGGCTGGCCTCCTCGTGTGGAGCAAGTACGTTCGATAGCTAAAGAACTACTAATAAAAAAGGGCGACGATAAGTCAGTCGGAATCAATTGGCCCCAGAAGTTCCTAAAACGTCATCCGCAAATCAAAACAGCATATGTTCCTTCGCTTGACACAGAGCGTGCTATGACTCAGGATCACGATATTTTAGCGGGCTGGTTCAACCTTTTTCAGAGTTTAAAAGAAGAGCATGAGATCTTTGCTCCATTGACTACTGCGTACAAGTCTCATGTTCAGCGAATTACTCGGCTTGAGGCCAGCTACTCAATCGGTAAAACGAACTTTCTAGAGATATATCAACAGGCTCGGCATGAAGCAATTACACCACTGAATATCAGAAAGGCATGAACAGCTACAGAGCTTCTTCCGTTCAGCTCAGCATTAGTACCTCAGCACTTTCCTTCTGTTAAGGAATCAGAGCAATCACAGCAGTACAACATTGTCATTTGTTCAACTACGCCTTTCGAGGCTACAGTCACATACATCGATTCCAAAGACGGTTTAGAAGTCGTTCTAACACCTGCAAATACTTTCCAAGTACAGCAGCTTATTAGACAGCAAGCTCTGGACAAAAGAAGAAGAAGCAGCTGATAGTTAAGCTACGGGTCAGGCAGGATCAGGACCAGAAGCAGAGGAATAAGGTGATATCTATAACTGGCCAATCAGGGCGAGGCATGCGTATCAGAAGGGCCCCAAAGAGGTTCTAAATGCTACGTAGTTCACCTAAAACGAATCGTTTCAAGCAATAAAATATGAGATGTGGATTTTCAGCCCTATAGGGCTGGCCGAGTGCTAGGTGGACCCTATAATACCTAGTAATTCATTAGCTCCCGGCTCGGGAAATACAGACGGCTCTCGGCTTAATCGACGCTCCGGCTTTGTTGCATCAATAATCAATCTGTTCGAGAGCGCCCTCTTGCTTGTGGGGGGAATATCTATATCTTTAGAGAAGTTTAAAGGCAGGACGTCGCGTGTTTGATTTCGTTGAGCACTTATCGACTCTAGAAAAGCTGATTTCAGTAACAAAGACAGTGAAACATGACATCGCAAATTACTGCATCACCACAAGCTGACTCCTACAATGGAGATCATGCCATTGTTGCCCTCAAGCGAATAAAGACTCTCGATATCACTACCGAACCCTCTCGCCCGAGTCCCGTGAAACGACACCTTCCCCGTACCTCAGAACAGCGCCTGCTCGCCTCCCTCCAAGAATCCCCCTTCGACCTCCATACCTCCCCCAACGAAACCCTTCAAGCCCTCGGCGGCGGCCCCGAAAACCCAGACACAGTTCTCTACCTGGCTTATGGCTCCAACCTCTCCGCTGAAACCTTCCAAGGTAAACGTGGCATCCGCCCCATATCTCAACTCAACGTCGTTGTCCCAGACCTAGTAATGACTTTTGACCTTGCCGGAATCCCCTACGTGGAGCCCTGCTTTGCCAACACTAAATACCGCACTCAGCCACCCTCCAGCAACACCCCCGAAGAAGAAGAAAAAGGCTCGCAATCCCCTCTTCTCCCTTCCCTCTCGTTCAATAAACACCCCAAATACCATAAAGCCCGCTGGCCCAAAGGCCTCGTCGGCGTCGTCTACGAAGTCACCAAAGCGGACTACGCCCACATCATAGCCACCGAAGGCGGCGGTGCTTCCTACCATGATATCCTCATCTCCTGCCACGAGCTCCCTGCGGGCATCTCCACCGTCCCTGCCCATCCCACGAGCACCCCTTTCAAAGCGCACACGCTCTTCTCGCCCGCACTACCTGGCGGCAGCACGTACAACTCCCGCCCTGACCCGGATTACGCACAACCCTCTGCCCGCTATCTCAAACTCATCACCGATGGCGCAGACGAGCATGTCATTCCCTCAGAATACAAAACTTACCTCCACGAGCTGCAACCCTACACCATAACGACCCAAAAACAACGACTTGGGCAGTGGATTTTTGTTATGACATGGTTGCCCATCATTACGTTTATGTTTTCGCTGACGCGCATGTTTGCGGATAAAAAGGGTAGAAGCCCGAAGTGGCTGGCTGCCTTGACGGGGGCGGTGTTTGGGGGCGTATGGGCGAGTTATGATTACTTCTTCAAAAGGTTGTTTGGGGATGGGGAGAGGACGATTCATGGGGATGAGGGTGGGAGCGAGAGTGGGGAAGTATATAGGGAGGACAGGGTTGGTGGGGAAGGGCAGAATGGGCGAGTCGAGAGTTATGGGGCAGTGGCGAAGAGGGAAGGGGAATATTGTCGATGGGTATAGATATTGCCTCGTTTCGACCATATAGAAAAGTTCACATATATTCACCTCCAGCCAGTGCGTAGTTGCCCTCCCCCAAGCGCCTGCAATGCAATTCAACCCATTGTAAGCCTCGACCCCTTCCACCTCCCCCACATCCCTCTCTTTCACCCCTTCATCCCCCACCCCCAGCCTTCCTCGCCTTACTCTCGTTCGCCCTCTGCTTCCTCGCATCCCTCTTCCCCCTCTCCACCCTCTCCCTCCTCCCCTCCCCCCTAACCGTCTTCCCGTCCCCTAACTCCTTCTCCTTCTTCTCATAAACCTCGACAATCCACTCTCCCTCGCCCTCCCTATTTTTC
>JAABUY010002547.1_pt1 | contig 21445 bp, 38 predicted proteins | sample 5560271 | NCBI WGS metagenome assembly JAABUY01 (sample SAMN10711886, study PRJNA513374) | rock metagenome | isolation source: Antarctica rocks | place: Antarctica: Victoria Land, University Valley | reverse complement strand
CGCAGCTGGGAAGGGTCCTACGGGGAATCCGCCGCGACGCAGGCGCCCTTGAGCGGCGCCTCCGCATCCCCATCACTCTCCCTATACTCGCGTCCATCCCGTCCGCGCTCCGTTCACTCGCAGGCGTCTCCGACCGCGACCGGGTCGCCCTGTCGGCGGCATATGCTGTTGCATAAGTCGGAGCGTTCAGATCGGGGGAGCTTACCTACGGTTCGGGCGACTTCGACCCCTCTTTCTGTTGCTCCCGCTCAGATGTCCGAGACTGTGGCGATTACGCCCTCGTGCGTCTCCCGTCGTCAGAATCGGACCCCTACAGGAAGGGCGTCGATATCATCATCCCCTCGGCTCCGCCCAACGCCCTCGTCGATCCCCTCGCCTTACTCCGTCACCACCTGCGCTTCAACCCCGGGGAACGCAATTCACCGCTCTTTGCGCGGGCCGGCAGCTATCCAGCAGCCTTCCAGAAGGGCTGGTCCGTCGACACTCTGCGGCGATCGATCACAGCCGCCGGCATTGAGGCCAAGCATTTTGGGCATTCGTTCCGCCGGGGCCTTTGCTACATGGGCAAAGCTGTCGGCAAACCTTGGCGACGACGACATCCGCCTCCTTGGTCGGTGGTCCTCAAACGCCGTCCGTCTCTACCAAGAGTCAACGCCCGCACAGCTTGCCGACATCTCACGGGCTACGCTTACGGTCAACCCGTCGGCCCCTACCGGCATTCTCCCGCCAGCGGCTTGCTGGTGGGGGGACGAGTAACACACCCATCCACCTCTTCATCTCGCAACCGCTCCGCGCTGCTCGGCCTTTGGCTTGGCCTGAGGACACGGACGGGATGCGCAGTCTGTATGCATCACGTGCCCGGCGCTCGGACCAGGCGGTGCAGCATTACGGTAGCGAGCCAACAAAGGGTATAAGCTCTGGATACTGTCACGGATCCTGTCACGGACGACGGATCGGATCGGGGGGGGGGGTGCCACAGACTAAGACTGGATGGAACACGGAGTGCCTCTGACTTGTCACTAGAGGTATTGGGGCTGTGACTCAATGAGGTGGACTTTAGACTAGGACTAGAGGTGTGGTACAAGAACCACGGTCGACATATGATCCAGAGCTGGGGCCTCTGAAGAAAGGATCGTATGTGTATATGAGTATAGTATTATATAGGTATGTGTACATGTGAAGGAAGGATTGGAGGTGTATGTGAGTGTTGTTTTGTATAGGTATGTGAGCAACATGATGTTTATATATGGTAAGTGTATTGTACGTAAAATATGCCTCGCTCTCTTAGCGGAGTCTCGGGCTACGTCGAAAACACATGAACACAGGTGCCCATAGGAGAAGACTACCATGGACGCATGCTATCTACTAAATGTTCCGGCTATCTACAGAGTGTGACGTGTCATACAACCTCTGCGGCAACCGACAAGCTCTACTGGGCGACGCTGCAATGACCCCGAGCTTTCTCTTCCTCGCGGCCGCTTCAACATCAGCCCGTCTTTCACATCATTTACGATATCCCCCTTTCGTTTGCTGACGACCCGAATGCCGAAGACCCAGCTGTAATCCGCTGACTTGCACGGGACCTCATTCCCACCCATAATGCCTGCGCTATCCGCCGGACCCTTTTCGCGCTTCCATCCGAGTCGTCGAGCAATCCAGCTTGAACTTGACATTTCTAGGTTGATTGACCTGCACATACTGCCATTTTCTCATTCACCAGATCATCCCGGTCCATCGCTATCCATCACGTATCAGAACCTCCGGTCCACGCCCGACATATCCACCTGCGGCCCCACCGGCACCCCATGCGGCGAGCCCATCTCCAACGAGCTTCCCCCGCTCATCAGCCGCATCCGAGCCTCACCCTCACCCACGAACTCACCTAAAAATAGCCAGTCGTCTGATCTTGGGGCGTTCCGCATCCTGGATAAACAACTTCGATTCCGCCGCCTCCTTCGTCAGTGCCAGATGCCTATCGTTCCTCTCCGTCCAGAGAGACGCATCGGGGATAGCCCGGGCGATGAGGCGGGTGATGTATGGAGTGGAAGGGTCGGTGCGGTTGGAGGTGTGTTTCTCGGGGTCGAGGGTGGGCGAGGACGAGGTTGAGATGGGGGAGGGGAGGTAGGGGTAGGCTAGGACGGAGAGGGTTAGGAGGATGAGGGTGTTGCGCCAGGCGGGGGAAAAGAAGGCTAGGGATGTCAGCGATACTATGAATGGGACACGTGACAAAGAGGAAGGGAAGGAGAATAGCATGACGGTCCGCCTGATGTGCGGGGGTCTGACGGGCGGAAATCAATTTACATTCATGGGTGTTGTAGCTCGAATCCTCGGCAGGGTCATCATGATGCTCGCCATGTTTGGCTCGGCGGGGTAAGCTCGTCGAAATTGCTCGAATTGGAGGAGCTCGGGAGAGTGTGATCCAGCGGCTGGTACTTGTACGTAGCGACATGTATCGGAAGATGACGAAGGGTATGAAAACTGTCAGTGAGACTGAGCAGTCATTGGCTCCTTGACGCAGACTCGGAAAGCTCCGGTCGATAACCGGGGTTTGCAGGTGTGGCATTTTCAGCGTGGCGGCGGGATCTTCTTGTGCGTTTGGGCCGTGGATCACTGCATGCATGGTCATGTATCACTCTCAGCGCTTCAGTGAGTTTGACACACACTTATGCTTTTCCCCGCGATTTTCAGTATGTGCGTTTTAGGAGAGACGAAGGATTTGACATGTTCCCACCCAAGGAGCTCCCGGCGACTTTTGCCGTGCCAATTTAACTTGGACGCGACTCTACCTTTCCTTCTAACTCCAGATTGTTATGTCCTTGTTAACCATGTTTGTGTAGCGCCCCGCTCCCACCTGCCTCGAATCCTCGGTGTGAATAGCTCAAAGCAATCAGTACACTATCATCAGCTTCTCCCGGATCCTGCATCCCTCAACGGAATACACCGACGCGATCTCCCACCTTCCCAAGAGGTGATTTCCCCCGCCGAATCGTTTCGTCTGCTGACGTCAGGCTTCACTGTCAACTCGACACTCAAAGATTCGTTACCGGACGGGAAGATGCAGGCCATGCAGAGCATCAAGTGTCAGTCCCTGACCATCAGCTCCACCGTTTCATGCTGAAGTCGGTGGAACACAGGTGTTGTAGTAGGAGACGGTGCCGTCGGAAAAGTCCGTCTCGTTATCTCATTCTCCCAAACCCGCTGACGGATGAGACAGACATGCCTATTGATATCGTACACGACAAACTCCTTCCCCGGCGAGTGAGTCATCCCCGCAGTGTCAACACTCCCCCACCTCCACCTCAACCGCTCAGCTCCCTTCTGGAGCAAGAGCAGCTTATATTTCTGTCTAGATACGTCCCAACGGTCTTCGACAACTACTCCGCATCAGTGCTCGTCGACGGACGGCCGGTATCGCTGGGATTGTGGGACACAGCAGGACAGGAAGATTACGAGTGGGTCAACCCTTATCAGACCTCTTCCTTCCGCTGCACCACCTCAGCTACGGCCGAGATGGATATCTCTCGGGGCGAGTCAGAGAAGGCAGCCATTGATGCTCGTGTAGCCGATTACGACCTTTATCATATCCTCAGACCGACGTTTTCCTCGTTTGCTTCTCGGTCGTTTCCCCGCCTAGCTTCGAGAACATCAAAACGGTGCGTGCATCCGTCGGGATCCCTTCACCGCTGACGTAGTATCGCAGAAAGTGAGCATTCGCCTCTTGGCTGGCTCTGTCCCATGTTTCCCGAGGGATCTACATCCGAACAGCGAAGTCGGAAGGGGAGGCAATCGCTCCGAAAACAAGCTCCATCCGCTTCCCCTCTTGACCACTTTACACGCTCACTATTCCCTTGTCACCCTCCTCTCGGCGCCGTACTCGCTCAGCACCGTGACAGATCTCCTCCCAGAGCCCGGCTGACTATCTCAGTGGATCCCCGAAATAGCGCACCACGCCCCGGGCGTCCCTCTCATCCTAGTCGGCACCAAGCTCGACCTCCGGGAAGACCCGGTCACCCTCCAAAGGCTGAAGGAACGGCGCTTCTCACCCGTCACTTATCCTATGGGGATGGCTTGTGCGAGGGAGGTCGAGGCTGTCAAGTATATCGAGGCGAGTTCGAAGACGTGAGTGATAGGTTTTCCATGCTTGTTTGCCGGTGCAAGGGGGAGGGGGAGGGAGAAGGGCGCAGGCAGATTACGTTGAAATGGGGAGACGTCGGACGAAAAGCCAGATAAGGCCTAGGGGGAAGGATGACCTGACGATGAGATTGATGAGACACAGGGCGGATAGCGACCGAAACGATGGGGATCTGCAGGTGCTGACGAGAATTCGTTCAGCCAGAAAGGTCTGAAGAGCGTGTTCGATGAGGCGATCCGAGCCGTCCTCGCCCCACCCGATCGATTACAAGTCGCGGCGAAAAAGAGGCAGAAGAAGTCGTGTGTCATCCTGTAGAGCTAGAGAAGCGGGGGAATGGAATCGAGGTAGGGATAGAAGAGGACGATTTTGGAGGTGATGCTGGGGCAGAAGGAGGGGTGACGCATATCCAATAGGAGGAAGACAATGGAGGACGGGGAGGTCTGATTTGCGCATTGCGAGAGGTGCATTCTGTAGCTACGACATCATTGTCTTGTCTAGTTCCTCTTGGGTGTCATGATCATAGTTTGCTCGCGCGTCGGCACAAGCCGTCGGTTCCAGGCGGATGTTAGGTCGGCCCCTCACGCCGGGTTTTCGCCGCTTCGCGTACTCGATCGGAAGCACTCTTGATCTTCCCCTGCGCGTGCGTCGCTGCTCGAGTGATGCCGCCCTACATCACGATTGGTCAGCAGCATCCTCGTAAACACATTCGCTCTCCGGCCCCTCTGTGTCTCCACGAGCTCCTCTGTTCGGAGGAGTCTCCTCACCCGCGCCTCTTCCACAATACATGACGATCACGATCTCAGGGAGACTGATGATTGGTACAGTCCCGACTCACCTTCCCGACCCAGCCCCTCTGCGTCAACCACCCGACCAACCTCGGTGTCCAAGCGACAGTCAATCCCGCTCGTAACGGCAGTAAAGCAGTCTTATGAATCGCATAAGCCAGCGCGATTTCCGCCCACATCGTCCTACTCCCATAACCCCCACCCCGACGCCTCTTCTTCTCGACCCCACTCATCCCTCTCACCTCCTCTTCACTCTTCCTCTCCGTCTCAAGCCTCTTCCTCTCATCCTCCTCCTCCAAACGCACGGTTCCGTCGGCGCCATGGGCGGAGAGGCGGTATTGGTGGAGAGCAGAGGCGATGAGTGGCGTTATCCGTTCTGCCCCGAGAGTATGCACGGCCAGGAGGACGAGCGAGAAGTCGAGTGCCGAGAGGAGGAGGTACATCCCCAAGGCCCACCAGCCGTAACGCTTGGTTAGGAGTCTGAAGCGGGCATACGCGGTGGTAGGCTCGGGTTCGGGTTCGGGGGGTGGTGTGGGGAGAGGGAGATTTGGGGAGGTGGGGGTGTGGGGGATAGTGGCTGGAGGTGGTGGGGCAAGGCGGGCGGTGGTGAAGTGTCGAAGGGCGAATTGTGAGCGGATGTGAGATGATGGAGGGAGGCGAAGTGATTGGTAGGGGAGGGAAGCGCGTGAGGAGGAGGATCGAAGGGAAGCGATCGAGAGGTAGCGTGAGGGCCCGGCATGGTCCAGAGTGAGCGAGCGTGATGCCGGTCGAGCAATGCGAGCGATGGTTGACATGATGATTGGGAGTCCTGCGGGATCAGTGAGTTGAGAAGAAGAGGAGAAGAAGAGGTTTTGATGGGGAACGATGCGAGAAGCAGATGTCTAGAAGCCGATGCACACGTTGAATGTCCGATGTTGGATTTCAGCCGCCTTTGTATAGGTGTTTGAAGACGGAGTCGAAGTATGATGAAGGGGAAGCGGCCAACTAGGCCTGCTGGCTAATAGATAGGTGGTATGTACACACGCCTTTCAACATCCGGCAAGCGGTCGTGTGTCCGGATAATTCCCAACAATTACCCGACCAGTGCCTACTTCTACGTTCTCATACGTCCCCGACAGTACCTTTGACGTTGGACCCTCTTTGCCTATCAATCGCCACCTTCGGCCACGATCGCCAGTCGTGGGAGTTGGACGTCGGGCCTTATCACTGGTCGGCAACGATGAGCGCGTGTTTGTGGACTGGGAACCTGGTGAGTGGGTCTCTGAATATGTCCAATACGTCCTGCAAGCTGGCAATGCTCTAAGTACCTGTTTCTAAGAGCTTTCAACGGAAGACAATGACTATGATAACACTTACAACAAGGCTCATGAGAGACACTCTGAGCTGGCTGATGTGATTCACAGGGTGCGTTATGTCAAGGACGATTTCAAGTCGTTTGAGGTGAACCAGACCGCAGATAGTGTCCACGGATTTCTTTCAGGATTTGACCCTGAGGAGAACTAATATTGCTGAGGTGGGGAACAGGCGGATTGGCAGGATAACATGGTAGACTGATCATGCACTATCTGAAAGTCAAACGTGTGACTTTGTCAATCTTTAGCCTCGGAAGATTTTGCCGCCATGACATGACCATTTCATCTGTGAAAGCTAGGCAATGTGGTCCATTGGCAGTCTGCCGAGATGACATATTGCCTCAGCTGCCGCAACGCATCCAGATCCCCGCAATTTTTTGCAGAGATGACAATCAGAGATGACAATCTTTCTCAATACTGATTGAATCTGGCCAGATCAGAGATGGTCCAGAAATAGTCCTTGCAGGCCGTTGCATAGGCAATCTATGTGTAAGATCAGGACACATGAAATGGATCATACCGGGAAACCTATGACATTCACAGCTGGTATTTCAGTGCCATCCTGGAATCACACGCAAAGAAAGTGACTCTGGATTTAGCTGTTGAAGCTAATAACAGGAGCGATTTTATGAAATTGGACAAATCTCTGATCATCTGAGATTCATCGTGCTCCGTGAGACTGATCCTGGGACGATCCGAGTTACATTGGTAGGGGTATATTTGATCAAGAAGCAGAAGTCAAACGCGGTTCTTGGGTACCGACAAAGAGGGACCCACGAGTATGGCTTCATGACTCACACAGTCATGAACGGATCAACTCTTATTGACATAATTCACCGGAAAGTGGAAAATGTAATCTCACAATCACAAATCTAGCTTGATCACCCCGACCCCCTCACCCAAGAATCCCGCAATGACGACCCATCCCTGCTTCCTCCCTCCATTCCCCTCCGGGTCAATCCCAACGATCACCGCCGAGCTAGCACTCCTCATCCACCCTCCATCGTCCTCCACCAAGACCTTCTTCTCCCACCCTCCTGATTTAATGCGCTTGACGGTCCAGACGACCCATGGGTTCACACCGTGCGGATCGCGACAAGTCTTGTCGAGGTCGATGCCCCGCGTCAAGCCGGGGAGGATGTAGGCGGACGCGTTGCGCTGGGGCGTGGCGAAGTTGTCGTGGTAGTAGGATGGGTTATCGAGGGTGGGTGTCGAGTTGGACTCGATCGATCACTGATAGTTTGCCGGACGGGAGGGCGGAGAGACGTGATATGACACCGCCTGACGCGTCGACGAGCATGATCTCCCCGTCAGGACCCCATGCTAGACCATTCGCATTGTGTTCCTTCGCCAGGACAGTCTCCACCTGCACTTCCCCGGTCGAGGTCAAGTCGACGCGCACAACGTTATCGTCCAGCTCGTCCATCTGAGGTTAAAAACCTCCTCGAGGGTCCGCCAACCGTGCTTTTGAGTCAAGTGATCGTTGGTGACGAGGAAGCTTGTTGGACCAAGGGAGAGGATGTCGTTCGGGCTATATATCTCCGGATGAATCACGGTCCGGACGTGTGGAGCGGATGGGGGATTGGACTGGAGATTGTGATGGAAGATCTCGATGCGAGGGGCGTTGACGCAGTGAGAAGTGGTATCGTCCTAGCAGGAGGCCGAGGGAATGTGGTTTACGGCGTGGATGTATAGGTCGTCGGGGTGGGAGGGGTCGAGGAAGGTGCCAATCCCGTGGGTGACAAAGGGGTCGGGCCAGCCTTCGATCACTAGCCTCTCAGCCTTCCATGTCTAGCTTCGCCCTCAGCTCAAGTCATTCCCCGTACAGGACCAACACTCACCTCTGTATCGATGACAAACAACCCCCCATCCGCGATCCTCGCCCCATCCGGACGATCAAGCGTCAACAGCGGCGGCCACCACCCCCACCGTCCCTCCGCATTCCCCTGACAAGCTGTATAGATCTTCCCTCCAACCAGCTCCAGGTCCTCGCACTGCTTGAGCGAGTCGAGCATCAAGAGCTCGTTATCCGCCGCGAAGGAAGGAGCTGAGCGGAGATGAGAGCGGAAGACGCCAAAGACGGAGAATCGGGAGTGGAGGAAGATGGCGGTGGGCAGGAGAAGGGCCGGGGAAGAGGATGAGGAGGGCGTTTCGACGAGATGCCATTTTGAAGAACACAGCGGGTTTCGCATCGTGGGTCGGACCAGGAAATGAATTGGAGGGATTAATTATAGCGTAAGTCTCGTTCAGAGATTTCGCTTGTCAGCAACGTTGTCGGAGCCGAAAATGACGGGAAAATTGGGTGCTAGGCTAGACCCCTGAAAGAAATGGGATGGGGACTAAGGGGCGATCACCTCCGAGTGTGGTCTAGGGTCTCATCGGGCGACAAATACCTCAAATCCGTCGGACCTCGCCTATCCAAGGCGTGATCAGCATGCTCGGACCCGACGGCGAGCTCGCAAACGTCTCGTTCCGGATTGGCGCGGCCTTGGTGGAGTGGGAGAAACTACATGGGGAGAAGGAGAGAGCGTAGAAAGTAGCTGGGACCATCAGTGATACCTGGCTGGAGTCTAGTGCTTGCGCTTGCATTGCGTTTGATGTGGTAGGGATTCGCATGCATCGATTAGAGGATACACATCGCATTCGTCGGACTCGCTACTCCACCACTACCGTCGCGTCAGTCATCATGCTCACATAGTCGGGTAGCTTCGGTACAATACTCACGGCACGTTGAGCGGACTCGCCGTGAAGAAGAAGCTCCACCTCTTCTCCCTCGCGCAGACCTTCGACAATCTCTCGAGGTCGAGGAGTTCCGCAATCGGACATCCAAATCCGCCGAGGATATACTGCTAGCTTCAGCCTCCATTCCAGGGAGATCCACAGTTCAGCGTCGATTCCAGGGAGATCCAAATACCTCATGCAAGCTCCATTCGATGAATGCTACCCACCATCAGTAAGAACGACTGAAAGGAAGGAGGGAGACAGACGTTGGACCTCGAAAGAAGGGCAGTCCCCACCAACAGCAGCGAATTGGTTCTCCCACATCCACTTTAGGACCTCCATATCACAAGCCACGCCCGCGAACCGGATCGGCCGGCGGAGCGCCACGTCCTTCTTATCCGCCATCGAAAGCGTGTTGAACGTCTCGGTATATCCTTCTCATCAGCTTCGAAGGGGGACATGACATACCAACACGGATAAGCAGGATATCACCAGGCTTCAACTCTGTTCCTTGCGCTTTGCGACAGGCTTCGAGGTCGGCTACGGAGATGGGGTGGGTGTCTTGCGGGTTGTAAGGCTTGCCATGCTGTTGGGCGAAGGAGTAGTAGTCGAGGAGGACTCCTCGGCCGGCTATTCCAGCTTCCGCCATGACTTGCGTCCCATCAGACTACGTCTCACGCCTCATACTCGCTGTAATACTGGTACGTACCATGGATGCCGTTCCGTAAGGATTTGCCAGACATGACCTCCTCCGGCGTCACCCCTTCCTCGAATCTTCAGCATCGCACCGCTGGATGGGACCACAAGCTTACCGTTATAGAAGACCTTCAGCTCCTGATTCCCATAATGTCTCAGTCCGTCCCTACCCATCAATACTCACATCAGCCCTCGCCTTTCAAAGAGGCGTGGAGAGATGGACAGACCACTGTGACCCGCTCTGAGTATTGAAGTGTAGTACATCATCATGCACAGCCCTTGGGGCCTTGCTCATTATACGATGTTCGAAAGGTTGGCGATCGAAGTTTGGGACGGTGGGGAGGTCCATTGACCAGCTACACCCAACTATCAGTCAAACGCATTGCGGGTGGGGTTGGGGTCCACGCACTTGATGGTGACCCGCTCCCCGAGTTGGATCTCGGATTTCGCATCGAGGATCCGGTCTTTTGTCAGGAAGTTCTGAGCATGTCCAGCGGTGTCAAAAAGCCGAAGCAGCTGTGGATGGACTGACCAGGGTGCCTAGTTCGTCATCCTCTCCCCACACACCCCATGCCGAGTGGGCAGGGTACTCAGGCTTGATGGGGAGGTCGTCGTACTTGGGTATGGATACCATGTTGGGTGATCTGCCCGTGGGCGAGGGGTCAGTGGGACCACGAGTCAATCGACGATTTGGGAGAGGGGGAGGGAAAGAAGGTGATGTCGTGAACGCGCTGCGCTTCAATCTGGTTCACCGAAGCTATAGGCGCGGGATAGAAGGCGAGATGGACCGTGGAATGCGGAGTCGGAACGGTCGAGGAATGGTCACCGGTTCGGATGAGCCGACCGGCGGGACGGGCCGTGGTGAATCTCTCGTATAGACTCTCTCTTTTCCACGAGTAACGATCCGATCGAGTGACTGATCCTCTCGGATCGACTGGTGCATAAGATGTGCAGACGAGCACGGGACAACTATACTCCATACATCACCGTGACATCCTGCTACTTGACGTCCACAGCCACCGGTCTCGACATCATATCCTGCTTTCTCCTCTCCAACCCTTTGACCGTATAAACCCCATGTAAATCCCCATGACTCCTGCGCATCACCCAATCCTCACTCGTCATCTCCTCCTCCTCCCTCTCCGCCACCTTCACCTCATCAATCAACCCACCCTTTAATCTCCTCAACACCACGTCGTCCTCGGGTCGTGAGAAGTACACCAAGCTATTCCGGGTCACCGTCGCTTGTTCCCCCATGGGCGGGACTACTCTATGGACGTTCGATTTGAGAATACCCGCTGTGAATTTGACCATGGCATCTCCGAGGTTCACGACGCATGATCCCGGGATGGGACGGACATAGACCCATTCATTCGTATCGGGTGTCCGGATCTGAAGCCCGCCAAGCCAGTTGAAGAGGATGGTGATGGATCCGAAATCGGTATGCTCACCTCGTGCAGCCCGGTCGGGGTCGAAGGTAGTCGGCGGGTTTTGGGTGAAGCGGACGTGGTCCCCGGAATGGGAGGTTAGGCGGTGCAGCGAGGCGAGGGTATTGGGTGGGAGTTGGAGCTGGCTGTTGAGGAGGGAGAGCATGAGGTCGATCACGGTCCGACAATGGCGGGTGTATTTCTCGAAGAGGGGTTGATGGGCTAGGATCATGGGGTGGCAGGCTAGGCGTTCACGATTCCCGAGGACGTCGTCTTTTCGAAGCTGCCGGGACTTAGCGAGACGACCTGTAGACAGTGGACAGCAGTCAAGGTCGAAGGTGACTCACGTTGTAGCTCTCATTCCGCATGTTGACATCGCGCTCAGCGAACTCCTCATACCGATACGCGTAAAACTGATGCAACTTCTCCCTCCCATACTCCTCCTTGACCGCATTCGAAAGCTCAAAGAACTCCTTCTGGAGCACGTTCAGCTCTTCCGCTTCCGAGACCATTCTCTCGCCCAGCTGTGACGCATTCATGTCGAGGTAGAAGAATCCGAGGTTCTTGCACGCATCGAAGAAAGTTTCCGATTCAACGGGGGAGGCCGATTCGAGCTTGGCGAGGGAGATGGAGACGAGTGGGGCGGTGCGGAGACCTTGGGCGAAGGGAGGGAGGGTGTGATGGGAGGTGAGGTGAGACATGGTGGTGGTGATAGCTGGACGGAGGTAGATGGGAGGATGAGGTGAGGTATGGGGTCCACACCGAGCAAGGGGGTGGAGGTCATATGACATGGTTGGGATCTTCGGGCCGGTCCTGCGGCTAAACGTAGAATTTCTAGCACAAAGGAAAACGGAATGGCCACCATGCTTCGCTTTAGATACAGTAGATCTTTCGCTCAAAGACTTCCGCTCCACGCAGCGCGTCGATACGTGGGACTGATGAGCACGTCCCTCTTCAGACCTCGTCTCTCTCAAAACCCCGTCATGGGCTTCTCATCAAAGACCCGTGCGTATTCCCGTTATCCGGGCAACGGGCACGCGTCGTGGCCAATCCCCGTTCTTCTGCCCGCCTCCTTCCGCCGTTCTTCCTCCCCTTTCTCCCCTCATTACCTCTTCCTCGTCTCACTCTTCCTTTGAGTAATTCCATCCGCCCATCATGCCGCCCAACGCATCAAAAGAGCTGGAGAGCATCTCACTCCGCGGTGAGAACAAGACCGCCGTGATCATAGGCGCCACGACCGGTATCGGTGCTGCCGTCGCCCGGTTATACGCCAAACTCGGTTGTAGTCGTGTCATCGTCTTCGGTCGGAACGAGGCGAGGGGTGAGGAAGTGTGTGAGTCGATGAGGGGGATCGCGCCGGAGAAGTCGGAGTTGAAGGTGGAGTTTGTCAAGGGGGATGTCTCGTGAGTCGACTCTTCCTTCTGACTGGAGTGGGGAGGTTGAAGGACGGGGCAGGTATGTCAAGGGAATGAAGGCGGCTGCGGAGGGGATCGAGAGCGCTGTAGGGTTGAAGGGGATCGATTATTTCGTAGGGAAACTCTCCCTGCAGCTTAGAACTGAGAGCTGATGGTGACTTCGAGGTGATGTGCCAGAATGGACCGCCCACAGGGATCATCACGCCCAACGCTGACGGGTGAGGATGTTCTTCCCCCTTCTATTCCTGCTGACGCAGTCGTCATCATCCAGCGAAGGCGTCGAGTTCGCCATTCAGACCCTCTCCCGCTTCGCCCTCACCTACCTCCTCACCACACACAATACCCTCGCCCCCAACGCAGTCGTCATGTCCATCTGCAATACGGGCCAAAACCTCGACGGGCTGGACGTGAAAGATCTCTCGTTGAAGGGGAAGCGGTACCAGGGGAAGTATAAGGCTTCTTTGGCGCTGGATCAGTCGAAAAGGGATAGCACGGTCCTGGATGCGTTCTTCGAGGTGGGTTTCGCGGCGTCGAGTTGAGCGAGCTTTGAGCTGATATGGAGCAGGAATTCAACACTCGTTACCCTCAATACCGATACTTCAATGTCTTTCCAGGTGCGCCGGTGACCCTTCTTTACCGGTGTCTATAGCTGACAAGGGAATCATTCGCAGGCCTGGTCCGATCCGAGTTGTTCACCCTCGACGCCTTCCCAATCCCGCTCCGATGGGTCGTGTCACTCGGTCTCAAAACGATGGGAGTCGCCCCGGCGGACTACGCCAATGTCCCAGTCTACGTGAGTATAATCTGATTGGCCGTGCTGAACCCCAGATCGCGGTGAGCCCGGATGCTCCGAAGCAGCTGGGACCTGGAAAATTCTTTGACCATAAGCTCATGCCCAAAGTCCCGGGTGCATGGGCGAAGAATCCAAAGAACAGGACGGAGCTATGGGAGAAGCTCAAGGAGATGATCGGCGAGACGTGAGGGGGTTTGGTTGAGGGAATTCGGGTACCCCTGATTATGCCCCGGAATCGGCCGATCGGCCGAGAGGCGGTAGATTTGTTGATAATCTATGCCTATGCATTCACAATTTACAACAGATTATGAGGGCTAATGTGTCTGAGGTACCTGGTCTGGATCCAGAGCCAAGCATGACAAGGAATCGAGCAAACGAGGTCGGAGGTAGTGGCTTGGTGAGACCATCAGCAAGCATAGAGGTGGTTCTGACATACTCAAGTGAGATGACATCTCGCTCAACTAGCTCGAATAGTGAAAGCGGATGTCGATCTGCTTTGCTCGAGAAGCGACGTGGATACGCTCGATCATTGGCGAGCTTGGCTTCAACACAGCCACCACCCTATATGACGATCATCAAGCCTCGATCGCAATCGCACTAAATCCAATTGGCCACACTCGAGCAAAGCAGATCGATATCCGCCTTCACTATTGACGCGAGCTAGTTGAGCGAGATGTCATCTCACCTGAGTATGTCAGAACCACATCGGAGGTCTTACGCCGCACACAGGTGGGGGGAAATATAAAATTTACGTTGGGATGGGGACACGGGTGATGGCGGGATGGCAGAATGTGAAACAGGTGGGTGGTCTCGTCCGTCCTGCCTGAACTCTTGCCCCACAAATCCGAACTCCAGCTGACGTTTGCACAGCTCCGTTTCCAGAAGCACGGCAAAGCATGCGGCGCGACCTTCGACCCGGTGTACAATTGGCAGGCCGGACCCGAGATGGTCAAACTGTCTCTGCTCGTCCTGCTCGATGGGAAGGCGATGATATGGATGAGTGGGAGTTGGAGGTGCTGGGGGAGACTTGGAAGTATGTGACGATCCTGCCGAGTGAGTCGTGCTTCGCATTGTTGACGATGCCTCTTTCATCTCCCCCGCCTCACCACGTTCAATGTCCTTCTGGCATACTTTGTGTACCACGCTCTCGACACCGACCCCCCCCCCCCCTCCCGTGCTCTCGCAACGCTCGAGCGACTTCTGCCCTAACCATCACCGCCACGCCGACGAACTCGACCGCGTCGCCCGTGCAGACCCTCACGTCCAATTCTTCGACTATCAGGGCCATAGGGCGGAACGACTCATCCGCCACGAGGTCTTGCAATCGATGTACCCAGCTGAACCGCCGAGTGATGCGGAGATAATGGACCCGAAATATGATCATACACCCCCGCCGTATCAGCCTTGAGTGGTGGATGAGGACGAGCTGTACTTTTATGATACATGGAGAGGGAAGCTGTAAGACTGTAAGCGTGAGACTACTGTTGTTGGTGAAAACTCGGGAGCTGAGAACATGGTCGGCGAAAGTTCGGGACTCCAAACTCACCCTATGTATCTTAAAATTCGGTACTATGGAAGAACGGAGACTGTGGCTTGAGCATGTCGGTAGGACCGGTTAAAGTCGCTCTGGCCGTTGTCCCGATCTTTCGCCAAACGTCTTCCTCACCCTTCCATCGTCATTCCTACACCCTGACCCAAGCCGAGGCACCCGATCATCGTCAATAATGGGGATCGACTCTGCTCAAGTCAATCGCTCCCTCGGCACGATCCGTACAGAGCTCGAATACCTTCGCGACTCCGGCGTCCTCTCACCTCCTCAATTCCAATCGATTCTCGCTCAACTCCCGGTGAGTCCCTTCCCTATTCCAATCTAGCTTTCATCCATGCGCAGCTGTTTCTGGACCTGCTGAGTCACGACTGATGGGTCGCCGTAGCAAGATGGTCGACCATCGCAATATGTAGACCCCCGCTACTCCGGCGGGCAGATGGGTTCCCAACCCCCACCATTCCAGCAGATCGCGCAGGACGCTCAGAATCCCCAGAACCCAGCACATCCAAGCCATCCAAGCGTGAGTCCTCCTTTCACCCGTATGGTCATACTAGGATGGAGGGAGGTGCTGATGATTGGGGGCGACCGTAGCATCATCAGTGGGCACAGGGTATGGGCGCGAAATTCGGGAATGCGATAATGTGGGGTGCGGGAGCGACGTTTGGGGGGGATATGGTGAATGACGCTTTGAAGCATTTCTAGGTGGGTATGCCTCTCGTTCTCGCTCGCGGAGTTAGGATGGGGGATGAGTGTGCGATTCGATTGAGATGATGGGCATGTATGAGTGCTGGACAGTGGTGCTTTCAACGACATTGGGCACTTGGTCATCACGGCGATTTCTTCCTCCCTTCTGACCTACGCTGCTTTCCCTTTCCCCTCGCCTCTCTCACCCTTGAATGCCTGCGAATCAGGAGCGGGTTCGACGCAAAGGCTTGCGAAGCGGCAGACGGCTTGCTTGTCCTCGGCTTGCTTGTCCTCTCATCGCTCAGTCGAGACGTAGCCGTCCAGATTAGGCTTACCCCTCCATCGCCAGATCTCCGTAGCCGGACAAACAATACTCACCTCACCTTTCGACGTTTTTCGCTGAGCCTGTAGCCTGGAAGAGCTGGCGTACTGTCTTGGCGCTTCTTGACGTGGCTTTCCGCGAGCGAGAACATGCTGATGATCGTGAACGCTTGCTAACAACCGTCAACGACTTGGTGGCAACCTTCAACAGTACAAGGTCCACAAGACGACACGAGCAGCTAGGCTACTGATGTTCTACGACTCCTGAGTATGCATGAGCCATGCGGTCGTCAACACGTTGTCCCTCGAGGATTTCATGAGCCAAGGGATTCCGGAAGACTGGTCGCGAGTGGGATAGCCCAGATCGGGCTTCTCGTCGCGCTTGGCGTGTGGTACACGGCCTCATGTGCTTGGTAAAATACGAAAGGGTTTGGCCTTCGGTCAGAGTGCGATTTCAGCAGCCATCTATGACAGGAGCTCCGGAAGCGGCGACCCGTGGATCCATCGGATCTCGGACAAGCGGTTTTCGCCGCTCATCCCTCCTGCTGCCCTGTGTCTGCGCAAAGTGGAGGTCAAGGGATTTCCCCGGGCCGGAAAGTCCGGCGTCCTTTCCGACGAATCGCCTCTCACCCGAACAGCAATCCTTCAACCCGACGATCGATAAACTATCAGCCCTTCCCTCACAATGACTACAACGCAAACTCAGACGGCCTCGCAGACGCCTACGCTCGTGCTCAAACCCCAGACGCTCGAATATCAGCCCATCCACCCTACCTTCGGAGCGGAAGTCAAAGGCGTCGATTTCTCGAAGCCCATCTGGGAAGACCAGATGGATGAGATCCGCCAAGCACTCGGTAAACACGGGATGCTCGTCTTCCGGAACACGGGAATGACGGACGACGAATACGTCGCGTGGGGTTCACGATTCGGGGAGATCGCGGAGACCCCTCAGAGTCGGCGGTTCTCGGCGAAGAACCTGGGGGATCCGAGTAATCTCTACCTCGATGGGAGTATTGTGAAACCTGGGGAATTGAGATGGTTCATGGCGAAGGAGACGGCGTTGTTCCATGTGGATACGTCGTATGATGCGAGGAGGGTCCGGTTGACCTCCATCATAGCGAGGGAGTTACCGCCAAAGGGGACGGGCGGGCCTACCGAGTTTGGGGATACTCGATCGGCGTACGAGGATCTCGACGAGGAGACGAAGGACCTCGTCGAGGACAAAGTCGGCGTTCATTCCCACTTCCACTCCCGCCGAGTCGCGCTACCCAATTTCCCGACCTTCGCCGCGCTGGACCCATGGAAGTACCCGATGTCAAAACACAGCATCGTAGTCAAGCACCGAGGGTCCGGGCGGAAGAACCTCTACATTGCGAGCCACCTGCACCATATCGACGGGATGCTCGAAGAGGACTCCTCGAAACTCATCCTCCGACTACGCAAGAAGGTCGAGGAGGAGAAATACGTCACCAAGGTGTACTACGACCAACCTGGCGACGTGGTGATCTGGGACAACACCGCGGTGGTCCACCGGGCGGGCGGGAATGAGGGTGAAGGGTGGGCGGGGAAGTACCGGAGGGATCTGAGGAAGTGGATGGTATTTGATAATACACCGGAAGAGTGGGGGCATAATTCGAGGGACTCGAAGAAGTTCTTGGCGGGGTCCGTGATTCAGGCGAAGCATGACGAGATCTATGGAGAGGGACAAAAAGTCGACTTCGACTTTGATGAGGATTGAAGGGGTGCTGTGCGTCGTTTGTCTTGGCTGAGCAACAGCGTGCTGACGGGAGAATCACTCGGACAGTCTGTTTTACATCTTAGTCGCCAAAGGATGGCCGGCTCACTTTGGTTTTTGGATGTCTCGCATGCACCCGCTTCTTGGCCGTACGGTGGGTGCCCGGAATGTTGGATCCAAGGGTTTGATCCCGTCAATTTGGCCTATCCGATAACGAGTGTTCAATTTCCTCGGAATACGAAATGGACGAGTTCAAAGAGGAGAGGAGAGGAGGCTGACGGTATCCCTCTGACGGTATCCCTCTGACGGTATCCCTCGACCGTTCTTGTAATATTCAACGCGAACGAGGCCGGCAGGAGACTGTATTGACGTAAGGCTCTGGGAGGCAGTTGCCGTGAAATCTCACCAATCTCCTCATACAATGGGCTCCCGCGGAACCCATCGCACCTCCAAACACATCGATTGACTGAGTACCGAAAAGGAAACTACTTGGACCTCCGTCCCATCTATTCAATCGTGGTTTAACTGCGCAATTTCGACGTCGCCAGACCGCTCAATGTGCTGGACCTGGGCTGCCATTTCCTCCTCATCCGCGACGACGAGCTCCTTGGGTCCCATCCCTTCGCCGGATCCGAATTCTGATACCCATAGATCAGTCATCGTTAATGAAGAAGTGCAAGAAACGGGGACGTACGGTCGACGACGGTGCTTTTGAATTTGCGAGCGGAAACCTTGTTGGCGAAGAGGAGGGATATCGCAAAACCGCGGTACTTGATTTCTGGGAGGCGGGAATAGCAGTAGACTATGGAGAGAACCGCAGCTCCCAGGTAGAGCAGAGCGCCGCGAGCACCCCTCTTCCACTCGTCCCAGGCGATCATCCTCCGGGTGATGGTACCACTCGCCATGGGGTCCGGTCGTCGTCGAACCGTCCCACAAGGCGTTGACGTCTGCTTTGTGCATGATTTAGTCGCCTTCCATCACATCGTCTACAGCTGAATCTTTGAAGAGTAAAATGGGTACAGCGACACACGAGGTAGAACATCATCCCCCGACTCGCCGTCCGCAGTGATCTCCTCGCCTCCGCCGCATCGCTCTCAAAGCTAGCCATGGCCTGTGCGCGGCTCGTCTGCTTACCACCTTTCCGTATTGGTAGACTCCTCTGCCTGAACAGCGACATCAGGGTGACGGAGCGGGTCCTCCGGCGTATCTGGACCGAATTCATTCTCGAAGAAGTCGAACCACCATGATTTAAAGGGAGTACCCCTAGGAGTGCACGATAGTTGGTGAGCGGTACAAGCAATGAGGCAAGGGTCTATAGCGTACGAGTTGCTTGATTGCATGCCATGCGATCTTCTCTGAAGATCTCGGAGCAGAGGTTGAGAACGATGCTGCAAGGTGACGCAAGCAGGAATACGCATGTCCGGTCCCCACCCCCCAATCTGTTGAGAATAGCGAGATTGGACTGCTTAGTCGCTCGATGGGCGGGCGAGTAGGCACGTTGCGACGGTCCCAGTTCAAGTCAGTGGATTGATGTGCTACGACACACACAAGTCACCGATGTCAGGATGACCAAGGTTTCATAACTTGGCGGTCAGGTCTTTCCACGTCTTGACATGCGTCCCACTGGCGAACAGCTTCCCTGTCTCCAAGTCTGTTATCTATACGCAGTGTACTTCATTCAGCATTCTGGACGGTTCCCACCTGCACTCACATCGCATCTCAAGTTGGCCAAAATCAGCGAACATCTTGTGATCTCGCATGTGACAAGCAGCTTAGTACCCGCTATAGGAAGAAACATTCAAATCAGCGTGTCGGCGTTGATGTAGACCGCATGACCCAGAGCTCACCTGGGGCCGCGTTCATGTATGTCATGTCGAGTGTGAGAGAGACTCCCGACATCATCGGCGGACCCCAGAATGTCGGTGTATGTATCATGCACAAAGCAGTCGAGGTCAAGCTGGACCGTTTTGGTGATCAGTGTAGCACACGGAGCGCATCGGAGACCTACGTGTCGACAATACAAGCTGCGGCTGCCCCATGCAACGTTCCAATACCCACATGATTCCTCATCTCTGCGATGAGATCAAGCCACGATCGACAGAGGAAAAGCGCTTGGACTGACCGTCCGAGACGGTACATTCAAAAGCACATTTGAATCCGTCCACCTTTCTCCGACCAAGAGAGTCTGGCTCCGGAATCACATCCAGTGCGCGTAGATGGCTGTTGTGAGCGATCGATTGAGCGAACGGGATGCTTGAAATGATGTCTCGGTATTCGTCCCGTTGCTGCTGAGTAGGCGCGATCATAGTCGGTTATGGGCTCGAGAGCTCAGAGATCGCCCTTCAGGTCGGTGAGAGGGAAGAGAGCTATGGGTGGTGGAATGGTGAAGGTTGGGAGAGTAGTAGTCTGAGAAGATGTCGTGCTGTTTGGGTTCAAAGGATCAAACGTCCCGGAAGCCCGCGCTCGCTTAGCAAATAACCGAACGCCTTGGCTCAAGAGGATAGATTTTTATCGAGTATCAACATCAACCCCATGCACAGTCATCGTCTTTGGGGAACCCTGCAACAGCTCAAACCCCAGCCTGATCTTGCAAGTCGATCACCGAAGATTCTCCCTGGATATTTGGCATACCACCTGTCTCGGACTGCGCCGTATCATCACCAGCATGTGAAGTCTCGCTCAGATACATGGCAACGGTAAAAGCGAGGTGAATACACACAGAAGGGTGAGGATGGGTTTCCCCTGACGCGATGTACGATGGTGTCGGCCAGGAGGTTAATGGACGAGTCGACGATCTGGTTCACTCGAGGAGCAAACTACTCCAGCTGGTGTAGCTAGGGTCAGCGAATGATCGCATAACGAGATCAAAGATGACCTCGGGAGGAAGAGCAGAGAGAGAGAGAGACGGCGCTTTAGTGCACCTACCTCATTCCTTTTGATACGCCTTGACTGTCAATCACTTGACTCCCAAACTACTCGACTCTCGCCCGGAAAGGACCAGAGTAATCTTTCCGAGCGCAGCGAGGCTCAATCAACGTTGTCGCCTCCGATGGACACAAGACGCATCTGAGGTGGTGAATGGCGCTTGTGAGACATGCGGGTGTAGTGGTGCCGGGCAGGCGCAAGGCGGGGGGGAGGAAGGGGAAGAGGAAGTACGTACCCTCTGGTCAAATCACCGTTCTATCTCTCATCATGGCTGACATAGCTAGAACTAAGTCTTCGTCTCGTCGGTTGTGAGTATTTCAGCCTTTTTCACCACTGATGCGCCCGACTAAAGCACCACGAATCACTGCTCAACCATCTCTCGACCCCACCTCTCACCTGGGCGGATCCGGGGAGGATTCTGACGGGGAGAGGCATCCTTGCAGCGCCATGCAGCTGGACTTCTCTGGAAACGTGAGGGATACTAAGGTTGTCGCTAGGTCATCCAATCACCAACTCAGCGACGTGCATCGTCTTGTCGTCTGATTATCTATATACAATATCTTCATGCAGCTCACATACCAACTCGCCCAGCTCTCAGTCGTACCAACCGATCCATAGTGATTTTGTCAACCATGATCACCCTAACCTCTCTATCCGAGTACTCTGATTCCGATGGAATCATATTCCATTCATCTCCAAGTTTCGAGCCCAAACCCGAGCCCGGAATAGGAACAGGAAACGGATCCAACTTCGCGTCCGTGCCCGGGACCTGGACCGGGACCGGGACGGGGCGGTCGCTCGCTCGACTCAACCAATTCGAGACCTTGTGATCGGAATCGCCAGAGGGTCGGGAAGAGAATGATGTTTGAGTCGCCTGGGACGAGGAAGATGGAGATGGAGAGTAAGAGGT
>JAABUY010002545.1_pt1 | contig 21446 bp, 23 predicted proteins | sample 5560271 | NCBI WGS metagenome assembly JAABUY01 (sample SAMN10711886, study PRJNA513374) | rock metagenome | isolation source: Antarctica rocks | place: Antarctica: Victoria Land, University Valley | reverse complement strand
CCCGGCCCTGGATTGTGACCAAGAACAATCGGATGACCCGGCGTCGCATGCACCGCCGCGTCGAACCCCATGGCCGCCAGCTGATCGCGCACCCACGCCGCGGCCGCGTTGCAATCAGCGGCGTGCGCCGGCTGCGCGCTGACGCTCGGGATACGCAGGAAGCTGAACCAGCGCTCGCGCGCGGCGTCCAGGTTGGCTTCGATATGGTCGAGCACGGCTTGTGTTTGCATGCTTGCAGTGTGGCCAGAGACGACGCCTAGGGCTAGAGGCCGGATGCGTCCGCGCGGGATAATCTGGTTTGATTGGCGCAATGTATTCGAACGCCGTGGCAACTTGGCCGCCGAGCGTCCGTTGGGTGGAACGGCATGTGCCGTACACTCGACGGAGACACCGACGATGTTCTTACGAATCGATAAACTACAGGCCGAGCTGCCGGCGCCGAAGAAGCAGGACCCGAACGCCGCCTCCGCATTGCAGGAGCTGCTGGGCGGCAAGTATGGCGAGATGTCGACGCTGGGCAACTACATGTTTCAGAGTTTTAACTTCCGCAGCAAGTCGAAGCTGCGGCCATTCTACAGCCTGGTGGCGAGCATCACGGCCGAGGAGCTTGGCCACGTCGAGCTGGTCTCCAACGGCGTCGCCATGCTGAACGCCGGGCCGGACGTGCCGGCGAACGAGAAGGGCGGGGCCGACATCACCGACGCGCCCTTCTCGGGCATGCAGGACGTCCGGCTCGCCGCGTCGTTCCTGTCGAATGGTGGCGGATCGATGCCGATGAACAGCAACGGCGCGTCCTGGAACATGGACTTCGTGACGACCACGGGCAACGTGATCATGGACCTGCTGCACAACTTCCATTTGGAGTGCGGCGCCCGCATCCATAAGCTGCGGGTTTATGAGACCATGACGGAGCCGACCGGTCGCGAGGTTTGCGGATACCTGCTGGTTCGTGGCTCCGTGCACGCGCATGCCTATGCGCTGGCGCTGAAGAAGATCACCGGCGTCGAGATCGAGAAGATGCTGCCGACGCCGAACATCGAGCTCGGCAAGATCCCGGAGTGCCAGAAGTACTTGGCCGAGGGCTCGCATCGGCGTCTGTATAGCTTCAGCCCCAATGACTACAAGGAGATGGCGGGCATCTGGGGCCAGGGCGAGCAGGCACTGCCGGGCGATCCGCCGGGCGAGCTTCAGGTGGTCGACGGCCATCCGGAGGGCGGCAAGATCCACGACCTAATGGGCCATGCTGCGGCGTTCAGCCCGGACTACGCCCCCGAGGAAATGTTCGAGATCGCGTCGAAGCTGTATAATAAGTCGCGCTGATAGCCGCTGCCACGCCCCATGCCGGGGCGTGGCGTCAGCTCTCGAGTTCGCTGTCCCAATACAAATAGTCGCGCCAGCTCTCATGCAGGTAGTTTGGCGGAAACGCCCGGCCGTTGTCCTGCAGCTCCCACGTTGAAGGCTGCGCGGGCTTCAGCCGCGGGTGCATGTGGCACTCACGTGGCAGATTGCTGCCCTTGCGCAGGTTGCAGCCGCCGCATGCGGTGACGACGTTTTCCCAAGTCGTGCGTCCGCCGCGGCTGCGCGGGATCACGTGGTCGAAGGTGAGATCGTGTGTGGGATAGCGGTCCCCGCAATACTGGCAGCTGAAAGCGTCCCGCAGAAACACATTGAACCGCGTGAACGCCGGCTTGCGCGCCGCTGGGATGTAGTCTTTCAGCGCGATGACGCTGGGCAGGCGCATCGACATGCTGGGCGAATGCACCTCGTCGTCGTATTCGCTGAGCACCGAGACACGGTCGAGGAACACGGCCTTGACCGCGTCCTGCCAGCACCACACCGACAGCGGAAAATACGAGAGCGGCCGGAAGTCGGCGTTCAGTACTAGCGCAGGAAAGTGCAAACCTCCGTCCGGCAATTCGCGCTCCTATACGGCGGACGCAAGATGCGGGGCCAGCAACGGAAGCCAGGCCGCCGGATAGTGTGCGCCGCCAACTCTACCCTTGTTATTGCACTGCAAACCAGCACCGGCAAGCCGCGTCGGCGGCTGTCATTGCTTCGTCACGCGAACAAACGCTGCAGAAACAGCGCACCGGCCGATAAACCGGCGTCGTCGATGCCGTGGCCCAGGTTCGGGCACCACAGCGTCTGCGCGGGCATGCCAAGCCGAACCAGCGCCGACTCGGCGGCCCCTGCCCGCGTGAACGGCACCACGTCGTCCTGCTGCCCATGCACCAGCAGGACTGGCGGATGTCCGGCGCATTCCGCAGCGAGGCCCGGCGTGTCGAGCAGCGCGCCCGAGTAGGCCATGATCCCGCGCGGCGACGGACGGCGGCGCAGGCCCGCATGCAGTACCATCATGGCGCCTTGGCTGAAACCCATCAGCGCAACCGCATCCGGCGGCAAGCCCGCCTGCGCCAGCTCGGCGTCGACATACGCCAGCAGCGATGGCGCGGCCTGGCGTGCGGCGGCATCCAGCACCGCTGGCGTGCGGTCCTGCAGGCTGAACCACTGGCGCCCGGTCGGGCCCTGGTCATAGGGCTGCGGCGCATCCGGCGCGACGAACAGCGCATCGGGCAAGGCACGGGACCAGGTTGGCGCCAGGTCTATTAGATCGTGCCCGTCGGCGCCTACGCCATGGCACAGCACGACGAGCTGACGCACCGTACCCTTCGACGCCGGCCCCCAGCGTAATCCCACAAGCTCCGCCATACTGTCTCCCATGCTCAAGGCGTCAGCATGCCTTGCGGCGATCGAGCCGCTACGACTTCGGTATGCTCGGGCGCCAGCGGCTCGATCAGGTCCGGCCCGTTGTTGCGCACGCTGTTGACCCGGGTGGAGACCGGCCAGACACGGAGCTCCACCGTCGAGGGCCGCAGCAGCGCCTCCGGGCCGCCCGGCGTCTCACCGAGCCAGGCGGCCCAATCGGCGTCCTCCAGGATGACCGGCATGCGCTCGTGAAGGTGGCCTAGAGCGTCCGATGCGGTGGTCGTCACCACGGCATAGCTGCGTATGGTTTGCTCGTCCGGGCCGCGCCAGCCCTCCCAAATTCCGGCCAGCGCCATGATGCGGCCGTCCGCGCGGACGATGGCGTGCGGCTGCTTGCCGGCCGGACCGACCTGCCACTCATAAAAGCCGTCGATCGGCACGATGCAGCGGCGCCGGGCGAAGGCGTCGCGAAACGTCGGCAAGGTCGCGACCGTCTCGGCGCGGGCATTGATCGGCTGCCGGATCTTCTTTGGATCACCCCGCGCCCAATGCGGCAGCAGACCCCAGCGCAAGAGATCGAGTTGCCGCGTCCCGGCCGTTGGATGCAGCCGTACGACCGGACCGTCCTGGGTCGGCGCCATGTTCCAGGTCGGCTGCCAATTCGGCGTGTCATTCACCGTCTCGAAGATACGGTGAATGTCATCAGGTGATGTCGTGGAAAGATACCGGCCGCACATCGTTTATAGTTTGGCGCGTGCAAGCGGCCTTTCAATCACCGCGGACGCTGGCTAGGTTCGGCGGAGTAGGTTCGCCTAGATTTGGGAAGGTGCGGCAATGGGTTGGGTTCGCAGGCTTATTCCGGTCCTGTTGCTGCTGTCAGGGCACGCCGCGCTGGCGCAGGAGCGCGTGCTGAACGTTTATAACTGGACCGACTACATCGACCCCAAGGTGCTGGAGCAGTTCACCGCCCAGACCGGCATCAAGGTGCAATACGACGTTTATGACAGCCTCGAGACGCTGGAAGGCAAGCTGCTCGCCGGCAAGTCCGGCTATGACATCGTCGTGCCCACCGCCGAACCGACATTCTCCCGGCTGATTGCCGCGAAGGCGCTGCAGCCGCTCGACCGCAGCAAGATCCCGAACTGGTCGAACCTCGACCCCAAGCTGATGCAGCGGGTGCAGGTGTCCGATCCCGGCAATAAGTTCGGCGCCATCTACCTTTGGGGCAGCGTCGGCTTAGGTGAAATCCCGGAGCGCATCCAGGCGCTCGATCCCGGAGCGCCGTTGGATAGCTGGAGTCTGCTGTTACAGCCGGAGCACGCGAAGAAGCTCGCCGGCTGCGGCATCAGCGTGATGGACAGCGCGATCGACACCATCCCGACCGTGCTGAAGTACTTGGGCCATAGCCCCGAGAGCACCGACGCCAAGGACCTCGCCGACGTCGAGCGCACCCTGATGGCAATCCGGCCCTATATCCGCACCTTCGCCTCGGGCGGCGCCATCGAGGCGTTGGCCGGCGGCCAGACCTGCCTGGTGATGACCTATTCCGGCGACGTGATCCAGGCAGCGGCGCGGGCGAAGGAGGCCGGGCAAAAAGAAGTCCATTATGTCGCGCCGAAGGAGCTCGCTGCGCTGACCTTCGACATGCTGGCCGTGCCCGCCGATGCGCCGCATCCGGCGGAGGCCATGCAGTTCATCAACTTCCTGCTGCAGCCGGACGTCATGGCCGCCATCACCAACCAGGTTCGCTACCCCAATGCCGTGCTAGCCAGCCGCGACGCGATCGTGCCGGAGGTGCGGAATGACCCGAACGTGTTCCCGGACACGGCCTCGCCGCGGTTCTTCACGGTGCGCGCGACGCCGCAAGCGGCGGACCGCATGCGCACGCGGATGTGGGCGCGGTTCAAGGCCGGGCGCTAACCGATTGGCTGATCTGGAGATCGCCGCGCTTACCGTCCGTTATGGCCCGGCGGTGGCGCTCGACCGGCTCGACCTCACCATCGACAGCGGCGAAATGTTCGTGCTGCTCGGCGGCTCCGGGTCGGGCAAGACGACGCTGCTGCGGGCGCTGGGCGGGTTCATCCAGCCGGCGGCCGGGCGGATTGTGCTCGCCGGCCAGGATATCACCCGGCTGCCGCCGCACCGGCGGCCGGTGAACACCACCTTCCAGTCCTACGCGCTGTTCCCGCACATGAACGTCGCCGACAACATCGGCTTTGGTTTGCGCCGTCAGGGCATGGCGCGCGCCGATATCGCGAAGCGGGTCGCTGGATTGCTCGACCTCGTGCGACTGGCCGAGTTTGCCGGACGCAGGCCGGACGCGCTGTCGGGCGGACAGCGGCAGCGGGTCGCGCTGGCCCGCGCCTTGGCCCCGCGGCCGCGGCTGCTGCTGCTGGACGAGCCGCTCTCCGCGCTCGATCGCTCGCTGCGCGAGCAGACCCGGCAGGAGCTGCTGCGGGTACAGCGCGAGACCGGGACCACCTTCGTGCTGGTGACGCACGACCAGGACGAGGCACTGGCGATGGCCACCCGGATCGGCCTGCTGCACCAGGGCCGTCTGGCCCAGGTGGGTACGCCCGCGGACATCTATGAACGCCCGGCCAGCCGGTTCGTGGCGGCGTTCATGGGGGCGGCGAACATCCTGCCGGGGATGGTGCGGACCGCCGGGCCGGACGCGATGCTGGACCTCGACGGCATTGGCCCGGCGCGGGTGGCCGGTCCGGCGCCGACGGCAGCCGGCAGCGCTCTGCATGTCGCACTCCGGCCGGAGCGGCTGCGGATCGCCCTGGGCACGGCCGGCGGCGTCAACACGGCGCCGGGCACGGTAATCGAGAGCGCCTATCGTGGCGGCACCATGGACCATCACGTCCGGCTGCGCGGCGGCGCCATGCTGCTGGTGTCGCAGCCGCTGGCGAATGGCGTCGACGCGGCGCTGCTGACGCCGGGCAGCGACGTTGCGGTGTCGTGGCCGCCGGAGGCTTGCGTGCTGTTGCCGGAATGAACCGGCCCGCCGTTCTGGCCCCGGTCTGGCTATGGCTGCTGCTGTTCGTGGCGGCGCCGGTCGTGATCGTGGCGGCGCTGTCCTTCTCGACCTCCATCCCCGGCGTGCCGCCCTACACGCCGCTGCTGCAGTCGCCCGACCCGGCGAACTACGCCGTGCTGACCGACGATGCGTTCTACCTGGATGCCGCGCTGAAAAGCCTGGCGGTAGCCGGCGTGTCGTCCGTGTTCTGCCTGCTGATCGGTTATCCCATGGCATTGGCGATCGCCCGTGCGCCGGACCGCTGGCGGTCGCTGCTGCTGCTGGGCGTCATGCTGCCGTTTTGGACCGGGTTCCTGTTGCGGATCACCGCCTGGATCGGGCTGCTGCGCGACGAGGGCTGGATCAACGCTGGACTGCAAGCCGTTGGAATTCCAGCAATGCGGCTGCTTTATACCGACTTCGCGATGTATATTGGCGTGACCTATGCCTACCTGCCGTTCATGATCCTGCCGCTTTATGCCCGGCTGTCCCGCCGCGACCCGGCGCTGGAGGAGGCGGCGGCCGACCTGGGCGCCAGTCCCTGGACCGCCTTCCGCACCGTCACATTGCCGCTCTCGGTGCCCGGCATCGTGGCCGGGCTGGCCCTCGTGTTCATCCCGGCGATGGGCGAATACGTTATCCCGGAACTGCTGGGCGGCCCCAGCGCCCAGACCATCGGCCGTGCGTTGTGGAACGAGTTCTTTTCCAATCGGGACTGGCCCATGGCGGCGACGGTGGCGAACGCGCTGCTGCTGGCGCTGCTGGTGCCGATGGTAGCGCTGCGGGCACGGCAGTGAGGCGGGGCCGGTTCCTGACCGTGTGCCTGCTGCTCGGCTATGCATTCCTGTATGTGCCGGTGCTGCTGCTGGTCGCGACGAGCTTCAACCCGAATCGGCTCACCACCATGCTCTCGGGGTTCTCGCTGCGCTGGTATGCGGCGCTGTGGGCCGATGAAAAGCTGATCGAGGCGGCGCTGCTGTCGCTGCGCATTGCGGCGCTGTCCGCGACCGGGGCGACGGTGCTGGGCACGCTGGCCGGGTTCGCGCTGGCGCGGTTCGGGCGGTTTCGCGGGCGCGGCGCCTTCGCTGCGCTGCTGTCGGCTCGGCTGGTGCTGCCAGACGTGCTGGTCGGGCTCTCGCTGCTGCTGCTGTTCGTGCAGATGGAGCAGAGCTTCGGCTGGCCGGAGGGTCGCGGGGCGCTGACCATCACGCTGGCCCACGTCTCGGTCAGCCTGTCCTACGTCGCGGTCGTGATCGAGGCGCGGCTGTCCGACGCCGGGTCGGAGCTTGAGGACGCGGCGATGGACCTCGGCGCATCGCCCTGGGCGGCGTTCGGCCTGGTGACGCTGCCGCTGCTCGCCCCGGCGCTGCTGTCGGGTTGGCTGCTGGCCTTCACGCTGTCGCTCGACGATCTCGTGGTCGCGACCTTCGTGTCGGGGCCGGGCGCCAGCACGCTGCCGATGGTGGTGTTCTCGGCGCTCCGTTTAGGGGTGACGCCGGAGCTGAACGCGCTCGCGACCGTCATCCTCGCGGTGGTATCGCTGGCGCTCGGGGGCGCGTGGTTTCTGCAACAAAGGGCCGGGCGCGCGGTTGTGCCGGGCCGGGCAGGGGCATAAGGTCCGCGGGTTACCCATGTCCTGGAAGCTCTGTTATGCAGCTTATCGCCGAACGCCTGGACCGCATCAGCCCGAGCCAGACCATTGCCATCTCCACCAAGGCGCGCGCGCTGAAGGCCCAGGGCCGGGACGTCATCAGCCTGTCGGCCGGCGAGCCCGACTTCGATACCCCGCAGAACGTGAAGGATGCCGCGATCCGCGCCATCCAGGCCGGCGATACCAAGTACACCGACGTCGCGGGCACTAAGGCGCTGCGGCAGGCCGTCGCCGACAAGTTCAGGCGCGACAGCGGCCTGGACTACACGGCCGACGAGATCATCATCTCGACCGGCGGCAAGCAGGTCATCTTCAACGCAATGGTCGCGACGATGAACCCCGGCGACGAGGCGATCATCCCGACGCCGTGCTGGGTCAGCTACCCCGACATCGTAGCACTCGCCGACGGGACGCCGGTGTTCGTGCCGTGCGGGCAGAACAACGGCTTCAAGTTGCGCCCCGAGGACCTGGAGGCCGCGATCACGCCGAAGACGAAGTGGTTCATGCTGAACAACCCCTGCAACCCAACCGGCGCCGCCTACTCGGCCGAGGAACTTCGTCCGATCTGCGACGTGCTGCTGCGCCACCCGGACGTTTGGATCTTCACCGACGATATCTACGAGAAGCTCGTGTATGACGGCTTCCAGGCTGCGACAATCGTGCAGGTCGAGCCGCGGCTGCGCGACCGCACCGTCACGATGAACGGCTGCAGCAAGGCCTACGCCATGACCGGGTGGCGCATCGGCTTCGCGGGCGCGCCGGTGAGGCTGGCCAAGGCGATGGACAAGCTGCAGTCGCAGAGCACGTCCAACACCAGCAGCGTCAGCCAGGCCGCCGCGGTCGAGGCGCTGACGGGTCCGCAGGGCTTCATCGGCGAGATGGTCGCCGTTTATAAGACCCGGCGCGACTTGGTCGTCTCCATGCTGAACAAGGCGCCCGGCCTGAACTGCCACCTGCCCGAGGGTTCATTCTACGTGTTCCCGAGCATGCACGGCTGCATTGGCAAGACCAGCCGCGGCGGCGCTGCGGTCAAGGATGACGAAAGCTTCGTGACGGCGCTGCTGGACGAGGAGGGCGTGGCGACGGTGCAGGGGGCGGCGTTCATGTATCCCGGCCACTTCCGCGTCAGCTACGCGACCGATACCGAGAGCTTGGTGAAGGCCTGCGAGCGCATCCAGCACTTCTGCGAGGGGCTGCATTAGGCCATGCCGGCCCAAACTCCGGCCCAAACTCCGGCACTGGCGCAGCGCGTGGCCCGGGCGCCGGTCGCGCCCACGGTCGCCATGACGATGAAGGCCCGGGCCATGCGGGCGCAGGGCATCGAGGTGATCGCGCTCACGATTGGTGAGCCGGATTTCGACAGCCCGCGTCACGCGATCGATGCCGGCTATCAGGCGGCGTTGCGCGGCGATACCAAGTATCCGCCGCAGGACGGCCAGCCGGCACTGAAGCAGGCGATCCAGCGCAAGTTCCAGCGCGACTCCGGCCTGGAGTTCGCGCTGGACGAGATCATGGTCAGCAACGGCGGCAAGCAGGTCATCTTCAACGCGCTGCTGGCGACGGTCGACGACGGCGACGAGGTGATCATCCCGGCCCCGTACTGGGGCGCCTACCCGCTGATGACCCGCGTGGTGGGCGGCGAGCCCGTCATCGTGAGCTGCCCGCAGAACAACGGCTTCAAGCTGCGGCCGGAGGACCTGGAGGCCGCGATCACCCCGCGCACCAAGTGGCTGCTGCTGAACTTTCCCAACAACCCGACCGGCGCCGCCGCGACCCGGGACGAGGTCGCGGCCCTCGCCAAGGTCATGCTGCGCCATCCGCATGTCTGGATCATGTCGGACGACATGTATGAGCACCTCGTCTATGACGGGTTCGAGCACAGCACGATGGCGGCGGTCGAGCCGCGGCTGCGCGACCGGGTGCTGACCGTCAGCGGCGTGTCCAAGACCTACGCGATGACCGGATGGCGCATCGGCTTCGGCGCCGGGCCGCGCGCGTTGATCAAGGCGATGGTGAACATGCAGGGCCAGGTCGCGGCTGGGGTCTCGACCGTTGGACAGGCCGCCGCCGCCGCCGCGCTGGATGGTCCGCAGGACGAAGTGCCTCGCATGGCGGCTGCCTATCGCCGCCGCCGCGACTTGGTCGTGGACGCGCTGAACCAAGCGCCCGGCATGGTTTGCCACCGGCCGGAGGGCGCGTTCTACGTTTATCCGAACGTGGCGGGCTGCCTGGGCAAGACGACGCCTTCGGGCGTGCGGCTCGATACGGACGAGGACTTCGCCCTGGCGCTGCTGGATGAGCAGCACGTGGCGGTGGTCCACGGTGCCGCATTCGGCATGTCGCCCTACCTCCGTATCAGCTACGCCACCGACGACGCTGCGCTGACCGAGGCGTGCCGGCGCATCGTCGCGTTCTGCGCCAGCCTGCGGTGATCCTGCGGCCGTGTTGCTAAGGCGGGGCCGGGACAGCGATGCCGACGGGTTCATCGCCCTGATCGGCCGCTGCTGGGCGGATTACCCCGGCTGCGTCCTAGAACTGGAGCATGAGGAGCGGGAGCTTTTTGCGCTTGAGTCCTATTGCACCGGGCGCGGCGGGGCGCTTTGGACGGCGGAGGATGCGGGTGTCGTCGTCGGCATGGCGGCGATCCTTCCGGCCGATAACGGCGCTTGGGAGCTGAAGAAGCTGTATGCCCATCCGGACCGCCATGGCTCGGGTCTCGCGCACCGCTTGCTGGACGCCGCCGAGGCGCACGCGACGGCCGCCGGCGCGACACGCCTGGTATTGTGGACGGACACGCGGTTCACCCGCGCGCACCGGTTCTACGAGAAACGAAGCTGGGTGCGGGACGGGCCGATCCGCGCCTTGGACGACCTTTCCCATACCCTCGAATTCGGCTACGCGAAGCCGCTGGATGGCGTGGCCCTCCTTGGAGCGGCGGCGGCGGCCTCGGCCGAGCGACCCCTGGCGGAGATTCTGGTCGCCTGCGTCGACGGCGGCGCGTCGGTCTCGTTCCTGGCGCCGCTCGCTCCCGAGCGGGCGCGGGCCTTCATGCGCGAAGCGGCGCAGCAGGTGGCAGCCGGAAAGTGCCTGCTGCTGGCAGCCTGGTCGCGCGGCGTGCTCGCCGGGACGGTGCGGGTGCAGCTCGACACGCCGCAGAACCAGCCGCACCGGGCCGACATCTGCAAGATGCTGGTCCACCCCGACGCTCGCCGACAGGGCATCGCGCACCGGCTCATGTTGGCGGCGGAGGCTGCAGCCATGTCGGCTGGGCGCACGCTGCTGACGCTCGATACGTTCACGGGCGGGTCCGGAGAGCGGCTGTATCGCCGGCTGGGCTGGACCGAGGCGGGCGTCATTCCCGGCTACAGCATCGACGCCGCCGGCCGGCCAGAGGCAACCACCCTGTTCTATAAGCAGCTTGCGATCTAGCCGCCCCAGACCGGCGCGCGCTTCTCCAGGAACGCGTCAATGCCCTCATGCGCGTCCCGCTCCTGCATGTTGCGCACCATGACCGCCGAGGCGTAGGCGTAGGCTTCGGCTAACGGCATCTCGGCTTGGGCGTAGAACGCGGGCTTGCCCAATCCGACGGTGATCGGGCTCTTGGAGGCGATCTTTTGCGCCAGCGTGCGGACGGCGTCGTCGAGGGCGGCCTCGGGCACCGCGTAGTTAATTAGGCCAAGCGCCGCAGCGCGAGGAGCATCCAGCATCTCGCCGGTCAGCAGCATCGCCATCGCAGCCTTGCGACCCACGGCGCGGGACAGCGCGACCATGGGAGTCGAGCAGAATAGGCCGATGTTGACGCCGGGCGTTGCAAACCGGGCGGTGTCGGCCGCGATCGCGAGGTCGCAGCTCGCCACCAGCTGGCACCCGGCGGCGGTGGCAATGCCGTGCACCCGGGCGATGACCGGCGCCCGCAGCCCAACGATACGCTGCATCAGGCGGGAGCACTGCGCGAACAGCGCCGCATGCGCGTCCGGCCGCAGCCCGCGCAGCTCACGCAGGTCATGCCCGGCGCAGAACGCCGGCCCGGCTCCGGCGATGACCACGACGCGAATCGCCGGATCGGCCTCGATCTCTGCCAACGCCGCCTCCAGCGCAGTCATCAACGGCACAGACAGCGCGTTGCGCGCGGCCGGGCGGTTCAGCGTCAGCCAGGCAATCCCGTCCTGGTCCTGCCGCAGCAGAAGCGCCTCGTTGGACATGCCGCCGGTTCCTTTCAATCCTACTATATAGCCTTGCCTATTTGGAGGAATGCGCGCAGGTGCGCCAGGACCTCGCCTGGCGCCTCCTCGGCCAGGTAGTGCCCGCTGTACACGGCGGCGCCGGTAACTTTGGCGTCGCAATAGTCGCGCCAGATGGCCAACAGGTCATACCAGCCGCCGATGCGTCCTTTGCCGCCCACAACACCAGCATCGGGCATTGAACCCGCCGCCTGTTGGCACGGCTGACACGGTCGTGCATCATGTTGATGGAGGCGGCGGCTCGGTAGTCCTCGCACATGCCCGTGATCGCATCGGGGTTCCTGGCGGCGGACAGGTAATCCGCCAACGCCTCCTCCCGGAAGAAGCCCGGCGGCTTCGGCTCACGCGAGGTATGGATGCGGAACCACGTTTCCGGCGCCGCATTGATCAGCTCCTCGGGAAACGGATGCGGCTGGGCGAACCAGAACCAGTAATTCTGCGGATTGCCGTGCAGCACCAGCAGCGGTGGGCCGGAACCGCCGTGACGCAGCCGCAGCTCGCCATCGCTTACCCGCATGGTCGTGAGCTCAAAGCCTTCGAAAAAGCCCATCATTCTAGCCCGACAGACGTTCTTCTTGAATATCGGACGGCGCGTCGCCGTTTTCCAGGCCGGCGCCTGACCATACGGCGCGGCGCATTGGCAGGGCAGCGTGGGGCTGGTATCCACGACCCGGTGCGACGAGCACAAGGAGAGCGAGTGGGACGATTGCTTGCCGAAATTTGCCTCGCCCAATGAGTGGCTCGCTGCGGGACGATGGCGTTGCGGTGATCGGGGCAGGGGTGGCCGGGCTAGCCGCCGCGTGTTATCTGCGCCAACGCGGTGTGCCGGTTACGCTGCTGGAGGCTTCCGGCCGGATCGGCGGACGCGCATTCACTGAACGGCCGGCATCGCTTGGCCGGGCAGAGTTCGACCACGGGGCCTCCTGGCTGCATGCGGCCCAGCGTAATCCGCTGGTGGCGCTCGCCGATCCCGCCCAGGACGTCCTCATGAACTCCGACGATGCTCGGACCGAATTGGTGTTTGTCGAAGGACGCTGTGCGCATGCCGCAGAGGCCGCCGCGTACGAAGCGGCGTGGGACCGGCTGGACATGGCCGTGGCGCCGGCCTTGGCCGCGGGACAGCCGGACCGCAGCCTCGCCGACGCGATGGCGCCCATGCGGGACGACCCGTGGGCGGCTACGGTCGCGGGCTGGGAGGGTGCGATCATCGCCGCCGCGGACGCCGACGCGCTGAGCGTGCGCGACTGGCATCAGAACCGCCTTGACGGTCCCAACCTGACCGTGCGCGGCGGGTTAGGCGCGTTCGTCGCGCGGCGCCTCGCGATGGATGTGGAGCTTACGACTCCCGTGACCGCGATCGCTTGGGACGGCGTGGCCGGTGTCCGGGTCGAGACTGCGCGCGGAACGGTGCGTGCTGCGGCCTGCATTGTCACCGTGTCCACCGGCGTACTGGCATCCGGAGCGATCCGCTTCAGCCCAGCGCTGCCGTCTCCAATTCAGGCCGCCGTCGCCGGGTTGCCGATGGGTCTCCTATCAAAGATCGGGTTGCGGGCGGCCGGACCAGACCGTCTGGGGCTTGCTGCCGATACAGGACTCGTCCGGCAGATGCACTTAGACGGCCCCACCAGCGCCTTCATCGCCTGGCCGCGCGGCGCGGACCACGTCATCGGCTTCGTCGGCGGCCGGGCGGCCTGGGCGCTGGCTGCCGACCCTGCCGCGGCCGAGGCCTTTGCCCAGGCCGAGCTGCGCGCCATGCTGGGCAGCGACGCCGCACGGTTTGCCGACGGCGCCGTGGTGACCGGCTGGGGCACGGACCCGTTCACGCTTGGGTCCTACGCCCACGCGCCGCCGGGCCAGGCCGGGATGCGCGGACAACTGGCAGCCGCCTTTCCGGCCGAGCGGCTGCTGTTCGCCGGCGAGGCCTGCCGCACCGACGGGCTGGCCGGCACGGTCGGCGGTGCATTCCTGAGCGGGGAACAGGCGGCTGCCCGGCTGATGCTGGAGAAGGAGCCCGCCGATGGATGAGGTCCAGCTTTCGGAGTACGACCCACGCTGGCCCGCGATGTATGCGGCTGAGGTGGCGCGTCTGCGAGCCGTCGTGCCAACCGGGCTGGTCGGTGCCATCGAGCATTTCGGAAGCACCGCCATTCCCGGCCTGGTCGCTAAGCCGATCATCGATATCCTTGTTGCCGTCCGCTCAGTGGCAGAAGCTCGTGTGGTCGCCGTGTCGCCGCTCGAAACGCTCGGATATGCGTTCTGGTCGGATAACCCGAAACGTGATCGGCTGTTCTTCGTCAAAGGTCTGCCGCCAGCGGCACCGCAGCGCACCCACCACGTCCATATGGCGGAGCCTGGCAGCGAGATGTGGGAGCGGCTGAAGTTCCGAGACTATCTGCGCGCCTACCCGGACGAGGCGATACCAAGAACTCAAGCTCGACCTCGCCGCCCGGCATAGCAACGATCGCGAAGCCTACACCGCTGCCAAGTCGGCCTATGTCGATGGCGTCTTATTCAAGGCACGAGAGGCCGGCCTGCGGGCTAGACCAATGTCGTCCTGACTGGAAACGCGCTTGCGTTGCCGGTCAGGGCGGCAAAATTGGTCGCTCAAACAAATGCTAGCCCGCAGTAGCTCTGACGCAGTCAGAGCTACTGCGGGCTAGCGCGTCAATGCAGCTCTTGTAGCCGTGCCAGCAGGAAATCGCGGAACACCGCGACGCGCTTGGAATTGCGCAGCTCCTCCGGATAAACGAAGTACACCTCGACCTTCGGCGCCTTCAGGTCCGGCAGCAGCCGGGTCAGGCCGTCGATGTCGTCCGTCATCCAATCCGGCAGCACGCCGATGCCCATGCCTGACCGGATCGCCAGCGCCATCGCGTGCAGGCTGTTGACCTCCAGCAGCGCCCGGCGCGGCTGTCCGGCGCGACGTCCGGTCTCGGCCAGCCAGTCGATATCGGGGACCGGTGGGCGGTAGTCGCCGAACAGGATGATCTTGTGATCGTCCAGCTCCTCCGGCCGGGTCGGCGTGCCGTGCTTCACCAGATAGTCCGGATGCGCCAGGACCAGCCATTGGATCTGCATCAGATGCCGCTGCACCAGGTCCGGCTGCTTCGGCGCGTGCATGCGTATGGCGACGTCGGCCTCGCGCATCGCGAGGTCGAGGTCGGCGTCGTCGAGCAGCAGGGTCATGGTGACGTCGGGATACATTTCGAGGAAACCCTGGAGCCGTGGGGCGAGCCAGGTGGAGCCGAAGCCGACCGTGGTCGTCACCTTGAGCCGCCCGGCTGGCTTCTCCTTGCTTTCGGTCAGCAGGGCCTCGGTCATCGCGAGCTTGGCGAACACTTCCCGCACGGTACGGTTCAGGCTCTCGCCCTGCTCGGTCAGGATCAGGCCGCGGGCGTGCCGGTGGAACAGCGGCACCTGCAGCGCCTCCTCCAGCGCCGAGATCTGGCGGGACACCGCGGATTGGCTGAGGTTCAGCGTTTCCCCCGCATGGGTGAAGCTGCCGGCCTCGGCGACCGCATGGAACACCCGCAGCTTATCCCAATCCATGCGTATCTCGTCTCCTGTCCAACCGGACCGAACTTAGCTCCGACTCGGCTCGGCGATAGCGGACCACCTAAACAGCATTTTGTTCAATAGGCTATCGCGCAGCGTCCGCTGCGTATGCATTTGCACATGACGCATTCTGCTCCCTCTCCCCCCGGGGAGAGGGGCGGGGTGAGGGTGGTAACGTGCCAGTGTTCCGGCGGTTAAAGAGCCCTCACCCAACCCTCTCCCAGGGGGAGAGGGCTTCAGCGGAACTATCCATTTCAGATACGACAGCCCTGGCCCGTTGCTGGAAAGGCTACTCCGCAGCAAGCGCCGCCGGCTGAACCTGCAGCGTGAGGTATTTTTCGGCCTCCAGCGCCGCGATGCAGCCGGTTCCGGCGGCGGTGACCGCCTGGCGCCAGAGCTTGTCCTGCACGTCGCCGGCGGCGAACACGCCGGGCACCGAGGTCTGGGTGAGGCCGGGCTTGGTGACCACGTAGCCCTCGTCGTCCAGCTCGACCTGGCCGCGGAAGATGGTCGTGTTAGGCATGTGGCCGATGGCGATGAACACGCCGTCGACCGGCAACTGGCTTAGTTCACCGCTGCGGACATTGCGCAGCGTCACGCCGGTCACGACCTCGGGCTGGCCGCCGGCGGTGATCTCCTCGACGGCGCTGTCCCATACGACATTGATCTTGGGATGCGCGAACAGCCGGCGATGCACCAACGTCACCTTGTCGGCGTGGTGGGTCAGATAGAGCGCCTCCTCGACCGCGGTGTTGCCGCCGCCGATCACCGCCACCTGCTTGCCGCGGTAGAAGAACCCGTCGCAGGTCGCGCAGGCCGAGACGCCGGCGCCCTGCAGCCGCTTCTCGGAGGGCAGGCCGAGCCAGCGCGCCTGCGCCCCGGTTGCAATCACGACGGTGTCGGCAAGATACACGTCGCCCGAGTCGCCGATGCAGCGGAACGGCCGGCGGGAGAAGTCCACCGCCATCAGCAGGTCGTGGATGACTCGCGTGCCGACGTGCTCGGCCTGCTTCGCCATCTGCTCCATCAGCCACGGGCCCTGGATGGCGCTCTCGAACCCTGGGTAGTTCTCGACGTCGGTCGTGATCATCAGCTGGCCGCCGGGCTGCAGGCCCGACACGAGCACCGGGTCGAGTCCGCCGCGCGCCGCGTAGATCGCCGCCGTGTAGCCGGCCGGCCCGGCGCCGATAATCAGGATCTGCGTGTGAATAGTCTGCTGAGTAGTCTGCGGCATGGCGACTTGGTTCCTCTGCTCTCCCGACCATATCGGCGGGCCGGAGCGCCGTGCAAGCGAGGCCGGCCCGCAGGGTGTTCATACCAGAGCATCCGTAATATTGTTGCGCGGCAATTGGGATGAACGGTCCAATGAAGCTTGGTGACAGCGACGTTGCGGATTTGGACGAGATCGACCGGCGAATACTGTCTGAGCTGCAGATGGATGGCCGCATGACCAACGTCGAGCTGGCCCGGCGCGCCGATATCACGGCACCGCCCTGCCTGCGCCGGGTGCGTCGCCTCGAAGAGGCCGGCATTATCCGCGGCTACCATGCCGACACCGATCCGGCCCGCCTGGGCTGGGAGATTGTGTTCTTCGCGCTGATCGGCCTGGACAGCCAAAGGGAGGCGGTGCTGTCGGCGTTCGAGGCCGAGGTGGCGGCGTGGCCAGAGGTGCGGGAGTGTCACATGATCCGCGGCGGCGGCGATTTCCTGCTGCGCCTGGTGGCGCGGGACACAGCGCATGAGAACGCCCTGACCCGGCGCTTGACCGGCGCGCCCTCGGTGAGCCGCGTTCAAACATTGCAGACGATACGCACCAGCCGCAGCCTGGCCGGCGTGCCGCTGTAGCGGTGCCTGAGCTAGTTGATCCGGGGGCGTGCGACCATCCGGTAGATCACCAGAAGTATGATCGCGCCGACGACCGCGCCGATGAACCCGGCCGACTCGCCCGCCCTGTACCAGCCAACCGCTTGGCCGAGGAAAGTCGCGACCACCGCGCCGGCGATGCCGAGCAGGATGGTGATGATGAAGCCGCCGGGATCACGGCCCGGCATCAGGAACTTGGCCACCAGGCCGGCGAGGCCGCCAATGATAATGGCGCCGATAAATGAGAACATAGGTTCGCTCCGGATTTCGAGGACAGGGTTGTCGCCTGAATTGCTAACTCCGCGGCCGCTTGGCCGTTGCACCGGGTTGGCGCGAGTCACTTGACGCATAAGCGAGGGCAGCAGATCGGAGCAGCATGGCGCTTCTTGCCCTACTCATCCTAACCTTTGTGCGGCTAACTATCGCTGCGGCTACGCCGCTGTCGGGCGACGAGGCCTATTACTGGGTGTGGTCGCATGCCCTGGCGCCGGGCTACCTCGACCATCCCCCCGTTGTCGCGTTGTGGATATGGGCAGGGACATGGCTGGCCGGGCAGAGCGCGCTGGGTGTGCGGCTGCTAGCGCCGCTCTCGGCCGCGGCGGGGTCCGTGCTTTTGGCGCGGACGGCACAGGACCTGTTTCCGGGCCGCCGTTTAGCCGTGCCCGCGGCGGCGCTGCTGAACGGCACGTTGCTGGTCGGAGCGGGTGCGGTGACGATGACGCCGGATACGCCGCTGCTGCTGTTCTGGACCGCGACGCTTTGGACCCTCGGCCGGCTGCTGCGGTCCGGTGATGGCCGTTGGTGGCTGGTGGCTGGCCTTGCCGCCGGCTGCGCGATGGCCAGCAAATATACCGGCGGCTTCCTCGGGATCGGTATCGTCCTATGGCTGGCGTGGGTGCCGGGCCTGCACCGCTGGTTCCGCAGCCCCTATCTCTGGTTGGGCGGCGCCGTCGCGGCGGCGGTGTTCGCGCCGGTGGTGCTGTGGAACGCGGACCATGCCTGGGCCAGTTTCATTCGTCAGGGCGGCCGGACCGGAGACTGGGATCCTGGCGCTGCGTTCCGCCATGTGCTGGAGCTTGTCGGCGGGCAGGCCGGCCTCGCGACCCCGGTCGTATTCGTTATGCTGACCGCTGGCGTCTGGGTCGCACTGCGGCATTTTGCCGTGCGTGATCCGGCGTGGTCGCTGCTGGCGGCGATGACGGCGCCGGGTTTGCTGGTGTTCTTGCAGCATGCGGTCGGGGACCGGGTGCAGGCGAACTGGCCGGCCATCGTCTATCCCGCCGCCGCGATCTGCGCCGCTGGCCTAGGGTGGCGGCTATGGCGGCCGGCGGTCGCATGCGGTTTGGTTATTACCGGAGTCGTCTATGTGCAGGGTGCCGCAGCGCCATTTCCGTTGCCGCGGCGGCTGGACCCGACGCTGATTCACCTCGGCGGCTGGGACGGGCTGTCGCGCGACCTGGAAACGATGCGGCGCGAGCGGGGCGCGGGCTGGATCGCGTCCGAGGCCTATGACGTTGCCAGCCTGCTGGCTTGGCGCGCGCCGCATGACGTTGCGGTGCTGGGTGCTGCGGCCCGCTGGTCGCTGTTCCGGCTTCCGCATGCAGACAGCGCCGGTGCTGGGCTGCTGCTGGTGAGCCAGCGCCGATCAGAGCCGCCGAATCCCGCCTATTGGGTCGACGCCGAGCAGGTCGGCCAGTTGGTCCGCACCCGTGGCGGCACGCCGGACGGGGTGGAGGCCGAGCGGTTCCGCGTTTACCGTGTCATGCCGCGGCCCGGCACCGATGCCGTGGTTCTGCCGCATGCAGGAGATCAGGATGCAGCTCCCGACCTATGACGACGTAGCGGCTGCGGCTTCGCGTATCGCCGGGCGGGTCGTAAGGACCCCCACGCTCCGCAACGCGCTGCTGGACGATCTGACCGGCGGGACGGTGCTGATCAAGGCTGAAAACCTGCAGAGGACCGGCAGCTTTAAGCTGCGGGGCGCCACGAATGCCGTGCTGCAGCTTTCCGCGGCCGAGCGGCGGGCCGGGGTGGTGACGCATTCCTCCGGCAACCATGGCCAGGCGCTCGCCTGCGCCGCGCAGGCCGTCGGCGCCTCGGCCACGATCTTCATGCCGCAGGACGCACCTCGGGTTAAGGTCGACAGCACCCGGCGCTGGGGTGCCGAGATCGTGCACTACGACCGTCTCACGGACGACCGGGACGCCTTGGCGCAGGCCTATGCCGGCCGTACCGGCGCCTCGCTCATTCCGCCGTTCGACCACGGCCATGTCATCGCCGGGCAGGGGACCTTAGCGCTGGAGCTTTTCGAAGACGGGACGTTGCCGCTCGATGCGCTGCTGGTCTGCACGGGCGGCGGCGGCTTGATCGCCGGTTGCGCGCTTGCGGCCGAGGGCGTGCGGCCTGGCGCCGAGATCATCGCCGTCGAGCCGGAAGGGTCGGACGACACGCTGCGCTCGCTCCGCAGCGGCAGACGGGAGGTAAATCTGCCTGGCGGCTTGCAGCTTTGCGATGCCCTATTATCCAAGACCCCGGGGGAGCTGACGTTCGCCGTGAGCCGGTCGCGGGTGTCGGGCGCCGTGGCGGTCTCGGATGCTGAGGTGCTGGCCGCCATCGCCTTCGCCTTCACCCATTTGAAACTGGTTGTCGAGCCCGGCGGGGCGGTTTGCCTGGCGGCCCTGCTTTCCCACCGTTTCGACGCGCGCGGCCGCGTGGTGGGCATCGTGCTGAGCGGCGGCAACGTGGATCCGGAAGTGTTCGCGCGTGCCCTTGCGGCCTGAGCCATCTTAGCCGGTGCTTAAGCCTTTGCTGCCATTATCGACTGGCACAGGCGAGGTTTAGGTATGAGCGACACGACGAAAAACGCCAAGCCGACGATCATTATCCGTAAGGAAGAGGTGATCGCGGGCGGGCATCACGGCGGCGCGTGGAAGGTGGCTTACGCCGACTTCGTCACGGCGATGATGGCATTTTTCTGGTTCCTCGCTGTTTCACGTGGGTAGGCTGATTTTGAGCTTGCCTGCGACGAGGTAGATGATCGCCTTCAGGTTGCGCGACGAGCGATATCCGCGGGCCTTGGCCTTGGCGGCCTGGACGAGGCTGTTGATGCCTTCGAGGATGCCGTTGGCGATGTGGGTGTCGTGCCAGCGCAGGATGCCGTTCCAGTGCCGCTTGACCGTGCGGGCCGCTTTAATCATCGGTGGCAGGCGGCTGTGCGTGGCCCAGAAATACCAGCGCTTCAGGAACGCCTCACCCGCCTTGCGTGACGGCTGCTGGTAGAACTCCTGGAACGTCAGCCGGATCTGGTAGGCGCGGGCGGTCTTGAGATGGCTTCCGGTCAGGCTGTCGAGCGTGTCGCGTTGAGCAGCAGACAGATTGGTCGTGTTCTTGAGCCAGACATAGCGAGTCCGTTTCAGCTCTGGCCGCTGCTTTTGCTCCTCACGGCGAACCTCGTCGACCGCTTCATTGACGATCTTGACGGCGTGAAACTTGTCAAACGTGATCTCTGCCTGTGGCAGGTATGCGGCCGTTCCCTTGATAAACGCTGGGCTCATGTCGATGCAGACCTCTCCGACGCCTGCGGGATCGCCGCCATGCGCCTGCAGGTCCTCGGCAAAGGCATGGACCGTGGCCGCGTCCTTGCCGTCCACCACGAACAGCACCCGCGCTTGGTCGAGATCAACGAACAGCGACACGTAATCATGGCCCCGGCGGGCGGCGGTCTCGTCGAAGGCGACCCGGCTGACCGCACCATGATCGGCCTGAGCGCGCGCTTGCTCGACATAGTGGTGGACGATGCGCCACAGCTTGGTGTCGTGCTCGCCCACTGTGCGGGCCACCCGGGCCACCGGCATGCTGGCGACCAAGGTCATGACCAACGCCTCGAACAGCAGGGTAAAGCCGCTACCCTCGCGCGCCCACGGCACCGTCACGCGCTTGATCCCACAGGCCTGGCAGCGGACCCGTGGCACGCGCGCGTGCAGATAGGCCTGGTGCTGGAAGAAGCTGAGATGCCGCCAGGTCATCGCATCGGTGTCGTAGGCCGGACAGCCCGCCGCGCCACAGGACGGACAGGCGAAGCGGGCGCCCTTGCTGAACGCGATGTCGATGTCCAGCCGCCGCGCCGCCTCGTCGAAGCGGCTGGCCGACACCGACCACGGCGTTCCCAGTCCCAGCGCCGCCTGAAGAAGTTCAGTGTCACGCATGCTCGGCCGCTCCGTTCGATCGGAGCCGGATTCAGCCACGCCGCGCACGCGGCTCAAAGGGTGTGCGCCGGCCGTGCCTCGTGCCGTGCCCATAGCAGCGGCCGCTCGCTGACAAGGGCTTCCGGCGCGAAAGTGAGTGCCTCTGTCAGAACACCCGACACAGCCTATGCGTGCAGGCTACCCACACCAGATAGCGAGGAACC
>JAABUY010002544.1_pt1 | contig 21446 bp, 26 predicted proteins | sample 5560271 | NCBI WGS metagenome assembly JAABUY01 (sample SAMN10711886, study PRJNA513374) | rock metagenome | isolation source: Antarctica rocks | place: Antarctica: Victoria Land, University Valley | reverse complement strand
AGACATGGGCAGTGTACCTCTGGAAGCTGGTAACTACTGCGCAGGCGGACCTGTGGACACCGATGCGGGAGGTGGCCGAGCAGGCGTGGGTGCTGTGGGAGCTGCTCGTGCTCGCCCAGCCGCTGCTCGTCGTCGCGCCCTCGCCAGGCGCGCCAGCGCCCCACCGCACAGCATCGCTATGTGCCCGGTGCGCTTCCGCCGCACGTCGCGGCGCACACCACGCCCTGCTGCTGTCTTTGAACCTGCAGGGAGCGCGGCAGAGCAGGGCGCTGCGCGTAGTGTGCTGCATTTAGCGACTGCTGCATCGGCCCGGGTTGCCGCAGATGTGACGCGCGCCAGGCCCCCCTCACGGCAGGCGGGTGCGCGGCCAGCGGCCCGAACTGCCGCAGACGTGACGCGCACCGGCCGCCCCGTTGCGGCAGGCGAGTGCTCGGCCGCGGTGGCCGCGCTGGTCGCGCTGGTGACGCCGCTGCCGTATGCGGCCGATTTCCGGCCCTACTTCACCATCCACGACCCGGCATTCGCGGCGCTGGCCGGCGGGCAGCTGCCGGCGGGCGCCAGCCGCCTGCCGCGCCTGCTCGGCATCACGAATTTGTACATCCTGAAGGTTCTCGCCACGCGCGGCGACTGCCCTGCAACAGTTGTGGCCTGTGCTGAGGGCATTGGCACTGCCGCAGGGCCCGCTGCCTGTTTGGCAACAGCGTGAAAGGCGCCTGACTGCCCCGACGCTTTCTCTCTACAAGCAGGGAGCTGCCTCATGACGCCGAAGTCTGCCACAGCTGCTTGTGCTGAGCTGCGTGCTTCTGTGCCGCCTGCAGCATCTGCGCGCCGCGGCTCCAGGAGGTGCGTCAAGCTTCAAGCAGCATTGAGTTGTCTGCATGACTGATGCATCGTGGGCGGCAGGCGCTGCCCACGTGGCCGAATGTGCTGTCGACGGGCAGCCGCCCTGCGCCGCCGCAGCGCCCCACACCCGCCTCCGCCAACGGGGCCGCCCCCGCGGCCTCTGCGCCTCCGGGCGCGGCGGCTGCCGACCGCGGCGGCGGCGGCGGCGCGGCCGCCGGGGCCGCCGGGCGCGGCGGGCGCCTGGCGCGGCTCAACGCGGCCATGCGCAAGCGCGCCGCCGGGCCGCAGGTGCCGCCGCTGCGGAGCAAGCCGCGCCGCAGGGCCGCGCTGGCTTGCCTTGTGCTGGTCGGCTGTGCGCGCGGCGCGCGCGGCTGCCACGCCATGCTTTCAACGTGAGCTCTGTCGACCAAGCTGCTGGGCCCGCTGATGACCCTGTTTGGGGGGCCGGTGTGCGTTTGTATTACTGCCTTCATACCCAGCGTGCTGACGACTGCCTCATTGGACCGCTGGTGCAATCCACGGCTGCGGGCGCAGGCGCTTCTGACGGAGCACGTGGAAGCGCTGTGGCTGGCATACAAGCCGCTCACGCGGCCGGACCGCGCGCTGCTCGAGCGGTGACGCTCGCGCGCTGGGCCCCCATCCGTCTGGCCACTGTCCTGCATGCGGCTGACTGGCTGCTGATGGTACCTTGTTGCCGAGGGGCAGCTGCAGACGGCCTGAGGCGGGTTTGGCTGCAGACCAGCCGGTCTTGCTGTCACTGGCAGCCAGTGCATGCTCCGCACTGGCCCACACACAGCCGGGCTGCCGCGGCTGACGAGGGGGCGCGCGGGCGCACAGCATGGTGATCACCTCGGCGCGCGACGGCGCGGTCAAAGCCGCGAGCGCGGCGGCCGCCAACTCGGCCGCGCTGCGGCGGCACTTTGCCGCGCTCACTGCGGCGTTGCTGGCGCCGTTTGCGCCGTACCTCGAGCCCGCGCCGCCGCCGCCCGGCGACGCACCTGTGCCCCTGGGTGCGTGAGGGATCAGCTATGCGCAGAGCGCTTGCTACTTAGCCATGCGTCTAGCCTCGGCCTGCGAGAATACAGTGCTGCGCTCCGTAGTGGCGCGGCCTGTCCTTTTTTTCACCTAAACTCACTGCCGCACATCAGGGTTACGGGGACACTGGGAGCAGATGTGCGCTCGTGTGGTCACTGTGCAGGAGCATCAGTGTCTGGTAGAAGCAGGCCTCAAGTGGCAGCAGGCAGGCGGGGTTGCCTCCCGCTCTACCTGATAAAGCTCTGCCAGCGCAAGTCTGTCACACGCCGGCCCTCCACGGCTCCTGCTCCAGTGGGTTCAGCATAAACGCGCCAGCAAGGCAGCCCCGTCTTGCAGCACCGCGAAGGGCCGCTGCGCCGCTGGCACCCGCGCTCCTTGACCACGCCTGCAGGGAGCCAGCGGCATCGAGCGTCACTCGTGCGCTGCAGGTCGTGGGCGGTGACGCCTCCACCCCAACTCTTTGCACACCCTGACGCCCCTGGCCCCGCGGCGCAGACGGCGCGCCGCACCTGCCGGCGTTCAGCCACGCGGCGTTCCTGGACGCGCTGCCGCGCGCGCCGCTGGCGCCCGTGCTGGCGGAGCGCCTGGGCGGCGGCGCGGGCGCGGCCGCGTTCTACCGCCGCCTGCTGGAGAGCCCCAATTTCCTGGCCTGGTTCGAGCGGCGGCGCGGCGCGGCCTGGGCCTGGCAGGCGCGCCCGCGCGCAGGCGCCCGGCTCTCCATGCACAGCTCTGTGTTCACATGTTGCAAAGGGCCCGGCGCGGGCGAGGGCGGGCGCCCGTGTGCGCTCGGCCTGCCTGCGCAGGCGAGGTCAGTCAGGCTGCTGGGCGGCGGGCGTGTGTCGGGCGCGGCGGGCTGCGCGCATGCCCTGCAGGATGTATCTTTGCAGTGAAGACTGGGGGATCGCCATGTGCTGTTTCAGTGTAAATTTGCGCGACTTGGACTAAAGCCGCAATTGGACTGGAAGCCGGCAGGAGACTCAGGTTTGTGCGCGCGCCGCAGGCGGCGGCATGGGCGGACGCGGCGCGCGAGCGCGGGCAGGGCCCCGACGTGGCCGGCCGGCCGGACGTCGAGATGGTGGAGGCGTTCTCCGGCCTGGAGCGCCACCTGGAGGCCGCGCTAGCCGCCGCGCGCGCGCCCGCCGCGCCGCCCGAGGCGCGCCCGGGCGCCCCCGGCGGTGGTCCAACGGGGGCAGGGGGCTTGGTCGGCGCGCTGCCTGAGAGGCGGGGTTTCAGTCGCGGCCGGTCGGGCTGACGGCGCAGGCGATGAGCACAGAAGGGCTGCGCGCCTTGGTGAGCTGTCTGCCGGTCTCAAGGCCGCAAGCAGGCCCCAGGCACCTGCAGGCAAGTGTGCGCCAGAGCGCTCGCGCCTGCGTGGCTGTTGTGCCTGGTCGCGCACGGGAGGTCAGCAGTGTGCGGTGGCATCACCGGGCCCGGTGCTCGAGCAGCCCCTGCCGGCGCGGCGCTGAGCCGCCATGGTGCCGCCGCGGCGCAGGCGGCCGCGCGCGTGGGCGCGCTGCGGCGCGGCCTGTGCGCGCTGTTCGCGCAGATGCCGCGCGACCTGCAGCAGGCCATTCTGAGCGTGCCGGCGCGCGCGGCGCTGCTGCACGGCGCGGGCGGCGCGCCCGCCGTGCCGGGTTCGGCGCAGGTGCAGCGCGATGGCTCCGCCGCCTTGTGAGGCTACCTGCGGGCTCCGCCAGCCAGTACCTATGAAAAAGCTCTGCGTGCAATGCCACGAGTACAGGGTAGCCCGATGTGCTCTGTATTGTGGGCCAGATGCGGGGCATCGCCATGCTGCGGGGCCTGCGCATTTGCTGCCCATGCAGCAGCTTGCAGATGTTGGACAGCGTTTTCTTTTCCTTGCAATCTGAGGGCGTGTCTTGCTGGCCACCGCCGGCATGGGCTGCAGCCTGCGCCCCAATCATTGCAGGCCCTGCAGGTCTCGGCTGACCAGCAAGACCCGAGCCCATGTCTGTGCTTGTTTTGGCGCCTGCGCGTCTGGCAGACTAGCTGCCACCACCCTCTGAGGTGCGTGCCAACATGAACTGCGACTGTACACCTGCAATGGATGAGGCAGGCCCATGGGTTGCCGGTCCAACATGATAACGCTTGTGAGCGGGGCCTTGCCCATAGGCTCCTGCAGGCTGCCCTTGGCTGGCGCCCTGTGCAACAGCACCAGGGTGCTAGCATCGTGAGACTGGACTAGCCGGCCGTGACGGGTTGCAGCTGGGGCAGCGCCCCGGCGCTACGCCAGCCCTGCGACAATTGGTGTCACGCATTTATGCCCCACCAAGCCTTGACGAGGTGTAACAGAGTGCGAGTCCGGATGCACCGCCATGGCGCATCAGGCTCCGGTCCCAACCTTAATGGCCTGTCTCCGGTGCGTGCTCGCCGGCGCAGCCTAAAGCCTCACCGGACTTGGTGCGGGCTAAGGCCTCACTTGAGCCGCAGACCGCAGCAGACCTTCAGACCTGGGGTGACAGCGACCTGGCCCTAGACCCTAGACCTTGATGCCCTGGCGCCGCAGCGCGGCCGCCAGCGCGGCCACCTCGCCCAGCGCGCGCGCCTGCGCCTCGTCCAGGCGGCGCTCGCCGTCGGCGCGCTGCCGCACGAGCGTCGCGTTGATCTCGCCGTTCACGCGCCCCAGCGTCGCGTTCACGTCGGCCACCAGGCCGTCCGCGGCCGCCTGCGCTGCCGCGCGCACCGCAGCCGCCTGCGCGCCCACGGCTCCCTGATGCGCATCGACCGGCTTTCCGCAGGCCGACACCTGGACAAGGTTGGTCCGTGTGAGTGTGAGAACGTGTGTTTGGGGTGATTGGGCACAACCAACATGCTGCACACTGCCTTGGCCGCTGCACATGCGCACTGGTGCGCTCACCTCCATGCGGTGACTGCATGGTTATGACTAGCCTGCATGCATGTAACCGCAGGCAGACAACGGCTAAAGTTTGTGCCAGGTGCGCTGGAGTCCACACATCTGCACCTGCAAACTTGCGGTCCGCTGCACCCCAGGGTTGCTGAGGGGCAGCACTGGAATCCGACACGCCGTGAGCTTGTAGGGCCAGCAGTGCCGCTCGCCTGCTCCCCAGCATGCGCAGCCGCTGCCGCCGATGCGGTCTGCAGCGCGGCCATGCCCGCCGCCAGCGCATCAGCCTTTGCCGAGGCGGCAGCCATGGGCGCGCTCAGCTCGCCACGCAGCGCAGCCAGCGCGTCGCTCGTGCCGGCGCGGACGTCCTCGCGGAGCGCCGCCAGCTGCGCCTCCGCCGCCTCGGTCAGGTGCACCTGCAGTGCGCCACCCCCACACAGCTCACAGCTTGCTTCGCTTCGCCACCCCACGCATGAGGCAGCCAAGCTCTCCGGCTGCAGGAGAAGCCATGCAGGCGCACCCGCTCCACCCCCCTAATGCAACATGCAAGCTGTGTCGCTGCAACCAACTCCATTAGCCAGATTGCACTTGTACACGCCCAGGCATGTGCATGCCCTCCACCAGCCGCTTGCAAGTTCTGTGCTGCCCCGCCCTCGGACCTGGCATGCAAGAGCGCCCCGCTCTGTACTTACATGTCTGGCGGAACATGCTGGGGCACAGTGGGGTTCGACCCGTGCGGTGCAACCTGCAGCGCCCCAATGCGCGCGACCATGGCCCCGGTGAGCTCCGCCCGCAGAGCTGCCGCGCCCCTGCTCGCAGCAGCGGCGGCGGCCTCCTGCACTGCGGCCGCCTGCGCGTCTGCCGCCTCGGCCTGCGAGGCGGACACGCCCGACGCCACGGCCGCCCGAAGCTCCGCCTGCAGCGCTGCCGCCCGGGCGTCCGCCGCGCGCTCCAGGTCAGCGCGCAGGGTCTCTGCATGGCTCTGCGCCGCGCGCTCCAGCTCGGCGCACAGGGCCGCCGCGCGGGCGTCTGCATCCGCAGCGGCAGCCTGCTCAGCCTCCGTGCGCAGCGTGGCGGCCTGCGCCTGCTCGGCTTCGGCCGCGGCGTCTGGCAAGGCGGCGACAGGCGCCAGCAGGGCCGCGGCGGCCGCCAGTGCGTCCAGCTGCGCTTGCATGCGCGCTTCCAGCAGCGCCACAGCCTGTCCCGCGCGTTTGCAAGCGCGTGTCCAGGCCTTCCTGCTTGCAAGTAAGGTTGGCAGCAGCTAGCGGCAGAGTCAGTCACGTCCATTGTGCACAGTGCTGACAGGGCAGCGCCGCGCAACCACCGCCATGCAGCGCTACGCAGCCAAGAGAACGGCGTGTGACACCAAGCTTGTGATGCATCATGCAGTTTCTGCCAATGTGCACATGTGCGCACGCCGCTTCATAACAAGCCAAGGTCCGCGCGCGCACCCCCAGCAGCTCGGCCTCGGCCGCCGCGCGGCCCGCCGCGGCCGCCGCCTGCCAGGCACCGCGCTGCTCCGCGAGCGCGGCCGCCTGCGCTGCGCCCTGTGCGGCCGCCCGGGCCTCCAGGTCCGCTACGCGCGCGCGCAGCTCCTGCGCCTGCCGCCCTGCGCCTGCCCGCTCCGCCTGCAGCGCGTCCGCGCCCTGCGCCGCCCCTGCGGCCTGCGCCTGCACGCTGGCCTCCACCGCAGCCAGCCGCTCGGCCAGCGAGGCGGCCAGGGCGCTCTCGGCCGCCCCCGCCGCCGACGCCGCGGCCGCCCGCTCCGCGGCGGCCGCCGCGCCGCGCAGCGCGGCGTCCAGGCCCGCTTCCACCGCCGAGAGCCGCGCGGCCAGGGCGCCGCCGGCGGCCGCCGCGTGCTGCGCGTGGCCCTCGAGCGCCGACGCCAGACCCTCCAGGCGGCCCAGGTCAGCCGCGCGCTGCGTGGCCCCCTGCTGCTGCCAGTCGCCCGCGGCCGCTGCCCGCGCCGCGTCGGCTTCGGCGGCGGCCTCCAGGTCCGCCAGGCGGCCCAGCACGGCGCCGTGCGCGGCCGCCGCCTGCAGCTGCAGGCTCTCCAGGGCCGCCGTGCCGCGCGCGGCGCCCCCCGCCGCGGCTTCCACACCCGCCAGGCGGCTCAGCACGGCCGCACTCTCTGCGGCAGTCCGCTCCGCCAGGGCGCAGGCGGCCGCGTCAGACCTGTCCAGGCGCGCCGCGAGCGCGCCCGCGGTCTCGAGCGCCTGGCGCTCGTGGGCAGGCTCCTGTCTGGCGCGCGCCTCTGCCGCGCACGCCTCCAGCTCAGCCGCCTGGGCCCACGCGCAGTCAGACGAGGGGCTTGGTCAGCGCGTGAGACGCCCCAGTACTACACACAAATGGTGGACTCTTACCGCAGGCCCACAGCATGCAGGCTCCATAGGCCAGCCATGCCCCAACCTACACATGGATTTCAGAAGGGTGAGCTGCCGGGTGTACAGGTCTGCCACCTGACGTGCGGCGGCCGCGCTGGCGACGGCGTTGGCAGCGTCCAGCCGCTGCGCGAGCGCGGCGACGGCCGTGGCGGCCGCGGCCGCGCCCGCGTGCTGTTCGTCGGCCAGGCCAGCAGCCGCGGCGGCGAGCGCGGCGGCCGCGCGTGCCTCCCCGCGCGCCTGGCCCTCTGTGCGCGCCTGCGGCCGCTCCGTGCTGCCTTACGGCAGCGCCCCATGAGCAAACGCTATCAATTATCATTCATGTGGACTGCTCCTTGCTCTCAAATTTGCTGAGGAGCACAGAACTTGGACCGAACCCACCTCCATGCTGAGCGAAGGATACGCGCGCCTGAATCTCAGCGCGCAGCACGGCCTCCAGGTCCGCGCGCCCCCTGGCGATGCCGGCGCCCACGTCGCGCGCGGAGTCCCGCACGTGCGCCAGCGCGGCCAGCTGGCCGGCCACAGACCGCCTGCATGCGCACGCATCTGTCAAGAGGCTGTGCTCTTGCGTGGCTCAGCCATGCGGGGACTTGCTTGGCAAGCAGCAGGGAGCAGCGGCTCCAGCAGAAGAGGCCAGGTCGCCGACACAGCCTCCATTCCGTGTCATGGAGAGCGAGGCTGGTACATGCGCGGCCGCCCAGCACAAGCGTGGACAGCCTCGCCGCGCGCGCGCTGCACAAGCACGCCGCACCAGCTGCCGGTGTGTGAAGCCGGGGGGGTGTTTGCGAGCATGCAACAGGCCCGCCGCGACCTGGCAGCGCCTCAACAGCCAGGCCAGGTCCTCCAGGCTGCCGCCTCCCCTGCTGGGCAGCAGGCCCCGGGCGGGCGCGCACTTGCTGGCGGCGGCGAGTTCGTCCATGCGCTGGCCGAGCTGTGCGAGCCGCGCGTCGCACCCTGCCGCGCCCGCGACCGCGCCGCGCCGTACATCCTCGGCGACGCGCGCCTGCGCGGGGCAGCTGCATGTCTGCACAGCGTCGTATGTCGCCACAGCATTACCAGGCCCTGATGTCAGCCGGCGGCAGGCTGCTGGCAAGCCTGAGCAGACCTGCAGAGCTAATGGGGAGAGCGTGAGCCCAAGCATGTCACGGCGCATGAGACACCCGAGCAATGAGTGCGGGCCAGCCGAACGACACCGGCACCTGCAGCTCCGCAAGGTCATCGCAGCGTCGGCGCTCGGCCGCCCACAACTGCTGCGTCAGCTGCGTCAGCCCAGCGCGTAAGCTCGCCAGATCGGCATGCAGCTCGCCGGGGCCCTCCCAGGCGCGGGCGGGGCCGCTCGCGCCGAGCCGAGCGCTGGCCTCCGGCACGGCCAGCTGCAACTCAGCCACCGCCGGGCCCTCCCATGCCTGCAAACGTGGACAAGCGTGCAGCGCGTATGAGAGGCGGCACACCGTTCGCAAGGTCCATCTCACCTGCTGCTGCCTGGCTGTGGTTGCTGTGGTTGCTGCAGAGCAATTTGACCCTGCTCTGCCCAAGCGCCCTTATGATGCGATGCTGCAAGCGTGCTGCACGCGTGCTGCCAGCAATGCCAGCGCATCCACTGCAGCAGAACCGTGGGCATCATGTATCACATCGCTCGGGGCACATCGTGGGGCATGCAGGCTCGCCTGAGGCAGCGCGGGCAGCCGCGCCGCGTCACGCGAGGGCCGCCGCGCGGGCGAAAGGGACACTGCGCGCCGCTGCGCGCCGCTGCAGCGCTCAGCCTCGGACATGGTGCGCTTCAGCAGCCGCTGCTGTGGCAGGCGCAGGGCGGGCACTGTTTGCCCTCGCGGGCTATATGCATGCTCAGCAGACGCGTCAGCGAGCAAGCCCGTGCGGGCAGTCCCCAGGGTCTGTCTTGCAGCCAGGCCAGCACAGGTGCGAGCAGTAGGTGCACCGCCTGTGTGCTTGAGCGAGCATATGTTCGTCGGGCACGCCTGCGGTGGCGACACTGAGCGCGCGGCTGGCCGCCACGTGACGGGGTTGAGCTCCACCGGCGCAGGCACTCCTGCAGGTGCACACTCGCTTCTGTGCTGCCCTGCTTTGGGGGCACCACGGGCAGGTGGGCTTGTGAAGGGAAAAGGCCTTCTGCACCTTGAGCTTCGCCAACCTCCTCCACGCGACCTCTCATCCTCTGCCAGCCACTATGTGTGTGATGTCTGAGAGCCGTGCTTATTGTGACGGTACTAGTGAGCCAGAGCTGTCAGAAGAGTATAATACCGGGTTTGCAAAGCAAAAGCAAAGAAAGCAGGAGGCAGGGTTGCGTTACAGCGTAACCCTCTGGCCCTGCAGAAGAGGAACTCGGCGTGCGGGCCTCCCGGCAGGCTGGTCCGTCGGTCCTCAGGAAGTCGAAGTGGCAGAAGCAGTCCTTTTCACACGTCTGCTTGATCGCGGTTCTGCTGTGCTTTCAAATGGCCACGTTCATAGGCAACAAGTTCGGCGAGGAGGACCACGCCAAGCTGGTACGCTGCTCAGCCAGGCAGCCGCCTGGCGGCCGACGTGCAGGCGGGCATGCAGCCCGATGCTGAGCCGTCGGTTCCTGCCGCGAGCAGGCCGATTTTGAGAAGCGGGCAAACCCGAATGACCCCGCGCAGCAAGCGCTCATCGAGGAGCTGCGCGCCCACGTGAAGAAGGTGCTGCAAACGCAGTGCTGGGCTTGCCGTATATGCGGTAGTGGTAGGTGTTGAGGGCTTGTGCCTTGCAGCTGGAGGAGATGCGCAAGAACGAGGACCCGCGCCTCTCCTTCTCCACGCCAGAGTTTAAGGAGGCGCAGCGCATCTTCACAGACAACTTCAAGGTGGAGGCCCGGGCTGTTGTCCGAAGCACGCAGCACCTTCCCTCGCTTTCACACTAAGCAACTTCGCGTGCCCACAGAAAAACTTTGGGCGGCCCGTAGAGTGGGCTATGGTGAAAGACTACGCGTGGTCGACGCCACAGCTGCGCAAGCTCGACGTGCCGGTGTGCAACGCACCGCGCTGCGCTCATGCCGCGCTTCCCAAACTCTACAGCAGAGAGAGAATATCAGCTCTTGTTGCCATCGGCGCAGGTGGACGTAGAAGGCAAGCCGTGGCCGCTCGACGCGCAGGGCCAGCCCATCTTGAAAGCATAGACCGTGTGTGCTGCTTTTCAGCAGGCGCATGCGTAGGATGCTGGGCAGCGTTTCATGCGGTTTAGCAGTCTTTCTTCAGGCATCGACCTTTCTGCCCACAGCGCTACACTTCTGTATCACAAACGTCAGGCAGTACTCTAGCAGCCTAGCATAATAACAAACGCACTTGCATGCCACAGCACAGTACTTGCCACACCAGGGGCCCATGCGGCGCGAGGCCGCACTCAGGGCGCAGGCGGCGAGGTTAGGTCGTTGGTCAGGCTATACAGGCCCAAGGCGGGCAACACAAACCGGAAGACCACCCAGCCGCCAAAGATGATGTAGATCGATGCGTACGCGGCCTTATTGAACCAGAACAGGGCCCCACGCTTGCCCAGGTACAGCTCTGTCAAGCGCTGGCCAAAGTTCATCGTCTCCCAGCCGTCCGGCAGCAGCTGCTTCTCGGGCCACTCCGCCCTGAGACCGTCGCCGCCCTTCTGCTCCGCCCTGAGCAGGGCCGCGCGGCGCTCCGAAGCAGCCACCGCGCGCGAGCCTGCGCAGCGCAGTGGCTTCATACCGGACGATTGCTTGTCGGCGCCAAGTCAGGCGTGCAGGCCCTGCGTGCTACGTGCGCCTCGCATGTGTCTGAAGCGCAACACTGTACCCACGGCTAACACCCACTGAAGTCCAGTCGTGCATAAGCCTCTGCGTCAGCGTCCTGCACTCATAACACGCAGGCAGACACCTAGAACAGCAACGTAAAAGCGTAAACTCCAACAGCACTGTGGAGGCAGACGCAATAGCACTAGGAGGCATTCACAGTAGGGGGAGCGCACAGATGAAGCAGCACGGGCGAAGATGCCTGAGCGTAGACGAGCAACGCACCTTGCCTGCGCTTCGCGCCCCTTTCATAAGCCTCCAGCCGCGCCTCCGCGGCTGCATCCTTGTCGTCCGCCTGCACATCCTCACTGGCCCTGCAAACATGTGTCGGCCTGCGCCGCTGAGAGCTGGGCTCGTGCCAAATAAGCGCCGGCTGGCCTTGCGCGGCGCTGTGCCGCCGGCCGCTGGTGGAGCAGCAGGGCGGAGCGGCGATGCGTGCAATGGGCCTGAACATGGCCGCAAGCGCTGGGTACAGCTTATGCACAGTGCTGCAGCTGCTGGACGCCGGACACCTGTGACACAGCCCAGCGAATGTGCCTTCTAGGTAGGCAGCAATCTTGGTAAACGCCCGCAGAGGCCGTACCGGCAAGTATTACGGGGCGAGGTGCCAATGCGCAAGGTTGCCGCTTCAGCCAAGCACTGCCCACTCCCTTGTGTGTCTCAAGCCCGGCGATGTCGTCCAACCAGTCTCTACTTGTGGAGACGTCCGAGGAGGACAGCTTTTTGGCAGTCGTGCGGCACATTGCAGAGCTCCTGAACGAGGGCCAGGCGCGCGCTCCCCGTCATACGCGCACAGGCTGTGTGTGAAAGTACTTGCTGATGTCGCTGCTCAGGCACACTATTTGCAACAAAGTTGTCTGCGGTGACGGACGGCGGCTTGATCGCAAAGCGCTGCGCCGGGAGCGCCGACACGCTGCCTGCTGTGCGGCAGGCGCGGACGGCGCTGGCAGACACGCCGGGGTCGCTGTTCTCGGCCAAGTGCGAGGCGCTGCAGGCGGAGCAGCAGTATGCTGAGCTGCTGGAGCAGCTCGTGCAGCACTTTGACCTGCTGTTCAGCAAGGACACGGAGAGAGGCGCGCAGCACCGCTCTCGCTGTTGCCGTGAAGAGAGTTGCGGCAGCAGAGTGTGCTCCTAGCCTGCAACGTGCTCCTCGCCTGACACGTTGCTTGCGCTGCGCAGCTGACGTAGAGTGCTGCGTCAATATTGCGTGCCACCTGGTGCCGCGCGTGGCTGCTACCGGCCAGGCTGCAGCGGACGCGGCCGTGGACGCAGTCTTGACGGCCCTCACGGCTAAGGCGCGCTGCGCCCTCGCCGTGACGCACCTCCCTGCAACATTTGCCGCGCGGCTGCTGCAACACGCCTGCATGTCCAGACAGCTGTTGCTGCTCGGCTGCAAGAGTCTGTTTTTGACTTGGTAGCTGGCTGAAAATGCAGGCGCGGCCTTTGCTGTGCGAGCCAGTGCAGTGTGCTTGCCTGCCACGCGTGCGGAGGCAGATAGCGCAGGCGTGCAAAAGGGGCAGCCGTGCAGACGAGTGCCGCTTTGGCGGCGCTTGTAAATGTGACTGCGCGGCGTGTGACCATTGAGAAGCTGTGGCCGGGGACGTCCACAGAGCCGACGCGCGCAGGTGGACAGCCATGCAGACCTGCGCCTGGCGGCGCTGACGCAGCTGTACAACGTGGTGGTGGACGCGCCGCTGCAGTTCCGCGTGCTGCTGCGCACGCTGGCGTACGCAAAGTCGGCCAACCTGGCGGGCGTGCTCGCGCCTGTCGTGAAGGCGCGCGCCCCCCCCCGGCGAGGCGCACTGACCTGCCTGCGGTGTGCTGGCCTCTGTGCTGCCGCCGGCCAGCAGCGTGGTGCCGGGCCGAGGCCTGGTGCAAGCGTGCCTGCCATGCGCTGTCGCTGGCTAGCCGCACAACCCCGGCGCAGCACGCTGGGCCGCGGCGCAGGGCGCACCAGCGCGCCTGCCGAGGGCTTAGGAGGGGATGGGTGGTGCAGGCGGCGTTGAATGGAGTGTTAATGGAGTTGTTTTCAGGTGTGATGCTGCTGTGTGCCTGGTGCGGCCAGGGGCGTGTGGAGAGCTGGGTGAAGGACTTTGATCTGAGCGTGGCCGACCAGCGCACGCTGTACCTGGCCAGCGCGGACCTGCTGCGCTCGAGCCGGGTGCGGACCACCCTGCCGTGCCCTGCGGCAGCTGCGGGGGTGCCAGGTGGGACGGGGGCGATGCAAACAAGCGGTGTTTTGTGCTGTGCGCTAGCGCGCACAGGTACTAAATGCAGTGCCTGGTGCCCTGCTGTAGGCCATGTCCAGAGGCGTGCTACAAGTAGCACATTGTAGCGTTGTGCTTGCATCTTGACCTGCACACCGAGTATTGTGTCCGCTTCACAGCCTGTACCGGAAACGCAGTTTTAAACAGACGTGTGCATGCGTTTTATGGCAGCTTCAGGCTCACACCAGGGTGTGGCGCGGGACTGCAGAAAAAGGCGGCTGGCGCGAAGGATGCCTTCAGGCTCACGCTGAAGGCGCTGGCCACATTTACGGTGCGTGTGTTGCGTGTGTAGCGCACGTGTGTGCAGCGGGGGCTCGCTGCGCTGTGTCGCCTGTCAGACCTCAGTGAGGCTGTGCTCTTGCTAGTTCTCGTACGCAGCACTGTGCTGTGGGGCAAGGCCGCCGTGGCTGGCACGCAAGGATGTGCGTGCGGCGCGGGCGCCTAAGCACGGACGCTGCGCGGCGCAGGACGAGGAGCCGGCGGCGGTGGCAGAGGTCAAGGGCGTGGCCGCGGACGCCGTGGCAGACTACTTGCGCAGCGCTGATGTATATCAGGTGCATGCGCATGTCACTGCACCCTGGCGCTTGCCTCTGTGTCTGGCGCGCACACGGCGAGGGCGCGGCGGCGCTCATGCGGCCTATCCCCCGCTCGTCTGGATGGCGGAGCAGTGAGCCGGGGCGAAAGCGTGTGTGGGGTGCCTGCATGCGCTGCAAGGTCGCTGAGCAGCGGGGCGGGCTGCCGGCTGACGCGCTGCGCGCCGCCGCAGTTTGACCTGCTGGAGGCGCCGCCAATCGTGCAGCTGGGCGAGGACGAGGCGACCGCGCCGCTGCTGCGCCTGCTGCGGCTCGTCATCGCTGGCGACGTCAAGGTGTGCTTCCTGGTCTCCCTGCCAGCGGTGCCGGCCTTTGTGCTGGACCCTCCATGCTGTGCCAGCTGTCGTGCTGGACTCTGCATGCTGGCGCTCCCAAGGCTTCGCAGAGCAAGCAGATTGCGCGATGGCTGGCGGCTGGACGATCTTGAGCGCTGTGCTGCGCAGGCACTGGAGGCGTTCCGGGCAGAGCACGGTGCGGTGCTGGAGGCGCGCGGCCTGGCGGTGGACGACGTGCTGGCCAAGACGCGCATCATGGCGCTGCTGGTTCTGGGCACGCGGCGCGAGGAGATCTCGTTCGCCACCATCCAGGTGCGGCCGCGGCGCTGCGCCGCGCCGGGGCGCGGGCAGGCAGGCCTGGGCTGTGTGGCGGGCGGCTACGGATGAAAGAGCAGGCTGTGTCTGGCAAAGTGTGTGCATGCTGCGTGAGACCTTTTTGTGCGCAGGGCTGCAGGTCGACCTTGTCAAGCACGCACTGACACGCACGTGCTGTTTTGTGGCAGGAGATTTGCCTGCATGCAGCATGCGCCCTGCGCGGATTTTGTGTACCAGGGAAGGAGGTGCAACATTCGCACACCTCAAAGGCCTCCCAGGGCCGGGGTGCTTGGGGGCAGCCTCGCAGGGACCCTGCCCCCTGCATGCACATGCAGGGTGCACGCATGTCCTGCTGGCTGGCGACGCGCCCGCGCGCCTGCGCAGGAGGCGCTGGGCGTGGGCGAGGGCGAGGTGGAGGTGTGGGTGGTGCGCGCGATCGGGCGGAAGCTGCTGGCGGCGCGCATCGACCAGATGCGCCGCACGGTGGCGGTCACCAAGTGCGCGCAGCGCACGTTCTCGGCCGCGCAGTGGCGCGCGCTGCTGGCGCAGCTGGGCGCCTGGAAGGCGCGCCCGCGCCGCCCCGCCGCCCCGGCCCCCGGGCTGCGCTGGAGCTTGCGCCGCTGCAGACTGCACATGTTGCTGGCGCCTTCATGCTCATGGCTCGTGCAGCTTGTTTTTGTCTCTGCTGCCCGCAGCTCATGACGGCAGCCTCCTGATTGCACAGCTTCAGTCTTGACGACTCTCACAGGTGATTTCCTGGTCAGCCCCGCCACGCGGGTGCATCAAAGTGTGCTGCAGCTGCGGGCTTTTGCTTTTCATGCATGAGCTGCACCAGTACATCTGTGCCAGACAGCGCATGTCTGCATGCCCTCCCGCAACGAGTCTGTGCCTGTCTGATTTGCCTATGCTGTGGTGCCGCGCTACAGCGGAGAGTGGCAAAGCAGCGGCTGTGCGCGGGCGCAGGACAACCTGCACACAGTGAAGGAGCTGGTGGGCGCCCAGAGCGACACCGGCATGAGCCGCGGCGTGCCGACGTCCATCCCAGCGCGAGCGTGAGGCGCCGCGGCAGCTCCGAGCAGGGCGTGGGAGTAGCTGCTTTGCGGAGCCGCACGGGTGCTTTACACACTGCCTGCAGCTCATCGAGCAGGGAAAGCGCCCACAGTGTTGTCAATGAGTGGCTTAGCAAGGAACACCAGCAGGCCAACAGCCCCGGCAATCCCGGCGATGGCCAACACCTGCGCCCGGTGCACGAGAAAGCGGTGTCGTCTCCAGCGAGCTTGCACTAGGAACCTGCTTGCGCGTGCCTCACATAGAGGCGCGCAGGCCGAGGGCGCGCCTTCAACAGGTTGCCGAACAGCTCAGAGTCTGCAAAAGACTCTGCTTCCGTGTCAAAGCCCTCCACGGTGCGCTTGTCGTCTTCCTTCACGGCGCGCGGCGGCCTTGCGACCTGCGTCGTTCTCCTCCTGCGCACGCCTGACTGCAGCCTCGCGGGCAGCTGCGCGCAGACAAGAGACACGGACACAATTAATCGGCAGGCACCATGATTAGAGAAGTGTTTCCTTTCAGCCACAGCTCTTCACACCTGCATGCGCTGCACTGGCCACGCGGGCACACTGTGTCCAACGGTGTGGGGCAGCTGCTGAGCGCGACAGGCGCATGTTCTCTGCTGCACGCCGCAAGCCGTCTGCAACATTATGCTCACCAGTGCAAGCTCAGGTGCACGCGGTCAAGAAACGGCTGTAGCTGCACGGCAACACATCACCAGCACTTGTTGTTCTGAGCTCCCAGTCTCGAGCAGTGGGAACCCTAGTTGCACGGCAGCCTTTCTCGCAGCTAGTTGGCAGCACTCGCCTCCTCGCCGCCCCTGCCTGCTGCTCCCCGGCTCCCTGCCTCCTTGCCGCCTCACGCAGCCGTCGGCAAGCCCAGGTCGCCGGCAGGGGAAGACAGCGGCGGTGCCGATCATGGTGAGCAACAAGCCGCGCCCGCATCCGGTCGCCAAGCAGGTCCACGCCTTCGCCGCCCGCGTGACTTTTGCTGGCGAGGCCGCTATCACGTCAACACTACAAGGTCAACCAAAAGGCGCTCCACAAGGACTACACCATTGAAAACGGCGTCGTCAGCAACCACCGCTGCTGTGCCGAGCGCCGGTGCCTCCCAGCGAGGGTCTGGGGAACTCGGACCAGCGGTGGGGCACAGCGCCTTCCTGTAGCGGTGGGGCGCAGGCTGGCACATGCGACCAGCTGCTCGCAGCGAGCTGCGGGGTGGATGTGCGCCGCAGCATGGGGGGTGGTGGGACGGGCTCGCTCTGCAACTGTCAGGTTTCGCATGTCGCCGAAGCGCGTGCGGATGGCTGCGCCGGCTGAGCTGTCAGCGGCGGCAGGCGGGGCAGCGCACCGGCTGGCATGCTCCTGGCAGGCTTGTATGGACGGGGGGAGGGTGGGACGCGCGACGCTGCTTAGAATGTGGTCGGCACACTGTGTCCACCGCGCCGGCGCGTGCGCGCAGGCTGCTCGAGTCGTACGTGGCCGAAGCGCGCAAGCACGGCGTGCGGCCGCACCAGGTGACCGCGTGGGTCCGCCGCAAGCTCGGCGCGCACATCAGCGTCTGGCGCAAGCGCTCGGACGGCACCTTCGGCTGCGCGACGCCCTGCGTGCTGTGCCAGCGCGAGCTCAAGCGCTACGACCTGCGCGTGCACTGCTCCCAGGACACCGGCTGGTTTGTGGGGCGGCTGTCCGAGGAGCACGCGCCGCAGGCGCAGCTCACCACCGCGCAGCGCCGCCTGTTTGCCATCGGCAGCCACCACATCCTCGACCTGCGGCTGCAGAAATACAACAAGCGCTTCGGGGTGACAGAGTGTGCGGCGCCAGCGCCGCACAGCCCGCCCGCGAGCGCGCCGGCCGAGCGAAGCCCCCCGACAGAGGGCCCTGCGCCGGCGCGGCTGCGCCCTGGTCGAGCGGAGTCACACACCAGGCCAGTGCGAGGTCGCAGCGTGGCTTACCAGTAGGCACTCCAGGCAGTGGGCGTGAGCTGTGTAGGACTGCGTGACAGCTTTGAGCGCCAGAAGGCAGCTTCAAAGCTGGTGAGGGTGTGTTTTCCGTCCAAGGTGTGGTTGCCTAGTGCGTCCAACAACAGCAGCGCACACTCGTTTCATTGCAGCATGTGTCCCCAGCTTCTGTGCGGGTCTGTGAGCTGCCGCTCGTCGCCTGCGACGTGCTGTGCGCCCGTCCATACAACGTCCCTAGGCTTGTGCATTTACACACTCAGCTGCTTTCCAAGTGACCTGGTGCTGCTTGCGACCATGCGTTTGCTGCCATGCAAGGCTCGTTGTCCCTCAAGGCGGGGCAGGTGTGTAAGAAGTTTACAACACGCTGCGCGTCTGTCGTTGGTTCCCCTTGTCTTGTGCTGAGCTCGATACGTCATGCGTGATTAGCTGAGGCTTCACCGAACGTCGGATATAGTACACATGTCCACAGAGGCCTGCCAGTGCATGCCATGCGGTTGCTTGTTCATGCCCACAGCACAGCCTGTTGGGCGCCTGCATTGGGTCTGCATGCTCTGCCAAAACAGGCGAACTTGGCTGGCCAATGAGAAGCTGCAGAGAGAGCAGACCTTTGCTCGTTGTTGTGCACGAGTGATGAGTTGTGCTTGCCTAGCCGCTGTGTGACAGGTAGGTTGTACACCGCGGCGCCGAGCCGTGTGCAGCACCAGAGCAAGCTCAAGGACGCAGCTTTTAGACGCGCGGCGCACGCGCACTTACAGACTATGTTTCTCGTCAACTGGTGTGCGGAACTCGAGCGTGAAGCGGTGCACGCTGGAGTCAGTCTGACAGAGGTGTCTGAGGACGCGCCTGCGCAGGTTCTATGGCATCCTCAACTCCCTGGGCCTGTACAACAAGAATGCAAAGATCTTGTTCCTGGTGCGGCTCCGCCTGGCTCGATAACTGTGCTGCGACGTGCGGCGACTCGCTTATACGACCTGAACCGGCCCACCTGCTGCCCAGGGCCTGGACAACGCTGGGAAGACGACGCTAATGCATATGCTGAAGGACGAGCGGCTGGCCCAGCACCAGCCGACACAGTACCCAACGTCAGAGGTGCCGGGGACGACGGGCCCCTGATGGGAGTGCCTGAGCTGCCTTCTGCCTGCTTCAGAACTGCTGCTGCCCAGTGGCAGGCTGTGTGTAGAGCAGGTCTGTGGAAGCGTTCCCGCACTCCCGTGCGCCAGCAGCCTCGGCAACGGGTGCATGGGTGCTGGCAACGCTCGCGCTCTTGCGACCGGCCGCGTGCGTCGGCGTGCAGGAGCTGCAGATGGCCGGCATCAACTTCAAAGCCTTCGACCTGGGCGGCCACGAGATCGCGCGGCGCGTGTGGAAGGACTATTATGCGAAGGCGCGCGCCCGCCGTCGGACGATCGCGCGCCGTCGCGCGCGCTTGCCCCGGCGCCTGCGCCGCCCTTCAAGTGCAGCTCCGCCTGGCACGAGCACGCACGGCACGAGCGAGACGTGGGCGCGTGTCGTGGGCTCAGGTGGACGCGATTGTGTTCCTGGTGGATGCGGTCGACCGGGAGCGCTTCACCGAGTCGAAGAAGGAGCTGGACTCGCTGCTGAGCGACGACGCGCTCGCCACCGTGCCCTTCCTCATCCTGGGCAACAAGATAGACATCCCGCAGGCGCGCCTGCGGCTGCTGGCCGCGGGTGGAAGCAGGCTGTCCGCAGGCAGGACGAAGCAGGCTGTCCGCAGGCAGAGCAGAGGGTCGGGCACACTCGTTAGAAAGGGCACAGCAGCGGCTGCCTCCCTGGCGACAGGCCTGCGTATGCAACACGTCGTAACACAACAGAGCTGGTGTTACGGAGGTGCTGAATGGGGGGGTGCTGGCTGCGGCGCAGGCGGCGAGCGAGGACGAGCTGCGCCTGGCGCTGGGCCTGGCCGGGTACACCACCGGCAAGGGCAAGGCCGACCTGAAGGACTCGAACATCAGGCCCATCGAGGTGTTCATGTGCAGCGTGGTGCGCCCCTGGCTGCGGGCAAATCGCGTCATGCGGCATGCATGCACCCGTGCCCGTTCCGCCCAGATCATCATGGTTGCAAGCTCGCTGACGCGCCCTCATGGCAAGGCGCAAGCACCTCAGGAGTGGTCGTTAATGTCCGGAGTGCTGCAAGCAGCCCAAGCTAGGCGACTCGACCTGATTCGGGCAGTTGACCTCTGACTCCGCCCCTTGCGCTGCAGCGTCAAGTGCCGACGCCATGGATGTTTGGTAACTCTTAATATAAACTTAAACTTAAAATCTTGGGACCGGTCCGCAGCTGGGCTTCTGCAGGGCCATGCAGTATACAAGCAGGGCAAAGCGCATGATCTGTGGGACACGTGAAGAGCATGCTGCGGCGCGCCTGGCAGGTACGGCGCATGGGCTACGGCGACGGCTTCCGCTGGGCCTCGCAGTACATTAAGTGAGCTGGGCAGGCGGCGCGGCGCACCAGCAGTGCCCCGGCCTTGCGCCGCGATGTGTGGAGGGTCTTCAGGGTGGGCTTGCTCCTTATTGCGGCCCTTACGTCGAGCGTGCGCATGTCGCCGCTCACTGCGCCCCGGCTTAGCTGGGCTCGGGGTGGCAGAGCCTGGTTGTAGTCACTGCATGTCCAGGTCGCCGCGTCGCACGGGGTCAGGGTTTGGGGCGCCACGCGCGCGCCCTGCTTGCCATTCCCGGGCTCCTCCGTGCCAATGTCGGAGCCTGACGTGGAGCGGGCAGCGGCAGGCGCTGCTGCACAGTGTTTGCGCTTGGTGAAGGCCAGGAAGTGCCGCGGCTTGCAAAGAGCGCACGGGCGAGAGGCACTTGCTCGGTCTCTCGGTCTTGATGCGGGTGGCCTTGTTGCAAAGCGCCTGGCTCTGCTCGCATGTGCAGGAAGAGCGTGCAGGGTGCAGATGCTCCTTCCTGGGCGTATTGGTTGATGTTAAGTGACGCGGCCCATTGCAGGTATCAGTTGCGACAGCGCTGTAGGACTATTGACGGGGGGGCTGGCAGGACTGCGGTGGTTTGAGGCATGCGGAATGTCAGCGCAAATTGCTGCACTGGGTCTGCTGTCACGCCTGGCGCCGCAACTGTGAGATACTGGTTGCGACCTTGCACGGCGACGCGCCTCCGCATGCCAGATTCTTATTAGGTGAGCGCTGCTGTTGCACGCAGCACGCAAAAAGCTGCTCAAGCCCACGACAAACTAGCTGACATCAAAGACCCACACAGGTGGACAAGCAGACGGCGTGCGTTGCCTGCGCGCATGTCACTAGCGCTCCGACAGTATCGTACAGTACAGTGGCAGACTTGCTCACGTGAATAGCGCGGCCGCAGCATCCCCGCCGGGCAGGTTACAACTTGCAGTGTGGCTGCACATCGCCGCGGGTCACAGTGGCCTCTATGCTGCCGTGTGGTTCGCTGGTGGCAACGTACACGTCGTCCTCAAACTGCGGTGCAAGTGCTGGCGCTCAGGCATTGCCTTCATGTGTGGAACTGGTAAAGAGAGACTGATGCATCGGCGGGTGCCACCTAGCATAGAGGCAGTTCCCACATGAAACAGAAGGGCTGCCAATGCAGGCATCTGTCCCATGCTTGGGGAGTCTGGCGGTTGGTAAATGAGCACAGCGCATGTGTCCATACACATGCGTCTGTACACCTGCTAGGCACCCCTTGGATCCTGCATGCTGGGGCCGCGCGCGCGCCTTGCTGGCGACCGGGCTGCAGGGCAGGAAGTGCAGGTTGGGCATGTTCAGGAACACGGAGTCCGCCTGGTCCACCCTGTCGCGCAGGGCAGCTCACAGTGACTGGGCACTGCGTTGTGGGCAGATGCAGACTCACCTGCGGCATCTGGCACACAGACCCGCGCAGCCTGGCGCTTCTGGAAGGCCAGGCATGTGCCGGTCCATGACCGCACAGCACAGCTCCCCCGGCGCGGGCACGTCTGCAGGTCCACCCTGCTGCGGACGCCACTGAGCGCGGGGCGGCGGGCAGCCGACTGCACAGGGCAGCAGGCCCTGCACGTGACGCTGCGGCGGCGCCCGGCGGCGCGCGCGAGGGCGGCCGCACCGCTCCAGCAGCAGG
>JAABUY010002543.1_pt1 | contig 21450 bp, 20 predicted proteins | sample 5560271 | NCBI WGS metagenome assembly JAABUY01 (sample SAMN10711886, study PRJNA513374) | rock metagenome | isolation source: Antarctica rocks | place: Antarctica: Victoria Land, University Valley | reverse complement strand
TCTCCTGCCTTAGACGGCAGAGCTCCTGCTATCCATCGAACGATACCCAAGTCGACTGCAGTCAACGTCGACGCGTGAGATCCACTAGATAGGCAGATAGCACAAGTACCCATTATCCTTTCAACATCTTTAACTTTAAAAATATATCTATCAGCTATTTAAATAAGATTCTTCTTTAACTTACTCAACATAATTAATATTTAATTTATCTGTATATTTAATTGAGTTTTCAGTCAATCAATTTAAGTAAAAATCTCTCTTTTTATTACTTATTCTTACTCAGTCTCATTAACTCTAACTTAAATCTTTAACAATCTTATCTCTATCTTTAAAGCTTTCACTCTCATCTCTGTAATGCATATCTTCATATTCTGACTCAAATTCTCTTGCTAAATATAACTTTTAAACATAATGATAAGAACTTGAACTGCAGAGAACTCAATGTGTAAGAAATTTCATTTTAAATGCTTAATAAATCTTTGCTGTCACTGCTGCAGTTTAATGTGAGCTGCTGAAGTGCTGAATTGACTGTGAGAGAAAGTTGTGAATGAAGTGATGAATGAAGTGATGAATAAAGTGATAAATAAAGTAATAAATAAAGTAATGAATGAGCTGCAGACTTATAAGAATGCAATAATGTAATAAATAGAAGAGCTACATAAATTAAATAAGTCTTTATCATTACTATCTTCTATATTAAAGTCATCTAAGAACTTTAATTACTGTCTTTTCTTTTCTTTTCTATTCATTTAAAGCATCAGATTATCTTTTGCACTCTTATCTTAATATTTTTATTTTATTAATTTTTCTGCAATCTTTTTTTTTGCTTGCTTCTTTGCTTTATCTTCTTTCATCATCTTAATTTATGCATTAAGAACTTTAATAAGATTGATTTTTAAGTTTTTGTCATCAGTAATAAGATTAATTAAATATTGCTTTTTTTATTTATTAATGATTTTACATGACACTTTAAAGAGTTATAAGATCACTTTATTTTGTAGATAAACTTTATATTAATTTTTTGTCAGAACTTCATTTTCTTTTTAAAAACATTATATGTTGACTGCTTTTACAAACAGATCTGTAGCAGAATAGTGTTTTTCTTTTTCATTAATTGAGAATTATGCATGGCTGTGAGGTCTGCATAAAAGATGATGATGATGATGAGAATGATGAAAGTGATGAGAAAAATGATAAAGTGAATAAAAATGATGATGAGAGCAGTGAAATAAATAAAGATGATAATGAGAGTGATGAGAAAGACAGTAAGATAAATGAAAGTGATGAGAACTGTAGTCAGAATAGAATTAATGAACATTAAAATGTTAAAGATAAATAAAAAAAAACAATATAATTGTAAATAATGAGTCTGACAGTCAATTAGACTTAAAAGCAGAAGTTATAAAGTTTAATTAATTTACATAATTAATTGAATAATCTGTATAATGATAGAGTATGAAAGATATAATATTAATATATAAATTTGATGTCTAATTCTCAAGTCTTTATTACAGCATGAAGTCATAATTTAACTAGACTAGTTTCATAGTGTAAATGAAGTGTTAATGATTTTTACATTATGAAAACTGTTAACACTTCAGAACTCTGTCTAGGGCTGAATTTATAAAAATCTGATTCACTAAATCTATCCTAGAAGTGTAAATAATTATTTACACTTTGCAAAAGTTCTCTAATCTAATCTTATCTCACCACGCCGGTTCAAGGGAAGCCGCCTTACCTTACCTTAAGGCAGTCCCCCAAGTAAGACTTCTAGAAGGATGCTTTACGATCCTAGCTCCTCACAAAATTCACAAGGAGGTCCAGATAATTTCAGAATAACTCTATCTGATTATGAAATCACCATAAGTGTAATGTGTTCATAACATCATGGCCTGCAGGTCAGCGTTTTACTTACAGTAGGTGTGTGTTTCGATTCACAATGGGTTCCGAGAAGCTTCCGAAAGCACTTTTATTCGATATCGGCGGAGTTTGTGTAAGGTGCCAGTTTGAAATCCTCCAGTCAGAACTAGCCATTGACAAGTCCCGTGCCTCATGTAGGTAGTCTCTCCGTTTCAAGCCATTCTAGACTATGAACTTTCCAAAAACATCCCACCAGGATGGGTGAACTACTCCATTTCCCGCTCCGCTCCCAATGGCTTCTGGCACCGTCTCGAACGCGGCGAAATGATTATGGACAATGAGTTTTTCGCAGGCTTTAACCGAGACTTGAGAAACCCGGATCTGTGGAGGGAACACTGCACGAGGTTGAAAACCAAATTGAGCATCGAGTTGCCCGCAAAGGGCATCGCAACCCTGGACGCCTCGAAGGCGGACTCATCCACTGCGCACATACCGCCCATACCAGATGTCGACGCCGAAGCGCTCTTCTGGGAGATGATACGTTTCTCGCGGACGCCGGATCCATACATGTATCCCGCACTGGTGAAGCTCAAAGCCAGCGGAAAATTCCTCATTGCTGCGCTCAGCAACACCATGATCTTTCCGCCGTCGCACCCTTACTCTTTCCCGGGGACGAAGGGCGATGTGAGGGCACAGTTTGATGTTTTCATTTCCAGTGCGCACGTGGGAATGCGGAAACCGGACCCGAGGATTTACCAGAGGGCTCTGAAGGATATGGATGAGTATGAGAGGAGGGCAGGACGAGCAGGAATAAGGGCTGAGGATGTGTTGTTTTTAGATGATATCGGGGAAAATCTGAAGGCGGCGAGGAGGGCAGGTATGAGGACCATCAAGGTAAACTTGGGTAGAAGTTGGGATGTGGTCAGGGAGTTGGAGACAGTTACAGGATTGAAGCTATTAGATGATGTTGAGAAGGCGAGAATGTAGACACATACTGGCCGTAGACTTACGACTCGGAATATATCAGCCCTGACTTGTTGTTTGGTGTTTCTGTCTCATCTGTCTTTCTAGGTCTCTCCCAAACTCAGAACGAAGATGAGTAACTTGTAGAGCTGGCCGATCATCCCCAATCAATTCTTCTCAGATAATCATAGACTTATCCGGAGATATCTGCTCAGTTGATGCTTTGAGAAATTTGTATTGTCGCGCACTTGAGCTTGTCCCCGACCTTGCTTTTGATCCGTGGGACGTTGCCAAGCGAAAGACGCCCACACAACGAATTAGAACATTTACACAATCCAAAATCCGACCACGACACACTCAACCCAACCACTTCGCGGCAAGGCACATCAATCACAATGGTAAGCTCTGGCAACAGATCGTCCTAGCTTTCCCAAGCTTGTCGGAAATGTCTCCATGAGCTATATGTCAGGGTCTTTGCAAGATGCTTCGGAACCGAATCTGAAGCGCAAATTGCTGACTCTTGGTCTGTCCACGTAGCCTTTCACCAAGCTCGTGAAGAATAGTGCGTACTACAGGTGAGTATCTCTTCCAAAGGATGCTTGCCAGACTCATTGCAGCTAACGACATCTCAAAGCCGATACCAGACCAAATACAAGCGCCGTAGGGCTGGAAAGACCGATTACTATGCCCGCAAGCGTCTCATCACCCAAGCCAAAAACAAATACAATGCACCAAAGTATCGTCTTGTCGTTAGATTCACGAACCGTGACATCGTCATCCAGATTGTCACATCCGAAATTACCGGCGATAAAGTCTTCTGCTCCGCTTACTCCCATGAGCTCAAGCGGTATGGTATCAAGCATGGTCTGACCAACTGGGCTGCCGCCTATGCTACCGGTCTCTTGATCGCTCGCCGTGCTCTGAAGAAGCTGGGCTTGGATGAGGGCTTCACTGGGATCGAGGAGGCCGACGGCGAGTACAAGCTCACCGAGGCAGCTGAGGTGGATGGAGAAGAGCGCCGTCCATTCAAGTGCTTCCTCGACGTTGGTCTTCAGCGCACCTCTACCGGTGCAAGGGTTTTCGGTGCGATGAAGGGCGCCTCTGATGGTGGCATCTTGATTCCCCACTCCGAGAACCGCTTCCCAGGCTACGACATGGAGACGAAAGAGTTGGATGCGGAGGCCTTGCGCAAATACATCTTCGCGGGGCACATCGCGGAATACATGGAAACCCTCGCGGACGACGATGAGGAGCGGTACAAGTCTCAATTCCAAGGCTACATTGACGACGACATCGAAGCCGATGGATTGGAGGAGCTGTACCAGGAAGCGCATAAGGCAATTCGAGAGGATCCGTTCAAGAAGGACGACGAGGCGGGTCAGAAGAAGAGCAAGGATGAGTACAAGAAGGAGAGCTTGAAGTACCGGAAAGGCAAGTCAAGCAAGGAGGAAAAGACCGAGAGGATCAAGGCAAAGATCGACAAGCTCCAGTCTTAGGATGGGACTTGACATTGTTCTATGTTCGCTTTATGTTATCTTAGACGAACATGCAGAGCTTTGTCATGAGAATTAAACGCCGTGGGAAGAGTAGAAAGCGATCACAGACTTCTGAATGTCTCTTGTCCAAAACCTGCCCTTGATTAAGGCTGGACTAGTCGCACGTCGGTATGGTAAGGGTCCGGTTTGACGTTCAGAGGTGCTCGCACATCCGAGGTGTACCGACGCGTTCTTGACTGCACAATGTGAATAACCCTATCTACCACACTATCGCCCAGTGATCGGAGGTCAAACCCATCGTAAAGGACCTTCCTCGACTCAGGTCTCTGTAATGGCGCATACATAGGTAAGTTGATGCAGTGAGTTTTATTGGCAATTAATTAGTAATCCAGCCGACACGGAGCAACTTCAGCTGTCATTACTAGGTAGGTATGTAGTGCCCTTGGGAATCAGTCAATGCAGACGCAGGTCAGCAACGGTCATAAGCTGAAATAACCTCTACCCATCTCCGACATTCGCAAAATTTCACACTCAACCAGAAGCACGAAGTTGCTGTGCGGACTGCACATGGTTCGGCTCCGATCAGCAATCTCTCTACTTGCAAGTATGGAGCGAGGGTAGACCCCGCGGTCCCCGCCTCAGGAGCAGCTTGAGGTACATCCCTATCGCCGTCACTACAATACCTTATCCTCTATTCAGCTGTCAGCTAGCCGGCCTATTTCAGGAGCGTGATCACCAGGTCGGGACAGGGAGGCAACATGGAGGGCATACACGGAGTCGACGTTAGCTGGCTTCATCATTCACAGAAAGGTAAGCCATACCCAAGGCTGATCGGACTGGAAGTGAATGCGGAGGATGGATGATGGGTCTGCGATTGCGCGGTATATGCGCATTATCTAGCATTCTTCATATATCTCGAGGTCAAGGTCGAGGTCCAGGGGTGCTAATGCCTGGTGTATTTTACGCAGATAATAATTATCGTTCACTTGCCGCACCACTATCAGTTCATAGTGGAGAGTCTTCAACACATGGGCAATCATTGCAGGACTCAACGCCTACGCCTACGCCAGCGCCCATGCCCAAGGGCAACGTGGATCATGGCGGCACTCTCGCTCCTCCGCCTACCACCAACGGAGCACCATCTCCCGCCAAAACCACGCCAGCATCTCAGCATGTGCATCGTCCCCACCTTCGCAGCCGTGGGAGCTCAGAGAAAGTGCCCAGTAACTCCGCAGTGTCGAAGGAACCGGCCAAGATCCTGACCTCTTCTCCTTCTCGGCGGAACTCCTGGCTGTCAAATATAAGCTCGAAGTTCTCCTCTTCCAATACCACATCTCCGGCTCCGAACGCGGTCTCGTCACCTACGGTCTCTCGGGCACAACTGGCTCAGCCGCAATCCGCAAAGACACACCAGTCCGCAAGCTCCGTATCTTCTCCGTCGGAGAATGCGAGAAAGGGCGATACACCGGCGCCACAAGCGTCGCCGACCTCCAAAAGTGGGCATCCGTCGTTTCTCACGAGCGCATTACGACGACTGTCATCTTCGTCAGGCTCATTGCCCAGCCTGGGCAAGACAGCAGGCGCGGGTGCGACTTGTCCGCGTCGAGTCATGAACATCGATCCCAACCGTGAGAGATGCAAAGTTCAGGGGCTGGATCAAGCGAAGCTGAGACGGGTCGCATTCTGCGTGGATGTTGAAATCGCCGGTACCGCACGTTATGTCGACGAAGATGAGCGAAGCCCCTCACCACCGCCACCCGGACGGCGGCCGAGTCTAACAGAATTGGAGCATCAAGTGGATGTCAATAAGAAGAAGGAAAAGAAGCTGAAAGAGAAGGGCGAAGGAGAGGCGTTGAAGCATCCGCAATCTGTTGTGGATGAAAATGAAAAGGACGGCGTGTTGAAGACCAGCGGGGAGGTGGTTGGGAACGGTGGAGAGCTCAAGACCGAGTCTAAGGTCCTGAAAGACACGAAAGAGACAAGCAAGAAGAGAGAGAAGAAAAAGAGGTCAGAAGAGGAGCGCAAAGAGAGGAAGGAGAGGAAGCGCAAGCAGGCTGAGGCAGATGGGACTGTGCCGGTTGAGGTGATGCTAGATGCGGACAGCAGTTCACCTACGGACTCACCGCCAGAGGCCTCTACGCCAAGGGCTCAAGATAAGCCTACCACCGATCCCTTACGAATTTATCGACGCTGCTGCCAGCTACGAGAAACGCCGATATTGAAGAGGGTCACCGAACAGCTATCTACGCCTAATGCATGCGATCCAGCAACGCCGGGAATAGTCACCTGCTTAGACTTCTCGGGGTACTGGATGCAGCTTCCAGATATCATTACTTTTGGGGATTACCTAGCGGTGGTGCCTGTCAAGAAGCTGATGATGGAAGATTGTGGTTTGGGCGATGAGGCAGTTCGGGTCATACTGGCGGGTTTACTTGCAGCGAAAACTCCTGCACAAGCCAGACATAACAGACATCTAGCCAAGAGACGGAGAAACGAAAACGAATCCGCAGGAGAGATCCTTGGTGTCATAGAGAAACTGTCACTAAAGAATAATCCTCAGATCGGCCAGAATGGTTGGCGACATATCAGTCTTTTCATTAACATGTCACGATCAATCAAGGCCCTCGATCTGTCGGGAATAATCTTTCCTGATTCTCCACCATCTACCAACAGTTCTGGGTCACTAACTAGGACCACAACTACCACAAAGACGCCTGTCGACATGGCCACCGTCATTTCAAAGGCGCTAGCAGAGCGATTAGCTGGAGCCCGGCTGGAGGAGCTAGTGATGGCAGAATGTAACCTCGACACTGAACTTATCGGCAAGATTGTCGACGCGGCGATGAAGAGTGGCCTCACAAGGTTGGGTCTGGCCAGTAATCATCTTACCAGGGAAGGCCTAGAGCATATTTGTCGTTACGTCCAAGCTGGGAGGTGTGAGGGTCTGGATCTCGGCGGAAATGACCTCCGAGAAAATCTAACCATTCTTGCGCAAGCACTTCACGACAAATGCCCTCTGTACGCATTAAGTCTGGCGGACTGTAACCTCACACCAACTTCGCTGGGGTCTCTGTTTCCAGCGCTCTGCATCTTACCCAATTTCCGCTTCATTGACCTTTCGCACAATCATGACCTTTTCTCCACACAACCGGACGCTCTTCCACTTCTTCGCACTTACATCCCTCAACTCCAGCTCCTCAAGCGAATCCACCTGCAAGACGTAGAAATGTCCTCGGAGCATGCCATCGCAATTGCAGAAGTCCTCCCGGAATGCCCGAACCTCGCGCACCTCAACATCTTGGAGAATCCTCAACTATCCGCTCTCGCCTCGGCAAAGGATGAAGCCAGCCAAGAAGAGGCTTGTGCACTATACGCTTCTCTGATGGTGGCCGTGAGGGTCTCAAAATCAATCATATGCATCGATATCGAGGTGCCCAGTCACAATTCTAGCGAAGTGGTCAAGGCTCTTGCCAAACAAGTAGTCGCATATTCATTGAGGAATATGGAGCGGGGTCCTGTCGCAGAAGCGTACGCAGCAGGGGTCGCTCCCAACATCGAACCGCACATTGGTGAGAAGCAAGTCGCGGTCCCGGACATCCTACTCCACCTCGTCGGACATGTGGGAGGGTCCGCCGAGTATCACGACGACGACGAACCAGCTCCTGACGACGACTACATCGTTGGGGGAACGGGTGTGGTTAAGGCTTTGGGCGTATGCTTAGGGAATCGCTCCACGGACCATCGAAGGCCGTCACGGGATGTCTCTCCCGGCGGCAGTGGAACGGTGACGCCGAAACAAGTGCTCAAAGGTGCTGATGTCACCAAAGGCAAAGCGAGGGAGATGTCCAAAGATCTACTCGGAAGCGCCCGGAAGATTCGTGCCAGATTACAGCCGGCGTTGGGGCGGGAACTCCGAACCGGTAACGATATGGCCTACAGTAAGTTCGCTGTTCACGATAGCATCTACACTACCCTAACAGCCTTTACAGAACGCCTCCTCTTCCTCGATTCGACTCTCCAGCGCATGATCCAGCGCTTCGAAGACGAGTACCCCGAAACCCGCCTCGCTCCACGCCTCCCCATCATCCCACCCACAACCGACACTGCCTCGCTAGACGACAGTCTCTACTCCTCTGGCGAAAACACGTCCATACTCAGCGGCGACAACAGCACCACCATCACCGACCCGGACCCCTCCGCCACCGACGCCGCCACCCTAACCGAAGACGACGAAGAAGTCATCAAAGTGCCCCTCTCGCGACACAACTCGGACGTCTCGCTGGCATCGCGCGCCCTCGCGCTCGAAGAAGGCCGCATGCATCGCTTCGGCCAGCAGGTCCGGCGTGACATCCTGCGCCCGCAATCCCTCGACCACGCCCACGGCACCACCGGCGACGAGCCCGAGGCCGAGCACCTGCGCGTCCTGCGCGACCGCCTCGAGACCCTCGGTGGCGCCGAGATCAAGGAGAAGGTCGACCGGCTGGGCCCGGATGCCGTCTTGAGGGAGATTGGTGCCAGTGCGGAGGAACTGGCGCTGTTGGAAAGAGAGGATCCCGAGGCGTTTGGGCGCTTCAGGGAGGCGATCGTTCAGGCGCAGTGGGGTGTCAGACTGGCTGCGGGGGACGCGCGGGGCGTTTAGGGTGATGAGGTAGATGGGAGATGGCGGGTTGGATTGGGTTTTGTGGTGTTTGAGTATCTGGTGATGCGGGACTTGGTTGTGCCTTTCCTTTTGCGGAATTGGAGTGTGGGGGTGAAGTGATTTTCGTCGAGGTCGAGGTCTATGTGTTGGCATTTCTGGAGCGTTTCATATAGCGTCTATTTGTTCTATCTGTCTGTCGTTATATGTTCGATTGATCGGTGCCAGGTCGGTGCCAGGTCGGGATGGATCCGTCGTAGTATCATATCTCTGCATGTCCCCTTATGTTCAATAAGACGGTGATTCAACTCAAGCCCAGATCGTAGTTTAACGAGATCTTTAAACTCGCATTCCGGCCCGTCCATCTCGTTGTCCGATTTACGTTGATTGATTAGTGTCTGTCCATCCGTAACCTTTGGTTCCAGATTGTACTATGAATACAACGATCCAAACAATGGAGCACTCCAACACATCAAAACAAACACTGAATGTCAAATGTGCTCTGCATCACATGGAGGCCCTCCCAACAATAGTCTGCTACGAGTAACAGGGTTTGTAGTTGACCAAGATATTGTACATGGTTCAAGAGTCCTTCGTACCTAAATTATCGGTTCGACAACACCTTCTCTTCCTTCTCATTATGCGTGAGTTGACGGAAATCACGAACGCTCCGACACGGAGTCAGACTTCTGCCATACTGAAGCGCGGGGAAATGGCTAGTTGTCGCGGCCTGATTCAGGCAGAAATACGGGATGATCTGGAGGCATGCTCGGGATGTGCGATCATAGGTGTTGTGACTGAAGGAAGTTTTCTATGTTATATGCAGTTAAGTAAAGATGAGGGAGTCCTCCCTTGTGATGGGACAACACAAGATAGACCAAGGAGGTAGGATATACAAGGAAAGAGGTAAGGATTAAGGCACCGCGCTTACAGCTCGATGCTTTTCCGCGCCATGTCAACACTCTGAACATAACTATCTGCTCGTTCAATATTATTGCTCTTAGTGTCGAGTTCAGACAGCTTGTCCTGACTGGGTGGAATTGCTAGCAAGCTATGGGCGCAAAGATCTATTGAAGAATACAACACCCTCCCTCCGTCTCGTCACGGCGGCGAATGTCACGACAGCTCTGACAAGAACAATGACTTCTACCATAGCGTAGCCAGCTGGCCGTTCGTCGTTCCGCGAGGTAAGTCTGGTTCGCTTCTTTGGTTTTGAGGCTTCGCGATTTGACAGATGGGAATTCACTCACGGCGGTCCTAAGGGAGTGGGGATGGCGTTAGTATCGGTGCACTGATAGCACAATCAACTTCCTGCTATACGGGAGAGAATGGTTACGAAAGTATCTTACCTCCGCTCAAATGCCCACAAAGGGAATGCTTCGTCGACCACCCCCTCATCACCCCGAGCACGGCCCGAACGTTCCTTCAAATCTCTGTAGAGTTGATACGCAAATGGCCTCTGCTCTTTCAATATCGTCAGTGCTGATTCCATCACACAGTTCAGCTGCACGGAATAGTGAGCCCCAGCGCTTCTAGGTCGACGAGCTTCCGGCGAGATCCACCAGATCTCGTGTTCGACGCCCAAAGGGGGCGAACTGACGGGACCCTGATCTAGCCGACACAAAGCTTGTACCACAGCGCCGAGAGCCCAGACATCGCCGCGGGTGGTATGTTCCGGTATTTCAGGAGGCTGCCACGCGCTGGTGCCGGCAAGGGTGGTCGTGTCGTTCCACCCTTTCATGCCGTACTTGGTGGCGCAGCCGAAGTCGCCCAGGACGACGGTGGGGTATTTGGAGTACAGACCGCTCTTCAGAAACACGTTTGCCGGCTTGATGTCGCGGTGGAGCACCCTTCGCCACTCCGGTGGATCTTTCGGGGGGGAAGTATTGTCGGCCTCGATGCCGTGGTGGAGATATTGGAGGGCGCTGCAGAGCTCGAGAAACACTTTCCAGATAAATCCTTCCGGGATGTAAGCGCGGGCTCGAGGCCTAGTACTGCGTTCACGGTACTTTTGCAGAAGCATCTCCAAACTCCCAGAATCGCAGTACTCAACGTACAGGCTCGCTCGCAACGGAGGCGGGTCGTCATTGGAGATTGAAGCGTCAATGTACTGACAGATATTGGGATGCTCGAGGAGCCGCAGGATCCGAATCTCGTTGAGAAGGTGTTTGTCCCGTGTTGGGATGCGTTTCTGGACACAGACCAGTCCGTCTTTCTTCCGCTTCACCAGGAAGACGCCGTCATTCATGTTCCCAGAAATTACACCATGAGCGCTGTTGCCATCGTCGAGGGTCTTTAAACGTCGGAAACGACCCAGCGCTTCCAAATCTCGGTGTGCTACCCGGGCACGTCCTTCGCTAGGCATCGCTCATCTTCGGCGGTTGGGTATCTTCTCAGCATTGGGCGGTTGCTCTCTAATCTCTGCTGTGTCAGGAAAGACTATGGGTGTTAAGATATTTAATTAGAGCCTGATTTGTGGTGAATGGGGCGGCCTTTGCATGCTTCACTTCGTCGACAGTGACTGGCTGTTGGTTGATTTCAGGATCATGTTAATGTCAGGGCCATGAATCAGCGGTGAATGAAAGAACTGCGAGAGATTATATGACGATGATTTAAGAAAGATCATAGGTGCAGCAAGCAAGAAATAACACCTTGAGAGCGGTGTTTCTACTCTAGCAAAATAAAAATGATACTCAGAAGTCATTCGCCATTGAGCAAAGGACATACTACCAGGCGGAGTGCAACTCAAAAGTCCCCATGAGATGCTTACATCGGAGACATATCTTGAAGAGCTGATAGCCAGCCCATCAGAGACAGAGAAGGAATCAATAAGAGAAGCGCACATCAAAGTTGTAAATGGTGATAGACCGAAATTGCAGCAGAAAAGCATGTCAGAGAGGCGCAGAGAAGGACGACCGGGTGCTCAATGAACTACAGCTCAAAATCTAAGATACGTTCAAACACAGACAAACGCCCAAACAAGCCTGAAACCGGCGCAGAACCGGTGACAAGGTAGTTTCAATCTGGGATAGCATCCGCGCTCAGCTCAAGACGGCCTCGGACGAGGACACTGCTGATAGTGGCCGATCCAATAACCAAGGGAAGCGATCCACCCTTGTACCGCACACAAGCAATACCTTTGTCCATCAGGATCCGCAACGATATGAATCTATATCACCCATCACCTTGGAGGAAAGGGAAATCGTAGAAATGGGATTGACTTGGCGTCGAAGCTGTTGTAGCTTGGCCATTAACATTTTCCTTCGAGTGTTCTTTTCGCGCTCCAGTACTCTGCCGTGATTGATTTTGCAGTTCTTGTCTGCCATCATTGTCATATTTTGAGTTCTCAGGGCGTTCCACCAGGAAGAGCAAACAGCTTGTAGAAGGGCCTGTAATAACAGCAAATTTGCCGTGGTCTTGAGTATCCAACTGTATCTACAGAGCAATGACCGTTCCAAACTGAGTTTGAGGCTTTGGTGCTTGCACAGTGCCAATGTGTACAAGATGGTCAATGAAAGACTCAGGAAAGGTCTAATGTGCGAGCGGCGTGTAGCAATGGGTGCTTATCACAGTAGGTATTCCCAATGCTCAGGCAGTCAAGCCAGTTGGACAAAATACTCGACCGAAGGAAGACTTCCAGCTATATTGTATGGATCGAGCACAAATTTTGGTTAAGGTAAAGGAGAATGTACCTATCTAGGAAGGAAGAAAATCGATGATTTGGTTTTGGAGGTTAGTTGATGGATCGTGTACGGTACCGTTGAGAGGTTAGCAGCGTAAGATCAGATAAGATACGAGTCCGTGGAGAAATAATACCTACCTTAGGGTATTAGGATGAGCTTTTCAACCAACTACCACGCAGACCGAAGAAACGCACGAGAATGGATCCATTCTCAGCAGAAGGAGGTAAGGTGATCAGTCCATGTTGCGATAATTCAGATTGCGAGCTAATCGTTACTCTAGAGCTGCTGAACCTACAGAATGCGTTCCACCAAGGTCAATATCAGAATGTGATCGACTTCGACACCAGCTCCCTATCGCCTGCAAACAGCCTCTCAGGACGTGTACTGCAACTTCGCGCCCAGATAGCGAGCGGTCAAGCTGAGGATGTCATTGCGCAAGTGGAAGGAGAGGATCAAAAGCCGGATTTGGTAGCCGTGAAGGCGTTGGCACAGCATGCTCTCGGGTCCGGTGCGTTGAAGGAGGTGGAACAGCTGATCTCGACATCGCCCGAGAATCAGACCGTGCAAGTACTAGCTGCCACGGTATTACAGTCGGAGGGAAGGAGTGAGGATGCATTGAATCTGCTGGCAAAACACCAAGGGAACCTTGAAGCGTAAGACAAGGACGCGCGAGCGCAATGGCCTCGATCAACAACGCCGTGGCTGATGGTAGCTGCAATGCAGTGTCGCCTTGATCGTTCAAATCCATTTACAACAGAACCGGACAGACATCGCGATGAAGGAGGTGCAGGCTGCACGGAGATGGGCTCAGGACAGCTTGCTCGTCAATATCGCAGAATCATGGGTTGGGCTACGTGTGGTAGGCCGCTTCTATCCAGGATTGTGTATCGTTACTCACGTATGGTTGACTGTGCATAGGGAGGAGAGAAATACCAGCAAGCATTTTACGTGTATGAAGAGATGGCCCAAGCACCTTCGACGTCGGCGACCAAGAGTCTGGTCGGTCAAGCCGTTGCGGAAATACATCTCGGACGACTGCCAGAAGCTGAGGCAGCTTTGCAGCAAGCAATGCAGAAGGACCCTAGCGACGCAGAAGCCATCATAAACACCATCGTGCTTTCGGTATTGTCAGGGAAGGATACCACCGACCACTTATCGTAAGTCAATTGCCATCCCTACTACTTGGAATGATGGACTTGCTCATTGCGCCTGCGCCCGACAGTCTCTTACGATCACAAGCGCCTGGACACGCATTCTTATCAGACCTTCAAGAGAAGAGTGACTTTTTCGATCAAGCAGCAACAAAGTATGCCGCCAAGGTGGTTGCACAGTGATGGTGTTTTTTCATGGGACGGAAAAGAACGGTTTGTCAGGTTTTCGGTTCGACACTTGCAGAATAAATGCAGATACGGCGCATGGGTGACTGTCGCCTGTACTCGGAAGCAGTTGACTTTCAGGAGAATTCTATCAAAATTAGAATTTCTGATAGTTGCGAACAAATCGTTTCTCTCTAGTCGATAACCAGCGATTCCAAGTCAAGCAGGCCATACATCGCTTGCCACAGACCTGTAGAGGTGGGTAAATCTGTTGCAGCAATATCCGGCAGCCCGGGTTTTCCACAGACCAAGTCTTTGTACGAGAGGGAGATAAGGAGTCGACGGTTGTGGTACGAAGTCGGAAGACTTAGGTCTGCGCATTTCTACCTTGGCACCTTTGGAGTAGCCATGTGCAGACTTATGTCTTCCAATTCGTACAGGAATGTCTGATCCGCTGCCGGCATTGAGATTGAGCCTTGACGTTGCTGCTGAAGCAAATAGAGTACGAAGCTACAGCTTCTCCCGCAGTAGCCTTGTAATAGCCGGAATATATGCGATACCCGCGGGAAGTCTTCCCAACGGCAGATTCATGTGGGAAGATCACTACACTTGAACGTCAAAGGCCTGTTGCCCCTGGCCGGTCTGCGTCCCTGATAAGTCGCTCGACCATATCCAGACCTCCTGGATCGAGCACGGGCGCTGCAGATCCGTTTACGGCGACGTGATATGCCTTGTGGTTGTGCCCCTCGTACCCGGTCCGGTCAGTATAAAGGACGTGAGGCTGGGGAGCGCTTCGTCAGTCAACGATCCACCCGTGCCATGCTTCGTGCTTCATGCGATCTCGGTTCTTTGAGACTGCGAGAGCTCCTCAACAGATATCTCACCCTGAATCAAAATGAAGCAGTGTGCCGACCGACATGAGCTGTCCACCGTGCACGTTGACGATCGAATGGAGCCCCTATAAGGGCAGGTACCTGCTCCCGTTCCCCACCGCAGTCTCGTAGAACCTTTATCATATCAGTAATTGTGTTACGATAATAATCACTCTTCGCCCTCCTCTACGACCCCTTCCGTGGGAATATCGTGCCCTCCACTAATTACCTTAATCACGCACGACTCATACGCAGCATATCGCAAACAAGAATCAGCCTTCAGCTGTCATGCCCATGTTCACGGACCTCCCTTGCCAGAAAAGCTCATGCGATGTCAAAGTTTTCAAGGATATCTGCAATTCAGCCGCCTGTACCTCGGACGTTGTGCGTGCGACAAGGAAGAGGAAGATCGTTTGCTTCTCAGGTACGCGTCCCTAGTGCAGCGGATCTTCTCGTTTCTGGTCCAATCGTATCGAACCCAATCCTACCTTAGTTTTCCCTCTTCGACCACCAGAACTAAAAGAACTTCTTTCATAGATTTCGATGGCACAATCTTCTTGCAAGACACAGGACATGTCCTCTTTGATAGTCATGGCTGTGGTACCGAAACTCGTAAGATGCTCAGTCGGCAGATTAAATCCGGCGAAAGGCCTTTCAAGGAGGTCTTCGCTGAGATGTGGGGTTCCCTAAATGTAAACTTCCATGCTTCACTAGGTGCTGTTCAGCAGAGCCTGATTGATACCATCCGCAGATACCGCTCGATGAGGCTTTCGGAGTGATGAAGACGTCTCTTCGGATCGACTCTGGGTTTCAGACCTTCCACCACTTTTGCATGAGCAACGGCATTCCTTTCCATGTCCTGTCCGCCGGCTTGGAACCGGTCCTGAGACGGGTGTTGGATTATTATCTGGGTGAGAAAGAGGTAAGGCATCTATAACTTTGTGACTCTTAAGTGCATGCTGATTCGTGCTAGTCTGCGCGCATAGATGTGATTGCCAATTACGCCGAGATCATGCCCGACGGCTCATACTGGAAGCCCATTTGGCGCCATGATTGTGACTTTGGCCATGACAAAGGTCTATCCATAGCTGAGCATCGCGATAGCGCTTCGGCGGATAGCAGCAATCCCTTGATCGTCTTCATCGGAGACGGTATCTCCGATTTACCGGCCGCTCGTCATGCCGATGTGCTCTTCGCACGCAAGGGTCTCTATCTCGAGAGATATTGCCTCGAAAACAAAATTGCGTACATTCCCTTCGAAAGCTTTGCAGACATCCGGAAAGAGCTCGAGAATATCATGGCGGAAGATCATGCGAAGACTGGTGGATTTGGTCTTCCCGTGCTTTTCAATCCAAGTGCCCACTCGTGGCGACTGTTCTCAAATAAGACTGCAGTAAGTTACATTACATCACCACGAGCCACGTCGGACCAGTATTGAGATTCTATTAGATGTCGTTGTACGATACAGCTGTCCCCGCAGAAGAACCGATGCTCTGGGTAGAAGATTTCGCCCATAACAACCCTGAGGATGTCACTGCGGTTGCCGCACAGGCGTAATACGCAGACCTCATCTATCCAATGGCCAGAAACGGCACGTCTCATACGAAGGCGGAGGATCACCTGTCAGCGCGAGCGTACAGGTCACCTCTCTAGTCCGTGTCTCGGTGGAGTACAGACCGTTTAATGGCTTGTGGCTCCATGGTTCATTGTTGCGCTGTTATGCTTTGTGCGCGCTCGACTATGCTTACTGCTTCGTCCCAGCTTTATGCTTAAGATACCTATAGACTACCGTATAGACTAATTGGCCAAGAATCTTACTCACCGTCATTATCCCTTCCGTGTAGAATCCCGCCCCTTAAGTTTCAAATCGCTTTGAACCCGTTTTACAAGAAAACACCAAATAATTTTACATAGTCGGACATGGTGAAGCAACGACAGCACCGCAGACACCCGAGTCAGGTCGAAGCAAGCCTCGCTGGACCCGTAAGATACTAAGACTTTTCATCGTAAGGTACCTATGAATATAAAGTCGGCAGTCTGAAGAGGATCATCGCCATTATCTTAATACGTGCTCTAGTGTAAGGCTGACAGACGGGGGAATTACCTACAAAGTTGGATCTAAATATAGAAATGTTGTAATAGCGCAGCTACTACGAAGTAGGTACCTCAGCTAACGGTTAGTTCGAGTTCCCTCCACTTGGCAATCTTGATGTCTGCCAAGATATAAACACCCCACCAAGCCACTTCTTCCTCGTAAGGCAAGGTAGTCAATGTACAAATACCTTTCCTAAGGTATCCAACAGCGACCATTGTGTGGAAAGCTCCCCTCGTAACTTCTCCTTTTCTTTCTGGGTTGTGGGAACCCCGCTTTATCCAGTATGGTCCACATCGGTGTTCCGCAGCGCCTGAAAGGCTACACACATCACAAGAACGGTACGAACGGAGGTGGCAGTAGCCAAACCGCTAGTAATACCTCGAATTGTGTTCCAAGTTCAATGAGGTACGCCAGTGAAAGGAAGAACCTGGTCCTGAAGACCACCGTTCTTAAGGTGCGCTATTTCCATTCCGCTCTCGAAACAGGGCTCAACTCGACAAGGCGAGAGCTAACAATCGGAATGGTAGGCCAGGAACTTGGCAGCAATGGACAGGGGTGGAACCAGTGACCCGGTGGGTTACAAACGTCTCATTGTGAAAAAGACGCATTGAGTGACATACTCCCTTGTGCAGTATCTCGTTGTAACCTTGGGCGAGGCGAAAGAGTCCACTCCGACTATCAGTAAGACACTCAATCCGGAGTGGAATGTCTCTTTCGACCTTCCGGTTGTCGGTGTACAAAGTCTACTGCTTGAGTGTGTATGCTGGGACAAGGACCGCTTCGGCAAGGACTACCTGGGCGAGTTTGATGTGGCATTGGAAGATATATTTGCAAACGGGCAAACCATCCAGGAGGCGAGTAGAGTCGCGCATCTGGACGGGAACACTACATTCTAACTTCTCTAGCCGATATGGTATTCCTTGACTTCGAAGCGTAAGAACGGCAAGAAGAAGGGCGGTCAGATTTCTGGAGAGGTTCTGATAAAATTTGCACTGGCCGACCCCTTCGACACGTCAGCGACGCCCCAAGATGTTCTCCAAAGGTTCACGGCTATTGTCGCAGTCAGTACCAGTGCGGAAGGCGAAGAGGACGATGAATTAGCACGTCTCGAGAGCCAGGAAGCTGACGCCGATGACGATGACGATGCGAAGGCTGAGGATACCTCTGACGAGACTGATGGTTTAAACAAACCAGAGATTGCTGAGAAGCGAAAAAGGAGGCTGCGCTTGGCTAGGATCAAGCGCAAGACTAAAGCAAGGGCGTACGAGTACACCGGTGGCGAAGCAGACGTCGTCGGCATTGTCTTTTTGGAGATCAACAGGATTACAGACCTTCCACCTGAGCGCAACAGTATGCTTCCCCTGTTGTGGCGCGTCACTCCGTCTCTGCTGTAGCTCACCATTCCGACAGTGACAAGAACGTCTTTCGATATGGATCCATTTGTGGTTGCTTCCTTGGGTAGGAAGACGTATCGGACTCGAGTAATCCGCCACAATCTCAATCCTGTGTTTGATGAGAAAATGGTTTTCCAGGTATTGCGTTATGAGCAGACATACTCACTAAGCTTCTCTGTCGTGGATAGGGACAAGCTTTCTGGAAATGATTTTGTTGGGACCTCGAGCTTTGCACTTGCAGATATCATATCCACAGCGCCAGATGCTGATCCCGAGACTGGGATTTACCATCTGCGTGAGCCGCCAGACGCTTCAACATTGCCAGCACCAGCCAGCAAATCACGTTTCAGGCTACCTATCTCCCGGTCGTCCTCTGCCACAAGTCTGAATAAGAACTCTCGACCTGCTCTCAAATCCGCAAACTCCCAAAACTCAATCACCACTTCCTCCCAGCTGGAGGTACCTACTCCTCCCACAAGCGCACCGCTGGATTCAAACAATTTGACCAAGGTGCCCTCCCTTACAGCGCAAGATTCAATGGATGAGAACTGCCACCACCCCGATGATCCAGATCTCAAGCCTCATGTCCTTCCTCTCGTCCTCAAGCACAAGGACCGCTGGGAAGACAAGCATATCCCCCATCTCTATGTCAAAGCTAAATATCTACCGTATGCGGCTCTGCGGCAGCAGTTCTGGCGTGCAATGTTGAAGCAGTATGATGCCGATGACAGTGCCCGTATCAGCAAAGTTGCGCTCACGACCCTGCTCGATAATCTCGGATCAACGCTGAAGGAATCGACGATAGACAGTTTCTTTCAGAGATTTGCAAAAGATAATGAAAAGGATACTGGGAACATGGACTTGACATTCGACCAGGCAATTATCTGTTTGGAAGACCAGCTCCACCGAACCCCCGAAAAGAAATCTTGGGGAGATACACTGAAGGATCACATGCCCAACGAGCACCTTTCAACCGTCCAGAACGGCGAAAGCCCTTCAACTGGTAGCGATTCGCCAGAGGTGGATGGAGACTCGGATTCGCCCCTCAATACAAAGTACGATCGATCCGCAATACCCGCTATCTCGCAAGATGACTTAGGGGCCGAAGGCGAAATCGGGGAGTTGCTCGAACGGGATGATCTGGCAGATGAGAAGGGCGATGAACATGTCATAAAAATCATGGAATGTCCCCTATGCCACCAGCCACGTCTCAACAAAAGATCCGACACCGACATCATAACTCATATCGCGACTTGTGCCAGTCAGGACTGGCGGCAGGTCAACAGCATCGTGATGGCCGGCTTTGTCACACCTAGCCAAGCGCAACGAAAGTGGTACTCGAAAGTCATCACTAAAATTTCCTATGGTGGCTACAAGCTGGGTGCAAATTCGGCAAATATCTTGGTGCAGGATAGGGTCACGGGTCAGATCAATGAGGAAAGAATGAGTGTCTATGTTCGACTTGGCATCAGGTTGCTTTATAAAGGGTTGAAAAGTCGAGAGATGGAGAAGAAACGAAGTAAGTAACCATCGGCAACAATACGCTGGGCTGTCCTGACACTTGGTAGTTCGTAAACTTTTGAAGTCTTTGAGTATTAAACAGGGTAGGAAGTATGACGACCCGGCTTCTGCCCGGGAAATTCAAACTTTCATCAACTTCCACAAACTCGACATGTCGGAGGTTTTACGCCCGGTGGGGGATTTCAAGAACTTCAACGAGTTCTTCTACCGTGCTCTGAAGCCTGAAGCACGTCCTTGCTCTGCTCCAGGTAATCCTAAGATTATAGTCTCGCCAGCAGACTCACGATGCGTGGTCTTCAACCGTTTGGAGGATGCAACAAAGATCTGGGTCAAAGGGCGCGGATTCTCCATCCAAGGTTTGTTAGGCGACACTTATCCGGAAGATGCCAAGAGATATACCAATGGGTCGTTGGGTATCTTTCGACTAGCACCACAGGACTACCATCGTTTCCACGTCCCGGTTGACGGCGTCATGGATAAGCCGAAGACTATCGAAGGTGAATATTACACCGTCAATCCGATGGCCATTCGGTCCGCGCTGGACGTTTACGGCGAGAACGTGAGAGTAGTAGTACCAATAGACTCTGTCGCACACGGTCGAGTAATGGTGATTTGCGTTGGTGCGATGATGGTAGGAAGTACAGTCATTACCCGAAGAGCTGGCGAGAAAGTCGGAAGAGCAGAAGAGCTCGGGTACTTTAAATTTGGCGGAAGCACGCTCTTGGTGCTGTTTGAGCCGGGGAAGATGCGGTTCGACGACGACTTGGTCGAAAACTCTAATGGTGCTGTTGAGACTTTGGTAAGCCGAGTGAGCTGCTGTCGAGATTCAATCGCTAACGCTAGATCAGGTGCGAGTAGGCATGTCCATAGGCCACAGTCCAGACCAACATCAACACACACCAGATATGCGTAAGAAGGAGGAGAACGTTACGCAAGACGAGAGGCAAGAGGCCAAGCGGAGAATCGAAGGGAGCCTTGCACCGGCATTACCATCTACTGCCGCATCGATATCAGGCTAGGACACACTGTGTAGATGGTTGGCTATGATTCATTTCAACAACGAAGACATTGCAAGGGCGAGAATGACGGCGAAGAGAAACATTGGGAGCACACTGCACGGGAGCTATGACTGTAACGAAAAACTATAGTGAAGAAACGAGGAAACGCTAAGATCGGCGTTGCAACTTCCATGATGAACCTCGAAGCCGTAGACATTGCTAATACTCAATTGATGATTTTGAGAGTGGATGCGGGATGAGGCAAGCAAGAATTCGATGGCGTATAGGACGCAACCATAGTTGACATTGGGTTCCTCCGAACCTACTCTGAGACCCAGGGAGCTGGGACTGAAGATAGGCATCATTAGAAGCACATATTGGAGCTCAACTTCCAGGTATTTTCTAAGTAATGTCACTATCAACTCTTCAAATACCATTCCGCTGTGTGGCGGATACTTTTGTAGATCTCCTGCGTCGTCGAGGATGGTTGATTGATTGATTGATTGATTGATTGATTGATTCATAGGTGACCGAGGCTGCCTAGGCTGCCATACACCGCGTAACTACAAGCGGCTAGCGCATACTGATCTCACCCCCATTACCACCTTGCTGTCGC
>JAABUY010002542.1_pt1 | contig 21457 bp, 23 predicted proteins | sample 5560271 | NCBI WGS metagenome assembly JAABUY01 (sample SAMN10711886, study PRJNA513374) | rock metagenome | isolation source: Antarctica rocks | place: Antarctica: Victoria Land, University Valley | reverse complement strand
CCATAGTCCGCGCAGGTGGCCCGCGGCTCAGTTCAACGCGCTTCTTTACGCCATCCCAGCAAGGCCTGCGCCTCGCACGGCAACCGCCGCGCCAGGGATGGCGTAAAGAACGTTATCCATTGCACGCAATAAACAGCCGGTTCGTGACGATATCAGACTGGAAATGCTCAGTTCAGGCCAGTTATCAGCCGAAATGGTCGTCAGAGGCCGGCCTTAACGTACGTTTTCGCAGCGATGGGCCTTCGAGCCCGGCAGGCAGCCGCAGGCGAGTTTGAAGCCGGGATCGCCGCGCAGGTGATCGAGGTCGTTGCCGTCTTCGTATCCGCAGGCGATGGCAAGGATGCGGGCGCGCAGGATGTCGCCCACGCTATGCGTGACGAGGGCCGGGTCGCGTGCGTCGGTGATCAGCGCGGCCAATTTGTCGACGATGCCCAAGCGTCGTTCAGCGGCGGCGAGGAGCATCATGCCGCCATCGGAGGTCAGGCGCCCGCCATCGAAGGCGGCGACGAGTTTCTTGCGCTGGACGGGTGGGAAAGCGAACGGCAGGAGGGCATTTTCGGTCATGGCGGGTGTGGCGGCGTCCGATTCGACAGAGGTTGGCTTCGACATCCAAATCTCTGCGATGAAACAGACGCTTACGCTACATCCGTCAGCGAATCCCTGCCATGCCGTGCATAAGATGGGCTAGGCGATAGGGCACTAGTACCTCTGCACAGTGGTTTTGACCGGTTGGCGCCCGAGGCGGTTAGGTCTGGCAAAGGCTGTTTCCAGGCAGAACGGTGCTCGGGACGAGGATGTGGCAAGGATAACTCAAGAAGATCAAGCTTGGGATCAGACCAATGATCTCATGGCTCACTTGGCCTCAACCGGTCAAAACCACTGTGCAGAGGTACTAGTACCTCTGCACAGTAGATTTGACCGGTTGAGCATATCCAGGATTGAGCGTTGGCAAGTCGGCGTGGTCCACCTGGACAGCGATGCTCCGAGCCGCGCCGGGCTGGCGTGAGATCAGCCCGGCTTTTTCGAGCGTGAGCAGCATCTGGTGGACCGTGGGCGGAGTGACCTGGAAGAACCGCTGCATGTCGGCCTGAGCCGGCGGGCGGCCGTTGACCAGCGTATAGGCGTGGATAAACGCGAGATACTGGCCCTGCTTGGGGGTGAAGCCCGGTCCAGAACCATTGGCAGCTCGCTTCATCCTTGTCCTCGGCAGCAGGGGACTGGTGATGAACATACGCTACCGTGTGGAACTGAACGAGGCAGAACGCACGCAGCTTGCAGCGCTGCTGGGCGGTGGCAAGCATCCGGCGCGCAAGCTCAAGCGGGCGCAGATCCTGGTGGCCGCCGCCGCCGGCATCGCCGACGAGGATATCGCAAACAGCGTCTCGGTTGGTGGCTCGACGGTGTATCGAACCAAACGGCGCTTCGTGGAAGGCAATCTGGAGTTCGCGCTGGGCGAGGAGGCGCGACCAGGGGCGGCCCGCAAGCTGTCCGGCAAGGAGACGGCGTTGTTGGTCGCGACTGCCTGCTCCAGCCCGCCGCAAGGGCGTAAGCGCTGGACACTGGACCTGTTGGCTGGCGCGATGGTCAGGCTGACCGAGCATGAAGGGCTGTCGCGCGAGACGGTGCGGCGGCGCCTGGCCGAGGACGACCTCAAGCCGTGGCGCCGGGACATGTGGTGCATCCCGCAAGTGGATGGCGCCTATGTCGCGCGCATGGAGGACGTGCTCGACCTTTATGCCGAAGACGCCGATCCAAAGCGCCCGGTCGTGTGCTTCGACGAAAGCCCGACCCAGCTGATCGGCGAGGTGCGCCAGCCGATCCCGCCCGCTCCGGGCCAGCCTGAGCGCTACGACTGCGAATATCGCCGCAACGGCACCGCCAATCTGTTCGTGTTCCTCGACGCGCACCGGCCGTGGCGCCACGTAAAGGTGACGGAACGGCGAACCGCACGGGACTTTGCCCTGTGCATGCGAGATTTGGCCGACACGCACTATCCAGAGGCGGAGCTGATCCGCGTGGTGCTGGACAATCTTTCGACCCACACCGCCGGAGCCCTATACGAAACGCTCCCGGCGCCCGAGGCCCGCCGCATCCTGCAGCGCCTGGAATTTCATTACACGCCCAAGCACGCCAGCTGGCTGAACATGGTGGAGATCGAGATCGGCGTGCTGCGCGGTCAGTGCCTGGACCGCCGCATCGGCGAGCGTGACGTCCTCATCGCCGAGATCGCGGCCTGGCAGAAGCAGCGCAATGCGTCAGGTGCCCGGATCAAATGGAAGTTCACCACCCAAAAGGCCCGAGCCAAGCTGGCTCGCGCTTACCCCGACACCGCCGCGTCCAAGGTGATTGGTGCAGGATAGGCGTGGCCCATCTCAACCCGTCAAAACCCCTGTGCAGAGGTACTAGCCCCGGTCGGCGGCGAGCCGCTCGTGCAGGCGGGCCATTGTCCGCTCGTGCAGCGCCGCCCTGTCCTCGGCGGTTGCGACCGCAGTGAAGCGTCCCGCCTCGGCGTCGGCAATGCCGGCCTTGGCCTCCGCAACGACCTCGTCTTCAAGGGCGATATCCTCGGCGAAGCGGCGCGCCGCCTCGAGCAGGAACTCGCTCCCGCTCGCGACGCGCCCTTCGGCCACTTGCCGGTCGACGATCTGCTGGAGTTGCTCGGGAAGCTGTACATGGATGACGCCCATACGGGGACCATAGATCACGAACGGCGTTTTCGCACAGACAATCTGCCCAACCGCTGCAACGGCGACGCGATTGGGCTGCAGCGCGGGCCTGGATGCCTGGCAGAAGCGCGGGACATCTGCATCCACCTCACCCACGCGCGATAACCGACCTTATCGCGCGTGGGGCATTTAGTTGGCTTGCCATTGCGCCCAGGCTCGCCGAGGCTGGCCAGATGACCGCCGAGTCCCCCCTTTGACCCACGCTGGCCTCGGCGCGCCGGCGACGCCGCCGTGCCGCCGCTGAGCATGGCCGTGCACCTCACCCACCTGCGCACCCAGGGCTTCAAGAGCTTCGCCGATCCGGCGGAGCTCGCCGTCCTGCCCGGCCTCACCGGCATCGTCGGCCCCAACGGCTGCGGCAAGAGCAACGTCGCCGACGCGCTGCGCTGGGCGATGGGCGAGGGCCACGCCCGGACGCTGCGCGGCGCGGAGATGGACGACCTCATCTTCGCCGACACCGCCGCCCGCCCCGGCCACAACCGCGCCGAGGTGGCGCTGACGCTCGCGGGCGGCGGCTTCCCCGCGCCGTTCGCCGGGCTGTCCGAAGTGCAGGTGGTCCGCCAGCTCCGGCGCGGGGCGGGCAGCGCCTATCGCGCCAACGGACAGGAGATGCGGGCGCGCGACGTGCAGGCGCTGTTCGCCGACCTCGCCAGCGGCGCGCGGTCGTCGGCGATGGTGAGCCAGGGCCGGGTCGGCGCCCTCGTCGCCGCCCGACCGGACGAGCGGCGCCTGGTGCTGGAGGAGGCGGCGGGCATCGGCGGCCTGCACGCGCGCCAGGCGGAGGCGGAGGCGGAGGCCAGGCTGCGCGCCGCCGCGGCCAACCAGGCTCATGGTGCCGCCAAATGCGGTTTGGCTCGCAGCGGAGACATTATACTATCGGATCAACTTACCACGGCCCGCCGGCAAACAGCTTGTGTTGCTGGCCGCAGCGTGATTCGGTGCCGCCGAACACTGCAACAGGAGCCGCGACCGACATGGCCGCTAGACCATCAACGACAAAGGCCACGCCAAGGGCGGCGGCAAAGCCACCGGTCAAAGCCGCCGCCCAAGCGGCTACTCCCAAGGCCACAGGAAGGGTCGCAACGCCCGCGGCAAAAGGTAAGACTGCGGCCATGGCCAAAGCTCCAGTGAAGCCTGCCGCGCCGGTGACCGTCACGCTGAAGCACCTCTCGGCCGGGCTCGCCGGGCGGCATGGAATGGAGAAGAAGCAAGCGGACGCGGTCGTCGCCGACGTGTTCGAGATCGTCGTGGGCCACCTCAAGTCGGGCGAGCGGGTGAGGATCGGCGGCCTCGGCATCTTGGAGGTGAAGGACCGCCCGGCCCGCATGGGACGCAACCCGGCAACGGGCGAGGCCATGCAGGTCGCCGCCAGCAGGAAGGTCGCCTTCCGTGTGGCGAAGGATCTCAAGAGCGCGATCTGAGCGCCGGGGCACTGGGCTTCTCACTCGGGCGTCCGGCAGTGGCAGCAACCCGGCGGCTCGGACGCCAGGGCCCGAGATGCTAGGGTGCACGCCATGAGCAAGCCCGACATCGCCGACACCGCTGCCTTCACGCCCGGCGAGCGGGACTACATACGACGCGAGCTGGACCGGTTCTTCTCGACCCTGCCGAGCGTCGCCGACGGCTTCCAGATCAGGACGTGGCGCGGCGGCGCGCAGGCGGGCCAGCCCAAGGTGCCGCTTGTCGCAAAGGGGCTGCTCGACCGCGGTCTGATGCGCCTCGAGCCGGCGCCCTGGCCGCCTCGCCTGTTCTTCACCGAAGCGGGCCTGGTGGCGCTGCGGACGATGATGGCCAACAAGCGCTTTGCCGATCCCGCGACGTTTGCGCACGTGCGCCAGGAACTCGGCATCGATCCGACGCCGGAGGCGCCGTAGCCACAGCGGGAGCCGTCCCGCAGGGGACAGTCCTCGTTTCGTCCTTCGGCGCGCCGTGAGGTTCTAGCATCCGTGCCGCACGCCGTCTGACACCGACCAGGCCGCTGATCGACGCCGCATCATCCACATCGACATGGACGCCTTCTATGCGTCCGTCGAGCAGCGCGATGACCCGAGCCTGCGTGGCGTGCCGCTGGCGGTGGGCGGCTCACGCGAGCGCGGCGTGGTGGCGGCCGCCAGCTACGAGGCGCGGCGCTTTGGCGTGCATTCCGCCATGCCCTCCGTCATCGCCCGGCGGCGCTGCCCCGGCCTGGTGTTCGTCCGGCCGCGTTTTGACGTCTACAAGGCGGTGTCGCAGCAGATCCACGCGATCTTCGCCCGCTACACGCCCACGATCCAGCCGCTGTCGCTCGACGAGGCTTACCTCGACGTGACCACGCCCTTGCTGGACCGGGGTTCCGCCACCGCCATCGCCGCCGAGATCCGGGCCGCCATCCGGCAGGAGACCGGCCTGACCGCCTCGGCCGGGGTGTCCTACAAACAAGTTCCTGGCCAAGCTCGCGTCCGACCACCGCGAGCCGGACGGCCTGTTCGTCATCACCCCGCGCATGGGCCCGGCCTTCGTGGAGGCGCTGCCAGTGGACAAGTTCCACGGCATCGGCCCGGTGACCGCTGGCCGGATGCAGGCGTTCGGCATCCACACCGGCCCTGACCTGCGCCAGCGGTCGCGCGCGGTCCTGGCTGAGCACTTCGGCAAGTCAGGCGATTAACTATACGGCGTGGCCCGCGGCGTGGACAACCGGCCGGTGCAGGCCGACCGGATGCGCAAGTCGGTCGGCACTGAAACCACCTTCGAGCGCGACCTGCTGAACTGGGACGAGGTGGCGCCGGCACTCGCTCCGGTGTTCGCCAAGGTCTGGGACGCCTGCAGCCGCGGTGGGCACGCTGGGCGCACCGTGACGGTGAAGCTGAAGTATGCCGACTTCCAGCAGATCACCCGCAGCCGGTCGCAGGCCGGGCCGATCGCCACGCAGCCCACGCTGGAGCGGATCAGCCTCGACCTGCTGCGGCCGTTGTTTCCGTCGCCGCTCGGGGTGCGCCTGCTCGGGGTCACGCTGTCGAGCCTGGAGGCCGAGGGGTGCACCGGCCCGGCCCAACTGGCGCTTGGGCTCGGGTAGCGAGACCGCACAACACTCGATGGCGAGCCCTGTTGGGCGGTGACGCACAGCGAGGCGCCGAGCTGCGGCATCGCTTGTTTTCACGCCAGTATGAATGACATATCAGGCCGTTCCTGAACCCGAAAGGTCATCCATGGCTCACAAGCCGAAGAACCAGCCCAGCACCTCAGCCGCCTCAGCCCTGCCCGCGGAGAAGGTTGCCGCCATGATCGAGACCCTCGCTCCAGCGCACCGGGGCCGCAAGGCAACAGCCGCGTCGTTGCCCGAGCTGCCATCGACGATGGACAGCCGCGACATGACTGCAGGCAGTGTTGAGGCAGATGTCCAAGGCACCGATCCGATCAAAGCGCCCGGCCGCAAGGCGCTTGGTCGCAAGCCGAAGCCGTCAGCACCTGCCGCGGTTGCCACCGCGCTCCAGGACGATGCTGGGACACAACGGGGACCGAAACCGCGCAAAGCAAAAGTGGGGGCGACACCGGATGCAGTTGACGACGGCGTGCCGGGTCCTGCGGCGCTGGCCCGTGCCGACGTTGCTGTAAGCGGCGATCTTGCCCCGCCGTCTGCTGCTCGGGACCTGTCCAGCGACGACGCACACCACCCCTTGCCAGGCCTGGATGCGCCGGCCCCGGCGAAGCCTGCGGCCTACTGGGACCGCGCGACGAACGCGGTGCAGTTCGACTGGCCGGCCATCGAGCAGACCGCCTCGCACGAGGGCCCTAACCAGGGTATGGCCCAGCTGCTGGTTGCGGCTCGCGCAGAAGGTGCAAGCTCGCGTTGGCCGCTGTAGCACGCGTTCGTCACGCAGTATCAATCCCGGAAAGGTCATCCACAACAGGCGCGGCCTAAAGCTCACGAAGGCAAAGGAATGCGGCGACTATGCTACTGCGCGGACCCATGTTGCTATCGCACGCGTACTCGCCCAAGCTCGGGAAATTGCAACAAGGGTCTCAGACGAACCGTCCTTATCGACAGTCGTCATGCGCGCCATGTCTCGTCTCCTGGTATTAATGATTTTGCGCGGCCGTAGCGTGCGGGCGGGGCGCGATCCCCGCATTGTGACGACTTTCAAAGCCAACGCCTGCCTTGATTCCTATTTCGGGGCTTGCGCCTTGAACACTCGGAGGATGCTTTGCTCTGCACACACGCTACAGACGCACCGAGAGACTATGTTCTGGTTATACCAACGGCCTTTTGCTTCCACCGTTCCGTCATTGCGAGCTGCCCTTGCGGCGTGGCAATCCAGCGGCCGCCAGGACTGTATTTGCCGCCCTGGATTGCCGCATCGCTGCGCTCCTCACAATGACAAAAAGTGGTTGAGGCAAAGGGCCGTTGAGATCAGGCGCCCGGCATCCAGACCCAGGGCCGCGCAGCCTCGTCGCGGGCCTTGAATGCGGCGATGGTATCGTCGTGCAGCAAAGTCAGCCCGATATCGTCCAGTCCCCGCAGCAGCGCATCCCGTCGCATCGCGTCGATCTGGAACGGCATCGCCTCGCCATATGGTCCGATGAAGATCTGGCGGTGCAGGTCGATCGTCACCTGTGCATTGCCGCCGGCGCAGTCGCTCGCCAAACGCTCCAGTTGCGCCTGCGGCAACACGATCGGTAGCAACCCGTTCTGAAAGCAATTATCGTAGAAGATATCGCCGAAGCTGGGCGCGGCCACGCAGCGTATGCCGGCATGCTTTAACGCCCAAACCGCGCCTTCGCGCGAGGAGCCACAGCCGAAGTTGTCGCCGGCCAGCAATATCGGCGCGCCACGGAACGGTGCCTGGTTCAGCACGAAGTCGGGTTCCTCGCTGCCATCAGGCCGGAAGCGCAGCGCCTCGAACGCCCAGGGACCCATCTGCTCGGGTGTCGTGCCGATCATCCGTTCGACCCGGATAATCGTGTCGGTGTCGACGTTGGCCCGCATCAGGGGGGCCGCGGTCCCGGTCAGCGTCGTGAAGCTGTCCATGGCTGTTCCCCTCTCACAGCCGCCGCACATCGACGATGGCGCCGGCGACCGCTGCCGCCGCGGCCATGGCAGGGCTTGCCAAATGGGTCCGGGCGCCCGGCCCTTGGCGGCCCACGAAGTTGCGGTTGGACGTGGAGACTGACCGTGCGCCGGGCGGCACGCGCTCCCCATTCGCCGCCACGCACATGCTGCAGCCGGGTTCGCGCCAGGCGAACCCCGCCGCGCGGAACAGGCGGTCCAGCCCTTCCGTCTCCGCATCCCGCTTCACCCGTTCGGAGCCGGGGACCACCCAGGCGGTGACGCTGTCCGCCACGCGGCGTCCCCGCACGATGGCGGCGGCGTCGCGCAGGTCTGAGAGCCGACCATTGGTGCAGGATCCGATGAACACCCAGTCCACCGGCGTGCCTTCGATGGGACGTCCGGGTTGCAGTCCCATGTAGTCCAATGCGGCCTGCCGGGTCGCCCGGCGCTCCAGATCCGGCTCGGCATCCGGGCTCGGGATGAGGCCGTCCACGGCGATGGCGTGTTCCGGGCTGGTGCCCCAGGTCACGGTCGGCGCAACGCTGGCCGCGTCCACCGTTTCCTCCCGGTCAAACACGGCGCCCGCATCGGTCGGCAGCCCACGCCAGGCCTGAACCGCGCGCGCGAAGGCGTCACCTTTAGGCGCATAGCGGCGGCCTTCCAGGTAGGCGTAGGTGGTGTCGTCGGGCGCGATCAGTCCCATTCTGGCGCCCATCTCGATCGACAGATTGCACAATGTCAGCCTCTGCTCGATTGGCATGGCGCGCACGGCCTCGCCGGCGTACTCGACGGCATGGCCGGTGCCTGCCCCGGCGCCGAACCGGGCAATCATATGCAGGATCAGATCTTTCGGTCCCACGCCGGTGCCGCAGCGCCCCTCGATCCGCAGCCGCATCCGCTTCGGCCGCCGCTGCCGCAGCGTCTGGGTGGCCAGCGCATGCGTGAGTTCGGAGGAGCCGACCCCAAAGGCCAGCGCGCCAAGCGCCCCGTTCGTGCAGGTGTGGCTGTCGCCGCAGATCAGCGTGACGCCGGGCAGCACGATGCCGAGCTCCGGCCCCATGACGTGCACGATGCCTTGACCATCCTGGCCGAGGTCGAAAAAGCGGATGCCGGTCGCTTGTGCCCGCTCGCGCAGCCCGGCACGCAGGGGTTCGCCCGGCGCGAAGCCGTTATGGATGCGGTCCGGCGCGCTGGAAACGGCGTGGTCGGGCGTGGCGAAGGCCAGCCCCGGGTTGCGGACCGCGAGGCCACGCTTCAGCACGTCCGCGAGCGCCCGGCCGCCAGAGAGGTCGTGCAGCAGATGGCGATCGACATGCAGCAGCGACCAGCCGTCGCCGAGGTCGGCGACCACGTGGGCGTCCCAGATCTTGTCGAACATCGTTCCTGCGGACATCGCCTCCCTCCCTCGCTCTGGCGATCTTGCCCGAAAAACGGGATTGACGCAATCCAGTTGTCCCATAAGCTAGACAGCTTGCAGCCTGATGGAAGGACAACTGGTTGAACGTTGGGGTGGAATCCTTCAAGGCGCACCGGATCTATCTGATGCTCAGAGAGCGGATCGCCTGCGGCGACCTGCCGTCGGGATCGCGCCTCCCCGGCGAGCCGACGCTTGCCGCCGAGCAGGGCGTCTCGCGCGTCACCGTACGGCGGGCGCTGGACCGGCTGGCCAATGAGGGCCGGGTGCAGCGCCGCGTCGGGGCCGGCACGTTCGTGGCCGATGGCGGCGTGAGCACGGTGGTCGGCGCCGACCTGGCCGACGTGTTCGCGCATTTGAAGGTCATGGGGCAACGCACCGGAGTGCGGCTGCTGTCCTTTGCCTATTGCGTGCCACAAGAGGCCATCGCCGAGGCGCTGGGCCTCGCCCCGCGGGAGCGCACGCAGCGCTCGGTGCGGGTGCGCCTGATCGAGGGAGAACCGTTCTCCTATCTCACGACCCATGTGCCCGAGCGCATCGGCGTCACCTACGCCGAGGCGGACCTCGCGACGATGCCGTTGCTGGGTCTGCTGGAGCGCTCCGGCATCGTCGCGGACCGCGCGAGCCAGGCGATCAGCGCGACGCTGGCCGGACCCGGCGTCGCCGCGGCGTTGCAGCTCGAGGTCGGTGCGCCGCTGCTTTCGCTCACCCGGGTGGTGCACGACGCGGACGGCGCCGGTGTCGAGCACCTGCACGCGCTGTATCGGCCCGACCGCTTCGCCTTTCACCTGGACCTCACCCGCACCGGCGGCAGCGATCGCCGGCGCTGGAGCCCAAGTCCGCCGCATCCGCCCTCCCGCCGCCCAGCCCCGAGAACAAGGACAGGAACGCCATGAGCCAACCGACACGCCGAGCCGTGCTGGCCGCCGCCGCCGTCCTGGCGACGCCCGCGATCATCCGGGCACAGCCGGCCTCGGTGAAGCTCGGCATCCTGCAGCCGGTCACCGGAGCCCTGGCGCAGGACGGCGACCTCGGCCGCCTTGGCGCGCAGCTCGCCATCGACGAGGTCAACAACGGCGGCGGCATCGCCGGCCTCGGCGGCGCGAAGCTGGAGATGGTGTTCGGCGACGCCCGCTCGACCCCCGACGCCGGCACGCAGGAGGTGGAACGGATGCAATCGGAAGGCGTGTGCGCCATCGTCGGCGGCTTCGCCAGCCCGATCTGCCTGGCCGCGAGCCAGGCGGCGGCGCGCTACGCCCTGCCCTACATGGTCGATGTCGGCGTCTCCGACGGTATCGTCACGCGCGGGCTCACCAACACGTTTCGCTTTGCACCGGGCTTCGGCAAGGTGTCGTCGGTCGCCCTCGATAACCTGGTCACGCTGAACGACGCCGCCGGCAAGCCCGCGAAGACCGTGGTGCTGGTGCACGAGGACGGGCTGTTCGGCAGCGGGCTTGCGAAGCTCATGCAGGCCGAGCTGCCGAAGCGCGGTTTCGAGGTCCTGGACACCATCGCGCACCCGACGCCGGCGCGCGACATGAGCAACATCGCACTGCGCATCCGCTCGCTGGCGCCCGACCTGATCCTGCCGTCCGACTACTACGCCGAGTTCGTGCTGCTCGCTCGCACCCTTCAGCAGCAGCGCGTCAAGCCGAAAGGCATCTATGGCGTGCTGAACGGCGCCGCGTCCAACTACCGTTTCGTGAAGGAGTTCCCGGCGGTGGCCGAGGGGCTGCTAGACTGCAATCACTGGGCCGACTCGCGCAATCCCAAGACTCAGGCGCTGCGCCGGGCGGTCGAGGCACAGGGCAAGTCGTTCGCCTACAATGTGATGTTGAACTACTCCTGCGTGCTGCTGGTGGCCGACGCCCTTAGCCGCGCCGGCAGCGCCGACCGCGCCAAGCTGACAGAGGCGATCGCCGGGTCCAGCTTTTCCGGCCACATCATGCCATACGGGCCGACGCATTTTGTGGGCGGCCAGAACGAGGGCGCGAGCCCGGTCAACACCCAGGTCCAGGGTGGCGACATCAAGGTCATTTTCCCGGCCGCCTTCGCCGACGCCAAGCCGATGTTCCCGGTCACCTGACGCGCTGCGATGTACGCGCCCGCCATCATCGCCGAGGCCGTGGTCAACGGACTGCTCACCGGCGCCGTCTATGCGCTGGTGGCGCTCGGCCTCACGCTGATCTACGGCGTGCTGCACATCATCAACTTCGCCCACGGTGCGCTGCTGACTTGCGCGATGTTCGCGGTCTGGGGGCTGGGCGCTGGCTTCGGAATGAGCCCCTACGTCGCCATCATCCCGCTCGTACCGTGCTTCTTCGCCCTCGGCTACAGCCTGCAGCGCTTCGTCATCGGCCCGGCCAGCCGCGGGCGGGACGGCAACGTGCTGCTGGTGACGCTGGGCCTGGCGATCGCAATCCAGAACGGCCTACTGGCGGTGTTTCACGCCGACACGCGGTCGCTCGACATCGGTGACGGGTTCGACGTCGTCGCGGTTGGGCCGATGCTGCTGTCGCAGCCGCGCCTGGTGGGCTTCGTCGCGGCCGTGGCCGTCGCCGCCCTGTTATGGGCGCTGCTGGCGCTGACCGACACCGGTCGCGCCATTCGCGCCGTGGCGCGGGAAGACCTGGGCGCGCGCCTGGTCGGCATCGACGTGCCGCACGTCTTCGCCGTCACCTTCGGCCTCGGCTGCGCCTGCCTCGCGGTCGCGGCCGGGCTGCTGATGCCGAGCTACTACGTCAACCCGCGGGTCGGCGAGGCGTTCGTGCTGATCGCCTTCACCGTCGTCGTGCTGGGCGGCATGGGCTCGATCCCCGGCGCGGTCATCGGCGGCCTCGCGGTCGGCGTGGTCGAGAGCCTCAGTGGGCTGTTCCTTGGCGACAGCCTGGGGCAGATTGGGGTCTTCCTCATCTTCATCGTCGTGCTGCTGCTCCGCCCGGCCGGGCTATTCGGAGCGCGCGCATGAAGAGCTGGCTTCCCGTGGCTGTCGTCGCGGCACTGGCGGCCGTGCCGGCGCTGACGTCGGCCGACATCGTGCTGAATTTCATGGTCGGCGCGCTGATTGTCGCGTTGTCGGCACAGGGTTGGAACCTGCTGGGCGGGTTCGGCGGCCAGTTGTCGTTCGGCCACGCCGCATTCTACGGCACTGGCGCCTACGTCACGGCGCTGCTGCAGCAGCGCTATGGCGTGAATGCCTGGGCGGGCGCCGTGCTGGGCGTGGTGGCCGGGGCTCTGGTCGGCGCAATCATCGGGTTCCTGAGCTTCCGCGCCGGGCTGCGCGGCTCTTACTTCGCGTTGGTCACCCTCGCTTTCGCCGAGGTGCTGCGCATCCTGGCCAACGCCGCCCCGCTCACCGGCGGCGCGGCCGGGCTGCTGGTGCGGCTGGACGTGCGCGCTGACAATTTCCAGTTCGCCAGCCGCGCCACGTTCTTCTACGTCGCACTCGGCTGCGTGACCGCGGCGCTGGTGCTCACCTGGTCTATCAGCCGCTCCCGCTTCGGCGCACAGCTCGCCGCGGTGCGGGAGAACGAGGAAGCGGCCCGGGCGCTGGGCATCGACGCCTTCGCCACCAAGCTGCGCGCCATCATCCTGTCCGCCGCGATCACCGCCGCGGCGGGCGTGCTGTATGTGCAGTATTACCTTTATATCGACTCCAACCTCGCCTACGGCGCCGGTGTGTCGGTCGCGGCCTTGCTGGCGCCGGTCGTCGGCGGCGTCGGCACCGTGCTGGGACCGGTCATCGGCGCCGTCGCCCTGGAGGGCCTCGGCCAATTGACCCGGCTGGTGGCCGGTTCGGTCCCGGGCATCGACCAAATGCTGTTCGGCCTGATGCTGGTAGCCGCGATCGCCTTCATGCCCGGTGGCCTGGTTGGAAGGCGCGGCTGATGCTCTCCGTGCAGAACGTCAGCAAGCGGTTCGGCGGCCTGCTCGCGGTGGCGGACGCGTCGCTGGCGGTGGAGCGCAGTGCCATCACCGGCCTGATCGGGCCGAATGGCGCCGGCAAGACCACGCTGTTCGCCATCATCGCCGGCTTTATTCCGCCCAGCGCTGGGCGTATCGCCTTCGAGGGCGTGGACGTGACGGCGGAGGCGGCGCACCTGCGGGCGCAGCGCGGCATCGCCCGCACTTTTCAGATCGTGCAGCCCTTTGCCGGACTGTCAGTGCGCGAGAACATCGCCGTGGGCGCGCATCTGCGCCATGCCGGCCGTGCCGCCGCCATGAACCGCGCAGCCGACGTCGCCGCCCGCGTCGGCCTGACGCCGGAGCTGGACAAGCCCGCCGCCGCCCTGACCGTCGCCGGGCGCAAGCGGCTGGAACTGGCACGCGCCCTGGCAACCGAGCCCACGCTGCTGCTGCTGGACGAGGTGCTGGCCGGGCTCAACCCGTCGGAGATCGACAGCGTGTTGCCGGTGCTGCGCGGCATCTGCGACAGCGGGGTGACGATCCTGATGATCGAGCATGTCATGCAGGCGGTGATGCAGCTATGCAGCCATGTGCACGTGCTGGCGCAGGGCCGCATGATCGCCGCCGGGCCGCCGCGCCAGGTCTGCGAGGATCCGGCCGTGGTCGAGGCCTATCTCGGCGCCGGCGCCGCCGCGCGGATGGCCGCCCATGGCTGACATGCCGCTGCTTTCCGTTCAGGGTCTGCGCGCGGGCTATGGCGGGGTCGAAGTACTGCGCGGCATCGACCTCGTGGTGCATCCCGGCGAGATCGTTGCGGTGCTTGGCTCCAACGGCGTCGGCAAGACTACGCTGAACAAGGCTTTGTCGGGCGTTGTGCGGGTCCGCGCCGGCGAGATCACCTTTGCCGGCGAGCGGACCGACCGCAGCTCAAGCCCGCGCATCGTGGCGGCCGGGCTGATCCACGTCCCCGAGGGGCGGCGCGTGTTCCCGGACCTTTCGGTGCGCGACAATCTGGTGCTGGGCAGCTACCGGCGCGGCCGGCCGCGGCGCGCCGCCAACCTCGATCGCGTCCTGGCCCTTTTTCCCCGCCTGCGCGAACGGGCCGGCCAGGCGGCGGGCACGCTGTCGGGCGGCGAGCAGCAGATGCTGGCGATCGGCCGCGGCATGATGGCGGAGCCGCGCCTGCTGATCCTGGACGAGCCGTCGCTGGGCTTGTCGCCGCTGCTGGTCGAGGAGCTGTTTGCCCTCATCGCCCAGCTGCGCAGCGAGGGGCTGGCGATCATGCTGGTCGAGCAGAACGTGGTGCAGTCGCTCGACCTCGCCGACCGTGCCTATGTGCTGGAGAACGGCGTCTGCGCCATGTCCGGCCCCGCATCGGTGCTGCGCGCCGATCCGGACCTGAAACGCACCTACCTCGGATTATGACCATGACCCAATTCTCGCGCGCCCTGGCCTTGCGCGACCGCTTGCAATCCGGCCTACTCGTCGCCCCCGGCGTCTATGACGCGCTGACCGCCTTGCTGGCCGCCGCTGCGGGGTTCGAGGCGCTGTATGTCTCTGGCGGCGCCATCGCGTACACGCGGCTTGGTCGGCCTGATATCGGCCTGGTTTCGATGAACGAGGTGGCCGAGACGATAGCGCTGCTGCGCGACCGCGTGCCCACGCCGCTGATCGTCGATGCGGATAACGGCTATGGCAACGCACTCAACGTCCAGCGCACCGTGCGCATGTTCGAGCGCGCGGGCGCCAGCGCGATCCAGCTTGAGGACCAGACGTTGCCGAAACGCTGCGGCCATTTGCGCGACAAGGCGCTGATCCCGGCAGCCGAAATGGTCGGCAAGGTTCGCGCGGCGTTGGACGCCCGCGCCAGCGAGGCCACGCTGGTGATCGCCCGCACCGACGCGGTCGCTGTCGAGGGCGTCGGCCCGGCGATCGAGCGGGCACGCCGCTACGCCGAGGCGGGCGCGGACGTGCTGTTCGTCGAGGCGCCGCAGAGCCGGGCGCAGTTGTCCGAGGTGGTGGCCGGCCTGCAGGGCCTGTGCCCGCTGATGGCCAACATCGTCGATGGCGGCGACACCCCGCCGCTGCCGGCGGCCCTGCTGGAGGAGATCGGGTTCCGCCTGGTGATCTTCCCGGGCGGCATCGCACGCGCCCTGGCCCGCACGGCGCAGGACTACTACGCCTCGCTCGCCCGGCACGGCAGCAACCTGCCCTTTGCGGACCGGATGTTCGACTTCACCGAGTTGAATGCGCTGCTCGGCACGCCCGAGATGCTGGACTTGGGCCGCAGCTATGAGGGTCCGGCGGGCGTCGCTCAAGAGGGGCCAGCGGGCCGCGCCCAAGAAGGGCCGGCGACATGATTGACCCGGTCACGCTTGCCATCCTCGACGGTCGGCTCACCCAGATTGCCGACGAGATGGATGCGACGCTGTATCGCGCGGCGTTCAACCCCATCATCGCCGAGGCCAAGGATGCCTGCCACGGCCTGTATCACGCCGAGACCGGCGACACGCTAGTACAGGGCGCCTCCGGCCTGCCGATCTTCGTCGGCGCCATGGCATTCGCGGTGCGGGCGGTGATCGACAAGGTGGCGCGCGACGGCGGGTTGGCGGAGGGCGACACCTTCCTGTTCAACGATCCCTACGCCGGCGGCACCCACCTGAACGATTTTCGACTTGTGCGCCCGGTGTTCCGCGACGGACGGCTGTTCTGCTGGATGGCGTCGGCGGGGCACTGGCTCGATATCGGCGGCAACGTGCCCGGCGGCTACAACCCGCGCGCCACCGAGAGCTTCCAGGAGGGCATGCGCATCCCGCCGGTCAAGCTGATCACGGCACACCGCATGAACCACGATCTGCTCGACATCCTCGCCGCCAACTCGCGGGTGCCGACCTCCAACTGGGGCGACCTCAATGGCCAGTTGGGCGCGCTCGAGCTTGGCGGGCGCCGGCTGCACGGGCTGCTCGACGAGTATGGCGACGCCGTGGTGGCGGCCGCGTTCGACGCCTTCTCCAACCGGGCGGAGGCGATGATGCGGGCCGCGATCGGCGCTCTACCCGACGGCGTATATTCCTTCGAGGACGTGCTCGACAATGACGGCATCACCGACACGCGGCTGACGGTGGCGCTCGACCTGACCATCGCTAGCGACACCATGGTGATGGACTTCTCGCGCTCCTCGCCGCCGACCCAGGGGCCCGTCAACATTTCCTACGCCACCACCATCGCCGCCTGCTACGTGGCGCTGAAGCACGTCTTCACCGCGGTGCCCGCCAACGCCGGGTGCCTGCGCCCGATCGGCTTCGTGGTGCCCGACACGACCTTGCTCGCCGCCGGGCCGCCGCGGCCGATGGCGGGCTATACCGAGACGATCCTGCGGCTGATCGGCGTGGTGTTCGGGGCGCTGGCGCAGGCCGACCCGGCGCGCGCGACGGCGGCGCCGTTCGGCACTATCAACGCGCTGTCGCTGGCGGGACACCGCGCCGACGGCGCGCGCTGGGTGATGTTCAGCTTTTTCGGCGGCGGCATGGGCGGCAACCCGGAGTCCGACGGCCTCAGCCATGCCAACAACCCGATCTCGACGGCCACCATCCCGCCGGTGGAAATCCTGGAGGCGGCCTATCCCGTCATGTTCACCCAATGGGCGCTGCGGCCTGATTCCGGCGGCGTCGGCACCCATCGCGGCGGCCTCGGCGCGATCTATGAGATCGAGGTGCTGACCGACGCCCAGGTCTCGTTGCTGGGCGAGCGCGGCACGGTCGGGCCGTTCGGTGTCGGCGGCGGCGGCTCGGGTGCGCTGAACCGCTTTGCCTGGCAGGCCGACGATGGCGACCGCAGCCCGCCGCTGGTGTCCAAGGTAACCGACGTGACACTGCGGGCCGGCCGTCGAGTGCGACTGGAGACGCCGGGCGGCGGCGGCTGGGGCCCGCCGGCGCAGCGCGACGCCGCAGCGGTCGCGCGCGACCTGCGCCTCGGCTACGTCACGAAGTCAGGGACCGGCGTATGAGCCGCGTGGTCGGCGTCGATGTCGGCGGCACCTTCACCGACATGTTCCTGTTCGACGAGGCCGCCGGGACGTTCCGCACGGCGAAGGTGCCCTCCAACCGCGGCGACGAGGCGGTGGGCTTCCTACGCGGCCTGCAGTGCTTCGGCGCCATGGCGGAACTCGGCTCCATCGTGCACGGCACCACGGTTGGGACTAATGCCCTGCTGGAGCGCAAGGGCGGCCGCGTCGGGCTGATCACCACGGCGGGGTTCCGCGACGTGCTGGAGATGCGCCGGCGCGACCGGCGGCAGACCTGGGGCCTATGGGGCGACTTCGTGCCCGTGGTGGACCGCGACATGCGGCTCGAGGTGCATGAGCGCACCCTGGCCGACGGCAGCATCCGCCATCTGATCGATCCCGCTGCGGTGCAGGCGCTCGCGCGCGCCCTTTTGCAGCGGGGCGCCGAGGCGCTGGCCATCGTCTTCATCAACGCCTACGCCAACCCCGCCAACGAAATGGCGGCCCTGGCGGCGGCCGAGGCGGTCTGGCCGAACGGCAATGTCGCCTGCTCCGCGCAGATTCTGCCCGAAATCCGCGAGTTCGAACGGACGTCAACGACCGCGCTGAACGCCTATTTGCAGCCGGTCGTCGGCAACTACCTCGGCAAGCTGGACCGCGCGCTGGCCGATCAGGGGTTCGCCGGGCAGTTCCATATCGTGCAGTCCAATGGCGGGGTGATGGCGACCGCCACTGCGCGCCGCCTGCCGGTGCGGACTGCGCTGTCCGGGCCCGCCGCCGGCGTGATCGCCGCCGCCGCCATCGCCACTGCCGCGGGGTTTCCCGACGTGATCACCGGCGACCTCGGCGGCACCTCGTTCGACGTCTCGCTGGTGGTGGGGGGCGGGGTGTCGCTGGCCGCGCAGGCGACCATCGAGTTCGGCCTCGTGATCCGCACGCCGATGATCGAGATCACCACGATCGGCGCCGGCGGCGGCTCGGTGGCGCGAGTTGACGCGGGCGGGCTGCTGCAGGTCGGGCCGGAGAGCGCCGGGTCACGGCCCGGCCCGGTCTGCTACGGCCAGGGCGGCGCCCGCCCGACATTGACCGACGCGAACGTCGTGCTGGGCCGCATTAACGCCGAGCGCCCGATCGGCGGTGCGCTGGCTCAGCTTGACGTGGCCGCCGCCCGCAGCGCCATCCTCGATCATGTGGGCATCCCGCTCGGCCTAGGCACCGAGGCGGCTGCGGAGGCCATTGTGCGCGTTGCCAACGCCCGCATGGCCGGCGCCATCCGCCTGGTGTCGATCGAGCGCGGCCACGACCCGCTGCGTTTCGCCGCCGTCCCGTTCGGCGGCGGCGGCGCACTGCATGCCGGCGCGCTGCTGCGCGAGGTCGGGCTGAAGGCCGCTTTGGTGCCACGCTTCCCCGGCGTCACCTCGGCTCTCGGCTGCGTCATCGCCGACATCCGCCACGACCAGGTACAAACGGTAAACCTGGCGCTGGACGGGGTGGATGCCGGCGCACTTGACCGTCGCCTGGTCGCCGAGGCCGCCAACGCGCGCGCCGTGGTGGAGGCGGCCGGCCTGGCGATGGACCGCATCGACACGGTATTCGAGGCCGACATGCACTACGCCGGCCAGACCCACACCGTCGCGGTGCCATTACCGCTCCGGATCCAGGCGGGCAGCACCGCCATCACCGAGGATGCGATCCGCCTGGCGTTCGAGCAGGCCTATTGCGCCGCTTTCGGCCGGGTGCTGCCGGGCGTGGCCATCCGGCTGGTGAACCTGCGCACGGCCGCCATCGGCCGCCGCCCGCATTTTGACCTCGCCGCCCTGGCGCCGGGCCCCGACGCCTCGCTCGAAGCCGCCGACCGCGGCACGCGGCAGGTCTGGTTCGGCGGCTGGCACGCGGCGACCGTGCACGATCGCCTGGCGTTGCCGGTGGGCGCTGAGATCCACGGTCCCGCCATCCTGGAGCAACCCGACGCCACGACGGTGATCGATCCAGGCCTGGTTGCCCGCGTGGACCGGCTCGGCAACGTGATCGTAACCCGGGCATGACGCTGCAAGGCACCGCCCTGCTGGTCTGCGACCTGCAGAACGATTTCGTGCACCCGGACGGCGCCTATGGTCGCGCCCGGCTCGGCACGCCCGAGATTACAGCCCTGCCGAACCGTTTGAAGCCGCTGGCCGACCGGCTGCGCGCCGGCGGCGGCTGGGTGGTGCAGACGCAGTTCACCCTGGTCCCGGGGCGCGGCGGCGAGCCGCTGATCTCGCCGCATCTGCTGGCGCTGCGCCCATTCCTGAAGCGTGGCGACTTCTGCCCCAGCGCCTGGGGCCACCAAATGGTCGATACGCTGCAGCCGGCTGACCTATCGGTGGAGAAGGTCGCCTACTCGGCTTTCTACATGAGCCGCCTCGAATGGGTGCTGCGCCGCTGCGGCATCACCCGCCTGCTGGCCTGCGGCATCGTCACCAATGGCGGCGTCACCTCGACCGTGCGGGAGGCGCATGTGCGGGACTTCGACGTGACGGTGCTAGAGGATGGCTGCGCCGCGTTCACGCCAGCGGTACACGCCACCGCCATCGAGGCGCTGCGCCCGGTCTGCCGCGTGGCCAGCATCGCCGCCGTTATGGAGGAGTTGGCATGAGCGTACAGCCCGCAGACGGCGTGGCATTCGACGCGCACGTGCCGGTCATTATCGTCGGCGGCGGGGCGGCGGGCCTGGTCGCGGCACTGGCGGCGCGCGAGGCCGGGACCGAGGTGCTGGTGCTCGAACGCGACCACCTGCCGCGTGGCTCGACCGCGCTGTCTGCCGGGCTCATACCGGCAGCGGGCACGCGGTGGCAACGCGCGGCCGGGATCCTGGATAGCACGACGCAGTTCGCCGCCGACATCATGGCCAAGGCGCACGGCGAACCCGACCCGGCGCTGGTCGCCAGCCTCACGGAGCGCTGCGGCACGGTGCTGGAGTGGCTGGCGGACGCGCATGGGCTGCCGTTCTCCGTCATCGCGGATTTTAACTACCCCGGCCACAGCGCGCACCGGATGCACGGCCTGCCGACCCGTTCCGGCGCGGAGCTGATGGATCGGCTGCTGCAGGCGGCGACGGCCGCCGACGTGAACATACTGTGCGACGCCCATGTCCGGACGATCTACGCCGACGCCGGGCGCTGTGTGCGGGGCCTCGGCTACGCCCGCCCGGACGGCGCCGTGGAGCGTATCGGCTGCGACGCCCTGGTGCTGGCCTGCAACGGCTATGGCGGCAACCCGACGCTGGTGGCCCGGCACGTGCCGGCGTTGTCCGGCGCGCCGTACTTCGGCCATCCCGGCAACCAGGGCGATGCGCTGCTTTGGGGCGAGGCGCTGGGCGCGCAGGCGCGTGACCTGTCGGGACATCAGGGCCACGGCTCTGTAGCGCACCCGGCCGGCATCCTGATTACCTGGGCGACCGTCACCGAGGGCGGCGTGCAGGTGAACACCGAGGGGCACCGCTTCTCCAACGAGGCGCAGGGCTACTCGGAGCAGGCAGCCAACGTACTGCGCCAGCCGAGCGGCATCGCGTGGACGGTGTTCGACGGCCGCATCGCCAGGACCGCGCGGCAGTTCGAGGATTTCCGACAGGCGGAGGCCGCGGGCGCGATCCTGGCTGCGCCCGATGCAGCGGCGCTCGCCGGTGCGATGCGGGTGCCGGCGGCGGCGCTCCAGGCGACGCTGGACGGGGTTGCCGCGCTGAAGACGACGGGCGGCACCGATCGGTTCGGCCGCAGCTTTGCCGGCAGCCCCGGTTTGCAGCCGCCCTACTGCGCGGTCCGTGTCACAGGGGCGCTGTTCCACACCCAGGGCGGCCTGATGGTGAATGGCCGGGCAGCGGTGCTGAGCGCCGGCGGCGAGGCACTGCCCAATCTGTTCGCTGCGGGCGGGGCGGCTTGCGGCGTATCGGGCCGCGCCGCTTCCGGCTACCTCTCCGGCAATGGGCTGCTTTCAGCCGTAGCGCTCGGTCAGATCGCCGGGCAGGCTGCGGCGGGGTGAGTGCCGGACACTTCCAGAAGCGGCCCAGGGGGACGTCGGTGGCTTGCCAATGCAGGAGGTCCGCTCAAGTTGGCAGCATCGGACGCATCTTATACAAGACGTACTTCGCGCGTTGGTGAGGAGGACAGTCCTATGTGATCGCGGTAGATACCGTGTTGCGTGTCAAGCGATGGATCTGATCTCCGTTGATCTGTTTGAGGGTGCCGGCGTGCTCGCTGCGGTCAAGGACAAGGCGCTTGCGCGCGGGCCTGCGGCCCTCCTTGACCTCCGCTGCGCGCGCCGCCGGTGCAGTGTCAGATCGGGACGGCGGAATGACCGGTTCTCAATCGAACAACGGAATGGGGACCTCACCGAGGTTTAGGCCG
>JAABUY010002540.1_pt1 | contig 21462 bp, 25 predicted proteins | sample 5560271 | NCBI WGS metagenome assembly JAABUY01 (sample SAMN10711886, study PRJNA513374) | rock metagenome | isolation source: Antarctica rocks | place: Antarctica: Victoria Land, University Valley | reverse complement strand
GCAGGGCCGGCGCGCCATCGGGCCAGAAGTGGCCGCAGGACAGCGCCATGCCCGGCCGGCGGAGCGTGCCGCCCAGCGCCGCGCCGCCGCCGCCGCCGCAGCGCTGGTGCACCGCGCAGCCGCAGCGCATGAAGCGCGTCAGGCCCCGGCCTGCGACGCGCCGCGCCGCGCCGGCGCCTCACGACCAGCGCGCCCTGCGAGCCAGGCGCCGCCGGCGCACGCACGGCGGCAGGCGCGCCGCCACCGCTCGTGTCGCGCGATCCTTGTGCGCTGCCAGACCGCACCACTGACTGCAAGTTCCGCAGCTGCCGCACTGCCCCTTCAGCTGTGGCAGAGGCAGCAGCGGCGCCTGATCTGGTCGCCCTGGGCCGGGGGCCGGGCCGGAGGCGCGGCCGCACCGCTGGGCGCGTGCAGCGAGGGCACAAAGTCGTCGCCGCGCGCGCCGAGCGGCGCCGCCAGCAGCGCGGCGCCCGGCGCGACCTGCCACTGGCACAGCACCTGCGCGCGCATGCGCCGCGCGTCAGCTGCGCAGGACGGCGGCCCCGCGCACCTGCCTGAGCGGCCCCGTCAGGCGGCGCCATGGCGGCCAGGGGCGCGCCCTGCGGGGCGCCGCACCCCGGAGCTGTGAACCACCGCCGGGGCGCGGGGGCGCCTGCTCAACCAGGGCACACGCCTGCTGCCGCGTCCTGAGCCACAGCTGTCGCGGCACAAGCCCTGTCATGACAGAGACCCCGGCCTGCTATTAACGCTGCCACGCGGCGGGCTTGGGGAAGGGGAAAGAGAAAAGACAATGCCGCACCTTGCGCAGCTGCGCCGCGTCGTCCGCGCCCATCCGGACCACCGCCGCCAGCCGGTCGCGCCCGCCGCGCAGCGCGCGCTCCAGCCGCAGCAGCAGCGCCGCATCGGTGGGGCCGCCGCCCGCGGCGTCCAGCGCGCCGCCCGCCGCGCCCGCCCCGCCCTGCGGCATGGGGCAGGGCGCCAGTCACTTTGTACATGCTACACACACAGAGCAAAGCCTCTGTGCAATCACATACATTTTGCACTCACATGATTGGCGTGCCGCCCGGGCGCTGTCCGCGCTGTTGTGACATCAAACAAGGGGCGGGCGAGGATGCGCAGCCGCATGCTGCACCATGGCCGCAGGAGCTCTGCCGCTGCCTCCCCTGCCGCAGTGGCATCACTGCGCGTCACCGCCTCTTCAACAGCAGGCAAGCTCAGAGCTAGATGACCCCAGTCACCGCGCCGCCAGCTGCCACAGCCTGACTATGACGCATGCAGCCTGGCAACGGGGTCTGTGGCGCCCCCGCCCTGGTGCCACCGCCCACCAGTCACCCGGAGTGGGAGCACCGCATGGCTCAGGTCTCCCGCGACCAGGTGGCTGCAGCGCTGGCCCCAGCTAGAACCTGCGCCGCACATGCGAGCGAGGCCCAGCGCCGGCGCGCCTGCAGCGACAGCAGCGCCGCGCCGGCGGCGAGCGCGCCCGACACGCGCGCCCCCGCGCGGCCGCCGCCGCCGCCGCCAGAGGCGGCGCTGCCCGTGCCAGGCGCGGCGCCCGCGCGCGCGCCCGGCTCGACGTCGGCGTCGCCGAGCGCCGCATCCACGCGCTCGTCCAGGCGCAGCAGCTGCTCGAACGCGTCGCGCTGCAGCCGCTTCAGCGCCTGCACGTCCTCCCTGCGCCGCGCGCGCAGGAGCGCTAACGTCGCCTGATGTCAAGGATAAGAAGAAGAAGAGGGTGGGTCACGTCCTCACACATGAGCATCTCACAGGGTCCTGAGCAGCGGCGCCTGCCGGCAGCGGCGCCGCAGGGCGGCCCGCCTCGCAGGTACAGGCTGTCGCCCACCTTACACAGGGTAACAGGCTTGCGCGCGGGCACGCAGGCGCTGCAATGCACCCAAGCGCTGCAGTGCAGCCATGGAGCGGCAGCCCCTATGGAGCTGGGACGCGCCGCAGGGCAGCCTGCTGCGCGAGCGCGGCCGCCAGGCGCTCCCGCGGCGTGGCCTGCCGCCCCTCCTGCGCGCCGCCGGGCCCGGCGCCTGCGCCGCGCAGGCGCCGCAGCGCGGCCGCCGCGCCGCGCCGCAGCACGCCGGCGTAGTGCGCCGCCGCGGCCAGCAGCGCCGTGAGCACGGTCGCGCCCACCGCCGCGTCGAGCAGCAGCCGCAGGCCGCGCGCGCGCCGGCCGCCGCGGCCCGCGCCGCCGCCTGCGGGCGCGCCGCCGCCCCCGCCGCCCCCGCCACCGCCGCCGCCCCCGCCGCCCCTGCCGCCGCCGCCCCCACCAATGCCATTCGCCGTCTTCACCAGGTGGCTCAGCCCGTTGCTGCCGGGCAGCGTGTCTGCGGCCTGCGCGCCGCGCGCGGTCGCGCCGTTCGTGGCCGCAACGTGCGCCGCGCCGGGCAGCGGCGGCGCGGCATTGCCGCTGCCCTCGCCGCCGCCTGCCGCGCTGCTGCCGGCGCCGGCGGCCGCGGCTGTGACGCTGCCGCCGGCGCTGCGAGATGACTCGCCGCTAGCACCGGCTGCGGACGTGGCAGTTGCGGCACTGGGCGGCGGGCCAATGCCGTCACCGTCGCCACAACCAGCCGGGCTCCTGTTTGCCACGTCTGCTCTGTCTGAAAGGCTGGTCGGGTCTGTGGTGCCCTGCGGAGCGTCGATGCTGCCTGTTGCGCCGCTCGAGGCCGCAGCGCTGCATGCCAATGCTTGCCCAGGGCGGCGCCGGACAGCTTGTGACCGCCATCCCTGGGCAGCCACAAGCAGAGCACCCGGGCCGTTCAACCTGAACAGTCCTGAAGGCGTGGCGCGACACACAATAAGACAACGTAAAGAGTGCGAACGACAGCCAGTGCTGCGCCAAACGCCGCTTTGGCCGCTGTGCAGTCCCGCATGTACAGGACTTGCCATCGCGCGCGATGGACCTAACAACTTGTTTCAACATGTCCATTATATGGGAGAAAAAGGAGTACCGTACTACGGGAGCATTCTTGCCCTACGCGGTTACGTTTACAAAAAACACAGGCAGCCGTCAGAGCTGGTCAGAGCGTGCACGCGTGAAACCGCGATGGAGGCGCGCACGGAGAGGAAAGCGGTGAGATTCAAGGCCTTGCTCTTCTTCTTTGTGTGCGCGCTGGCCACAGCACTGGTCTACGCCCTGAAGTGCAGCCTACACTCTGGTGCGGGAGCTCGGCGCACAAGCGTAGCCAGCGCCGCCCTGCGCAAGTCAGGCCTCTGGTCCAGATCCCCTCGAAAGCAGCGTAAACAGCTTATGGGTCCCGTGGTCTGCTCAATGACCATGGCGCCCGCCACCACTCAATCCACAGGTGGACCAGGCAAGTGGACAAGGGACACGCTGGCCTGCAACACACACACCTTTCGCATCGCAAAGTACGTGATAAAATGGTGGTGTGCCCATGGTGATGGTGGGATGGTGTGCCGCAGTGGCAGGCACCGCCGCGCCATCGCGGACGAGGACGCCTGAGCGGGTCCGCAGCACGCTGCGCGTCTCTGCCAGCGGCCGCACAGCTGCGGACGCGCAGCTCAACCGGCAGGGCCCGCCGGCGGGCGCGGGAGCGCCGAGGCTGCGCGCCTTTGTAGGAGTGATGTCCGGCACGCGGGAGCGCCGGGACGCCGTGCGCGCGACCTGGTTCCCAAACGCGTCAGAGCTGGACAGGTGAGCAGCCCGCACACCATATATGAGCTTGCAAGATTAATTGGTTGACAGGCAAGGTCCTCCCAAGCGCTTGGGCGCTGCAGGGCCGCTGTGAGCCGCGGCTGATTGCTAACCTTGTCAATAACGGACACTATGCGCTACCCGTGGGCACACGTGCACTGTATGAGGGCAGTAAACCTTCATTGAGTCAGCCTGCATGGGGGGTTCCTACTTTCAACAAGGGTATGCCTCTGTCGCCAGAGGAGCGCGCGCCGCAGGCTGGAGGCAGACATGGGCATCCACGCGCGCTTTGTCCTGGGACACTGGCCAGGAGAGCCCGCCTTGGAGCGCGCAGCCGACGAGGAAGAGGCGCAGGCGGGAGACATCCTCCGCCTGCCAGTCGCCGAGACATATGAGAACCTGCCAATGAAGGTGCGGCAACTGGCGCTGGCGCATGCGCAGCTGCGCCTGGCAGCCTGCGCTCGTGTGCATGTTCTGCAGCATGACACATGTACTTGTGCAAGGTGCTTTGCGGATGTAAAGCGCAGACCATGTTTGGGGATATTGCATGGGGCTTGCAGTGCGTTTACGCGGGCATGCAGATACATAGCAAGGTGGCGCGAAGCTAAGCAAAACGCAACATTCGATGCTGGGAATGATAGCCTCGGGCTCCCTGTTCTTGACACGACACGTTGCACAATGCAGTACTGAGTGCTGGCATGCACTCAGCTCAGACATGGATATTCTTCCGAACGATCTTTGATGGATACGACCCCGACTACATAGTCAAGACTGATGACGATCTGTACACCAGGTGCACATGACCCTACCTATCACCGCTGCAACAATAACAATAACACCAGGTTATACATTATGCACTATGCACTATTGATGCTGTCACCCACGTTCGGTCAGGGTGAGGTCACCCGGTGACCACTGTCGCATGGCACAGCTCTGCTATTCTTTTGCAAACAGCAGCTCAACTAGCTGTTGGTCACAGGTGCCGTTCACTGACTGATCAGAGGCTGACACAGGGTCGAGCGGCTGCCGGCGGCGCTGCGGGAGTGGGCGGCAGACGGCGGCGACTACGTCGGCTGCCCCTTCATCGGCGGCGAGATGTTTGACGCGCCGCGGCACCGCTTCTTTGAGCCGCTCGGCTTCGCCTTCGCCAAGCGCGAGTACTACCTCTTCTTCAGCGGCGGTGCACAGCCGTGCCGCCGGTGGGGTTAGGGTTATGGTTGTAGGGTGGGGTTAGGGCTCTCCATGGCATGCCTACATGTATGCCTCTTGCAGGCGAGGCGCCGCCTTGTCCATGGCGCGCCCTGCGGCGGGCGGCCGCCAGCCGGCATGCATGTCAGCCGGCAGGCTCGTCTGTGCACCTTCTGTCTCGCTGCACGTGCTGACAGGCCATGCTGCATTGTGTCAGGTCCACTGCCTCTCTTTGTTTGCCATACCCAGAGTGGTGCGCGGCGGAGCCTGCGCTCGCTGTGCAGGGTTCTACGCGCTGTCGCGCAATGCGGCCCGGATGCTGCGGCGCGTCAACTTAGGGGATATGCGCATTGGCGCGGGCGAGGATACGACCATGGGCATGTGCGCCGCAGCACACGCCTCACACATGTGAAGGCCAAACACATACTCTGTGTGAAGCTATCCTTATAATTGTTTGTGCAAAGACGGGTGTGCATTCTCCCTTGCAATGCCTGTGGGGACATGCGGCATGCCCTTGCAGAAGCCACCTGCACAGGAGTATGGACTTGACCGCTTGCACAGAGAAGCGCAGTGGTCTGCTTGTGCGCTTGGGCCCCCTGTGCAAACAGAACTGGTCTTGAAGCGTCACCTGCTGCATGGGCCCTAATCGTGCACCTCAACACCTTTGCTGTGTGGTGCACCATACAACAGGGTGCCAGTTCGCCTCCAAAACTCTTTCCTCGCTCCGCATGGGCTGGAGGATGTCTGAGCAGTCACCTTGTGACTGCGTGCCTGCCGCGCAGGTGGATGCTGGCCTTCAACGTGTCGCACACCCAGGACCCGCGCGTCTGCCACTACGACTGCCAGCCAGACAGCATCGGTGAGCGGCCCCATGCGAGGGGGACGCAGCGAGGGTGCTGTCGTGACTGGCCTGCACCCTTATCCCTGTGCATGCTCTGCGAAACTTGCAATAGGCTGCATGCTGCAGGCGCATGCAGAAATGTCAGATGTGTGACGGTCTGCACGACGGCCATGCATGCTCAGTACATCTATCCTTCTACACTAGTGTTGGTAAAGAAGGCATTGGCATTGGCAACAGTCATGGCTCCCGCATGGGCCTGTGCAAGCTGGGCAGAGGATTGGAGGCTGCATCCGAATGTCAAGGTCGCTGATGTTGGGCATGTCGAAGCAGAGCATGGCTTAGTGTCAGTGGCAGGGCAGGCGAGCTGCAAGCGCATCATGCATGAGTGAATCCCACAGGCCTGACACGGGCGTGCGACGGGGTCGCCAGCGGTCACGGGGCCCTGCAATGGCCTGTGCAACCCGGGCGACAAGCTGCTGGAGCTGCATGCGCGCGCCGCGTGCCGCGCGCCGCGCGGCGCTGCGGCGCCGCCGCGAGCCGCGCTGGAGACCCTGCCCGTGCGCATCGCGCGGCCGCGGCTCCGCGCCGTGTCCTGCAAGCGCCTGCGCGGGCGCCAGGTGGACACCAGCGCCTGCGACGCGCTCGACCAGGCGGCGCTCGGCACCGCTGCCGCAGCGTGACCGGGCGCGCCTGGCTGCGTGCGCTGCAGTCGTGGTGGCTGCCTGGCTGCTGTGCTGGCGCCATCAAGTGCCGCGTAGGGGCCGCCGCATGCCTTACCCAGTATGTTCAGTGCGACTGGTGGTGGTGTGAGCCGTGCACAATGAAAACAGCAAAGTGGGATGTGTTATGATTGGCACAGCAGCATGCACTCCAACTAGAGATTTAGATATCAGACTCTGAGAGCTTGGGCTCTCAGAGGTCAAGTCATTCTAGTTCAGCAGCCGGGTTCAGCAATAGATGCACCAGTGACTCTGTACTGTGCAGGTGCTGCTTATGTTGCGTTGGTATTGTGCAGGGTCAGCAAGCAGCTGTGGAGTCCAAACAATAATCTGTGGCTCCTGCACTCTGGGCAGAGCCGTTGTCTGCCTTCATGTTCAGCCGCTGTGCGCCCTTTCGGTTCAGGAGCATGCAAGTCTGCCGCATACCGTGTGCGCTGCCTGCAGTACATAACACGCAGCATACAGCACGCTTCCTGACAGCTACTCGTGCCGTCGTGTCATGCTGGCAGTGAGCCATGCATGGAAGCATCATATTGGCAGTCTGCGTGATGATATGAAGGGATACTATAAAGTTCTGGGGACACCCGAAGCGAGGATAAACAAATCCGGCGGGGCGCCTGAACTGGTGGGTCCGCATCCGCATGCACTGCCACGCCGTGAAAGCGGATGGCATGCAGGGTTAGGCCCTGGAGTAGGGTGCAGGGAACCTGCCCTTGGACAACTGCCCGCTTTCTGGGCAGACCAAAAGCTGCGCCATCAAAAGCTTGCAGTGACGCCCCAGGCTCGTGTCGTGTATGCTCACAGCCGGGCGAGCTGACTGCCAGCCTCGATGCCGGCACGCTGTCACAGTCCCGAGGCCTGCGATACGCCCTGTGACGCCTTGTTCTCAAGTCCTGGCTGTAATCCGCTGCGGGCTGCCACCTGTAGCTGTTCGGCTGCAGCGGCCAGCGCTTGTGCGCGCTCGTGCGCGCTTGTGGCGCACTCACAAGCGCATGCGCATGCGGGCCCCGCACGGGAGGCCGCACGTTGGGCGCCCTACCATGGGCCACTCGGCCAGTCAGCTGTGGGCCGTGTCGCGCTGCACCTCTTGAGCGGTTGTGTAAGGAACAAGTGCGAGCTGCCATTATCAAACTTCGCACCTGTTCTTAACACGCCCGCTGAAGAATGTCGGCGGGGCACGGCCCGCAGCTGGTAGGCGTGGATGACGATTGTGGGGCTCATGCGGGCCCCGCACGCGCACGTGAGTGCGCCACAAGCGCACACAAGTGCAGGCCGCTGCAGCGGTGCAGTAGTGTAGCATGCTGAGAGGGGACAGGTTCTGTTGGTGGTGGCGATGATTGACCGTTTCAAACGCTGGTACCTGCGGCGCGCCTGAGCATCCCTGCACTGCATGCGACACCTATGTGCCTGCCTGCGCGTGTGGCGCAGGCTGCATGCCATGCAGGCATGTCATGCTGCCTGACCGGTGGCGCCACTTGCCTGCAGGCGTGGCCCTTTCGTAGATTCCTGCTTGCTGCAGCACCTTGCACACTGCCTGTCCGCATGCCCTCCGCTTCTGCAGGCAGGTCTTGCCTTCATGATCAGCGCCCTATGCGCGAATGTGAGAAGTACCACAGGCAGGTCAACAACATGCACTGCCATGGTCTGTATGCACATGCGGCTGGTGAGGTCCAGCTGTTCCGCCGCATTCCTACATGCCTGGAGCGCAGCAATGCGCCACTGCGCGCATGGGGCGCTCAAGGCATACAGGAGCGCTGTGGAACGGCGCGACCTCACCAGCCGCCCGTGCATGGAGACCATGGCACCTTGTTGCTGCCCTGCCTATGGCTTTTCTCAGGGTTGAGGTCCCCGCCTCAAATTCCTCCTTGTCGGAGCACGTCCGCGGCGCGGACTCCGCGCTCGAGAGTTGTAAGCATGATCTCGTCTCTAGGAAGTTGGCAAAGCTCCCGATGGCTGCAGCGCTGCAGCCATTTTCGGGTTGGCACAGGGCGGCGGCGCGGCCTCTGCGGGCAAGGGCCAGATTGCCTGGTTGGCTGCAGCTGTTCTGCTAACTGTGGTTGCATGCATGCTCAGATGATTCGGCTGTCTGCCGCAGCACCAAGCAGGAGCACGGGCCTGCTACGACCGCCATGCCGTCACGCTGTCCTGCATATAAGCGCTGCCAGGCAAAACATGGACGAGGCGCCTGCCCAGGGCGCCAGCTTGGCGCACAACAGCAGCACCGCCAAGCGCCAGCAGCTCCGGTTGGCGCAGCGGTGCCTGTGCGCGGGAGCAAGACAGGTCCTGGGGACCTGCACCTAGGGCGGTGGCCCGCTGCCGCGGAGCAGATGCAGCCATGCAGGCTGCATGGGAATCTGACTCAGCAATGCTCTATCCCCACTTGCATCGGACTTGCGCAACTGTGTTGCGCAAGCAACAAGCTGTGCCGTGTTGCACGCTCATCATTGCTGCGCATCATCTGCATCCGTGACTGCCACAGCAGTAGCCCAGGCAGCACGAGCAGGCTCCGGCAGAGCAATGGCATTGCAATGCTCGCACGCGCTCACTGCCCATGCAGGTCAGCAGGCACTACCCGGCGTTATTGCTGTCTTCCTCTGCTCCCTTAGATGTCTGACTTGAACCACTTGCATCAGCTTTGTGAGGAGAGCCTGTGAGCTGGAAGGAACTCTGTCATTTGCCGGTAAACGAGCAGATCGTGCGCTTGACTGCACGCACAGGAGCCTGCAGGACGAGCAGAGTGGCGTTTGCGTCAGTGAGGACCGCGCGCACCAGCCGCAGCGGCCTGCGCTGCCGGGCTGGCGGGGACGCCACCGGCTTCCTGGACCTGGCCAACCTGGTGTCTGGCGGCGGCGGCAGCAAGACAGCGTATGACGGGCTTGCCAGCAAGATCGGTGCGTGCGCAGGCCCCCCGCTCGAGCGGTGCTGTATCCGCTGTGATGGCAGCCTTGTTGGTGGTTTTGGTGCTTTGCCTGTCTGCCTGGGTGTCTGAAGTGGCCCTGGGCTTGAGCGTGCGGTGCATGCACAGGCAAAGAGGTGTATGTCGACGTCAACGGCTGGCACCTGTACCTGCGAGACATCTCCGTACCCGGCGCGGACGGCAAGCTGAGCCAGGCGCTTGCAGCCCACCTTGGTAGCAAGGTGGGTGACAAGCCTGGCTGGGCCCACTGGAGTAAGACGACATGGGCTACTGCGCAAGCTTGCTAGAGGTCTGCGTCTGCATAATGAGTTGGACCTTGCGGGAGCCGCACGCCTTGATTGCCACCTGACGCTGTCTGCCGCTGCGGGCAACCAGGCAAAGGATGGCCTGTCCAAGGACGCGCTCGAGGCGGCGCTGAAGAAGGTACCCTTCAAGCTCGGGGGTGGGAAGACGCAGCTGTCGCTCTTCGAGGTGGTGCCAAATTACGCAGTCCAGGTGCACGCCCGCCTCTCCGTGCGTTTCGGCGCAAGAGACTGCAGGGACAGGGTGTCGCACTGAGGACTTGCCAGAGTAACTGTGCCCCTGCTGTGCCGCGGCTTGCCAGAGCAGCTGCACCCCTGCAGTGGCGAGAAAGGGCGGCCGCTCGTGCGCTGATAGCCATCTTCACGCGCAGGAGCTGGAGCAGATCATGCAGGACTACGCTCGTGACAACTGACGAGCGCGAGCGTGCTGGCAGGTGAGAGCGAGAGATGGGTGCGGTCAGTGTGTCTTCATGCATGCAATCAGTGTGTGTTCATGCAGAGAGACATTGTGCTCTGTTTGCCTGGGTGTAACATACTCATTGGCGTCTAACTGCGCCGTATGGAAGCTCCTTTGCAAAGGATAGTACCACAAAGCACAAGACATGCGTTTGTGCAACGTGACCAAGAGGAGTTGAATGGCGTGCAAGCAGGCCTCTAGAACAGGAAAGGGATGAACTTTTTGACGCGCTCCCTGTAGGGCGGGTAGTCCTTCGGGTGAACAGCCTCCAGTTCCCGCTCCTCATAGTTGACCTGCCACCATCACAGGTTTAATACCTTACGCCCCAGCCTCACAACGTAGCACTTCCCACGCCCGCATGAGCCAAAGAGGCTCATACAGGCGTAAACAAGTGAAGCAAGCAGCACACGAGCGCTGTGCCGCAAACCAGACACCATGGCTGCGGCACACATTGTCGCTTACGGCTGGGAGCCCGCCTTAAAAGTCAGGATCAAGGCCAGCGCTGCCGCCATGGCCGCCCGCGCCTCGTCGCCGGTGAAGGCCGCAAGGCCAAAGGCAAAGGCGAGCAGCCCCGCGTACATTGGGTGCCGCACATAGCCTGTGGCGTAGCAGCTTCCAAGTCATACACCGAGGCAGTGCCCGGACAGCCCTATTTAATACTGCAACAAGCGCGATGTTCCACTCTGCAGCACGACAGCGGGCGCAGTGGTGCGCGACGGTGGTGAGCGGGAGCCGCACTGTATACGCCGGTGGTGATGAGGGAGCTGTCCGGCCGCGGCACGGGCAGCGGAGTGAGGTTCTTGAGCTGCAGGTCAGCCACGGCGCCCACTCTGCGGCGCAGGCACCCAGGTGAGTGGCAGAGGCGAGAGGGGAGGGGACGGGAGACACAGGCGGCATCTCGACTGGTCACAACGATAGCATGCTGGGGGGTTGACGGCGCACATGAGCACCACGCCCAGGACCATCAACGCCACGCCAGAATCGTTGACGAGCGTCCGCAGCACGCCGGGCGGGAAGAGGAGGAGCGCGACGGTGGTGAGCTGCGCAGCCACCCAGCCCTCGCCGCGGCTGCCAAACTCGCGGGTGTCGAACACCTCGCGCAGCAGGTCCTGGCCTTCTGCCTGCGAGCATGGTCTTGTCAGCGCTCAGCATAGCAATGCGATAGCGCACCTCAGCAACTCGGGCTCTGCCCGCCAGCCACGCACCGGCAGGAAGCTCAGGGGCGAGTCTGCGCGAGCGCCGGCCACCGTAGCCTTGTCCCTGCCACACCAAGGGCGCATCGTTTTGCTGCTGCGCATGTGATCGGCACCTCGGGCCCAGCGTATGAGCTCATATCTCACCCCTCGCTGTCGCTGGTTGTTGCAGCAACAGGCCTGAACCTGTTGTGCCTGACGTTGCCGAGCGAGTGTCTCCTGAGCGTGCGCAGAGGCGCGAGCGCATGGACACGAGCCTGGCAGAACTTGCAGGCCTGCACAGGGATGGTAGCCATGGTTGCCTGTGCAACAGGCACCCAGCACAAAAGCGTAGGAAGACAGATGTGTGAGTGCAGATGTGCGACAGATGTGCGACTGTTGCAGCCAGCGGACGCTCCTGAGGCGTGCTTTACTTGCGCGCAGGCAGGACCTCAGAGTGAGGCTGATGGGAGCGTTGCTTGATAAGCAACGCTCTGCAGACACAACTGGGCAGACCCTACTCATTCAGGCATCTCATCACCCCCAACACTGCAGCTTTGCGCAGGCAGCTCCACTCAGCAAACCACCGCTTGCAGCTTACCGTGCACTGCAGTCACTGACCAAAACTTCTGGTCGTCCGGCAGACGGCATTTGCCGCAGTGCCTGCCGGTCGGCAGACAGCCTCCTGTGCTCGTCTTGCAGGCTGTCAGTTAGAAGCGTGCCCACGGTCGCTCTGTCACCTTGAAGGTGGCATGCCGCGGTGCATACGCGGCGGCTAGACGCCCCGCATGGTGAAGCGCAGGCTGCGGCTCAAGGCCGAGCGCGCGGGCAAGGTGCGTGCCGGTCTGCTGCCGAGCCGGCTTGTGCCAGCAGTGATTGATGTGCCAAGTCTTGCACTTCACAACCGACCTTGGTGTTTCTGCAGCAGGCTGGCAAGCGGGAACGCGGCGGAGATGCCGATTCAGGGGCCACCGATGGTCCGCTGCCATGGCCTGCCGAGCACCTGCAGCGCAAGGTGCTGCGGCGCGTGCGCTTCCTGGAGAAGGTAGCCGCGGCGCGTCCGCGGCCAGCGCTCGCGCCCAGCGGCGGCGTCAGGAAGAAGAAGCGCCGCCGGCCGCCGCACGGCCGCGCTGCACAGCTGCCAGACCTGTCCACGCTGGCTGCGTCGCTGGCCGACGCGGCGCACGACCTGGAGCGCCGCGAGGCCGCGCCGCGCAAGGGCCTTGGCGTCGGCGGCGCCAAGGCGCGCAGCCGCATAGTGACCGCTGAGACGCGGCGCCTGCAGCAGGTGCCCACCCGCACGGTGCTGCAGTCTCTGCTGACCTGCAGAGCCCAGCGTTGCCGTGCCTGTTTGGTCTCCTGTGGATGCAGGGCGCCCATCGCAAGGCACATGCAGCAGGCAAGTGTGTGGGCTGCCGCCTGCTCACGCATGGGCATCGTGCCTGCTGCCCTGTATAGACCTAACAAATTGCCATTGGCAGAAATTGCCTTTGGTGGGCGGCGTGTCAGGACCTGATGTGACTGCAGTGGCCGTGAGGCAAGTTGCGGGGCGTGCTGTGGCAACATGCAGCGCTGATAACAGAGACATGATCTGCATATCTCGTTCGTCACACGCCTGACCTACAGGTGGAAAGGCGTAGCGTGCGCGCGGCCAGGTGTTGGCGCACCCGCAGTTTGCGGCGGACCCCATCGCAGCGGTGAGCAACCACCTGGCTGCGACGCTGCCGCCGGCGCCCGCGCCTGCCGCCGCGCCTGCCGACCCCGCGCGGCGCAAGCAGCAGAAGCAGGCGGCGAAGCAGAGGCGGCGTGAGCGGCGCGCTGCAGGCATGGTGGAGGGGTGAGTGAGCTGCGCAGCCTGGCAGCGGTATGTCTGCGACTCGCGTGGTGGAGGCTCCGCCTGGAGGCTCCGCCCTGCCCGCGGAGATGCGGCTGACCCGCAAGCAGGACAGCCAGGCGCCATGGGCGGAGGTAGCGCGAGCGGCTTGCTTTTGGCCCTGAGGAAAGTGAGCGCCGCGCGCATCAGGCGGTCGGTCTGCGCTCATGCAGTATGCATAGGTCATGCAACCTGGAGCGTGTGAGGACTGTGAGAGTGGCTGTGTTGCTTTTCAGGATTCAGGCTGCTGGACGTGCTGCGTCCACATGTGCACAGGCCGTCCTGTGCACACCGCATGTCTGCATTGCTATGCGAGCCAATGCTCCTATGTATCGGCTCAAAGTGTGTGGGCCATTCGCGCGCTCGAGTAGAATAAGGATACAAGCACAGTCAGAAGTTGAGCGGCCCCACTTCGCCATGCTCTTCATGCGCCTGTATCATGGGCTGCATGGGGCGACAGTGCTGCCCGTCACCCGCACCCCGCCCCCTCAGCAAGGGCATCACGACGGCGTGGCGTCCACCCTGGTCCCGTGCTCGGTCGGGGGCTGAGCATGCGGACGCCGGAGGCGCAGGGCGAGGACAGGGTGGGCCTGCCTGTGCAGTTGCGCCCTGGTCAGGGCCCGTCTCCTCGCCGGCCGCAACGGGGCCCTGCAGCAGCGTGATGGCGCCGCCCACGGGCCGGTAGCAGAACCAGACGCCCGCGACGCGGTCGCGCTGGGGCGGCCGCCCTGTACGCGCCAGCTTCACCTGCGTGCCGGGCAGGGTTTTTTTTCTACCCTCTTTGGGTTACCCCAGAACTCCACGATCTCCGCTGTGAACATCGTCCTGGTCGACAGATTGGGACTGCACCAAAGGCAGACACATGCGCTAGCTTACGCCGACGCCCGCTCCCGACCGCACCCGAAGGGTCTCCTGCGTCCGGGGCACACGGCGGGCGGCGCGCCTGCAGCGCCATGCCGTCGGCGGCGAGCAGCCCCAGCGTCAGCCAGAGCACGGCCGGCAGCTCGGCCGCGCACGCGTCGCGCGTGGCCGCGTGGGGCACCTCCAGCAGCGCGCGCGCCGTGCGCCCGCCGTGCCGCAGCGTCGCGCGGCCGCGCGCCGGCAGCGGCCGCGCGTCGTCCGAGGCCTCCAGGGGCTGCACGCATCGAGCGTTGGCGATGCGCAAGTGTCTGTAGAGAGGAGGGCGCAGAGGCCGTATCAGGGCGAGTGCATGCCTGTGCAGGATCCGCCCAAGCGGGCCGGCGCTGCCGTCATGCATGCAGTTCGGTGCTACATGCCCGACCAGTGGCATGGGGCATGCCCATGCGTGACACAGCCTGCAAGGGAACCGTTCATCAGCAACCCGGCAAAGCTTGTGGCAGGCAGGGCATTCGTCTGCAAGGGCCCCCCACCAGCAGGCGGTGGCGCAGACCCCGCGCGACGAGCGCAGGGTCGTCGGGCGCGGCCAGCTGCACATCCTCCGGGGGCTGGGCCGCGTCGATGCTGAAGCTGAAGTCTGCCCATGCCTCGTACTCCCCCTCGCGCACCAGCCGCCAGGTCTGCAGCCGCACCACAGCATCCGCGGCCTGCAGTTGCCACGCCAAGCATTCAGACCTGAGAAGCTCCTCAGGTGCACTAGGTTTAACATTGATTCATTAACAAGTTGCATGCGTTTGCCGCAGCACAAGCCGCCGAGAGGCGTGGGCGTGAAGGTGGGTGGCGGAGCAGAGGCGCGCCTCAGAGGCCGGCTTGGCCGCGCACGCGGGCTCCAGGTCGCAGAGGAACTCGAAGCCGCGCAGCAGCGAGCGCGCGCGCGCGCCGCTGAGCGCGCCCGCGCCCGGCCCCAGCGGCCCCGCGGCCTGCGCGGCGGCCAGGTCCTCCCAGTCGCCGCGCGCCAGCAGGCGCTCGCGCACCTCAGGTACCTGCGCATGGGCACACGGTGGCTGAAAGGTCTGCTGCTTGCAATGCGTCAAGCCTGAATGCTCATGGGCTCGAAGGGTCTTGTTGGCGCTGCACGTAGTGGCAGCCGCCAGGCGGCCCGGCACCCAGAATGCATGCAAATGACTGCGCGTCAGCTCTATACTCCACATCCTGTCGTGGAGTGAACAGCAGTTCGTCCTTGTTGACGGAATGCGGCTTGATCAGTTCCCACAAATATTTGCCATGGGTTGGCGTGCTCGCAAACCTGCAGGCCGCCGCGACTCAGATACTCAGAGTATCAGATGCAGTTCGAAACTGTCATCCAAGCAGGTGAACCTGTTCAAGCAGCAGGGCGCCGGCGCCGGGTTCTGCGGGCGCGCAGCCGGCGGCCATCTCGTCCAGCGCGCGCGCCAGGCCGCGCAGCAGCGGCACCTGGTCGAGCAGCAGGTCGTTCACGTGGCGCCGCGCGCGCAGCAGCGCCCCCGTGCGCGCCTGCCATCATAGATGCAGTGTGAGCGCGCAGCAGACCAAGCAGAGGGCTGCGCCAGCGGCGCCGCATGCGCATGCCCCCGCGTGCGACATGCCTCCCTGGAGCATGCGAGGTCGCAGCGGTTGAAACAGGAGGTCGCTCAGGAGGCGCACATCGACATCGCATGCGCTTCCCATCTCGGAGGCACGAGTGGGGTAGGGTGGATTCATGCCCTGGTGCCTGCAGCGCCGTCACTGCTCCCAAGAGCCATGCAGGAGAACCGCAGAGCTTGGCACGTCTGCCGCATGCAGAAGTGCCTCCATGAGCAGGCATGCCTTTTTACCATATGAATGTCCTGCTGACATGAAAACTTGCCTGCGATAGCGTGCTCGCTGTCCAGCCATGTGCAGAGCTCAAATTGCCAAGTGCACATGACAGTCGCTTACAGCCCCCCAGGTGAGCCGGATGACTCTTCCTGCTAGACCTGGCGCGCACCTGCGAGTGGTGCGCCTTTGCCCGGCAAGCAGGGTCGGTGACGAGATTGTGCAGCGCCAGCCACGCCTGCCGCGCGCACTCACACCTGACGCGCTCCGCCGCATCGCCAGTGCAGCTGCCATTGAGCACCCTGCCCTGACGCCCTTTGTACGGGGAACACCGCATATCCAGGGGAGCAAACCTTTCCTCGCAAGTTTAGCAGACCCGGAGCCCCTTACCTGAGCCACCTTAAGACACATTGGCAAGCTCCAACATGTATGACTTGTGATGAATTGTGCATGCACGGCTCTTCAAGTGTGGCTCCCCGTGCCGATTGACATTCGGCTTGGGGCGGGGACGCCACCTGCGTCGCCGGCTGCACGAGATGCAGGCGGTCCGCCGGCGGCACCGCGCGCCACTGGCCGCCCTCGTACCGCTCCAGGCGCGGGCGCGCGCGCGGGGCCGCCGCGGCCTCGGCGCCAGGGCCGGGCGCCGGCCCGGCGCTGCCGGCGCGCCGCCGCTCCCAGGGCGGCCGCTCCAGCAGCGCCACCAGGCCGAGCGGCGCGTCGTGCATCGCCACCAGCCGGCCCGGCACGCCCAGCGGCAGCACCGGCACGTGCTCCGACAGGTACCTGCGGCCGTGACGGCGCCGCATGCATCTGGCGACCACGTGGCGCGTCGCATTTTTACGCGCTGCCAGTAGTTGTCCCAAAGCGACAGACACGTTGCGCGAGGTCGTGCGCTATGCGCCGCCGCCAGCTGGCGCGGCACACTCGGCGGCAGCACAAAATCGTGTTATGACAAATGGTGGCACCGCCTGCCTGCTATTGATGACGCACAAAGTGCGCCTGCGACGAGGCAGCCCTGTACGATCCACGCAGGTGGCAGTTGTGCCGCAACGCGCCTGCTCCGGCACATGCTCAGAGTCTCTGTGAAAGCGCGACCGCGCTTGCTCTTCCTGCCAGGCATGCGGGATGCAGGTCCGCTGTATGGTGCCAGACGGCGCGCGCACCGCAGGATGGTCAGCCCGCACAGCGCGGCGCCGAAATCTGCCTCGGCGCGCTTCGTGCGCAGCTCCTCTTCCGGCGGCGCCGCCATGAGCTCTGCAGCGGTGCGCTCTGCGCAAGCCAGCACCGTGAAGGGTCCGCGGCCGCTGTGAACGACGGCGCCCCTACACAAGCCCATGCAGAGAACTCTTACAGCGAGGCGGCGGCTTGGGCCGTCTGGCCGCCCGCGCCAGCCGCGGCCGCCTGTGGACGAGGCTCCGGGAGCGGCGCGCCGGCGGTCGCTGCCCCGCCTGGCCGCCGGGCGCCGCCGGAAACCCTGGGCTCCAAAAGTCTAGGGTCTGCGACCCTGTGTGGGCCGCACCCGGCGCGGCGGCAAAGGCGTGCGCGGCGGTGTTGAGGTGCAGCAGGCGGCGGCAGGCCCAGTCGGCGAGCTCCAGCGCGGCGCTGTCGCCGAGCGCTGCCGCCGCGTCCGCGTGGAACAGCGCCGCCTCCAGCAGGTTGGCCACCGCGGCCTGGCCCGCCGCGCTCGGCGTCAGCGCTCTGTCGCTCGCTGTCACAACGTGCCTCGAGCGCATGATGCCCTGGTGTGCCTGGTGTCAGCGCACGGTCGCTTGCTGTCACAACGTGCCTGGAGCGCATGATTGCGTTGCCATGTTGCCATGCCTAACTTCTCATTTACACGCCTTGCCATGTTGCCATGCCTACCTTCTCATTTACACGCCTGAAATCCGCTTCTAGCCGGTATGATTGACCGTGAGCCTTGACGACGCCGTGCGTTCAAGTCATGAAGAGATCGCTTCCCAATGAACGAGCAGGTCTGCGCGCGCGCGCGCAGCGAAGCTGACCTCATGAGATACAAGCAGGTAGACGGTGACACTGTCCACGTGCCGCGCCAGGTGGTGCTCCAGGTGCGGGTAAATGCGCTCCTTCCACACCTGCCGTGTACCCGCAGACGGTGATCGAGCTGCTCACTGGCTCACTGTCTCATACCGCAGTGCAAGCAAGCTTGGCGATACACCAAAACATAGCGTGCGATTTTGTGCCGCGCTGTCACCTCTGAAACGAGCGCCTCGTGCACCAGCAGCGGCATTTTGTCGAAAGCCACCAGCGCCGCCATGACGAACTCGTTACCGTGGCAGCGCACGTTGTGGTGCGCCTGTAAGTTAAGCCGCTCAAGGGCCTCGTGCTGCTCCAGCCAGGCAGCGCTGCCAACCTGCAGGTTGGTGCCAGCATGGCTGCGAGTGCGCCGAAGGTGTACAGAAACGTGTGAAAGCCTTGCGATCTATACCCAAGCTGCACGCTCTTGGTACATATCATGCAGTACCATACATACGCTGAAGTGCTGCCTGTGCAACATCCCCATACTATGCAAGAGCTGTATAGCACTTTACGACGCAGTAGGAATCTCAACGCATGCAGCGCACCTCGTCAACAGAGAAAGCACGCAGGTGCTGAACCATTTGCTCAGCCTCCGGTGCGGTGAGGAGCGCCTGCACACGCGCGCAGCTTAGATGCACTGGAAGGGCTTGTGCTGCAACCGGCCTAAAGGCGTGCCAGGTTAGGCTTCCGCGCCTGCATGGTGCTGCTTGGCTCATCAGCCTGAGCTTGAGCGACCAGCCCCTCCATCTGAGCACGTTGTTTGGGCGGCGGACGCGCTCCAGAGCGGCGCAGGAGCTTGGGAGATAAGGCGTTATATGCCAACTGCGCCCAATCAGCCCTATCCCCGTGCTTTGAATGCGATCTGCGGCTGGCGCTGTGTGTCTATGTAAACAATCTTCTGGCTGCCCCTCGGAGCTGATTGGCTGCATCAGTGTGCAGATGTGACCAGTGGTAGAGATGGCTCAACGGCGCTCGTAACTCTGGGCTGGCGGGTGCATGGAAGTCATCGTGCGCAGCCTCAGCGAGGTGGGGCGCTTTGGAGCTGTCTTTCCAAATATATTCCAGACACCTGCTGTGCTTATGTGTCAAGCACTGCGGCGTTCAGGTTGAGGCGGACATTGAGCGCTGCCAGGAGTTCCTGCGCCTGCACCGCGCTGCAGCTGGTGCGCGCCCCCGAGCACCCCTGCTGCTTGCTCACCACCGCCGGCTGTCCCAGCTGCTCTGCACCTCGCAGCCGTGCACAGGGCGCAGGCCAGTGTGCCCCGCGCAGTCAAGCTCGCCCGCTCCTGCCAGCGCTGCCAGGTTGCGGAGCCCATGGCTCAGCACGCCCTGGCCTGCCGCCGCAGGCAGCCCGGCCGGCGCCGACCTCGCGCCTGCGCCTGCGCCTGAGCGTGGAGCGGGGCATACCCCGGAGCCAGTGTACGGCGTCCAGGAGCCGCGCGGCTCAGCCGCGGAGCCGGACACGCCGCAGGATGGGTCGCCGCTGGCCAGGTTGACGGCTGAGGCGCCTGGCGGCTGGGCGAGCGCGCACAGGCCGTCGCACGGCTGCGTGCTGGCAGGCGCTGCAGGGTTGGGACTAGGGCTGGGACTAGGGCGGGGAGCGCCCGCCGCGGACCTGCTGGAGCCGCCGTCCACCGCGCCGAGCGAGGCAGGCGACCTGGCAGCCCTGGGTCCAGGGTTTGACAGGGGCCCTGCGCGGGCGTCAGAGCAAGCCCTGCGCTCTCCCGCGTACGCGCCCGCAGCCAGTCGCCCAGCCGGCGGCGCATCCCTGGGCCCTGAAGACACGCTGGCCATGGCGTCAGCTGCCTTGATCGGCATGGAGAGCGCGGGTGAGGCTGCGGGGCCGGAAGAGCTGCGGGAGGCGAGCCCGCGCCCCGGGGCCCGCGACGTCGGCAGCAGCGACGCCGGAGGGGCGGAGCCCTACTCGTGTGCGGCGAGCGAGGCCAGCACGCTGGCGCGGCGCAGCAGCCCCGCGCGCCGGGGCGCGAGCGCAGCGGGGTGCCGGTGGCTGTCCCCGGCGGCGCCGCCTGCCGCGCCGGCCGGCGGCGGCCCTGACCATCTTGCTGACCCTGCTGAGGACCCTGGCCCTTCTCGCATGCGCCGGCGCCTGTCTCCGATGGAGCCGCTTGCGGCGCCGGCGGGCGCGGGCGGCGCCGGGATCTCAGTAGGCGTCAGGGGCCTCTCGTTGTTGGTCGATGCGCTCGCGGCGCCGGCGGGGGCGGGCCCGATTGAGGTGGACACATCGCTGCTGTACTCCGCGGGCTCCGCGCCGTGCTCAGCGCCCGCGTCTGCGCCCCAGTCGCCCAGATCGGGCCCTGGGTCCGCCCCTGGGTCGCCGCTTCCCGGCCCCGTGCTGCCCAGCCCGGCGTTGGAGGCGGCGCTCGCGAGCCCCTGCGAGAGCCCCTGCTCCAGCGGGCGTGACCTGCGAGCGGGCTCTGACGGCGCGGCCAACGGTGCGCTGCTGCCGCGCGCGGCCGAGCGCCCGGCGGGCGCGCCCGCGGCGGCGAGCGGGACGCTGCACGCGGCCTGGCTGGCGCACCTGGGGGCGCGCAGGCGCGCGGCGCATGCGGGCCCCGCACATGCGCTCGCATGCGGCAGCGGCACGCCCCCTGCCGAGCGACCCTTGCGGCCAGGGCATGGAGACGCATGGGTAGCGGCAGCGGGGCCCTGTGCGCGCGGGCAGGCTGCCAGCAGCGCGCCGGGCGCCAATCAGGAGTCAGGTGAGGGACGGCGGCAGCGTGCTGTCGCCAAACAGGCGTCCCAGGAGGGGGATGCCCGCTGCCGAGCGGGCGGGCGCCCGCGGCTGCTCGGAGCGCCCCCGCGGTCCGTCAGTGCGCCGCGCGAGCGCCTCACATGCCTACAAATCCCTCAAGCTCATGACGGCGCAACGGGGCCCGAGGTGGCTCTGCGGCGGGTGCCCGCAAGCCCGGCGCGCGCGCGGCGCGCGCCCGCGCGCGACGAGGCGCTGTGGGCGGGGCTGTTCCCCGCGCCCCACCCGGGCTCGCCCGCTGAGCGCGGCCAGCTGCGCACGGGCAGCGCGGCAGCCCGCCCCAGGCCTGGTCCAGGGAGCGAGGCCGCCCGCGCGGCCCGGCTGGCGGCGCTCGCGCGGCCGCGCACGAGCGCCTGGGCGGCGGCCGCCGCGGTCCGGCGGCAGGGCGACGCCGAGGCGCTCGCGGAGTGCTCCTTCGCGCCGCGCACCGGCCGGCCGCCGGCCGCGCGGCCCGGCGGCCTGCCCGCCGCGGAGCGCCTGCTGCTGCAGGCCGCGTCGCGCGCGCAGCAGGCGCGCTCGCCCCGCAGCGCGCCGGTGCTCGGGGGACGCAGCCACGACAGGCGCCAAGGGCTGCACCTGCGCTCGCATGCCGGTACAAGTGGAGCGAGCGTTGACGCGCGGTGCAGTCCGTGCCCGTGCCGCCAGCTCCGGCACCGTTTGCAGTGGGTGCAGCCCAGCTTCTCGGTCGGGGTGCTGGACTTGAGAGAGGACTTGTGGAAAAAGCCCATCTGTGCCGCGGCAGTGGGAGCGCGCGCGCGAGGAGCAGGAGCGCCGCGAGCTGGCCGGGTGCACGTTCGCGCCGCGGCTGACCGCGCGCGCGGGCGCGGGCGGCTACAC
>JAABUY010002539.1_pt1 | contig 21473 bp, 25 predicted proteins | sample 5560271 | NCBI WGS metagenome assembly JAABUY01 (sample SAMN10711886, study PRJNA513374) | rock metagenome | isolation source: Antarctica rocks | place: Antarctica: Victoria Land, University Valley | reverse complement strand
GCGACGCCTCGGGTAACATGACGCCGAATTCCTCACCTCCTATACGAGCGGCCACTTCCCCCGCTCGTACGAGGCCACGAAGAATGCGGCCGACGATCCGCAGGGCATCATCGCCAGCAGCATGGCCGTAGCTGTCATTGCGTTTCTTGAAGTCGTCGATGTCTAGCCTGTCTTAGGCCATTTCTCGCGATTTCCGCCCCGGATTGTCGGCGAAAACGCGTCACGCTAGCGTACGATTTTTTCTTTGGTGTGGTGACCCCTACCAAAGCACTCCTGGGCGAGGTGGAAGCCGATCGCATCGACAAGAGCGATCGGCCGAAGCGATAATGTCCTAGCTCTGCAAAGCCGTCGAATACAGGCTGTCTCCGAGCAGCGTGGCACAAGACATGCAAGCAGACGTGACGGCTAGCCTTACTTCAGCGACATTTGGAGAGTCGCAGCGGTTGAGCGTGAGCAAATCTCGTCCCAAATCCTCGATGCCATCTGGTTTTTTGACATGAGTGGAAGCGGAAGCTCGCGATCGGGGAAGATGAGCGCACCTCTGTTTCGATCCGCACCGATGCCGCTACTGAGAGACGAAACATCATTCGCGATGATGGCATCGACACCTTTAGCGTGTAATTTGCGGCGTCCTTCCTCGACGACACGTTCCGTCTCTGCTGCAAACCCGACAACAAGCGTCCCGGGGCGGCGGGAGCGCGCGACTTCGGCAAGGATGTCTGGGGTCTGTTCCAGCTCCATAAGCAGGTTCTTGCCGCTCTTCTTGATCTTGTGCAGGGCAGGACTGACCGGACGATAGTCTGCCACCGCGGCCACCATCATGACGATGGTTGCCCAGTGCAGTCGCTCCATCACTGAGTTACGCATCTGTTCCGTGGTCTCAATGAGGATCTGTTCGCCAACGTCATGTTGTACGCGGCCCGCGGCGGTGATGAAAGCTACGTCTGCGCCTCGACGAACGGCGACTTCCGCGAGCGCGACCCCCATCTTTCCTGTGGACCGGTTGCCGAGGTAACGTACCGGGTCGATGGGTTCGCGAGTTCCTCCTGCGGTAATGAGAACGCGGTGGCCGGCGAGGTCGCGTCGCACTACACCTGCAGCCAAGGTTATTTCGGCGATATGCGCCACGTCAGCGAGGCGGCCTTCTCCCACCATGCCGCAAGCCAAGTCGCCGGATGCGGGTTCGATGATCTTCGCTCCGCGTTGTTGTAAGAGCTGTAGGTTGGCGCAAGTAGCCGGATGATGCCACATGTTCACGTTCATAGCAGGCGCGACGACCAGAGGCGCGGTGCTTGCGAGCGCAACGGTTGTGAGCAGGTCGTCCGCGACGCCATGCGCGAGCTTCGCCACCACGTTTGCCGTCGCAGGCGCGATCAGGAGGACGTCCGCCCACTGCGCAATTGCGACATGTTCAATCTCGAAAGGCTGCGGTCCGCCGGACGTGAGTTCCGCAATATCCGGCGCCCAGAGGGAGGTCATGACTTGGCGCTTGCTGAGGGTTGCAAGTGTGAGCGGCGACACGAAGTGAGTGGCACCGGAGGTGATGACCACCTGAACCTCCGCACCGGCGCGCTGCAGTTCGCGCACGAGCTCCGCTGATTTGTAAGCGGCAATGCCCCCACTTACCCCCAGCACGATCTTCATGACGGGATGCGTCGCGGGGCGAGGAGGAGATTGTCGATCAGGCGCGTGGAGCCCACCCATGCCGCCACAGCAAGAAGCGCGCCCTGCGAGACCGTAATTGTTTCTTCTAAGGTGTTCGGATCTACGACCGCAGCATAGTCGATTCGGACACCTTGTGAACGCCGCAGTTCTTCCAGCAAAACCTGACGGAGTTCGACGGCGTCGCTGGTACAGGAACTCCTGACTTCTGCTGCCTGCAAGGCCCGCGATAAAGCCAACGCGCTGTTTCGTTCCTGTGCCGTGAGATACCGATTACGCGAACTCATGGCGAGACCGTCGGGCTCGCGAACGGTTGGGCAGACGCAGATCTGCACTTGGAAATTGAGATCCTGAACCATTCGACGCAGCACAGCGATCTGCGCTGCGTCCTTCTGGCCAAAGAACGAGAGGTCGGGTCGCACAATGTGGAAGAGCTTGCTGACTATAGTAGTAACGCCGCGGAAGTGGCCTGGCCGCGATGCTCCATCGAGACGGGCGCCGATGTCGGGCACTTCAACAAAGGTCTCGGCGCCGCGGCGGCACATCTCCGCCGCTGACGGAGCGAAGAGAACCTCCACGTGCTCGTGTTCAAGAAGTTCGGAATCCGCCTCAATCGTGCGTGTGTACTGCGTGAAATCCTCGTTCGGTGCGAATTGAAGCGGGTTCACGAAGATGGAAGTAACCACGTGGGAGCACTGTGACTTCGCCGAGCGAACGAGCGAAACATGGCCGTCGTGCAGCGCCCCCATGGTGGGTACGAGGCCGATGCGGGCGCCGGACCTCCGCAGTTGGCGTGAGATTTCCTGCATCTCGAGGATCGATGGGACAACTTTCATGGACTACTTCTCGCAGGAGGGTACGGCGGGCGAAGGTTGCTGGTAGAAGTCAGTCCCTGCCGGCGCATGATAGCTCTCTGCGTCGGAGGGAAACGTCCGCGCTTCCACCGCCTCACGGAACTCTTCGAGGCCTCTTTGCATGACGCTGCGGACGTCTGCGAACTGCCGAACGAACTTGGCGGGAGCGGAGGAGAAAAGGCCGAAGAGATCGTGCCAGACGAGGACCTGTCCGTCACAATCTGGGCCTGCGCCGATTCCGATCGTCGGCACGCTGACGTGTGCGGTGATCTCCGCGGCCACCTCGCGTGGGATTCCTTCGAGAACCAGCGCAGTGATGCCAGCGCTCTCCAATTCATGTGCGTCGTCGAGGAGCTTCGTGGCGCCAGCCTGAGTCCGGCCTTGCACGCGGTACCCGCCCATGCTATTCACGGCTTGAGGCCTGAGGCCGATGTGTCCGAAGACCGGAATCTCTGCTCGGACGAGCCCCCGGACTCGAGGAGCTATCTCCGCGCCACCTTCGATTTTGAGGGCCTGAGCTCCAGCTTCTTTCACGAGCCGCAGACCGTTCGTGACCGTCTGGTCGGTGGATACGTGATAACTGCCGTAAGGCATGTCGACGACCAGCATGCTGCGCTGCACGCCGCGGCGCACCGCTCGCGCATGATGCAGCATGTGTTCCATGGTGACTCTGAGCGTGTTTGGCAGGCCGAGCACGACCATGCCAAGCGAGTCACCCACGAGAATCACGTCAATGCCTGCCTCATCAGCCAGTCTTGCTGAAGGATAGTCATAGGCCGTGATCGCCGTGATGGCGTGCTTTGCACGCTTCCGGGCGAGCAGGTCGGCGGAGACTACCTTATCCAGCGGACCTTGGGGTCCAGGCGCGACGCCTTGCAATGGAACGGCACTCATACTTCACTCCAGTGCCGCTCCGTCTGAGCGGATGCAGCCTGCAAATGCAGTATATCGGAATCCTGCGGATGCGATGATTGGCGGGTCTGTTGGGCTTCCAGCCGACGCCGTCATCAGCACGACCCCGACCCCCCAGGTCTCCGCGCTCGTCCCCGATCTCCCGCAGGAATGGAAGGAACGCTACGATTCCATCCACAACGTCGGCGTTATCTGCGTCATCTTCAAGCTGCACCGTTCCGTCAGCCCCCACTTCTGGGTCAACATCTCCGAACCGGGCCTCGAGATCCCCGGTATCATCGAGTTCTCCAACCTTCGCCAGACCGGAGAGCACAGCATCGTCTACATCCCCTTCTACATGCCCGTCACGCAGGAAAAGTTTTCGTGGCCGGACGACCGGTCGAAACGACACGTTGGGGTTGGATACCGGTCGAAATGGCGCGGCATGGTGGGCCGGAGTTGGTCGAAATGGCACGATCGGGGGGGGAAGGGGATCGGTTATGCGGCAAACAAGACGCGAGCCTTTTACCGCTCAATCAAGGGAAATCGGTTCCTCTTGAGAATTGATGTGATGCCCGTTTCCAGTGGGAGTTTTGCGGGCATAGACTCATTCCACTCGGCTCCCGTAATCAAGACCTCACTTGCAGGATATCAAGATGAATTTGTTCCGACCGTTCCGTCTCGCATCTGCGCTCCCCATCGCATTCGCTTTTGCTTCCACCCCCACCGTGCTCTCCGCAGCCGAATTCACACAGATCAACCTGGTCGCGAATACCCCCGGGCTCGCTGCCAACACCGATCCGAACCTCGTCAACCCGTGGGGTGTGTCGAGCAGTGCCACGGGTCCCTTCTGGGTCTCGGACCAGGGTACGGGGCTATCCACGTTGTATAACCAAACGGGAGCGCCGCAGAGCCTTGTTGTGACGGTTCCTGGAGGCACACCTCCGAACACAGGCCCGACCGGCCAGGTCTTCTCCGGCGGAGCAGGGTTCATGGTGGGAACGAAGTCGCCCGCGTTCATCTTCGACACGCTTGGAGGAACGATCAACGCCTGGATTCCGGGAACAACGACCGCTACTGTTGTCTCCAACATCCCTGGGGCCAGCTATACCGGACTTGCGCTGGCCAGCAACGGCGGCACAAACTACCTGTATGCGGCGGATAATACAGGCTCCATTCGCGTCTTCAATACGTCGTTTGCAGCGACGACACTTGCCGGAAGCTTCACAGATTCCAGCCTGCCTCCCGGCTATGTCCCGTTCAATATTCAGACCGTTACACAGGGCGGTGTGACAAGCCTGTTCGTGACCTACGCCTACGGGTCATCCTCGATGGGCGGCATCGTCGATGTCTTCAATACGGATGGCACGTTCAACCGACGCTTCAGCAGCAACAGCTTCCTGAACGCACCGTGGGGCGTGACCCTGACGCCCTCCGGTTTTGGGAACTACGGGAATGACATTCTGATCGGCAACTTCGGGAACGGCGAGATCAACGCCTTCGATCCGACTACCGGGGCCTTCATCGGGACGCTGGATGGGCAGAACAATCTGCCGTTCGTAAATGAGAGCCTCTGGTATATCGGATTCCGAACTGCGGGTCCTTACGATCCGAATGCCCTGTACTTCACGGCCGGTTTGGCGAATGAAGAAGGCGGGTTGCTTGGTAAGCTTGTTCCAACTCCTGAACCGTCGAGTCTGGTGCTGCTGGGAATAGGAACCGTTTCGCTCGGTGTAGCGCGGCTGCGTCGCTTCTTCTTTTAGGGATGCTCTGATTTAAAGTGCATTCGAGAAAATTGACACTCAGGCTCACAGACCAATCTCATCGTTAACCGCTACCGCGATCTCCTGCTCGGACCCGAGATACCGCTCCGTCGTCTGGATGGACGAGTGCCCGAGCAGGAACTTAATCTGCTCGAGGTCCCCGCCTGCCTTCCGACACAGCTTGGCACAGGTGCGGCGGAGATCGTGTGCGCCGAAGCGCTCGATTCCGATCTCAGCAGCTGATCGCTGCACCACATCCCAGACCGCCCAGTCGCTCAGGGCCTCGCCGATCCGCTTGCCGCCCTTGCGGATGGAGCGGAGCAATCGGCCTTCGTGGATCCCGGCCGCGGTCTGCCAGACATTGATGGCCTGCTTGACCCAGAGCGGAACCGCAACCGTGCGGACCCGCCGTCCCTTCCCCACCAGATCGGCCAGGACCCAGCGGCCCTCCCGCATCTGGATGGTTTGGAGGTCGAGGGTGGCGAGCTCCTGCCGGCGTAGCGCGCAACCGACCAGGAGGGCGAGGATCGCGTAGTCACGTTGGCCCTTCAGGGTGGAGCGATCGGGAACAGTGAGTAGATCCTTTGCCTGCTCTCTCGTCAGCCAGTTGCCCAGCCGAGTTCCCTGCTGCCGGATGTTCGGGACATCGGTCAGACGGGCGGCCTCCTCGACCCCGAGCATCCCGTTCGCCCGGGCTTCCGCTACCAGCTTCCGCACCGCCGACAGCCGGACGTTGATGGTGGACGGCGCCAGGCCGTCCATCGAGGCTCGCCACTCCTGCAGGAGAGCCCGGTCGAGCGGCCGGCCGGCCAAAAAGCGGAACAGGTCGTCCAGCGCATGCCCGTAGGCTAGTTTCGTGGACGGGGCGGAGACCGCGTCCAGAACTCGCCGGCGCAGCTCCCGCTGGGCCGGGGTGAGACCGATCGAGGGCGCTTCTTGGGGTACCAAGGTGCAGTCGCTGGGATTGGGGAGGGGTGGGAGGACCTCCGGAGCGGATTCTAGAGCAATCACCATGCGAAGCAGTTTACCCCCGACAATCTTCCTTGTCGTGGGTAATACTAGGCCGAACCAAGCTGAATAAATGCGCGATCGCGCAGCTATTCCCCTTCCCTGTTTCGTTCGCAAAAGGACGATTTACGGTGCCTTTCGAGGTCGATCTCCGCCCTTTGGATCTGCTCCTGCCGCTGCTGAGCCCGGTTGCGCTTCCCTGCTTCGGTCAGACCAACCAGGAGATCAGGAGGAGCGGGCCGCTGGGCGACATCGAGGCGTTGCTCTAATTCCATACACAAGCGGCACGGTGTCGGCTTTGATTCCATCTGGCCAAGGATAACCCGCAGCCAGGGTCTACTTCCCTGCCCCGCTGTCCTCAAAAAGCGGCACCGGCTTGGCTTGAGCGACTCTCCAGCGGAAGTCGAGAGCAGTCCAACGTCTTCCCTGCCATGCTTGCTGCCCAGGAAGCGCTAGAGGCCTAAGCCGTTTTGATTTCGGCAAGCAGATCGGGATGGCGCTCCAGAACCCTCAGCAATTTCACTAGAGCAAGGGGCGGCTTCGTCTTTCCGTTCTCGTATCGAGAGAAGGCATTGACGCCGCCGCCGAAGATCTCTGCGGCTTCCCTCTGGTCGAGCGCGAGCTTCTTACGAACACTCACGATGAACTCCGGATCGACAATGGCTGCGTTCACTTGTTTGTTGAACTCCAGCATCATCGCGCTACTACGGGCCGACTCTTGCGCATCAAGAATGACCTCTCCGCAAGCCGGACAGAACTCTCCCTTTACCGCAGGAATCACTGTGCTCTCGCCCTTGTAGGTGTAGGGTAGGTCGCGCGTGTCCCGTATCAGTTCCGCTTCTGCACACATCGGACATCTCATCGTCATAGCTCCTTAAATGACACGATCAGCACGTCATCCACTACCGTCAGCTTCAGGTAGACCTCCCCGGCGTGAGTCGTAGGGCGGTAGACATCCTGCCAGACTCTGTGATCGGCGTGGGTTGTCATGGCTTTGTAGAAGTCTTTGGAGGTGAGAGCCAGGACCACAGCCACCATGCCATCAAAATCCAATCCGAGTGCCGCAGCACCCGTCAGCGCGGAGAACGTAGAGCGTACTCTTCCCTGCTCGATCAGCGCCCGGATCACGGAAAGCTGACAATGGGCCGCACGCTTCTGCATGGAACAATAATAACCTACTTGGTTATTATTGAGGCTCATACTCAGGATGAGGAGGTATCAAAGTATGTACACGTTTAGACTTGTGCACGTCCAAAAGTCTATACATTCGGAAAGTCACATGTTTAGATGTTTGCAAGGGTGGATGCATGATAGTTACAGTAACGAGCTACAAAGGCGGAGTAGGCAAAACGACTTCAGCCATCCATCTAGCTGCTTACCTTCAGCGTTTAGCGCCCACTCTCCTCGTGGATGGTGACGGTATCCGCAGCGCGACCAAATGGAGCCAACGCGGAAACGGACAGGGCCTGCCATTTAAGGTCATCAGCGCCGCGCAGATGGCCAAGCACGTTCGTGAATATGAGCACATCGTCATCGACACTGAGGGCAACCCATCCGATGAAGACTTCAGGGAGCTGGCCGAGGGCTGTGATCTCATGGTCATTCCCGCAGAACCGGAAACGGTTGCCACAGACGGACTGATCCACACGCTGGAAAAGCTACAGGCACTCAAGAGCGACCGCTACAAAGTGCTGCTCACGAAGGTGCCGCCACCCCCGCGAACCGAAAGCAGGCAGCTCCGCGAGATGTTGGTCCAGGAAGGCTTCCCCATTTTCGCGGCAGAAATCCCCCGACTAGCAGCCTTCGAAAAAGCTGCGGCTGGGGGTGTGCCCGTCTACGCCATCAAGGATGACCGCGCCGCACGAGCTTGGGATACATACGAATCCGTAGGCAAGGAGATCACCAATGGGTAAGTTCGGAGCTATAAAAAACGTCCGCCAGGACCCCTCCCCACTACCACAGCCAGTCGAGATCGAAACTACCTCCACGACCAAGCCACTGCCGACACTCATCAGCGGGAAAGGACGCCCGGCCGGCAAGCGCAGCAATCCCGAATTTGAGCCAACAACTATCTTTCTTCGGAAGACCACGAAGAAGATTGCCAATCGCGCGCTGGAGGACTCTGGAACCCGGCAAGACTTGTCCGAGCTGATTGAAGAACTTTTGCAAGGGTGGATTGCTGAACGTGCATAAATGCACACGTCCACATGCTCACACGGGCACAGAGGTACACCTGTGAAAAATGACGATGACTTCACCCGAGTAGGCGATTTGCTTCCCATGCTGATCCCGGCAGCGAGGGACATGAAGCTGCGCCGTAAGCCTAAAGCAATCACCAAGGCGCAAACCGATTTGATGAACGCGACGGCAGCGCATCAGGCGCAGGAGTACGGCACAGAAGAGCTCGCCTACATGCCGAGTCAGCTCGTGCAATGCACGTTTCCCCACGACGATCCGGGCATGGTTCCAGCTTGGTCTCGCTCTACCCCGTGGCTCACGGTCACGTTCCAGCCAGGCTATCGGGTTGATCCCAAGACACGGAAGCCGGCTTGTATTGGGTATCCATTTGGGACGGTTCCGCGGCTGCTGATGTTCTACGTAATGACAGAGGCCGAGCGCATCAAGAATCGGCACGAACTCACAGCGGAAGAGAAACGCACGATCTATCTGGGACGCAGTCTCAACAAATTCATGCTTAACATTGGCATGAATCCAGAAAACGGGGCAGGGAAGCGCAGCGACAAAAAGCGGCTCAAGAGTCAGGTTGAGCGGTTTATGAGGGTTCGGATCAATTTCGACCAGGTCCACGCATCGGGGAACGGGTACGCCTTTGCGGATACCTTAATTTCTGAGCGCGGTGAGTTCTGGTGGACGGCCAAACATGATGACCAGGAGGATCTCTTCCAGAGCTACATCGTACTGTCTGAGGAGTTCTATCGCCGGGTGATGCAAACGTGCGTTCCGCTCGACGTGATGGCACTCCGGGCGCTCAAAAACTCCTGTCTCCATCTTGATCTCTATGCCTGGTGCATCTATCGCGCCTACACGCTTGCACGGGGACGTCGAGGCAAGCCGGTGACGATCGAATGGCAATCCTTCATGATGCAACTCGGCAGCTCCTATCGGCACGTCCGTCAGTTCCGCGATCGCGTCAAGAAAGAGCTTCCAGTCGTAACCCCGTTTCTAAAGCATTTGCGGGTTGATGCGACTAAACGAGGCATCACGGTCCACCCGCCCAAACTGGCCGTCATTCCCAGCCGCAGCGCTTAAACGCTTTTGAGCGATCCACAGAAGACCTGTGAATAGAGCAACTTTTCCGGGATGATTTGGTGACGCTAAGGGGGATGATTTGGTGACGCTAGGGCGCAAAAGTGGGAGATGATTTGGTGACGTTCTTCTTATAGTTAAAAACTCATATAGAAAACCGCATGTAGTTGCTCGATCCGCAGCTGAGGAAAAATCCTCCGATTCTTCCTTGAGAATGACCTGGCGAAATTAGATTCACATTCCTTTGGAGGAGCTGCGCCCCTCCAAACCTCCCGGCAGAAACAAAAACGAAACCTTCCTAATGAAGGTGGGGATTGTTCTGGCGGTTGCGGCTAACGATTGACATCCTCGACAATCGAGCAAAAAGCCACCGCTAAGGCCACGACTGAGCCCGGGGCAGGGAAACCATCGTCCAAACAACCAAAAAGCCCTCCTGCCCCCCTTAGAAAACAAACACAAACGCGTGGGGAACCTCGCGCGAGATAATTGGGCGGAGCGGTACAGTTTGGAGTTGCGGAGGAGCGGCGCACCGCCGGAGGTCCCGTGCCCAGAAGGGTCCAAGGACCTCGTGATGCATACCGCCATGCAACTCGGCAGCATCACGCTGATGGGAGCGGACGCGGCTCCCGGACGCGGCAAGCCCTTCGGCGGGTTCGATGTCTCTCTGGACGACTCCAACGAAGCCGAGGTGAAGCGCCTCTTCGCCGCGCTGAGCGAAGGCGGCAGCGTGATGATGCCGCTTGCCCCGACCTTCTGGTCACCCCTGTTTGGCATGTGCACGGACAAGTTCGGCGTCAACTGGATGGTCAGCGTCCCCGGACCACAGGCCTAGATCGGACTTGCCAGGATCGTTTCGGCCCCGCTCACGCGCGATAATTACACATGCGGATTTTCTCTAGCTGTCTGTTGCTTCTGTGCGCTTTGGCGTGTGGTTTCACTTCGCCTGCCCAGGAGAGCAAGGTACTTTCCGTCATGCCTCCGGACGGTTTTCAATTCGCCGGCACATGGGATTGCGAGGGCGCGTTTCGCAATGCGAAGGTCCACAAAGCCACCTTCACCGGAACCACCATTCTCGGAGGCAAGTGGCTCGAATTGACCGAACAGGACATCCAGCCTGCAACCGGCTATCTCGCCAAATACCTCATCGGTTACGACCCCCAGCAAAAGCATCTGGTCGAATTCGACGCCAACAACTTCGGTGCTGCTGTCTACAGCAGCGAACAAGGATGGCAGGATCATGTGCTGACCAAGACCTCTCCTGTCTCGGAAGATGTAAAAGCGCCCTACGCCGCCAACCGCTTTCTGTACTCCAGCACAGGGCCGGATGCGTTCACTGTCGATTGGCAGATCAGCAAACCGCTGCTCTGAATTGGACTCCCGCAGATCATCTCGCCTGCAAACGCAGACAGTTTGAACGGTAAGGAAGGATTCGTGTGCGCATTGCAATCGTGTCCGATATTCACGGGAATCGAGCTGCATTCGAAGCGGTACTGGCGGACCTGCGGCAGTCCTCTCCCGACCTAATTCTCCACGGTGGCGACTTGGCTGATACCGGTTCAAGCCCCAGGGAGATCGTGGATCACATTCGCAATCTCGGCTGGCAAGGCGTAGCAGGCAACACGGATCAAATGCTTTCGGCACCCGAGACGTTCGATGAATTTGCGACTCAATCGCCCAAGCTGCAACCCCTTTGGTCCGTACTTCGGGAGATGGCGGCGGCCACCCGTGAGGCGCTGGGAGAAGAAAGAATCGCATGGCTGGGAGGCTTGCCGCTCACTCAGATTTACGGTCCAATAGCGCTTGTCCATGCCAGTCCTGAGAGTCCTTGGCGGGCACCTGGACCGGAGGCCAGCGATGCCGAGTTGCAGTCAGTTTACGGACCGCTCGGCCAGCCGATTGCCGTCTACGGGCATATTCACCGCCCGTACATTCGGAGCATTCCCGGAATGATCGTCGTCAACACAGGAAGCGTTGGCCTTTCCTACGGCGGTGATCGCCGTGCTGCATACCTCTTGTTGGATGAGTCCAAGCCGGAAATCCGGCGCGTGGAATATGACGTAAGCAGAGAACTCAAGGCCCTCTCCATCTGTGGCTTTCCCCATACCGATTGGGTCGCCAGCAGTCTTGATAGCGGCTATCCCCAGATGCCGTAAGTCACGCATCCTCCAAGCCTGTTTCAATGGTCTGAAGGCAGAACGCCGCTTCGCGTCGGGAGTAGTGGTGACACATCACCCCCAAATGGGAACTGCAGGTAAACGCGAAACGTTCTGGCGTTTACAAAAGTAAGCACGCTTGCAATGAGCAACTTAGAAGAATGGCGTTTACATCTGTTTACGCGCAGTTCCCAGCAGGACGAATTGGCTACTCTGGCGTAAACAGCTTGAATGCAAAGCTACTTAACCCAGCCCTGCGATCCAGCCGACTTGACGGCCTCTGACGGTGCGGTCTAGTTTTCCAGCAGGACAATCTACCACTTGAGCACTCGCGGCACGAGCACTCCGGCGACCCGAAATGCCTCCGCAAGCGCGGAGGAGAAGCCCGGCTTCCGCACCAAAACCGTCGCCACGCGGATCACGCCCGAGGAGCTGCGGGAGGTCGAGATGGCCGCCGAGCGCGAGGGAAAATCTCTGGCCGAGTGGCTGCGCGATCTGGCGTTGAAGGCGGCGCGGCAGCGTGCGGCGGACCCGATGGAGCTGCTCCTGAGTGAGCAGTCGGCGACCCGGTACATGCTCCTGAATCTCTTCCATGCGACCGCCCAGGCGAACGCGGAAGGGAAGCACCTGCTGGCCGAATCCGTGCTCAGAATCCGCGACCAGGCGAACGCCCGGAAGCTGGCCGACGCCCGCAAGATGATCGAAAGTTTTCATGCTCAGGACGCCGAGGAGGGCCAAGACAGGAGCCAGACCGGGGGCCAGCCGTGAGCCTTCCGATGCGGTTTCCGAGCCGCGGCGGGAGGGTGTTGCTGCTCCTGTTCGGGATCACCCTGGGGCCGTTCCTGCTCATTCTCCCCGCCTCCGTTTGGCTGGCATGGACGCTTACCCCGCTCCAAAAGTTCTATCTCGGCACCTACACAGCAAGCTCCGTCGAGGCTACTCAGCCGCGCCATATGACGAGCATTCGATGGGTGCTGAAGACCGCTCCGGGGCGCAAATCCATCCCCATGCTCCCCCAGGATGCGGTCGCCGGACCGAACGGGAAGCTGCCTGTCAGCCTCTCGGCTCAGGCGGTCGCGGAGGGCTGGCGGGGAGTGGCGTTGGGTTCCCCGGAGAGGGTTCCGTCCTCCCAACTGGCTCCGCTGCTCCGGGATCTGATGTACGACGGCGAGAGCTTCCCGCGCATCCTTGGCCTGCCCCTGATCTATGGATTGGTGGGGCTGATCTTCCTATGCCTGGCCCTGCAAAAAGCGAAGGACGCCTGGGGCTATGGACTGAGTTCCTGGGCGCAGCGGCGGCAGGAGGAGCGCCACGGGCGGAGGACCAAAGGGCCGGAGCTGAGCCGCCCGGCGTGGCTGAGATGGCGGGCGGCCGCTGGCATCCGGCTCAAGTTACAGGGCGAGAGCGCAGCTGCGAAGCTGATTCCATGGGGCCGGAGCTACGCGATTCCGAAGCGTCTGGAGTCGAGTCACATCCTGCTCATGGGCGACACCGGGGCAGGGAAGTCATCCGCCATCCGGCAGATTCTGCGGCAGGTTAAGGACCGCGGCGACACGGCCATCGTCTACGACCCGGCGATGGACTTCGTGGGCGAGTTCTATTCGCCCGAGCGCGGCGACCTGATCCTCAATCCGCTGGACGCCCGCTGCCCCTACTGGAACCTGCCGGATGAGATCTTCCGCCCCGAGATCGCTACCTCCATCGCCGCCGCGATGCTGCCCGAAAAGGAGTACGAGAAGCCTTACTTCACCGACGCGCCGCGCCGGGTTCTGGCCCATCTGCTGCGCCGCAAACCGCAGGTGCGGGACCTGTTGCGGTGGATGAGCGACCCCGAGGAGATCGCCGCGATCGTGAAGGGAACGCCCTTGGCCGCCTACCTCGATCCCGGCGCTCCGGCGCAGCGGGCGGGGATTGTTTCGAGCATGAACATGGTGGCCGACAGCCTGGAGCTGCTGCCCCAGTATGCCGAACCCAACGACCCGAGCTTCGCTACATCGTCCTGGATATCGAACCGGAAGCGATGGGTGTTCCTGACCTCCAGCTCCGGCTATCGGGAAAAGCTCTTGCCCCTTCATTCCGTGTGGCTGGACCTGTTCATCCTGCGCATGATGGGCCACTGCCCGGACGCGCAGCCGGTCTGGTTCGTTCTGGACGAGCTGGCGAGCCTCAACAAGCTCCCCCAGCTCCATACCGCCGTGACCGAAAACCGCAAATACGGGAACCCGGTTGTGCTGGGCTTCCAGGGCCGGAGCCAGATGGAAAAGCGCTACGGCCAGGACGCCGAGGCTATGCTCTCGCAGCCCGCGACCAAGGTATTTTTCAGAACCTCCGAGCCGCGCGCGGCGAAATGGATCTCGGAGGCCATCGGCGAGATCGAGGTCGAGCGGCTGAAGGAGTCGCGCAGCATGGGACTGTTGCGATCTAAAAAGTCCTACGCGATGGAGATCACCTTTCGCTGGCAGCAGCTCGCCATCGCGGTCCTGTCGGCATCCTGATTGGAGCCGTGGGGCACTGGTACTTCGTCACCCGGGGCCGGAGACCGAGGCGGCAGAGTACATCCTCTTTCTTAAGCATGGAATGCAGCAGAAAGCGGCACAAGCTCCGTCAAGCGCGGGACCCTCAGTGAAGCTCCAGCGGAGCGGCTCGGGGAAAGCCCAGGCCGCACACGCCATCAGTGAATCCTGAACAAGCGCCGGGAACCGTGCCCAATCCAGAGACTGCCGAGCCGCCTCAGTGATCGCAAGGAGTGCAATACTACTCCTGAAAGTCTGCGCGGCTCTCTCCAGATCAGGCACATGGTGTCAAAATGCAAGCAGCGCAAAACGCAAGTGCCGCTACCAGGCTCGCGAGCCCACCCCTCACCTCGCCCATCAAGGCGTTCGTTTACTTCGCCGTAGCGGTCGCGGCGATCGGTGGGCTGCTCTTCGGCTATGACACGGGCGTCGTTTCCGGCGCGATTCTCTTCATCACCCGACAGTTCAGCCTTTCTTCCACGATGGAAGAGATCGTCGTGAGTGCCGTTCTTGTTGGCGCAATCTTCGGTGCCTCCCTGGGCGGAGCCTTGACGGACAAGCTTGGACGACGCAGCCTCATCATTGTCGCGGGCGTCATCTTCATCTTGAGCTCGCTGGGAACGGCGTTCGCGCCTTCGGTCCCGTGGCTGATCGCTGCCCGGGTCGTGAGCGGAGTCGCCATCGGCCTGGCTTCGTTCATCTCCCCGATGTACATCGCCGAGCTGGTGCTGGCGAGAGTGCGCGGTGCTCTCGTGGCAGTCAATATGCTGGCCATCACAACCGGGATCGTCGTCGCGTATTTGACCGATTATGCATTGACAGGCAGCGGAGGCTGGCAATGGATGTTCGGCCTGGGTGTGGTACCCGCAGTCATACTTACCGCCGCCATGTGGTTCCTGCCCGACAGCCCACGCTGGCTTGTCAGCAAGGCACGTGTCGACGAGGCACGGAAGGCATTGATGCGATTGCGCTCGCCCGAGGAGATCAGCCCCGAAATCGCAGCCATCCAGCAAAGCACCGGGAAAGCTTCTCACGATTGGAAGACAGAACTCTTTCAACCGGCTCTTCGCATGCCACTGCTATTGGCATCGGCCTCGCGCTGTTCCAACAACTGTCAGGAATTAACACGGTCATTTACTACGCCCCTACCATCTTCAAGTTCGCCGGATTTCAGAGCACGGGCGCTTCGATCCTCGCCGCCGTAGGTCTTGGTGTCGTCATGCTGTGCTCCCACGTGGCTGCTATCTTTCTCATTGACCGGGTCGGCAGAAGACCCTTGCTGCTGGTCGGAATCGCCGGTCAGGTCGTAGGACTCGCCGCATTGGGTGCGGCGTTCTACTTCAAGCAACTGTCGGGTGTGATCGGTGATATCGCGGTCGGCAGTCTTGTGGTTTACGTAGCCTGCTTCGCGTTCGGCCTCGGCCCCATCTTTTGGCTGCTCATCTCAGAGATCTATCCTCTGGTTGTGCGTGGGGCGGCGATGAGTGTGGCTACGGTTGCCAACTGGGCAATGAACCTGGTGGTTGCCGTGACCTTCCTCACCCTTGTCAACACCGTTGGGCGAGCCGAAACCTTCTGGATATACGGTCTGATTTCAGTGGCTGCATGGCTCTTCATCTACAAGCTCGTTCCCGAAACCAAGGGCAAAACGCTTGAACAGATTGAAGCAGACTGGGACCCGCGCGCCTGCATAAAGCTTAACGCTTAGATCGGATTCGCTCGGCGCTGCCAAGCGGACATGGTGTTGCAAAAGCCTTCCTGGATGAAAAGTTCTTATAGATATTCGGGGCATGATTGAACACTAATATTGCAGGGACCCTGATCTGCTTCACCGACTCCGTCGCCGTATGCGCTACAAGGTAGCGGACGCATCCTTCACCGCTAAGCGGGGATCACGAGGGTACTCTGACGCGGAGGGCCCCGCTCGATCTGCCGGGGGCAGCTCAAGAAAAGGAAATTCCCTACTCTAGGAGGACCAGAGCGGGCTCGGAGAGCCGCCCGTGGCTCAAGCGGCAAGCTTGAGGATCGCACGATATAGGGTGGAGCGAGCAATCGGAAGGTGTGGCGATCTCCGCCACGGGAACTCGCCCGCCGGCGGGGTCGGAAATTACTGGGCGGCTTCTTCCTCAGCCTCTTGATCGACCTCGGAATCTTCGAGTTGCTCGCTGGCTTCTTCTTCTGCCGCGTCCGCGTTATCTTGTTGCTCCAGCTTTTTATCCGCTGCGTTGGAGGGATCGGCGCTGTTCACGGTGTGCCTCCCCGAGTTCGACGTTCTATGGGTAAAGCCAACATTGCTGTCACCGGTGGCAATCTGAGGAGTGCTTTTTCTACCCGTGGGAGCGAAAAGGGCCTCCTCACACCCGAAATCGTCGCGAATGTCTCAAGATTTGCGACGAATTGCCGTTCAGTTGATATGGGCCGAACGCATGTCGCAGATGTCAGAGATAAAAGCCGTTCTCAATGCTGTATGTTTTGCGACAAACTGGATCCAATTGGCCTTCTCGTGCTTTCTGTGACTGATTCAGAGGTCACCAGATTGCACCTGGTGACAACAATGTTGGGTTTGGGCCTATATGTGTTGTCGGCTAGATTTTGTCGAATATGCCGTGTTTGTCTTCGAACTCGCGTTCGGTTTCGCTTGCCTTGGCCGCCATCTCGTCGGCGTCTTGTTGCAAAGCCTTGTCGGCGTCCTTGGGGGCGACGTGACTTGGTTTGGAGCTCTCATCCTGTGGATTTGGCGTAATCATGCTCATAGGGAACCTCTCTATTGTTGGATGCTATCGAGAGATGCATGGAAAAGCCGGACTGGCCGCCGTGCTGCTCCCAGGAGATCGTCTTTCAATCAGAGCCGCTCCGCATCCTTTGCAAACCCTGTTCCGCTTTTCATCCAGACTGTCATCGACCATTTCGGTCGAACCACAACCCACGCAGGTCAAAATAGCCTTCTTCATAAGCCGCACTCCAAATATGGGCACAACACCGAAGAGCAATGCTCCCACGATCGCGAATCCTCTTGCTGGTCAATACCGCTCACGTTACTGTGGCGAAATATCTTTCACTCAGTTGTAAAATCCAATCCGGCACACCAGATTGCTCTGTCACTTCAGCGCATCCAGCTCGACGGGTACAAATCGCTCAGGAAGGCGCAAGCGTCATGTTCGACATCATCCAAGGTGAGAAGGGACCACAGGCTGACAAAGTAAGCAGTCTGACCGAAATCGCGGTTCGGGAGGAAGAATGCAAGACGCAAACCTTGATCCATTCGACCCTTTAGTATTTTTAGCGAAAGCCGGGCTCGGCAAAAGAATCGTTCAGCTGAAACCCAAAGGAGTGCTCTTCTCCCAGGGAGGCGATGCGAATGCCGTTTTCTATATTCAAAACGGCAAGGCAAAGCTGACCGTCGTCTCCCAGAAGGGTAAGGAAGCAACCATCACCCTTCTCGCCGCAGGAGACTTCGTAGGAGAAGAGTCCGTCGGTGCCATTGCCGGCTGCCGTCTAGCCACGGCAACCGCCCTCACCGCCTGTTCCGCGCTAAAGATCGAGCGGACGGAGATGATGCGGGTCATCCGCGAAGAGCCGAAGTTTTCAGAGCTGTTCCTGGCTTTCCTTTTGACGCGGAGCATGAAGACCCAGGCGGATTTGGTGGACCAGCTCTTCAACTCCAGCGAAAAGAGGCTTGCACGCATCCTTCTGCTTATGGCCGACTTCAACAAACCCGGCGAACCGGAGACGATGATACCCAAGATCTCTCAACAGACTCTAGCGGAGATGATAGGAACCACGCGGTCCCGTGTCAGCTTCTTTATGAACCGTTTTCGCGAGCATGGATTTCTTGAATACAACGGCCGCATTCACGTACACAAGTCTTTATTGAACGTGGTTCTTCACGATCACACGCCCGACCAGAACGCCAGCAAGCCCCCCGTTTTCCCAAAGAACCCAAGAACAAGCGAATCGTCGATCCCGACTGAATCCTAGGACCGCATCTGGGTCATCCTCTCGGGAATATTTGGCAGGCGCGAATCGATGGCAGAGCTTATCTGTCGCTCTGAGGCGGGTGTCGTGACGATGAAGGGGCGACCATGGGTCCGTTGGCTGGACATTCTGGTGAGAGCGTCACAAAGTTCTTGGTGACCGCAGGACTGCGGGAGCGCGTCGTCGTAAAGGTAGTCCTCCAGAATAACGGCGGCACGGCCAAGAACGAGAATGCGCGCGGTCGGCCACTGCTTCCGTACCGACTTGGCCGCGTCGACGAGTCCAACACCGCCCAACGTGTCACTGATAACGGCTAATGCGAAAGATTCCGCGGGACTCAGCAGGGAAAGCTCGCGAGTATCCCTCACGGACGTAACCCGATAACTCTCGTTTGATAAGAGGATTTGGCGATCTTGGAGAGAAGCGGCTATAGGCTCGATCAGCACAACACTCAGCCTTGCAGGGTTGAGACCGGCCAAAAGTGATTCGGGCAGTTGAGTCGTATTTCCGAGTGGCATGGCGAGCATTGAACCTCCTCGCTCCGATTGGGAGTGAAGTGATCTTCGGCTTTGCACTCGCAAAAAGATGATCCCTTTTGGTCATGTCGGAGAAGAGCGAGCCACCCATAACTTCTTTTATGCAGGTCTCACCGTGCCTTTGGTTTATGAAGCGAAGGGCGATGGCTCAAGCTGCGACCTTCCTTCAAGTGGAGAGAACTCACGAATGCCGGATCTAAATAACGGAGGGGAGGCCCCATGTAGCCTCCCCCTCTGTCCCTTAATGACGGTCCATCCCTCTCTCTAGAGATGGACCGTATTTCAGTGCGTTCTCTCCTGCTTACGACCTCGACAGCTTGCGGCGAAGAACACCGGCTGCGCCGATCAAGCCACTTCCCATAAGGATCAGGCTGGAGGGCTCTGGGGTCTGCGCGGTGCCGATGAAATCCTGCGGCTTTCCATTGGTCCAGCCGGTCTGGTCTTCTGTCGGGATGTAGAGGGTGAAGCCTGAGAAGAAGCCGCTATCGATTAAGCGAGCATCCTGCGCCATCGTCATGCCCGTCTTGGCAAGGTACTGAGCATTGGGGCTGTCCGCAAAACCCTGATGTCGAGCCAGGGCCGGAAGCATATCCCTACGGCAGCGGAACCAAGTCTCCACAACCCAAGCCTTCAAAGCCTATACTTCGCTGATCTTAGGATTCTGCTGAGAATCACACTCTAATTATGATGAAAGCGCTTTCATTTCTAAGGTTAGCTACAGTACTGGGAACGACGTACCCATTTCTCTCCGCTTCGCCGCAGAGTCCCACGCCCCCCATCAATGGCGTATTTGTTCCCGAATATAAAGGCACACCCAAACTTCAGCCTGGAGAAACGCCCCTTACACCGCTTCAGACTGAGCTTGTTGGCCCGCTCGACATCTCCCGCCTTCATCCCGGCTCTCCGGTGTTTGCGAAGCTCGACGTCGCCTGGACAGGACTCGGATGTAAGCTCTCTGCGAAATCCATTCTGACAGGACACATCGCGGAGGTTGACCTCCGCACCAAGCAGAATCGTACCTCCCGCGCAACGGTTTTGTTCGACAACGCCGACTGCAATGGCGCACACTCCGTCCCGTTTCCCACCGCGCTGGTCGCCGTGCTGGCCGGCACCCTGGGAGGCGACCCCGACCTCGCCCAGGGCCAACCTCTCGCAGACGCTGTCGGACTCCGTGTTGCTGGCGGTGTCCGCAGCGCTGAGGCTGCCTCTGCCATCACCGACTACAGTCCAGTCGCTATTCGCAAGCTTCCATCCCAGGTCCATCCCGGAGAGGTCGTCGGCCTGAGTCGAATTAAACTCAGCGTCGCTACGGGCCTAGATGGCGGTTCCGTCCTGTCGTCACCCAACCACGACCTCCGTCTTGAGAGCACGACACACCTTATCCTCATGCCCCGCTCGCCCACGCCTGCAATCAAAGCTTCGGCGACGGCTGTCGCTGCTCCAACCCCTACTCCGTCGTCTAGCCCCACTGGCGTTCTTCCAAACATCCCAAGTATTCCGCCGCCCGCGCCGATCGATGAAACGGAAGTCTGCACTGCCGCATGCAGCAACGTCGCCGACCTTCCAATCTCCGCCTCCGTGAAAGCCGCTAGCCTCTCGACCGCTTCCTTCGGCTATTCTCCAAAAGACAAGCGCGAAGTCACCTCTTTTAGCAACGACGCCTCGCTGATCTATCTGGACGCCCAGAATCTCATCTTCACCTTCGATCCCCACAAGCTTCGCGAGCGTGGTGGAGGTGTTCTTCGGGAGTCGACCCGCACCGTCAGGGCTGTTCTCATCGATCCCACCTCGCAGCAGATCAAACGCATCCTCGACTGGCGCGTCCAGGGCGAGGGCAGATACATCTGGCGTGTCGGAAACGACAGGCTCCTCGTTCATCTTGGGCACCAACTCCGTCTTTTCGGTCCGGACCTAAACCCCATCCGCTCGGTCTCCCTACCCTCGGGTCCGCTTGCCTGGATCTCAGCAGCACCGTCAGGCAATCATTTCGCAGTGGGAATTTACGAGGAGCGACACTCCCCCGATGTGCACCGGCAACTTATCGATGCCACCGGAGAGGAGCCTGAGGAGAATATAGACGTCAACGTTTATGATGGCGATCTCAAGCTCCTTCTCACTGCGCCGCGCTCTGCGGAAGCCTATGAACCCATTCTCTCGGACCAGGGGGAGATCCGCGTACACTCCCTCGGGCACGCGCGCTGGCAGATCTCCGAGTATCGATGGGACCGAACGGAGCACACCATCGCTCGCGCCAACTCTAAGTGCCGCCCCCGTGTCTTCACATCCCAGTCCAGTTATCTCTTCGTTGTTGGCTGCGAGACCACCTCTGGCATCCACTGGTATCGTATGCTCCGTCCCGACGGTCATCCTGTTCTTAAAGCTGTCTCTCCGTCCGAGGAGATCGAGCAAGCCTTCAGCTCGGTTTCTTCCCAGGAGTTCGCTGTCCGCGTGGTCAAAGTCATTAGAGCCATGATGCCTGGGCAGCCCTTCCGTAGATCGGATCTTCAACGCGAAGAGATCAGCGTGTACCGTGCTTCGGACGGTCATCGGCTCTTCTCTACCGATCCCGCGGAGGTTCCGATGGTCGAGCAGTCCTTTGCGCTCTCCCCCAGTGGCAAGCAGATAGCACTTATCGGCGACAGCTCGATCAACTTCTACGCCGTGCAGTCGTCTCCATTACCTTGAACTTACCAAATGCGCCCGACCTCTCTGAGAAGCTTTATAACGCATGATAATCCGGCATGGCCGCGCGGCGGCCACACCTGAGGATGAGAAGGCCTGCCTTGACGAAAGGCGTTCATCCGAAGAGACTTTGGTGGCGCACAGGTACAAGGGTCGCGGACTTATTGGT